>Ga0268264_10000571_pt1 | contig 44804 bp, 72 predicted proteins | sample KBSSwiS32_FD_190357 | JGI IMG/M metagenome (GOLD analysis project Ga0268264, IMG submission 190357) | Switchgrass rhizosphere microbial communities from Kellogg Biological Station, Michigan, USA - KBS Switchgrass S3-2 (SPAdes) (version 2) | ecosystem: Host-associated > Plants > Roots >... | reverse complement strand
CGACGCAATCGATCCAGGACTTCTACGACCAGCACGAGGTCACCAAGCGCTATTACGATACGTGGCTTGCCAAGGCCAAGGAGGGCGATGTCGACGCCATGTCGCGCATCCAGGCCGCCGGCGGCCCGATGATGTTCGTGCGGCTCGACGCGATCAAGGAAACGCTGTCCGACCATTCCAAGCTGGTGCGCGACATCTACAAGAACCAGACGATTACCGCGCCGGAGAAGCGGCAACTGATCGACGGGCTCTACTTCAACATGATCGAGATCGGCAAGGCCGGGAAGAAGATGCTGACCGACAGCGAAGCGGCGCTGCGGCGAGAAACGTCCGGCCAGCCGTAGTGCGTTGTTGGAGGATGGCAGTTCGCCATCCTCCCCCGCATGAAACAGATCATCCGGGCTATCGCTTTCATCGCCGCGCTGCTCCCGTCCATCGCTGCCGCGCAGCAGTATCCGACGGTGCCGAACAACACCGTCATCGGTCGCCTCGGTCAGGGCACGGGATCGGGGCCATCCCAGGCGATCCCGATCACGACGCTGGCGGGCACCTTCCATATTCCGTTCGTCGTTCCAGCGACCTACGGCGCGGTCTGCGACGGCGTGACCGACGATAAGGTCGCACTCCAGACCGCCATCAACACCGCAGCCTCGATCAAGAACACCCTGATCATCCCATCGGGGACGACCTGCTTCACGAGCGCCACCCTCACGGTGCCTTCCAACGCGAGCATCATCGGATCGGATCGCGACAGTTCGATCGTCAAGGGCTCGGCGACGCCCGTGTTTTTGTCGACGAACGCCAGCAACGTCACGCTGTCCAACTTCACCGTGCAGGGAACCAACAGCGTCACCAGCTGGAATAGCGGCACCGTCGGCGCCATTCAGCTGCTGCAAAACTCCAGCGCGGTCGCAGCCAGCAGCAACTGGACCGTCCGCGGCATGCGGATCAAGGATTTCAACAATGCCTATTGGGTTTATTGGGGATCGCAGACGTCGACGTTCCCGGTAAACGACCCGGTCTTCGAAGACAACATCGTTTCCACCACGGCGTCGAATGTCCCGAGTGATGCCAATCCGTTGTTCAACAACAATTACGGATTGGTGATGTTCAGCGCGACCGGCGGCAACGGCCAGTTTGTGCGCCCGCGCGTCAAGAACAATCGCATGGATGCGGGCGCACTTTGCTTCCCGATCCTCCTTTTCGGCAACCACACTGGCGCCGAGATCACAGGAAACCAGATCAGCAATCCGGGTCGGACGACACCGGCGCATTGCGTCAACGGGTTCGGCACGTCGTGGAATACCTATGGCATCGCGATCTACGACCTGAACGCGGACGGCCATCCCGCGACCAACTACGTCATCTCGCACAACATCATCAAGTCGCCATATGCAACCGGTATTTACATCGTCGGGGATGCTGATCCTGCCAAGATTTCGGTCCTTGCCGAAAACGATTGCCGCGGCTGCGTGATCGCGAACAACGTTATTTCCGATCAGGCACAGCAGGATGCCAATCCTCGCGGCGGCATTGTGATCGCCTCGGCGACAAACATCACGGTCGCCGACAACGAGCTGTACAATGGCTACGGCGGTCTGGTGATCTCAGGGCAGACAGTTGGCTCTATCCTCGTCCAAGGCAATCGGTGCACAACCGCAGTTGCTTCAAGCTTCGGCATTGCGCCGACCTGCCTCTATCTTGCCGCGGGTCTCGGGACGACGAACCAGGCATCGCAGATCATCCGGAACAACTATCTGGAAGCAACCGGGACGTCGTCGCAGACCATCACGACGGTTTCGTCCGCCCTCGCTCAATTCGCCAACGTCGAGATTTCCGGAAACACGATCAACGCAGGTGTGCAGGGGCTCGTGTACATCTCGGGCTACACGTCCGGATCGTTCGTCGTCAACAACAACAAATTTGGCGGCGGACCCAGCGGCTACATGGCGGCGCTGACGAACAACAGCGGTATCCCCGTCACCATCATGAACAACGTGTTCGACAGCACGGCCGGTATCACCGGAAGCGGGCTCGTCGTGACCAACGCCACCATCAACATGGTCGGCAATAAGTTCCAGAACCGCACAGCCGGCTCCGTCGCAATGTTCTCCGGCGTCGGTGCGACCGGTACGATCCAGGGCACGCAGTTCAACAACGTGGTGACGGCGGCGCAGGTTGCCGCAACCTCGATTGGTCTCGCGATTCCAAACTGGTCGGCCTCAGCGCAGGACTACGTTCAGAACCTGAATGTGGCTGCCGGCTCACTGACGGCGGGCTGGATCAACCCGACGAACGGCAACAACTGGGTCGTGGTCAGCAACCTTGGCGCGCTCGGGACGGGCGTCTTTACAGCGCTCGGCGTCAATGTCGGATCGGCTGGTGCGTTCGTCGTGAACGGCGGCGCGCTCGGCACGCCATCCAGCGGCGTCGGCACCAACCTGACAGCCTTGAACGCGAGCAATCTCGGATCTGGAACCATTCCCGCGGCGCGCACGAACGGTCACCAGAACGGCACCGCGACGAACGACAGCGGAGCCGCCGGTGAGATCGGGGAATACGTGACCTCGACCGTGTTGGTCGGGTCGTCCGTTTCCCTGACCGCATCAACGGCGGCAAACGTCACATCGATCTCGCTCACAGCCGGAGATTGGGATGTCTGGGGGAATGTTTCGTTCAACCCCGCCGGCACCACGACCATCACCGCTTTGATCGCGTGGATTTCGACGACGTCGGCCGCCCTGCCGACCATCCCGAACAATGGCGCTTACACCTCGCTGCAACTATCGTGGCCAACGGGAACGACGCAGACCATCCCTGCGGGGTCGACCAGACTTAGCCTGTCGGGCACGACCACGGTCTACCTTTCGACCTACTCGGTTTTTGCAACGAGCACGATGGGTGCCTACGGCTATATCGGAGCGCGTCGCAGGCGTTGACCTCGGCCTATGGTGCGTTGTTGCCACACCGATCAGCCAGCCATGGTTGTCCTCGAAATGGGATTAGCCATGGAGAATTCCAATGTCTTGGCGGCTCGCTCGCGCTCTTGAGCGTCTCCGAACGCAGGTGAATGAAAAGTGGCCGAACCGGTCCAAGGATTCGGACGGGTCTATCGGTGACGAGCATCATTCGGCCCGGACATCGGACCACAACCCCGATGACGGCGGTGTGGTTCGCGCGATCGACATCACCCACGATCCAAAAGGCGGGTTTGACTCCTATGCCTTTGCCGATCTCCTGCTGAAGAACCAGGACAAGCGGCTGAAGTATGTGATCTCCAATCGGCGTATCGGCTCAGGCCCCGGCGGCCCGCAGCCAGGCGTCTGGCGGAAGTACACGGGCACCAACCCACACGACCACCATTGCCACATCAGCGCCGTCGCTACGGCCATGGGTGACAATACCGACCCGTGGGATATCGGAGCGGTCAAGGCGCCCTCGCCAGAGGTCGTCAACTCCTTCGTCCCGCCTCCCGCCACGTTGGCCCCCGGCGCCTCGGGTCCTGAAGTCGAGCGGCTTCAGAAGCTGTTGGGCTGCACGGTGACCGGGATCTACGAGCCGAAGTCTGAGACCGAGTACGCGCTCCGACTGTTCCAGGTGCGGCACAAGCTCGACCCCGACGGCAGGGCCGGGCCCCAAACGTGGGGCGTCCTCAAGTAATCCGCCACGCGACGGCATCGCGCTATTGAGCATCACCTACCGGAGAACAACATGACGAGCGACCAAATCACTGGCATCCTTCGCGCCATTCTCGCGGCGCTGGGCGGCTTCATTCTCGCCAAGGGCTGGGTCTCGGCTGAAACGTGGGCTTGGCTCACGGGCGGCATTCTCACCCTCGGGGGCGCGCTGTGGTCGCTGTGGACGAACCGGCCCGCCGGCATCGCCGCATCCGCTCAGGGCCTGCCGGGCGTCGACGTGACAACCAGCTCTGCGGCATCACCGGCGGTCAAGTCTGCGGTCGCGGACGCGAAGTAGATGTTCACGTGGCCCGAAATCGTTCTCCTGTTTCTCAAGCTCGCGAATGCGATCATGGGCGAGGTGGGAAATCAGAGACAGTTTCGGGCAGGGTCGGACGCGGAGATAGCCAAAATCTCCGCTGCCATCCTCCGCAAGACGGCAGCCGGCAAGGCGATGATGGAGAAGGTCGATGCGCTTAGCGCTGACGATGTTGATGCTGCCCTTGTTGGCCTTGAGCCCGAGTAGCTGCACGCCTGAGCAGATCGACAGCTTCTGCCAAGTCTACAATCAAGTGATCGTGCAGAAAGGCGATGGCAAGATCGTCGCGTCGGAGGGCGTAAAGAGGCGGCTCCTCGCCAACGAATGGCTGTACCGCGAACAGTGCGGGCCTCGCGTTTCCTAGATAGCAAGCGGCCCGACCTGTCGCGCGAACGGCAGACCGGGCCTGACCACCACCGGAAGGAATGGTTCCTATGACGGCTGCTACACATTCAATCATAGGTTTCCGGGGCCATGGTATTCAAAATTGCTCATCGGTTAAGTCAGGATGACAGACCAGGACAAGCTTACGGACGTTCAAAGGGCGTTCCTGAAAGGCATGACAGATCAACGGGCTGCCAATATGTGGGACGCTGCGGAGTTCATTGCCGACCTGTCGCCGCATACAAAAGAATTTCTCCGCAAGGCCGACAAGGACAAGATCGAGCAGCTCGACGCGACCTTGAAGTTCATGAACGCGACGGGGGTCATCTGGAAATTTCTTCTGGCCGGGGGCGTCACCATCTTCGGCTTTGTCAAAGCGTGGGAGTGGCTCTCGCAGTTCGTCAAATTGAAGTAGCAACCGGGCCTGCGCCCCTTCGGGGGATTTGATGGCTGCGCCGCAACAGATACAGGTCGTCAAGCCAGACCCGGACCCGACTTTACTCACGACGGAAAGCCTGCTTCGTGAGATCAGTCATCTCAAGGAGCTGACCTCCGAGAGATTCAGGACGCATGAAGTCCGCACCGACTCCATCGAAAATCGGCTCAATCACAAGTACATTGAGACGGCCGACGCGATTAGAAATCTGCGGGATCTCCACGAGGAGAAATTCCAAGGTCTGGATAAGCTAGGCAGGCAGGCACGAGAGGACAACCAGACAAGGCTGGATGCGGCCTTCAAGTCGGCCAACGACACAAGGGACAAGATCGAGGAGTCCCTTACCAAGCAGATCGAGGCCGTGACAAAGGCCACGAACGAGGCCAGCAAGGCGACCAACGAAAAGATAGACCGCCTGACATCGCGCCTTGACACCGGGGAGGGAAAGTCAAAAGGCGCTGGCGATCTTTGGGGCTACCTGATCGGAATAGCGGGCGTTGCCTTCGGCGCGGCGGCTATTTTTCTCCGGCACTGACATGCCCATCGATCCCGTCATCCTCCGGGCAAGGTGCAACCTCTTCCAGCCGAACTACAAGATCATCCGCGCGCAGTTCAATGTCGCGGAAGGCCCAGAAGGATTCCCCGAATACGTCATGACGAACCTGCTGCGCGAGCGTGGCGTGCCGCAGGACGGGTGCATGTATCGCTTCATCATCGAACCGCTTTTCCCTCACTGAAGGATTCCGCCATGGGCCGCCTCGCCATCCTGATCGTGCTGCTTGCCAGCTCCGCGCACGCCTACCAGCCTCGCCAACCGGCTGGGTTCGGCACCTACTCGAAGGCCTACACCGAGCGCGCGCAGGCCCGGCGGTGGAAGGATCTCTGCAAGGGCGGCGGCCGCTACCAGGCCATGAGCGAGGCCTACGAGGCCGGCAAGCCCGACCCCTGCCGCTGACCCGGAGTGCGTTGTTGGGGTTCCGGCCCAACCATACCGTCCTTGAAACTCACAGGATTTCGAGGGATTTGGCATGGTCTGGAACCAAGTTGAAAAGTTCAGCTTCAGCAACGTCGCGGCCGATCAAGCGCCCTTCACGCTGCGCGGCGGCAACTACGGCATCGAGGTCGTCGGCACCGGCTTTGGCACCGTCGATCTGAAGCGCCTGGCCGCGGACGGCTCGACCTACCTATCCGTGCTGAGCGCAGCCTTCGCCGCCAACGGATACCAGAATCTCAACCTTCCAAGCGGCACCTATAAACTGACGGTCGCGACCGCAACGGCGGTTTATGCCGACATCGTCTCGACGGTGACGACGCAATAATGCGCCGCTCCGAACAGATCATCATCATCGGCACTCCCCTTGGGTCAGCGCAACAGCCGCCGCCCGGCGAGCAGTTCCTAACAGTCACCGACAATAACGGCGCCGAGCAATTCGTTACGGCGACCGACACCAATGGCGTCGAACAACGCATCACCGTAGCGACAGGATTGAGCTGACATGAGCATCAATATCATTTCCGCATTGAAGCCGATCTATGCGCTGGCCTCGCTTGGCGACAGCCGCGTCGCACGCTTTTATCAGAGCCTAGGCAACAACTTCGGGTTCAGCGGCTATACACATTTCACCATAGCCAATTCCATCGCCAAGAAGCCGTTCGATGTCGTCTATAACGGTGGTCTTTCTGGCGATCAATCCGACACAATGCTTGCTCGACTTGCGGCCACGATCGCCTCCGGCGCTGGAACACTGTGGATTCAGATCGGCGTGAACGACGTCAATAATTCCGGGGTCGGCTACACGACTACCAATACCGTAGGCCCGAACCAGGCAGCCGTCGTTAGCACCGCAAACGTCGCGCTGATCTGCTTCCAGAACATCCAATATGCTGCTCAGCAGTTTCTGCGGGCTGGCGGCCAGCGCGTCATCATCAACCTTGAGTGCGGTGCAGAGGTTTTCGGGACGGCCCAGATCGCCGCCTGCATCAATCTCAACCAGCGGCTACGTGAATTTGCAAGGTCGGCGCCCGGCGTTCTCATCTATGACCTTTGGTCGCAGATGCACGACCCCGCTGCGTCCACAACTTCTACGCTCCGATTCAAGTCCGGCTATGCTGCTGAAGCCTCGGGCTCCGGTACTCACATGTCCAACAAGGGCGCTGAGATCGTCGGCCGTAATCTCGCGGCGTTCCTTACGGCGAACTTCCCAACTGTCCCCTATCTGCCGGCAGACGTGAACGAAATCACCAGCATCACCACGAATAACCTACTTCTGAATCCGTTGTTTATGACAACTTCGGGCGGTACGGGCTCTGGCACGAATGGCGTGACAGGAACTGTTCCAGGGAGCTGGACCGCTGATCGTACAGGGGGCGGCGGCACTCAGACCACCGTAGTTTCAACCGGAACGCCTGCTGATGGCTCGCCCGGCAACGAATGCATCATGGCATGTACGTTCGGCGGTGCCGGTGATATTTGCCGCATTCGGCAGGATGCCGTGATAGGCAACATCAGCGTTGGCGACTTCCTTGAGGGCGTTGGCGTTGTTGTCGTCGATAGCGGCAGCGTTCTCGCTGGTATCCAGATGGATCTTCAATACGCTGACGGCACCACGACGTGGAATTTGACAGACTTGAAGCCGCTCGACAACAATCCGATTTCTACGGTCGGCGGTACCTATTACCTGAAAACACCGCCCTATCCCGTCACGGTCAAGGGCGGCGGCGCGTTCATGTCGATGCGCCTCTATGCGATCGGCTCGGGGGCGGGGGACGGCTACGGTTGCTGGCGGACGATCCAGGCTCGGAAGAGGTTCGCGCTGTAGCGACCAACTTGCCGTTATCCTTCGCGTTTGTATCTGCATCGAGATCATATTCGTGGATATCCCAATCGTCCCCGTCACCCTCTTTCTCCCAATCCTCTCTATTGGAGCGAAGGGCATTCCTTGCATGCTCAGCTTTTTCCAATGAGGAGTAGACTGCTAACGTGTAGTGAGATTCCCGCAAGTTCCGGGATAAAGTATATATCTTCATCGTCATCGGGACTTCCTCAGGGAGAGCGGGGATGAGGCTTGACCGCGATGTCCGGCACGAAGCACTCGCCCATCTCGTTGTAGCGATTAAGTCCATCCAGGATATCAGCATCGTCCAGAGTGTCGCCCCAGCTGCCGATCATGGCGAGAGGGCAGGGACTGACATTGCATGGTAGCTCGTTGACGGCCTTGTAGAGAGCTGACGTGATTTTGAGACCGGTATTGTCTAAGCATGTTTTCATTTCATGTCCCCGATGTTTGCCCAACACGGTCTATGCAGACGGCATATCGCCTAGACAAGCGACGTTCACCGCGAAGTCACGTTGTGTGATGTGCTTGCCTCCAGAGAAATGCGGAAAGCCCGCACCTATTGCCATAGCAGACGCAGCAAAGCACGCGGCCTGGTGGGCCAATTCGCGGGGAAATCCGAAGGCGAGACGATTATCGAGGACGAACTCGATCTCGTCGCCTCGGTCGAACATCATGACGTTTGGAATCAGTTTGCCCTCAAGGATGACAGCATTCCCACCGGTTCCTGGCCCCTTCATCTCTGCGATTAGATCTCGCTTTGGCTCGGTCGGGAAGTCTGTGATGTTGCTCATGGCTGTATCCTCTCTTTCGATGTTCGCTTAGGAACGGTTGTCTGCCGTCCAATCGATCAGACCGATGGCTGCCGAAAAGAACGCAGCGTCCTCAATCCAGCCGTTGCGGTCGTCTCCGGTCTTGGTCCTTGCGATGCGCCTGCAATTCGCAAGCCGCTCCTCCAGCCACGCCTTCACGTCGGCAGCCGTCATCACCTCGATCATGGCATTGATCTTGGCTTGGTCGCGGTCGGTTTGTTCTGCGAGTTCTGTCATGAACGCTCTCCATTCGTCAATTGGGGCGCCGATTCCTCTGCCGCCCACCGCTTCCGGTCCGCTTCAACTTGCCGATCAACCCAGCGGTTGAGTTGCCAGAGATCGTACCGGTGTTGCCAAACCTGCCAGAACCAGATGCGGACGATGGGCTCCTCGCGATCCTCGTTCGGATTGCAACAAAAACATCCGGTCCAGTCGCCGCCGAAATAGCCTTCGGAGCCGCCCGCGCCATCGCATTGCGGGCACACGGGATAGATCAGGTTTTGCAGACGTTGCCACATGGCGGATTCCTACTGATCATCGGTTACGCGGCGCTAGGCCATTTGCATTCGCCGTCTTTCCACCCGACGCCGCTGCACGTTGGGCAATCGTCGGAATCGCTCTCGACATTGGGAGGACACTGGCCGGAACCACCGCAGGTTTTGCAGCAAAGCGGGCTGTGCGGGCAGGGCGGGTAAACCACGTCCGGCTGCCATCCTTCGGCGTGCTCGTCGTCGTCCATGCGCACGCCGTCGTGGCACCCCATCTCGCTCAGGTACGAGCCCGGAGGCGACCCGGACTCGCTGCCATGCCAGACCTTCTCCCGACCGCAAATTGAACAGGTCATGCTTGCTCTCCTTGCCACATCTGTTACGACAATTCTTCGTGGACGTCGTAGTAGACGATGCGCTCGTCTCGATCGATCATCTCGATACGGCCGACGTCGCCGTTCTTCTTGATGTCGTCCCGGGCTGCCTTCTTGGCCTTCTCCAGGGTGGAGGAGAAGCCGACCAGCTCGGATCCGTACCGGAGCGCCCTGCGCATCTCCCATCCGCCCTTCTTCATGGCTGGCCCTGTCGCTGTGGGGGTGACGCAAGGGAGATCACTTCCCATCCCTCGAACGACCCCTTGTAATTTTCAATGGCCCAATCCTCGGCAGCATCTGGAGTGTTGAACTTTCTGCGGCGCCCCTTGATGACGAGCCCTTGATAGCGAATGGCGAACGGCGGCCCTGCGCTATGATCGATATCGGCGATTTGCGGGTGCGTGCGTCTATAGATTTGACGCAACTCCTTTACGTCTTTCGGTTGGAAGCCGAGGCCCAAACAGATCCTAATCCACGCTCGCTCGGTCGGGATGTTACTCATGGTCACTTGCCCCTGCTCAATGCGACTGGCTGACAAGCCCGTTCAGCCGGGTCTTCTCGCGCTCGATGTTGGCGCGGAGTTGCTCGCGCTGATCCGGGTCAGTGGTCTTGGCGTAGTTCTCCGTCATCTCCAGGAGGTTGTGAGCCGCGCGGCGGATCGGCGTATCTCCGTCCTCGTTCATCGCCAGCTTCTTCAGCATCGATCGGGTCTCGGTGAAGTCGGTCATGGGCTAATCCATCTCGTGTTTGTAATGCTCAGGCAGCGCGTTTCGGCACTCCACGATCGCTCGCTTGACTGCATATTCTAGGTCGCGCAGTTCCGGGTGCCGGACCTTGATGATGATCTCTCCATTGAAGGAGACTTCGCAGAATATGGGGTGGCCGCCCGTCATGGTCTCGATCTTCCACTTTCCCGCGCTGCTCATTTCGGCGGCTCCGGGAGGTGCACCCAGCCGGCGATCCACTTGTCGGGGAAGCCGCCTTGGCCCACTGGAGCGGCGAACTGCCAGCCGATGTCGAAGCCATCTTTGGCGAGGCCCCAATGGCGAGCAACGAAGGGGATGCCGTACCATCGCTCCAGATCATCCCGCCCCTCGACTGGTAGCGGGTCCTTGAGCTGCACGAGCACCCGCGTCCCGTCCTTCGGCGCGGTCTCTATCGGCTGCCATCACGGGCCGGCGTAGAGAGGCTCGTCATTGGCCGCCGTCTTCTCAAGGCTCACGGTGACGGCTTTGCCATCAATCACCCGGCCCCATGCGACCGGTACTCCTTCGGTACTCTCATGGCCGTTTGTTCTTGAGTCGTTCATGTCGTTTTGCATTGACAACTCCAATTAGATCAATGATTTAAGGCCAGTCACGGGAGTAGCAGATACTGCTGTCTTACTCGAATTTCAGCTATTATACGCTAGTTTTTGTTGGTTTGGTACTCTTTCGGTACTCTTATTCAGCGTTTGATGCGTCGGTTTGCCAGTCCGGCCGGTGGTGTCCATAGGTCGTTTCGAGCAGCTTGATCGACATCCCCAGGAACTGCGCTGCGCTCCATGGATCGATGCCTTGGCGCATCATGTGCGTGGCGCGGGAATGCCGCAGGACGTGAGGGGTCACATCGGTCCCGAGCTTCGCCGCAACCCGCGCCTTCTTCCAGGCCCGGTCGATCTGCTTGATCGCCTTCCCGCGGTTGGCGCCAGCAAAGCGGATCAGAAGCTCCTTATCCCCGTCGAGCCGTTTCCAGCGCCTCAGGTGTGACAAAAGCCGGTCCCCGATGCGCAGCGGCGGCGCGCGCTTCTTCGTCTGTACGGAGCCCGGAGGCTTCCGGAACATGATCCGGTCCTCGATCTTGATGAGTGACCACTTCATGTTGAGGATCACGGTCCGCCGGCTGCCGGTGTACCAGCCGATAATAAAGAAGCGGGCGAGGTGAGGGGAGCGCCGGGCCGCCCATAGGAACCGCGCCGCCTCGGATCTGGTCAGCCAGCGTTCGCGGGCCGGCGGCCTGTCCGGCATCGTAATGGTCGGGATCAGGATGGGCGCATGGTTCTTGTGCCAGTGCTTCAGGGCCGCCCTCAGGTAGCCGAGTTCGGAGCGGGATATCGTCTTGCCGCCTCGGTGCGCAATGTAGGCCTTGCACTTCGCCGGGGTGATATCAGCGATGAACTTGTCGCCCCACCATGCATTGAGGCGGCGGATCATCATCAGCGAATCCGGCTCGCTGACCTTCCCGGTGATCACCTCGTCGATATAGGCCATGAGGATGTCCGCAATCGCGGTCGAAGTTTTCTCGACCGTGTGCTTCTCGGCTATGTATGCTTTAAGCTCTTTTTCCGCTGCTCTAATTTCATCGCGACGGCAGTTTGTGCGGCGCTTGCTTTTGCCGTCGCTGATCGTCCATCGATCACGCGCCTTGTCGAACCAGAGCTTGGGGCCTGAGCTGCTACGCGGCATTTTTGTTGCATCGCCTTTAGGTCGCTGATCGTGGTGAAGTCGCGCCGGCCGATCCGGTAAATATCTAGCTTATCCGCCTTGTGAAGCACGCGCAAAGTCGCAACCGTGACCTTGCCGCCCAAGAAGTGTTTGCACGCGTCTTCAAGCGTAATCAAATCCGAGAAGTTCAGGTCAGCGTCGCGTGTCACCTCAGGGCTCCTTCGACGAGACCGAGTATGAGGCGATTACCTCGCGGATCGTGGCTGCGAGCGCGTTCAAACCTTCCTGCGTATCGACATGATACCGGCCGACCGCAAAGCCCTTGTGCCACTCCAGGGGCGATGGGCAGCCACAGTGGCCATCAACGCGAACATCTTTGCCGTGCGTCGCGTGCAGTTTCTCGGCAATGTCGGGCGGGATGCCGGGGCCTTCTGCGATCCAGTAGTACCAGGCGCGCTGGAATCCCCATGAGGCTAGACCGCCAACGGCTTTCGAGGGGACCTCCCCGTGTTTGGCAAAGATGTCGTATTCAGATACGGCGATGCCGGCAGCCTCAAGCTCGGCACGGCAGATCGCCGTGACTTCTTCGATCACTTCAGGAGTCGGATCGCGGCGCGCGAGGTTCTGCATTGCATGCCTACTTGTTTGAGGAGATCGAGGGCGGGCGCTCCAAAAGCTCCCACGCGGTGAGTTCTTCGAGCCCTTCTGTCGAGATCACGTACAGTTTGTACGGCCACATCACTGAGATGCCAGCCTCCTTGATAAGGCCGCGCTTACGCAGGCGCTCTGCACGGGCAAAAACGCCTCGCCATGGCCGCCATGTCCCGGCGGCTGATGCGAGCCTTACCGACTCCAAACATTCTCGGTCGGCCGATGAGGTGATGACCCAATCTCTCACTTTTCACCACCCAACTGTTCTGAAGGCAAAGCAAGTGCAGCGCGGGCCTCGCGCTCAAGCTTCGTGCCCTGGATGTAAGGGTGATCGATTGAGAACTTGATCGGGTTGATGTCGTCGCTCGCAATGATGACCGATTGCGTCGAGCGATCGATCAGCACCTTGGCGCCGTGCAAGATACCGATGATTTCAGGCTCAGCCATTCTCGCCTCCGCTCACTGGAGCAGATCCCACAACAGCCGCCATGCGTTCCAGCTCGCGTTGCGCCATCCGGGCTCGCTTGCCGTCGCTCTTGGCGATCTGCTCAAGCCAGGAACGGTGCTCCTCGTCGGTGCTGCTTTTCTTGAGCCAGCAATCTGCAGTCATGGCCTCGCCGGCAGGCCAGCCGCACCACGCGATGCGCTCGCCATCGAGGTAGGCAACCACCCAATCCTCGCCGGTCGGCTCGTGATGCACGATATCGCCGGCCCGATAGATATAGCCGCCATCAGTCATCGCTTCTCTCCATCGCTGCGGACACATCATCGCCGAAGTCGTGGTCCCGATAGGCCCATGCGCCAGCGTGCCGCAAACACCAGTTTACGAATGCGTTGTTGCGCCGCATGACCCACCAAGGGCCGTGAACGTAGAGATGGTATCCAAGCCAATCAGCCATTTTCAGCACCTCGGTCGTGCGAAGACATTGAGCGTGAGGTTGTGCGGCCTTCCGGCGTGCAGCAATATCCGCTCCCTGCGAGTGAGCCGTCGTCGCGAAAAATCCCGCGCACAAGCTCGGCGTAGCCACGGCGCTGCAACGACTTCACGGCTCGTCGAGCCTGTAACAAGCTCAGATCAGTCAGCGTTGCGATAAAGCCTGATGGGAGGCAATTCTCGTCATGACTGGAATGCTCCTCCAGGCACTTGAGCACCGCTCGCTCGCTTTTGGTGAACGGCTTGTTCATTTGCCACCGCCATGTGGGCGCGTGAGCGTGGACGAGGCTTCGCAATCAAGATGCCGGTAGGATTGAGCGTTGCGGATGCGATAGATGGTCGAGTCCGTGACGCCAAATTCCTTGGCTAAATCCTTGACCAGCCCTTTGATACCAACCGGCGAGCTGCGAATCCTCTTGATCTCCTCGTCCGTCCATTGCCGGATATCCGGCCGATCCTTCTTCCAAGTCTTGCCAGACTGGATGAGGCGGACGTTCGATTCCCGAATTCCGTACCGAGCCGCTGTATCCTTGGTGTGCTCAAGGCCCTTCAGATCGCGGATCTCTCTCGCCTGCTCTGGCGTGAGTTTGTAGCGAGGTCGCGGGGCGGCGCCGTCCCTGTATCGGTCGTACTGGTTATCGCTTGGCGTCTTCCAGTCCAGATGCCACGGGTTTACACAGCCGTCGTGTCCACGGTCGCACGAATGCGCGGCGTGATGCTCTGGCGTCGGCGCCGGCCCGTGGCGATGCTCGCACATGAGGCGGTGAACCTTGCGCGGCGGCTCCCCGAAAATGGCATAGCCTGTATCACTTCTCGCGAACGGCCAGATCAGGCACCAGTCCTTGTGCGGGAAGTCGAGATTTGCGCGTATCCAGGCCGCGCGCTGGCCGTTGTTGCCGTTGAGGCGATCGAGCAAGCTGCTCATTTCTCACCCCCATTGGCGGCAGATGAGCGCCGGTGCCGTTCAACCTCATGAGTGCAGCCGAGGCCGCACCCACCGTTGCAGTTGGGATAAGATGGGCATTCGGCGCCGTAGAACGGTTTCGTCTCGACCGGAGCGGCCGGCGGCTGGGCGATAGCCGCCTCGACGGCAGCGCGTGCCGCGGATAGGGCTGGCCGACCAATCCTTCCAGCTTCATAATCCACCGCGGCCTGGATCAGGCTCTCGGTCAATGCGGCAGCGTTCACTGGTGCAGATTGGGCATCATCTGGGATGCGACGAACCATGGACGAATGCTCGATTGCGTTGGCGAACCAGGTAATCATCAGCCCTTGGTCGATGTCGTCCACGCCCCAGCCCTGCGCCTCCTTGATCTTGCAGAATGCCTCCGCCCATTTGCTGGCGTCGGCACCGCAATAGTCGAGAAGGTCGGGGCCGGACATATCGTAGAAGTCCTTGGCACTTTTGCTCTCAGCGGATCTATCGTTATGCTCGATCATCCCTATTCCCCTAAGTTCGTGCTGCCGAAGTGGCCGGGATCGCGCTTTGTTGCAAAGGCTGCAACCGCGATCAGGATGGCGAGGCAGGCTATGGTTACGAGCGTGATCATGTCGTCCCCGGTCGGATGAGATCAGTGAGGATAGCCATGGCGTCGGACCGCCGGCTGTCGCGTTTTTCCTGCCAGTTCAGATCGTATCCGGTGCCGGGGATGAACCCACTTTGAGCATCGTCAAGAACCGCAAGAAGGTCTTCGACCATCCTGACTAGCCGATCGTGATTGTTCACGGCCTTCGCAATAAATTCCGCATCGTCATCGCTAGCAGTCGTGCAAACGATGTGTCCGGCCGGCGCAAGGACGGCAGGAGGGCCTTCCTCAATATGCCAGGGTGATAACTTCCACGGCGTCGGCGTGTGCTCAGACATTTTCAGATCCAAACTGTTGTTGAGTGAGCGACGGACACGCAAAGGAGACGACGACGGAATTCACCATCGTTCCGGACTCCTTGAAGGAGCCGGCCGGCAAGTGACCGTGGCTCGCGCCGCGCGCATTGATGAACTCGCGGAAGGCCTCGGTTTTAGCGTCTGTCCTGAAAGTCACGCTCGCCGACATGATCGAGACCAAGCGACCTTCGGGTTTCAGGAACCTGGCAGCATGCAGGACGTGATCGATATCGGCCTGCCGGGCAAACGGCGGGTTCATCACGACGCGGTCAAAGATAGGTTCAGGCTTTGATGTCAGGAAGTCTGAGAGGCGGATGCCGCCAGCGAGTATGCAGCGTTCCTTGCACGCGTGCAGGCGCTTGGCGTCGATCTCGAACGCCTCGACCCTTCCGCCAGCCTTCTCGACGGCGTCCACGATGTTGCCAATGCCTGCGCTCGGCTCCAGAACATGCATGCCGGGCTCGATCTGCGCGCGCCGTACCACGTCTAGCGCGACCTCCTCGGGTGTGTCGAACTGGCCAAAGTCCTGCTTCGTCCTGGTGTATTCGCCTGTGAGCAAGATCGGCTCAATGGTTTCGATCGCCTCGCCTTCGAAAACGTGGGCACGATCCTTGCGGCTCCACTTTCCCCCAGCAGCCTCGATCACTTTGTTGACTGCCTGATAGGTATTGCGGTCAAGCTGCGTCGCAGGTAGGCGCAACAAGGCGCCTTCGACCACGCTACGCTCCAGGATTTCGAGAATGTTCTGTTCGACGCGCATTATTGTTCCTAGGGTTTGAGGTCAGAGATGTGGCGATGTCAGTGGGGACGAGGCGAGTTAGTTTTTATTGACGCGTTATATTCGCTGAATGGTGCCTTGCGCCAAATGCGACGGTTCACCCAGCGCTGGACCTGCTTGAGCTTCAGAAGCGTCCAATCGTGGCGAACAGCTGGCTCCTTGATCAGTGCGTTCAGCTTTAAGAAGGGTTGCGCATATGGCTCGCCGCCGCTCGCAATTACCTTCTGAATGCGGTCCATGCACACATCGAACGGCTCATGTCCGATCATCGTGTAGACCTGTTTTTTACGGGGCGAAACGTCCTTGAGAATGCGGAAGGCGCGGGCGACCGCTTCGCCCTCGGTATTCTCGTCGTACCCGAACCGCCACGGTCCCTTCAGCACAGGCTTCCAGCGCGCGAAAACATCCTCATCAAAGGTGGCCGGCTCAAAGCCTGAGTTGGCGTCGAGCAACGGCACGCCAGCCGCGATATAGCGGTCAATGATGTGTTGCTGGTAATCCGCCGGTAGCGCGGATAGGTTGTCGTCGCACAGCACGGGGCGGACAGGGAAATCCGGCAGGAAGGTAAAGGTTTTGCCATCCATCTTCGGAACGATGCAGAACCAGCAGCCCACGGGGCAGCCGTAGCTTGCCCTGGTGGCCATCGGATTGTGGCGCGCGATCGCGTCCGGGATCGAGCCTCCGATCTCTGCAAACTCCGCGACATACTTCTTCTGGGTGAACGTGCCGGGTCCGCCGGCGCGCACGGTAGTGCAGCCGATCGCGCGGTAATACTCGGCTATCTTTCTGGCCTCGGGCAGGCGCCAAGTGAAAGCAATGGAGATGAACGCAGTTTTCCCCTCGCGCCAGTGCGCGACCCCCTTCACCCATTCTCCCTTTTCGATATTCACCAATTTCTCATCCCCGATGTCGTAGCGTCATTCCCGATGCGGCCAGCGGCCACCGTTCGGGCTCCCATAGGCAAGCCAGAAACAGAACATCAAAAGAAGGCCGACCATGGCGATGACGAGCGCAATGTTGGTCATGCCGGCGCCTTTGCTTTGTCGGCTTCCGCTGCCGTGAGCTTGTGGCGCCGATCCAGGGCAGCCTTCAGCGTCGGCTTGTGCTCGCGCGGGATTTTCTCCCATAGGGCGACGAGCGAGACGTTGCCTTGCTTGGCTGCCTTGTCGAGCTCGATGTCCCACTCGGCGGCGGTCAATTCGTCAGCGGCACCGGTAGCCGCGGGGCTGGATGCGGGTGAGGCCGGTGCCGCTGACGTCGCCGTGCGGGATTGCACGGGCGATAGCAATTCCATGGTGCCGCGCTGTTCGTGGTTGATGGTCGGGACATCGCGATCCTCTCCCTCGATCTGGAGGCCGCGGTGCGGATCGATCCACGACGTCTTGCCGCGCTCCTCGACGGCCTCCTCCATCGCGGCGGCGAGATGGAAGCGGGGATCGGCGTTCAGCGGCATCGCGCGCGACAGGCGACGCTTAGCCGACTTCGATGCCATCGCGGGGAAGCCGATCTTCGGATCGCTCCACGGGCTATCGCTGCGGCTGGCGCCGGGCGACTTCGCCTTGATTGCCATGATGTCGTCGATGCCGAGCACCGAGATGATCGGGGGGCGATTGTTCGCCGATGCGGTGGCCCAGGCTGCGATGATCGGCCGGTCGGTGCCGGCCAGCCGCGGCTTGTGGCGAACGAACCCCTTGTCTCCGAGTTCGTAATCGAAGGCGTCGCCCTCGCGCACGACCTCGCCCTGCACCGTGAAACCGGAGCGCGCGGCGAGCGTGTTCATGCCCTTGTAGCCGATGATGAGCTGCGCCTGCCCCTTGAACGGCACGAAGAATGCCTGCCCGGTGACGCCGTCGACCTCCAGCGCCAGGCAGGCGGCCGACATCGAGGCGTTGAGCAAGCTCTGGCGGTTGGCCTCCAGCAGCCGCGGGTTGCGCTCGACCGACACCATGATCGACCGCATCAGCCGCTCGACCGGGACGGCGCCGGCGAGCGCCTGTTCGAAATGCGGGGCGAGCGGGCGCAGGGTGTTCTCGAAAAGGATGAGTTCGGAAGCCATCAAAAGTCCCCGTTGATCTGGTGCGGAATGTGAGCCTTGACCGAGACGACAGTGGTCGGCTTGACGCTGTAGCCGGCGCGCGGCGAGCGGCTGATCTTGACCCGGATGCCCTGCGGCAGTTCGAGTTCGTCGGCATCCTTGGCGAGGCCGAGCAGCTTGGCCTGGACATCCTTCTCGACCTTCTCGGCCGCGAGCCTGACCACGCGCTGGTAGTCGGCGTCGACCACGCGCTGCGCAAGCTTGGTGGCCTCGACCTCGCCGAGCGCCTCGGTGACGTTGACGACCTCGCCCGTCGGCACGGAGAACAGTTGCTTGAGCAGCGGCACCTCGACCGGGGCGCCGAACGGGGAGGGCTCATTGCTGACGGCGACATCGGCGAAGAAGAATTCCGCCTCGTGCTCGAAGGTCTCCCACAGGTCCGGCATCGGCTTGCGGTGAAAATAGGTCATGTCGCCGCCGCACCACAGCGCAATCGAGCCCCACTCGTAGGACTTCACGCCGTCGCCGACGTACATCTGCTGCTGAAGCTGGATCTCATGCTGGCGGGGCGGGGTCTTGCCGCCGTCCCATTCCTGCATGAGCACCTTGTAATCGAAGCAGCACTTGGTTTCGAGTGCGCCGTACCCGCGCTGCGGATCGTAGATGTCAGCATCGCGCGAGCAGCCGAGAAGCCCGCGGCGCAGATAGACCTGCGATCCGTCGGTCTGGCGGTTGGTCTTGACCTCGAGCCGGAGATCCTGCGCGGCCTGGTCGAGCAGCAGGGGCTCCATCTTCGTTCCCCAGTCCAGCCGGTTATGCTCCGGGCCGGGCGCCTCAATGCCCTTGGCGAAGCGCTGGTAGAGCATCCACTTCGTGCCGTAGGGCGAGACGCCGAGCAGCATGGACATTTCGGTGGCGCTGATGGTTTTGCGGGTCGGATCAGGCATCACGCGGCCTCATGGCAGGCGATGGCGTTCGCGCGGGCCGCCAGCCGCTTCTCCGTCGCATCCAGCCGCTCGTAGAATTGAGCGCGCTGGGCCTCGTAGCGCAGCTCGCGGCACACTTCGCAGTAGACGCGGGGACGCTTGCCGTAGCGGATGAAGCGGAACGGCTGCTCGCACTGGCGGCAGACGGCGGATTCGACGGGGGCGTTCATGCCGGCACCGGCGTCGCGAGGATGATCATCACGACCATGCACATGCCGATGAACAGCGAGACGGCGACCACTTCGATCAGCACGGGGGCGGCAATCGCGACGATCTCGACGGGGTCAGGCTTCTTCATGCCCCGGCTCCCGCGCGCACGGCTTCCATGCGGGCTTCGTCAGCCCTGCTCGCGGCGTAGAGGTCGATCAGCGCGGCGGCGTCCTCGACGTTGTCCATGAGGCGGACGAGGAGCACGATGTCGATTGCGGTGCTGATCTTGCGGTCGAGGCGATGCGGCAGGCTGTCGTGCTTGCGCTCGTCGCGGCGGTGATCCCAGTATTCGGCGGTGTAGCGGCGGGAATGATCGGACATGGCGTGCTCCGTGGTGATGGAGCACCCTAGTTCACATGGCGTGAACCTGTCAACCTATAAAATCACAAAATGTGAACTATGCCACTTCGGACGGCAGCCGCATGCGGATATCATGCGGCAGGCGCGAGGGATCGGCACGGTAGATCCAGTCGAGCGTCAGTCCGTACTCGGCGCAGAACTTGATGGCGACCTGAAGGGTGATCCGGCGCTCGCCGCTTTCATATTGAGACCAGGCGTTCGCTCCGACCTTCAGCCTTTTGCACACGTCGGCCGGCTTCACCCCGAGCGCCTCGCGGGTGAATTTCAGTCGGTTTGACAGCGCTTTATTGGATTCAGGCATGCCCCATTTTGGCAGTTCACAGGGGGTGAAATCCACTCTCCTTGCGTGAAGGCTTGACACCTTCACGGAATGTGAACTATCTAGGAGCATGCTGACCACAGTCGAAGCCGTCGTTGAAGCCCTGGGCGGCACCACCGCCGCAGCGTCCGCCGTTGGCGTGGGCGCATCCGCAGTGAGCAATTGGCTCGACCGCGGCAAGATCGCCCCCGACAAGTTCTTGCTTGTCCGGGAAGCCCTCGCTGCTTTGGGGAAAGAGGCTGATCCTTGCGTGTTCGCCTTCAAGCCGATCGAGGCAAGCGCGTGACGTGTCGGGAACAAAATAATCGAGCCCATGAGCGGCCCCCCGCATTACTGAGGCACCTATTCTGCGCTCTGTCACGATCAAGACACAATGAAAATCGTCTGCGCACTTTGACCTATATCGGGACAGGCTCGCTGACTGAGCAAAATTGCTCACTTCCGGTTTTCCGATCATCTGGTCTTGCACACCGGCGCGATCAACGAGATGAGGCTGTCGGCATCGGCGGCGCAGTCTTCCGCCGTTTGATACAGGCCGGCGATCACGATCAAGGCGCCGATCAGCGCGGCGATGGCAATAGCTCTCACCGCGCTCCAGTTCTGTTCGCTCATATCCGGCCCCTTCAATCGGCGGTTGTAGCACGGGCGAGTTCCTTTTTTCCAGCGTGTAACGAGTAGGAGAAGCGATGAGCTTTTTATTTGCCGGTGGTGTTGGGAGTTCTCCCAATTTCGTTGGGAACGACTTTTCCGAGGCCCTCAAAGAGCTGTCGAAGCCGTGGCCTGAGGGCGACAAGCTGAAGCGCCGACTTGAGCGGGTCGCACGCGCAACCGGCCTCACTTACTGGCGCGCGTTCGACATTTGGTACGGCAAGGCGCGCCGCATCGACGCCCACGAAGCTGCACGGATCAACGAAGCCCTTCGCCTCAAGCGAGAGAAAGCCGTCGCCAATGAATACCACGACCTCAAGGCCCGGTTGGCAAAGCTCGAAAGCTCGCTTGTTTTGCAGGGAAATCCGAACGTTCGTCGCTAAGCGCCTCGTTCGGTTCGGCTCGCGGTGTGCGGCGCTCGCAGTGTGGATCGCGCCATGGATCGATGAGGACTGATCAACTGATGAATTGGAGCGAGAAGCAACTCACCGAGTACCTGGAGAAGCGCGGGATTCCCTCCGTTTTGCCCCGTGTCGACACCAGTGCACCCCCGTTCGCCGCCCCCATGGACAAGCCGGGCGGCGAACGGTTGGCGCTGCCGGGTGAGGATATCGTTCTGGATCTCCCCCGCCCGATTTCCGTGAACAAGCTGCGTCGGATCAATTGGGCCGCACGCAAGCGCGCCGCTGCATGGCGCCAGATGGCGGACAATTACATCCTTCAGGCCAAATCGCAGGGGCTGAAGTTCAACCGCATCCCGCGGTTCGAGCTCGCGATCGTACTCGACGAATCCAAGGTGTTCATCGACTTGGACAACACGCTCAAGCTGCTGATCGACTACCTGCACGCGGTCCACATCGTCGAGAACGACGCGCCGAAGAACATGCGCGGCATCGCCGTGACGTGGGGGACAACCCTGGATGCGCCTTCCGGGTGTCGGGTGATAGTGAGGCCCTGCGCATGAAGAAGCTCTCCACAGAGGCCCGGGCCGGCCTGCACGAGGTGCTGCTCCAGGCCGCGCTCCGCGCCGAACGTCTGAAGACGATGGAGAAGGCGGACGAGATCGCTTCCGAGATCGCGCGCCGGCAGGATACTCGCGCGCGGGAGGCATCATGAGCAGGTGGTTCCGCTTCTACGACGACGCGATAAACGATCCGAAAATCCTTCGGCTGAGCGATGCAAACTTCCGCGCGTGGGTCACTTTGCTCTGCCTTGCGTCTAAAAATGATGGCGTGTTGCCGAGCACAAATGACATCGCGTTGGTGCTGCGGATGAAGCCGAACAAGGTCGCTGAATGGCTTGCCATGCTCACTGCGGCCGGCCTCGTCGACAACGACAACGGTTTGTTTTGTCCGCACAATTGGAATGCTCGGCAGTTCAAGAGCGACGTTTCAAACGAGCGCGTGAAACGCCACAGGGAACGCCAGCGTAACGGCGATTGTAACGTTACAGAGGCCGTTACGGTAACGCCCCCAGAGACAGAACAGAAACAGATAACAGATACAGAGCAGAAATCCTCACTTCGTTCGGAGGCGCGCAAGCGCGGCACTCGACTGCCGGAGGATTGGGCTCCATGCGCTGAGGACTGGCGAGAAGCGACCGAAAAGCTCGGCGCTCACGGTTCGGTCTTCGAGCTCAGCAAATTCCGAGATCACTGGAAAGCGCAGCCCGGTCAGCGAGGCGTGAAACTCGACTGGGACGCAACGTGGCGAAACTGGATCAGAAACGCTCGAGGAGCGGGAGGAGCAACGCATGGCAACCGAACTGGAAATCCGCGCACATCTGGACACGATGCGATCCTTGCCGTCGCGACTCGGAAAGCTCGCGAGCTCGATCGGAACGACCCAATGGCCGGGGCAGCCGGAACGCCTGGATTTGCCTTCGGGGATGGAACTGACAGCGCAGGATCGCAAGGACGCCGAGCAGCGCCTGAAGGAGCTGGAGGCGATCATCACGGGGACGAATCTGACGATCAACGAGTCCGCGAAGGCGAGATTATCCCTCCTGACCAGGATGCTGCTGGCATTCCCGGCCGCCGGCAGTTTCTCTGAAGCCGCAGCAGCGGCGCGCAGCGATGTTTACGACGACGCGCTATCCGACATTCCGCCATGGGCGCTGAATGCCGCGATCAAGCGCTGGTCGCGCGGTGAGATGCCCTACGACCTCAACCTCGGCACGGTCAATTTCACCTTTGCACCACCGCCCGCGATCCTGCGCAAGTTGGCCAAGCACGAGCTGCGGCCGTTCGAGGATCAGGCGCATCGGCTTCGCCGGCTGCTCAAGGTGGTTTCGATCGAGCGCGCCATGGACCCGACGCCAATCCCGCAGGAGGTCAAATCCGATGACGGCAAGGTGGTGGCCATCAGTGTGAGGCGCATGTGAGCTATTCAGACGCGCGCATCGCCAAGGGCTTCGAGGATCTGCTGAGCCTGCTGCGCAAGGACGGCGTGAACGAAGACGTCGGCGCCCGCATCAGATCGAACACAGCCGCCCGTGAGGCCGCCGTGGAGCGCGTGAGGCGCGAATACGCGGCATACGGCATCAAGCCACCGTCCGAGCTTGCGCTGAGCATGACAACGCGAAAGGCGTGCATGATTGGCATCGTGTGGGCCTACGACGAGGAGCAGGCAGCATGATCTTGCTCGGCACAGGATGGGGCGAGGGGCTCGCGGCGTTCGAGGTTGTCTCGCATAATCTGCAATGGACGCTCTGGACGATCCTCGCGGTCGTCGCGCTGTGGATGGCTTATCAAGCATGGAGGGATGCATGAGCAAGAATTTAATCCTGATCGGATCGCTGCTTTTCGCAGCGTTTGGCGTCTACCATTTCATCGAGCGCATGCCGGATTCCACGATACCGCTGATGATCTACGGCAACACGTTTCACGTCGAAAAACCCGTTTACATATTCTCTCTTCCAGCAACCTACTTTGGCTGCGTCCGCTATCGCATGCACGACGGGGAGCATTTTGATGGGTGGAATATCGAACAGCCGATGTCGCTCAGCGTGGGTGAGCATGTGAGCCCCGTCTGGATCACCAACAATCATTTCCGTGTCGACGCGTGGTGCGGAGACACAACTGTTTTTGGAGACGCCGAATGACCTGACGTGCCTGCACCCCTTTCACCGGAGCAATTTCATGAGCACCCAGCCGCGCGAACGGTTGTCCTCTCCGCGATATCTCAAGATCCAAGGCAAATGGTACGTCTCGAAGGAGCACATGGCAGAGCAGTTGCAGTCAGCAATCCTATCCGCGTTCAGGGACGGGCAGGAGCACGCTGGGCGGCCGCGCGGTCCGTGCGCCCTTCCAGCATTGGAGATTGCGCTATGAACATGGTCAAAGCGATGCTGTTTGGAGTCCTGCTTTACGCGGCTGGTGTCGCCACAGGGCACATGCTCTCGACCAAGCGTACAGTCGAGCGCGGCGTGATCGCGTGCTTCGAGGATGGCACGGCTGATATGCGGAATATTACGATATCAGGGCCAGGCTTCGACAAACTACCGATGAAGGAATTGCTTGGACGGGTGCTCCGCGTGCTGTGCGAGGAGCACAACGCATGACCGACCACACCATCGTCGAGCACCGCCCGCCGCTCAAGCGCATCGACTTCGCCCCAAAGATGCGAGCCACACCACCCGACCCATACGCGGGCTATGAGGTCGACCGCACGGCCGAGATCGCGGAGCAGGATCGCGTGTGGGCGATCATCCGGCAATGCGCAGAAGGATGTAATCCGAGAGGCAATGATGCTGACCGTTCCGCTCGCCAGCATTTTGGAGAGTTTGCCGCCGAGGGATGCAATCAGTTGGAGGCCACAGCAGCGCCCAGCGTTTATCGGGATGACACCAGCCTATGGCAGGCGATGATCGATGAGGCGGGGCGATGACTGCGCCGATCCGCTCCATGGCCGACCTGGTCGAGGCGCTGCGGTCAACACAGGTCGAGCGCGAGCTCAGCTATGAGATGCTGGACGCCATCAGCGGGCTCCAGCAGGGCTATGTGGCCAAACTGCTTGGCCCGTCGCAGTCCAAGCGGCTCGGGCCCGTGTCGACGTTTCCGCTGCTCGGTGCGCTCGGTAAGGCGCTCGCCCTCGTCGACGACCCCGAGCAGATCGCAATGGTCAAGGGACGGTGGAAACAGCGCAAGATCGTCGGGGGTTCAGCGCGCCAGATCAGGCTGAGAAATGGCCGATCTGAGCAGGCAAGCATCGACTCAAATCTGCAAAAACTGGCTGTAATACTGACCAAAATGACGCGCGAGGAGCGTATTCTGATGGGGGCAAGCATCGGAGGGAAGCAGCGCGCCAAGAAGCTCGGAAAGCGCCAGCGCCAGCGTATCGCATCTCATGCCGCGCGCGCAAGGTGGTCCAAGCAGGCCAGTACGTTGTAGCCAATCCACAGCCTGCCATGCTGTTCCCATGAACATTCGCAGGCCACCACCAGAGCTGATCCGCGCGCGCCAGTGGGAGATCAAGCGACGCTATGAGCACCACACCAAGGTCTCCAAGCGATCGAGATCAATGGCTGCAATCCGCATCGCAGACCTATTGCGGTGGCTTGCCGATGTGTCAGGTGGTGGGGCCGAGCTTGAGCCGAGCCAGTGGTCAGAAGGCATCGCCAGGATCTTCGTGCATCATTTCGTGGTGCTCGCCGACGGAAATCGCAGGGCAGCCGAATGGCTGGCGACCTACTGTCCGTGGATCGAGACGCGCGACCGCGAATACATGATCACCGAGGCCAACCATTGCCCGCTCAAATGGTCTGCCGATAAGCTCGCATGGAAGCTCGCCCTCACCGATGCCAGGCGAACCCACCTCAAGATCACCACCATCGGCGCCATCGATGTTAGCAAGGAACAACGGGCCAAGCGCCGCAAGGCCAAGCAGGCTGAGTTGCAGCGAGCCCTCCGAGCCAAGCGCAAAGCCGACCGCGTCAACACCATATAGGTGATATATATGCTGTTGACGCATCGCTCATCGTGTCCCGAGCCGGTCCACCGTCCAGCACACCGCAAAGATGCCCGTGAACATCAGCACCATCTGAACGTACTCGCTCAGCGCTGCCACCCACAGCAGTGCCAGGAATAGGCCGATCACCGCAACCGCTCGAACCACCATCCGCACCTCAGCCTGCCTGATCAGCCCATGATCGTAGCATTGACCTCGTTGCCCGCGTGTGTGACGTAACCCCCATATTACGCTGCGTCTAAAACCTCAGTGATTTCAAGAACATCACACATAGATATTCCATAATAGAGGTTATGCGAAATGTGGAACACAACAATATCAATGACTTAGCTGTGTGATGTGCGTGGGCTATGCGGTCAGGGCATGCGGTCGATAGGTAGATAGCCAGGTTTGCCCTTCGAAAAGACCGGGGTGGGGTGGGGGTGGGGGCAGATCATCCCACGCTCGCCATTTATGAGCTATCCCCTTCATTTCGCGGCCAGTTCTGTGGGGCCTGTTGTATTTATGCCACGACTGTTTTTCTGTCGAATGTGCGGTGCGTTGTTTTGAGTAACCGTTACGAGGACTGTCCGAGTATGGATTTCTCGGAAATTGAGCTTGGGCCGAAGATGCAGGCCTGTTCGGAGCGGGAGCGGAAGTTCGTCTGGTTTTACGTGACGAACGAGGGTCCGCCGAATGGGGCGCAAGCTGCGCGGGACGCTGGGTATGGGGATAGTTCGGAGGCCGCGAAGGTGCGGGCGAGCGAGCTCATGCACCGCGACCGGGTGCTGGCGGCGCTGGAGGAGGTCGGCAAGAAGGCGTTCCGCGGGCTGCTCGGGCCGGCGGTGAAGGCGGCGGCCCAGCTGATCCAGAACGAGCGGCACGTCGACCACAGCAAGGCGGTGTTCACGACGCTGGCGCGGCTGGGGCTTGGGGAGAAGTCGACCGTTGACGTCAATCTCGGCGGGGAGGTGACCGTCAACCACACGGACCAGGCGCTGAACGATCTGCGGGTGCTGATCGGGCTTGGCGTGGCTGAGGAGAAGCTGATCGAGGTGTTCGGCTTCACGGGCCTGTCGCGGTACCGGAAGATGCTGGCCGAGCAGGAGGCGCGGGCACCGAGGGTGATCGAGCACCGTTCCGACGAGGTTGCTGGTGGCTGACGACCCCGAGGAAGGCCCGGACCCGAACGACGTCCGCCGGCACGCCAAGAAGATGCTGACCGAGATGCAGTACCGGCAGAAATACCGGCGCATTGATTTTTACATGCCGAACTTCAAGCAGGAGGAATTCCACAACCTGACCGCCGACCGGGCGATTGGCGAGAAGATGCTGCGCGCCGGCAACCAGCAGGGCAAGACGCACGCGACGTCGGCCGAGGATGCGATGCATGCGATCGCGCTTTACCCGGACTGGTACCGTGGGCGCAAGTTCCTGAAGCCGCCAGCGATCGAGCGGGCCTATGAGTTTGTCGGCTGGTACGGCTGCACCACGTCGGGCATGACGCGCGACGGCGTGCAGACCAAGCTGCTGGGGGACTTGCGGACGGCGGGCGGGCTCGGGACCGGGATGATCCCGCTCGACAACATCGTTGGCCGTCCGACCATGGCGCGAGGCATTTCCGATTTCGTCGACACGATCAACATCACCCGGGAGACCGGGGGCAAGGCCATCTTCCGCGGCAAGACGTTCGAGATGGGCCGCGAGGCATGGCAGGTCGAGGCGGTCGACCTGATCCACGGTGACGAGGACCCCGGCGATTTCGAAATCTACGAGGAATGCCAGGCGCGGCTGACGACCACGAACGGGATGATCATCTGGTCGATGACGCCGGTGATGGGCGCCACGCCGGTCCGCAAGCATTTCAAGAACAAGACCCCGGGGACCGCCGAGGTCCTGATGACGATCTGGGATGCCGCGGTGTCGAAGCGCGGGCACATTCCCGACGAGGATATTCCCAGGCTGATTGCGCGCGCCGGCCGCAAGGCGGCAACCCGCATTTTCGGCGGCGATGCACAGGGGCAGGGTGCGGTGTTCGAGACCGAGTCCGACCAGATCAAGCACAAGCTGGACCCGGCATCGGTGCCGGCATACTGGCCATGGCTATGGGCCCTGGACTTTCGTCACTCCGGGCAGGAGTCGGGCGGCCACCCTTTCGCGGCCGTGCTGCTGACGTGGGATCGCGACAACGACGTAGTCTACGTGATGGATGCGGTGCGGATGTTCGGCATGGCCGCGAACCACGTTGCCAGGATCAAGGAAAGCCCGATGCGGCTCGCGCCGGTGGCATGGCCGCACGACGGCGGGACCGGGGGCGGGGTGCAGACCAACGACACGGTGGCGACGATCTACAAGAAACTGGGCCTGAGCATGCGGCCGACGCACGCCACGTTTTCGGACGGCGGATACAATTTCGAAGCCGGCATCACCGTCATGGAGGAGCGCCTTGCCGGGAAAAAGCTGCTTGTGGCTGAGCACCTGTTCGACTGGTTCGACGAATACAGCGGCTACCACCGCAAGGACGGCAAGGTCGTCAAGGTCGACGACGACCTTCTGAGCGCGACGCGGGTGGGCCTGATGGACCTCAGGTTCGCAAGGACCTTTGACAAGTTCCCGGCGATGGTGCGCGCCGACCTCGCTGCCGCCCCTGTTGCCGCCGGGATGGACTTCGACGTCTTCGGCTGAGTGCGTTGTTGGGAACGCATGGCTCGCCGCATCTTCCGCTCCAGCATCACACCCCATTTGACTGGAGCCTTCCCCCATGGCCGATCTCACCGAAACCGAACTGGCGCAGCAGGCCGAGCAGGAGCGCCTTGATCGCGAGCGGGCCGAGGCCGTCGTCGATGATCCCGAGCCCGAAAGCACCGGCGTCGCGCGCCTGCGTGCGTTCGAGGACGAGCATTTCGGCAAGGATGCGGTGCGCATCAATGGCCGCGTCGAGCGTGGGTCCGGCTCGCGCTATCAGGCGCTGCCCGAGCCCAAGCGCCGGCATTACCAGGCCCTCGAAAAGCTGGTCGAGGCGGACGAGAAGCTTGTCGCCGCCCACACCGCGCTGATGACCGCCGACGCCGCGCATGAGGCGGCGATGGAAGCCGTCGCGCTTGCGGAGAAGGAAGCCGATGCCGTTGCCGAACAATAGCGCTGGCTTTCCCAGCGCCGCGGATTCGCTTGGCCTCGGAGGCGACCTGTCGCAGCAGGTCAAGACCGAGACCGACGAGGAGCGCAAGAAGCGGATGGCGCAGATCCAGCAGCAGCGCGCCTTGGGACCTTCGGGCTCCATGGCCGTGGCGTCCATTTTCGGACCGGCGGGAGACCTTGGTGCTTGAAAGCCGGTTCGAGCAGATGCTGTCCTTCGACCTGCGCAAGAGCTGGCAGGCCCGCGCGCTCGCCGAGGCAAAGGGGCAGACCGGCATGGTGCTGCTGTCGATGATCGACCACACCTACGGTACCGACACGCTGCGCGTTCTGCTGCCGCTGATATTCCCCGGCTACGTCGAGCCTTCGCTGCCGTGCCTGGCGAGCTGTGGAAAGGTGGCAAAGTCCGGCGCGGTGGTCGCCGACGTGATCATGAAGGACCACGCGTTCATCAAGGATCAGGTCGTCTACCCCAGCGAACTTGCATTGCGCGACGATTTCCGCCGGCTGGCCGATCACATGAAGCTGGCCGACGCCGAGCGTGTCGAGCTTTTCAAATGCGTGCAGCGCTGGCTGGTCGCCGACCACCGGCTCGATCCGTCGTTCGACCCGCAGGACCCCGATGCCAAGCGCCTCGTCCACTAGCGTCGTTGCGATCCAGACCGGCGCGGCCCTCAACGGGCAGGGCCGCCGCGTCAGCGACCGCGAGATGGAGAAGGTCAACAAGTCCAAGCGGACCTTCAGCCAATATCAGACCCGCCGCTCCCTGTTCGCAGGCCAGTGGGAGGAGGTCGCCCAGCTCATCCTGCCGACCTCGCGCAACACGTTTTTCTATCAGAACTACAACACGCCCGGCCAGAAGAAGACGCAGCAGCAGGTCGACGCCACCGGCGCGCTGGCGCTGCACCGTTTCTGCGCGATCGCGGATTCGCTGGTGACGCCGCGCAACATGCTGTGGCACGGCCTGCAAGGCGATGACTACGTGATGAAGGACCGCGCCACCCGGCTGTGGTTCGAGAACACGACCAAGATGCTGTTCCGCCAACGCTACGACGCGAATGCCAATTTTGCGGCGCAGAACTACAACAACTGGCAGTCGCTCGGCGCGTTCGGCAACGCCACCATGTATGTCGACAAGTTCGACAATCGCTGGCACGGCGGCGGCCGGGGCCTGCGCTACAAATCGGTGCCGCTCGGCGAGACCTATTTCGGGGAGAACCATCAGGGCAAGGTCGACCGGATGATCCGGTGGTTCAAGCTGACCGCCTATCAGGCCGTGCAGAAGTTCGGCGAGGAATGGCTGCCCGGCACCGTGGCTGCCGCCGCAGGCAAGGACGAGACCACGCTGTTCAACTTCCTGCACTGCGTCCACCCGCGCGACGATGACTACGATGCCGAGGCGCTGGACGAGCGCTCGCTGCCGTTCGCGTCCTACTACATCTGCATCGAGGGCAATTGCCTGATGGCGCCGGAGAGTGGCTACCGCGTGTTCCCCTACGCGGTGTCGCGCTACGACCAGACCCCGGGCGAGGTCGAGGGCCGCGGTCCCGCGCAGATCGTGCTGCCGTCGCTGAAGACCCTCAACGCGCAAAAGATCACCTTCCTCAAACAGGGACATCGGGCCGCCGATCCCGTGCTGCTGATGGCCGACGACGGCATTGTCGGCATGGATCTGCGGCCCGGTGCCCAGAACAAGGGCGGCGTCACCTCCGACGGCAAGCTGCTGGTGCACACGCTCCCCACTGGCGACATCGGCATTTCCGAGAAGATGATGGGCGAGGAGCGCGGCATCATCGACGACGTGTTCCTGGTGTCGCTGTTCAAGGTGCTGTCCGAGCACCCGAACATGACGGCCACCCAGGTCATCGAGCTCGTCAACGAAAAGGGCATGCTGGTCGCGCCCACGCTCGGCCGGCAGCACACCGAATATGTCGGGGGCCTCGTCGAGCGCGAACTCGACCTGCTGGTCGACATGCGCATGGTCGACCCGATGCCGCCGCGGCTGCGCGAGGCCAAGGGCGCCTACGAGGTCACCGACACCTCGCCGCTGTCGCTGGCCGCCAGCGCTGGTCGCGCCGCCGGCTTCCTGCGCTCGCTCGAACAGGTCCGCGAACTCGTCAACATCACGCAGGACATGAGCCTGCTCGATCCCTTCGACTTCGACACCGCGATTCCGGAGATCTCGCGTATCAACAACGTGCCCGAGGCATGGATGGCCGACCCGCAGGCGGTCGCCGCCAAGCGCAAGAACCGTGCCGCGCAGCAGCAGCGGCAGGAGCAGATCCAGGCCGCGCCCGCTGAAGCCGCCATCATCAAGGCGCGTGCGGTTGCCGCCAAGGCCGGCCCGGCCCAGGGCCTGCCCGCATGACCGAATCCGACCTGAAAATCCAGGAGGCCCTGACCGATCGCCAGCGCGCCTACATGCTCGCCTTCAAGGAGGCCGCCGGCGCCGCTGTGCTGGCCGACCTCGCGACCTTTTGCCGGGCCACCGAGACCTGCGTGGTCCCCGGCAATCGAGACCTCACCTACGTCCTTGAAGGGCGGCGGGAGGTTTACCTACGCATTCGAGCCCACCTCGATCTCCACATCGAGGAGCTTGTCCAGCGCTTTACCCGGCCCGCCAAAGGAGCGATAAGCCATGACGACCGAAACGACCCTCCCGAGTAGCCACCTCCATTTCTTCAATCACCACACCGGCCGGCCTCGATTTCATTTCGATGAAGCGAGCGATGCGGCTGCGGCATCTGCCGCCGCTGCTGCGGCTGCCGCCGGCGCAAAGCCGTGGCACGACGGCGTCGACCCCGCCGTCAAAGGCTTCTGGGAAACCAAGGGCCTGAAGCTCGACAATCCCCGCGATTTCGGCGTCAAGCTGACCGAGATGTACCAGGGTGCCGAGCGCTTGATCGGCGTGCCTCCGGACCGCGTCGTCAAGCTGCCGGCCGCCGACGCCAAGCCGGAGGACCTGCGCGCCTATTACGAGCGCCTCGGCGCGCCGAAAGAGGCCAAGGACTACGACCTCTCGCCGATCAAGGACCCCGCGATCTCGGACAGTCTGCGCGCCACGCTGCACGACCAAGGTGTGCCAAAGAGCGCGGCCAATATCATTGCGACCAATCTCGCCAAGACGCTCGAATCCAAGACCACCACCGACAACTCGGCGCTGACCACCAAGCTCGCCGAGCAGAAGGAAGCCCTGACCAAGAACTGGGGCGACAAGTTCGCGTACAACCACCTCCAGGCGATCGAGGGCGCGCGCCGGCTCGGCATCGACAAGGAGGCGGTCGCGGCGCTCGAAGGCACCATCGGCTACGACAAGGTGATGGAGGCGATGCGCAAGATCGGCGCCAACACCCGCGAGGACACGTTCGTCGAGCGCGGCGCGGGCGGGCCGGTCGGTGACGTCACCACCATGGAAGGCGCCCATGCGCGCAAGTCCGAACTGATGGCCGACAAGGGATGGGTCGAGCGCTACAACGCCGGCGGTGCCGCGGAGAAGCGCGAGATGACACGGCTTAACCAGATGATCACGGGGGCCACGTCATGAGCGAGCCCGATGAAGTGATCTTCGACGCGCCGGTCACAAAGCCCGTCAAGGCCAAGAAGAAGACCACAAAGAAGGTGGCCAGGCCGAAGGCCGCGGTCTCGCAATTCTCCGGGCTGACCAAGACCGCATGCGCCGACGGCTGCAATGCCAGGGGCTGCGTCATCAGCGGCAAGCCGTACTGCGCGCACCCGACCAAGGGCGCGTTGCAGACCGGCGACATGAACAACGCGGCCGCGCTGAAGCGGCTGCGCGACGCGCGCGAATTCCTCAACATCAAGATCGATCCGAACCGCTTCAAGGACTGATCCGGTTGGTGCGTTGTTCCGGTTTGGCGGGCGCGGCTAGGTTCGCGCCCGTTGAACCTGAGCACCGGTCCCCGCAAGGGCAAGGCCGACAGGTTTGAAAGTGACGGCCCCCGCAAGGACAAGGCTGAAAGTTTGATGGCCCCTGTGCATTCGCACGGACAAGGCCGCCGACCATTCAACCTCTCAAGGCGGGATAGCCATGTCCGAAAATCTACCGCAACTGTTTACGACCGAATTCTCCACCATGCTGGCGCTCAAGCTCCAGCAGAAGCAGTCGAAGCTGCGTGGCCGTGTGATGGAAGGCTATCACGTCGGCAAGCAGGCTTCGCCCATCCAGTATTTCGGCGCCGTCCAGATGAAGCCGCCGCAGGGCCGCTTCGCCCCGATCGGCCGGCAGGATGGCAGCATGACCCGGCGCTGGGTTTTCCCGGTCGACCGTGACTGCAACCAGCTCATCGACACCTTCGACAAGCTCAAGACCGCGATCGATCCGCAGTCGCAGGAAGTCGCCGCTGCCGCTGCCGCCGTCGCCCGTGAATGGGACGACCGGCTGATTGCCGCCGCATTCGGCACCTCGCAGCTCGGCACCGACGGCGCAAGCTTCTCGGCCGAGACCTGGGCCTCGATCTCGTCCGCGTGGACGGTGTCCTCGACCTTCGGCTCATCGGCTGCCTCCGGCCTCACCGTCGCCAAGATGATCGAAGCCAAGCGCATCATGCGCAAGGCACAGGTCGACATGGAGGAGGAGACCCTGACCTGGGTCACGAACTCCCAGGGCGAAAGCGATCTGCTCAACCAGGTGCAGGTGGTCTCCACCGAGTTCTCCGAGCGCCCGGTCCTCCAGGAGGGCAAGGTCACGCGTTTCCTCGGCTGGGACATCGTCTACAGCGAGCGCCTGCCGTCGGCCTCGTCGGTTCGCTCGAACATCCCCTTCGCCAAGTCCGGCCTCTACCTCGGCATCTGGAAGGACACCGAGAACGATGTCGACCGCCGCAAGGACCTGAGCGGCCTGCCCTGGCAGATCTACACCATGATGTCGTCCGGCGCGACCCGACTGGAGCCCGGCCGTCTCCTCGAATGCGACTGCGCCGACACCTCGGCCGCAGCCGACGTCACGCCGTAAGGAGCAACCCACATGGCTGTCGATCACGTCAAATCCACGATCATCACCGCCCTCGATGCTACGCCGGTTGTTCAGCCGACGGCCGGCGAGGGCGCCCCGGCGCCGCTCAAGTCGGTAACCGGCATCGCCACGGGCATTGCATCTTCCTCGATCGACGCGACCTATCAGATGGTTCGCGTGCCCTCGAACTCGAAGATCAAGAACCTGAGTTTCCAGACCCAGACCCAGGCGGCCGGCGTCACCGACATCGGCCTCTACTATGCGACCGATGGCGAAGGTAACCGACCGACGTCGCTGCTGGTTGCTGCCGCGATCAGCCGAACGTTCTTTGCCTCTGCGATCGCCCTTACCACCACCACGCGTCAGGACGTGCTCGGCAACCCGATCGCATCGCCCTACACCCCGGACAAGCGCAACATGCCGCTCTGGCAGGCTGCTGGCCTTGCTTCCGATCCCGGCGGCTACTTCGACATTGTCCTGTCGCTGACCACCGCCATCACCACCGGCACTGGGATCATGGTGCTGGAATGCACCTACACGGATTGAGGTGAGCCATGGCCGCTGAAGCAATCGGACTGTTGAAGGCCTCGGTCACCAATCTTAGTTCACCCGGATCAATCAGTGTTCCGGGCTTGAAGGTCGGAGACAAGGTCATCGGTACATGGCTGATGTCCAACGGAAGTTGGGTTGCTCCCGACGTGGAGTTTGAAGCCGTCATCTCCGTCAATGACGAGATTCAACAGGTTGGAAATATTTCCGTCCCAAGCCAGTCTTGGGACATCCTTTTGGTGAGGTGAACCATGGCTGACCACTTCGTGAGCATTCCTCGTGGCGTCGAAGGCATGAAGTATTCGGACTTCACGACCGGAACCTCTACGAGCGGCGCCACCATCGAACTGCGCCTGTTCGACGCGACCACGCCGGCGACGACCTACTCCAAGGTTGATGTCCTGAAGGCGCTGAAGGCGTTCGAACGATTCTTCGAGAATGCGCAGCAGGCCAGCGCAGCCGGGTTCATCGTCTCCGGATAGTCGCCGAGCGTACCTCCGAGGGAGTAAACTGGCGGCGGGATTTCGGTCCCGCCGCCTTTTGTCGTGGTGCGTTGTTGGGCTGGAACCCCGTCCGCATTGTCCGCGCCATGGTCGCCTTCACCTCCGCAGTCGATATCGGCAATCGCGCGCTGCAACATTGCGGTGCCGATCGCATTTCGAGCTTCACCGAGAATTCGAAACGCGCCTCCGAGGTGGCCTTCGTCTATGACAAGGTCCGCGTTGCCGAGCTTCAGCGAAACATCTGGACCTTCGCGACCCGCCGCGCCTCGATGCGCGCGGTCGACACCACGACGATGATGCTGAGCCCCGCTATGTGGGCGCCCGCGACGACCTATTATCGCGGCTCGATCGTGATGGACGCGCTCGGAAATTTCTGGATCTCGAACATCGTCAACAACACCGGAAACGACCCGCTTCTCACCAATTACTGGGAGCCGTATTTCGGGCCGCTGACCGTGTCGCTGTACAGTTCGACCGGCACCTACGGCTCGGGCGAGGTCGTCTACACCTTCGCCGGTGACGGCACCTATCGGGTTTACCTGTCGCTCCAGGACGCCAATTCGGACAACCCTGCGACCGCGACGCCGTGGGACGCGACGGTCACATACTGGCAGGACCAGATAGTGACCTATTCCGCGGTCGCCTACAAAAGCCTGGTCGACCTCAATCTCGCGCAGCAGCCGGACACGCATCCGTCGCAGTGGACCTCGACATTCGTCGGCGGCACCGGATCGCTCAAATGGCTCGAGATCGGCGGCGCCGAGTTTCCCAGCGGCGTTGCACTCGTGCGCCCGAACATCGTTTATCCGCTCGGCGCGGGTCCGTCGTCGCAGTCCTACAGCCAGAACATCTACAAGCTGCCGGCCGGCTTCCTGCGCTTTGCGCCGCAGAACCCCAAGGTCGCGGTGCCGATGCTCGGCGGACCCACTGGCAACAGCTACACCGACTGGCAGGTCGAGAACGGCTATATCGTCTCGTCCGACGTCGGGCCGGTCCGCCTGCGCTTCGTCGCGGATGTGACCGACGTCTCCAAGATGGATGCGATGTTCTGCGAGGGTCTCGCTGCGCGGATCGGCATCGAGGTTTGTCAGCCCATCACCCAGTCGGACGGCCGCCTCCAGACGATCGCCTCCAAATACAAGCGCTTCATGGACGAGGCGCGCACGATCAACGCGATCGAGGCCGGCTATGACGATCCGCCGGATGACGTCTACGTGTCCGTGAGGCAATAATGCCGGCGGCCACGCAGATCCTCACCTCGTTCCTCGGCGGCGAGATCAGCCAATACGCGCAGGGTCGCTACGACCGGCCGGACTACCGCACGTCGATGCGCGTCTGCTTCAACAGCATGCCGCTGGAGAGTGGCGCGTGGACGCGGCGGCCGGGGACGCAGTACAGCGGCCACACCCGTGGGGGCACGCCGGGCCGTGTCATCAAGTTCGATTTTCAGCAGTCCGCTCCGATCACGATGGAGTTCACGGACAACTATGTTCGCTTCCGCAACGGCGCCGTGCTGATCACCACGAACGATGACCAGACCATTGTCTCGATCTCAACGGCAAACCCGGCCGTTGTCCAGACGCTGGGGGCGGTGGCGTGGGCGACGGGCGACACGGCGATCTTCCCTGTTGCGTCGATTCCGCAGCTTGAAAATCGGCAAGTCGTATTGACGAAGATCGACACGACGCATTTTTCCATTGCGGATGCGCTGACCGGACTTTCGATCGACGGATCGACATTCGGGGCACTCGCCACCGGCGCCTATATCGCGCGCGTGCTTGAGGTGCAGACCGGCTACGCGGGGTCGACCTGGGAAAATCTCCGCGTCATCCAAGCCGAAACGACAGGAATTTTTCTGGCGCCGGCGTCGGCTCCCCAGGTGCTGACCGCCACGATCTATCCCTATGTGAACTTCAAGCCGTCGTTTGCGCTGAGCCCAGCGGTGTTTCTCGACGGTCCCTATCTCGATCCGTTCACCAATGGAGCGCAGGCCACGCCCAGCGCGGCCAAGGGGATCATCACGCTCACGGTGTCGTTCTCTGCATACGACGCGAGCAAGGCCTATAAGCTCGGCGACTTCGTCACATCGGCCGGCGTCAATTACAAATCACTGATCGACCAGAACGTCGGCAACACGCCAGTGTCGAGCCCGACGGCATGGCAGGCCACATCGGCCGGCGCGGCCATCAACAACGGGCAGGGCTTCCTCGGCACGGATGTCGGGCGACTGGTTCGCCTGCTATCGGAACCGGCGCCATGGGTAGCTGCAACCGCGTACACGACGGGAAATGTCGTCTCCTATAACCCGAGTGGAGATCCCGGCGCGACCACCTACTGGCAGGCAATTGCGGCGACCACCGGACACGCGCCCGGCAGCGATATCATACACTGGTCGCTGCTGACGCAAAATGCGGCGATCTGGACCTGGGGCAAGATTACGTCGCTGACGAACATCATCAGTCCGACGCTGGTCGGCTCGGTCAACATCGGCGACATGACGCTCGGTGGTGGCATCAATAGTGTATTCGATAGCGTCTTTACGAAGGCGTCATCGGCTAGCGCTGGCAAGCAGGACTTTCAGAGCGGCGGATTTTTCCCGCCGTCTACAAGGATCGGCCTGAGTTCGTACGTCGGCAAGAATTATTCCGGGGCGAGTGCGCAGGCTATCCAGCAGGCGACCGTTTACCCCACGTCGAACTTCGGCTTTGGCGCCGGCGTGTGCACGACCGGCGGCGTTCAGGGGCCGATGTCAAGCCCGACGTTTACCTTCAATTTGCGCGGCAAGTCGACTGCGCCGACATCGGCATCAGACGGCACGCTGCTTGGAACATCGGGGGCTGTCTTTAATCCGACGTCTCCTGTCACGGTCATCTCGTCCGATACAGCAACGACATGGAACTACGTTTGGATCGAGCAGATCGGTTCCTACCCGATCGGCGGCGTTCTGAACGCTTCTGCCTATCAAATCATTTCTCTCATTTCCCAAGTCTCGTTCTTCACGCCGACGGGGACGGGTACGTCGAGCGGGGCGTTCGTCGAAATACTTGGGCCCGCATTGCTCTATCCCAGCGTTTCGATCGCGACGTGGCGGCTTGGCGCCTACAGCAACACGACCGGGTGGCCGACCTGCGGCTGCTACGACGGCGGCCGCCTGTTCCTCAGCGGCGCCATTCCGAACCGATGGGACGCCTGTGTCTCGAATGGCATCACCGGCAACTCGATCAACTTCGCCCCGACCAACCAATATGGCGCGGTCGCAACGTCGAATGCGATCTCCTACACATTCAACTCGGACAGCGTGAACCCGATCTTCTGGATGAGCCCTGAATTGCAGGGCGTCATCATGGGGACGCTGGCCGGTGAATGGCTGGTACAGGCGCCGACCAACGGTCCAATCTCGCCGACCAACGTTGCCGCGCGCCGCGTCACCAAGATCGGTTGCGCGAACATCGAGCCGCGCCGCACCGAGCACACCACCATCTTCGTCAAGCGCTACGGCCGCAAGCTCATGGAGTATTTCGCCGACGTCTATTCCGGCAAATATTCCGCGCCCAATCTGGCCGACAAGGCGCAGCACATTACCAGCCCGGGCGTCGCCGAGCTCGCTTACACCGAGGCAGTGAATCCGGTTCTCTGGGGCAGGGATGCGGACGGCGGCCTGTTCGGCGTCACCTACAAGCGCGACAGTCTGACCTCCGCGCAGGGCCCGACCTTCTACGGCTGGCATCCGCACGCGCTCGGCTCAGGCCGCACGGTGGAAAGCATCTGCTCAGGACCGTCGGCGGACGGCAGCCTTGACACGCTCGCGATGGTGACGAACGACGCCTCATCGGCCGTGCGTCATGTCGAAATCCTGACGGACACTCCTGATGAGCTGACGGAGTTTGCAAGCTGCTGGTTCCTCGATGATGCGGTCAATCCGACCTCTGTCGTCGACAACAACGTCAGCATGACCTTCAACGGCCTCTGGCATCTCAACGGCCAGACGGTGCAGATCTTCGCCGGCGGGCTCGATCTCGGCGATCCCGGCGAGGGCAAATCGTTTGCCGACTTCGTCATCGCCAACGGATCAGTGACGGTCAGCTATGGCGACAGCATCAGTTCCGGACCGGGCCGCGGTCTGTTCACGCGCACCTTCGCGCGCGCCTTGTCGCTGTCGCAGATCGTGATCGGCTTCACCTACAATAGCGACGGCCAGGCGGTGCGGCTCATCGCGCAGGCCGACACCGGCGCGCGTAACGGCCCCGCGCTCGGGGCGCCGAGCCGGTCGCATCGCGCGGCGCTGAAGCTGGTGAACGCGAAGGGGCTTTCGATCGGCGGTAATTTCGATCGGCTCTATCCATGCCTGTTCAAAGCGGGAATCGACAGCACGCTCGATCTGCCGGCGCTGTCGCTCTACACCGGCATCTTCTTCGATCAGTTGCGCGACGACTTCACCTATGACGACTCGCTGTGCTGGCGCGTGTCGCGGCCGTTCCCCGCCACCATCACCGCGGCGGGCATCAACCTCCGCACAGAGGATATGTGATGGCATTCGGTACCGGCACCATCAACAGCCTCGGCGGCGCGGTCCAGGACCTGTTCGCCGCAGAGGCCCATGAGTCCAAGGCCAAGGGCCTGCGCATCGAAGGCGAGAATTACGACCTCGCGTCGAAGTTTTCGCAGAAGAACGAGCAATTCACGGAGACCTCGACGGCGATCAAGCAGGCGCAGCTCGACCGCGAAACCTTCAAGACCATAGGCGGACAGGCGGCCGACATCGCCGGCGCCGGGTTCGCGTCCAGCGGGAGTGCGCTCGACCTCATGCGGGACAGCGCATCGCAGGGCGCGCTGACCAAAGCCGTCGGCGCGCAGCAGGGCCTGATCACCGAGGAAGGCTACAAGGTGCAGGCGCAGACCTACACCAACATGGGCGAGGCCGCGCGCATGGCGGCTGATGCCGAAGACGAGGCTGCTACCGGCGCAAGATGGAGCGCAGGCTTCCACGCTGCGAGCGCGGTCGGCTCAGTATTTTTCTGATAGGAGGCGGTTATTCCGAACATTCGCGAGAACAACGCGCCATCCGACCTCGGCCTTCGCCCCGACGACCGGGCTACGGAAGCGACGGCCAACTCCGGCCGCCGCATCGCCGCGCTCTATGGGCAGGCCGCCGAGGCCAAGAACGACATCGGCCGCCGCGTCGCCTCGGACGTCCAGGACATCGGCAATGTCGTGGTCAAATACGCCGAGCACCGCGAGATCAGCCGCACCGCGGCCGAGGCGGCCACCACCCTGTCGGGCCTCGATTCCAAATGGAACGATCTGGTCAAGAAGTCCGACCCGAACGATCCAACGGTCGCCGCCAAATTCCGCGAAGAGGTGCTGGAGCCGACCCTGCAAAAGCTGGGCGAGGCCCCGATGACAGAGGGCGGGCAGAAGTTCGCCGAGGCGCAGGTCGAGCGGTTCCGCACCCACTTCGTGACCAAGACCTCGGCGGACATGGCGACGCTCGCCGGCGTCGCCGCCCGGAGCAACATCGAGACCCTGACGAACCAACTGTCGAACGCGGCGATGAGCGATCCCACCTCGCTCAAGACCTCGCTTGATCTGGTCGACCATTCGATCGGCTCGATGGTGGACAGTAGCCCGAACCTGAAGGGCGTCGAGGGCGCGCGACTGCGGCTGGAACTGACGCAGTCCTCGCAGGCCGCCATCGTGAAAGCGGCGGCAATCGGCGCCATCGCGGCAAACCCGGATGCCGGCCTGAAGAAATTCAGCGGGCCCGAATACTCGAAATACATCAGCGGCACCGAACTGAAGCAGCTCGAGCAGCAGGCGCGATCCGTGGAGCGGGCCAAGCGTGTCGACGAGAACTATGCCTTGCAGAACCAGAAGCTGTTCAAGCAGGAGGCGTCCGACACCCGCGAGGGCGAGTACCTGCAAAAGCTGCACAGCGACGACCCGAACGAGCGGCAGAGCGTCTCCGCGCGCGCGATCGCGAACGACTTCCGGCTGTCCCGCGAGGCCCGTGAGCGCATGATCGGCATCGTCGAGCGCGAGACCAAGCCCGAGGCGGCGGCCAAGGTCTCAAATACGACCGCAACGGACCTAATTTCCCGCATGCGCGCGCCGCCCGGCGACCCCCGGCGGATCGACAGCCTCGATGCCGTCTACGACGCCTACGAGAAGGGCAAGCTGTCCAAGTCCGATTTGAAGTTCGTCCGGGACGAATACACCAACCTGCGCACGCCCGACGGCCAGGCGCTCGGCGCGCAGCAGGAGGAATTCATCAAATCGGTCAAGCCGCTGATCGACAAGTCCAATCCGCTGCTCGGCAGGATCGACCAGTCCGGGCCGCAGCAGGTCTACAATTTCACGATGGACCTGCGCCGGAAGATCGACCAGTACCGGCGGGAGGGCAAGGATCCGCGCGACCTCATGGACCCGTCCAAGCCCGACTACATGGGCGGGCCGGCCGCGCTGGCCGGCTACCAGAAACCGCTCCAGCAGTCGCTCCAGGATACGGCCAAGGCGCTGCGCGGGGGCGGCAGCGGCCTGCCGCCGGCCGAGAGCATCGTCGGGGTCACGACCGAGGCTTTACCGCCGCCGCCAGCACCTGAGCGCACTGCGGGCAACATCTACAAGACGCCGCGCGGTGACATGAAGTGGACCGGCACAGGTTGGGTGAAACCGTGAGCGAATTGACCGACGATCAGGTCTTCGGACCTGAGGAGATGAGCGACGCGGAGGTGTTCGGTCCCAAGGCTATCCAGGCGCCGACTACGGTTCCGCGCGCCTTCATCGCGCGCTTCCAGTCCGATGATGACACCTTTACGGAACTCAACAAGACCGTCGGCAACACGGTGGCGGGGCGGATTGCGGCCGCCGCGGCTGAAGGGGCCAGCGCCGGATTTGGCGAGCATCCCCTGGGGATATCTCCGGAGGACACCAAGAAGCTCCAGAAGCTCGGCGTCTTCCAAGACCCCGAGGCGCCAAAGGACATCACCAGCGGCATCCGCTTCATGAACGAGGCGGCGATGCGGCCGGCCGTTACCGCCGTCGAGGCCTTCTTCCGGGCAGGCAATGCTGCGGTGATGGGCGCCGGTGCGACCTTCGGCCAGATCGGCGCGGAGGTTACGGGCGCCAATGATGCGGAAGCGGCTCGGGCCCGACGCGATGGCGCGCAGTTCGCGACCATGGCGACCTTGCTATCGATGGGCCACCCGGTCGCGCGGATCGAACGCGGACCAATGGGAGAGCTTCGGTCCCAGCCGATCGGCGGGCTGCCCAAGGGCGAGGACTTCGCCGCGGCAGCCGAGATCGTCGCCGGCGAGAAGGCCCCCATGCCGGTCCAGGAGAAGCTCCTGCGCGCCTACGAGGAAAAGGGGCTGCATCCCTCGGAAGTCGCCCACGACGCCCAGAGCGACCCTGTGGTGGCCCAGAGGCTGCTTTCAGATGATCCGGGCGTGACCCTGCCGGGCGGGGCGCCTCGCGGTGAGATTACGGCACTCGAAGCAGGCGAGAAAATCGAAGGGCCAGCAATCAAGATCGGTGATGATATTTACACGGGCATCTCGCATAGCCATGCCTTGGACAGGGCCGCAAAACAGCACAGCATTTCGCCGGAAGCATTCCTCGACCAATTAGAGGGAAAGAACAATGTCGGCCTTGACGGCTTTATCACGTCGGATGGCCGGTTTCTGACACGCAAAGAAGCCTATGCCATTCAGGATGTCATTGATGCTAAGCGGCGCGCGGCGGCCGAGGGCGGCGGTGGAGAGGGTGGAAAGCCGCCGGGTGAAACCTCTGAGTCGCCATCGTTTGAAGATGCCCAGAAGAAAATCCTCGACAAGATCAGCGTCGGCGAGAGCGCACCCAAGGAAGGCTGGTCGTGGGACAAGTTCTACCGGCAGGCGATCGACGACCTCCACCCGCTCAAGGCGGTGGACGAGGACGCCTACCAGCTCGCGCGCCTGACTCGCGGCCAGTTCGGCAAGGCCGAGCACTTCATCGAGCACGGCACATTCGACTTCAACACCTACAAGACCAACGGCAAGCCGCTGGCCGAGATCATCGAGCCGGTCGCCAGGGACCTCGACGGCTTCCGGGCCTATCTGGCATCCAAGCGCGCGATCGAGATCGAGGCGAGCGGTCGCAAGTCCGGCATGGATCTGGAGGCCGCCCAGCGCGTCGCGGCGGAAGGCGAGGGTAAATATGGCAGGGCTGCTGCCGATTTGCAGGGCTACCAGGAGAACCTGCTGGCCTACCTGCGCGACAGCGGCGTGATCTCCGGCGACGCCTTCACCGCGATGCGGGAGGCCGGCCAGAACTACGTACCGTTCTACCGGGTGTTCGAGCCGGAGAGCGGCGCGCCGGCCGGCAAAGGGTTCGGCCCCGGCAGCCCGATCAAGAAGCTCAAGGGCTCCGAGCGCGACATCGTCGACCCGCTCGAATCCATCGTCAAGAACACCTACGCCTTCATCTCGGTGGCCGAGCGCAACGCCGTCGGCATCAAGCTGATCGATGCGCTGAAGGAGCAAGGCGAAAAGGTCACGACCGGCAAACTGCCGCGTGACGCCGAACTGGTGGATTATCTCAAGGAACAGGGCATCACCGAGCCCGAAAAGCTAGCCGACTTCGTCCAGTCCGCTGCGCGCGAGGACGGCGACACGCTGTCCGCCTGGCGGGACGGCAAGCGCGAGCAGGTACAGGTCAAGGACCCGGAACTGGTCGCGGCGTTCCGCGGGCTCGACCAGAGCAGCGTCGACATGCTGATCCGCGTGCTGGCCGCGCCGGCCAAGTTCCTGCGCGCCGGCGCCACGCTGTCGCCCGACTTCATCGTGCGCAACATCGTCCGCGACTTCATGACCGCCTTCGTCAACAGCGGGAGCGCGCTGTTCTCGCCGATCGACACAATCAAAGGCCTGGTCGGCGTGGTTCGCAAGGACGTCGACTTCCAGAACTGGATGAAGGGCGGCGGCGCCAATGCGACCATGGTGGCGCTGGACCGGCGCTATTTGCAGGAGAGCCTGCGTAAGCTCAATGGCGAGACCGGACTGATGGAGCGCGGCTGGAACGTGGTCACCAGCCCGATCCGCGGACTGCGGCTGGTCTCGGAACTTGCCGAGAACGCGACGCGCCTGGGCGAGTTCAAGAAGCTGACCGGGGAGAGCAAGGCCGACATCCAGTCCGCGGCCTATGCCTCCCGCGAGGTAACGCTGGACTTCGCCCGCATCGGCGCCTCCATGCGCGCCTACAACATGATCACCGCGTTCGGCAATGCGCAGATCCAGGGCCTCGACCGTATCGGCCGGGCCTTCGTCGACCGGCCCACCAACACCATGGCCAAGGTCGCCGGCGGCATCACGCTGCCGTCCGTGCTGCTGTGGTGGGCCAATCACGAGGACCCGCGCTATCAGGAATTGCCGCACTGGCAGAAGGACATGTTCTGGATCGTGATGACGAAGGATCACGTCTTCCGCATCCCCAAGCCGTTCGAGCTCGGCGTGGTGTTCGGCTCCGGAGTCGAGCGCATCCTCGACGCCACCGTCGGCCAGAACAAGGAGGCCTTTGACGGGCTCGGCAAATCGATCGCGCAGGTGATCATGCCGAACTACATCCCGACGGCCGGTCAGCCCCTGCTTGAGCAATTCGCGAACCGATCGAGCATGTCCGACCGCACCCTGATCCCGGCGGACATGGAGAAGCTCCTGCCGGAATACCAGTACACCCCGTACACGACGGAGGTTGCCAAGAAGCTGGGCCAGGTCGTCAGCGCGTTCCCCGGCATCCGTTCGGAATCCATGGGCCCCGGCGCCCCGTTCGGCCCGGTCGCGCGCGCGGTGTCGTCGCCGATCCTGCTGGAGAACTACGTCCGGGCGTGGACCGGCGGGCTCGGCGTCTACGCCATGCAGGCGGCGGACGCGGCCCTGCGCAAGACCGGCGTGCTGCCGGATCCGGTGACGCCGACGCCGACGCTGTCCGATATCCCGGTCGTGAAAGCCTTCATGGTCCGCTACCCCTCGGCATCGACGCAATCGATCCAGGACTTCTACGACCAGCACGAGGTCACCAAGCGCTATTACGATACGTGGCTTGCCAAGGCCAAGGAGGGCGATGTCGACGCCATGTCGCGCATCCAGGCCGCCGGCGGCCTGGATGCGCGACATG
>Ga0268264_10000570_pt1 | contig 44804 bp, 36 predicted proteins | sample KBSSwiS32_FD_190357 | JGI IMG/M metagenome (GOLD analysis project Ga0268264, IMG submission 190357) | Switchgrass rhizosphere microbial communities from Kellogg Biological Station, Michigan, USA - KBS Switchgrass S3-2 (SPAdes) (version 2) | ecosystem: Host-associated > Plants > Roots >... | reverse complement strand
CGGCGGGTTCGCGGTGCCCGTCGCCGCAGGTCTGGGCGCGGCACTGGATCGCGCCGTGGCGGCGGTGCATCCTTATCAACCTTTGGCGCCAGGCGCTAATCTCGACGAGAGGCTAGGCTAGCAATGCGCGAGCTTTTTCCTGGATTCACCAAGCGCCGAATCCGGACCTCGGGGGCGGAGATCCATTGTGAAATCGGCGGCAGCGGTCCAGCGCTGCTGCTGTTGCACGGGTATCCGCAGACGCATGCGATGTGGCACCGCATCGCTCCAGCGCTTGCGCAGACGTTCACCGTCGTGTGTCCCGACTTGCGGGGGTATGGCGATTCGTCCAAGCCCGAGAGCGACGCCGCGCATGCCCCGTACTCGAAGCGGGCGATGGCCGCGGACATGGTGGAAGTCATGCGCGAGCTGGGCTTCCCGCGCTTCCGTCTCGCGGGACACGATCGCGGCGGGCGCGTCGCGCACCGCCTGGCCATCGATCATCGCGATGCGGTCGAGCGGGTAGCGGTGCTCGACATCTCGCCGACGCGCATCATGTACCGCAAGACCGACCAGGCGTTCGCCACCGCGTACTACCACTGGTTCTTCCTGATCCAGCCGTTTGATTTCCCGGAGAAGCTGATCGGCGCCGACCCGTCGTACTACCTGCGCAGGAAGACCGGGAGCTTCGGGTCGGCGGCGAATATCTTCGATCCCCGCGCGTACGCCGAATACGAGCGTTGCTTCAACGATCCCGCCACGATTCACGCGACCTGCGAGGATTACCGCGCCGCGGCGTCGATCGATCTCGAGCACGACGACGCCGATGTGGCGGCACGCCTCAAGGTCGAATGTCCGTTGCTCGTGCTATGGGGCGACAAGGGCGTCGTCGATCGCTGTTTCAAGCCGGTCAAGGATTGGCGAACGGTCGCCGTCGATGTTCGGGGGCGGTCGCTGCCATCCGGTCATTACCTCGCTGAGGAGGCGCCGGAGCAAACGCTGAACGAGCTCGCGAGCTTTTTTTCAGAATCCTTGCCTGCGCGCTGATCAGAGGGCCGATGAACGTGCGAAGGCCGACTGAAGCGAGTTACTTCGGCGGTATGTACGTGCCCAGCAATCCGTTGGATTGCAGCAGCCCAACCACCGTACTCGCGTAAGGTGCCGCCTGCTGCTGCAGCGTGGCCGGGTCCATCGTCTTCGGCGAATACGTCCAGACCGGGTTCATCGTCTTGGCGTCGTACATCGTCGTGTAGACCGTTGCGATCTGGTATTGGACGACCAGAGGATTCACGAACACGTCATCGTACGTGTCGAAGCCGAACCCGAATCCGAGACCAGGGTCCATCACCACGTCATCGCGATATTTGTAACCGGTAATGTGTGCGATCAACATGGCATCCGCCCCCGAGCGGGCCATTGCCGCTGTCACCGTCGCCCGATCGAGCTGGGCTCCAGCGGGGATGTATTGATAGCCCGGGGCCGCCAGCGCGCCGACCGCTTTGATCTGCGCCACCAACAGGTCCTCGAATCCCTTCCGATCGGCCAGACCCTTCGAGCTCAAGCCGATGACGAATATTCTGGAGAAAGGAGGACCGCTATAGTTCGGGTCGCGCCATACCTTCGGCTCCGGCGTCGTCGCGCATCCCGTGGCGAGCGTGACGGCGATGATCGCCAACCAGGCGAGTTTCAAGCGGGTTTGCATCCGGTTCTCCGTGAAAATGCCAATCCGCGCGCAGCCGACTGGTCGAACTTGAATGCCGCACTATACAAGCACGGCGGATGTGCATGCAGGTGTGCGGCAGCACAACGCGACGGCAAACGTCTCGCGCCGTCATCAGGCGGAGGACGAGCGGTGCGGATTTGTTATAATTACCCTCTTGGCCAAGTAGCTCAGTTGGTAGAGCAGCGGACTGAAAATCCGTGTGTCGGTGGTTCAATTCCGCCCTTGGCCACCAGACTCCGAAACGCTAGCTGCCTACCAGCTGACGCACACGCCAAGCAGACACTTGGCAACGGCCCGGCGGCCCTTGTCGCCGAATTCCGGTGGAGGCACGCTCAATGTCACGCATCGTTACCGTGGGCGCCGCGCAGCTCGGCCCCATCGCGCGCACCGATACCCGCGGCCAGGCGGTCGCGCGCCTGATCGCGCTGATGCGACAGGCCGCGTCGCACCGCTGCGACCTCGTGGTTTTTCCGGAATGCGCGCTTACCGCGTTTTTCCCGCACTGGTACTACGACCGGCAGGACGATATCGATGCCTATTTCGAGCGCGAGATGCCCAACGCCGCGACGCAACCGTTGTTCGATTGCGCACGCGAGTTGGGAATTGGCTTCTACCTCGGGTTTGCGGAGCTCACGATCGAAGGCGGCGTCACGCACCGCTTCAACAGTTCGATCCTCGTCGACAAGGCCGGCCGGATCGTCGGCAAGTACCGGAAGGTTCATCTGCCCGGCCACGCCGAGCATGAACCGTCGCGCCCGTTCCAGAATCTGGAGAAGCGCTATTTCGAGGTGGGCAACCTGGGCTTCCCCGTGTTCCGCGCATTCGGCGGCATCGTCGGCATGGCGATCTGCAACGATCGCCGCTGGCCGGAGACGTATCGCGTGATGGGACTGCAGGGCGTCGAGATGGTGCTGCTCGGCTACAACACGCCGGTCCACAATCCGCCGTCGCCCGAGCATGACAATCTCGCGCATTTTCACAACGCGCTCGTGATGCAGGCGGGCGCCTATCAGAACGGGTGCTGGGTGGTGGGTGTCGCCAAAGCGGGGAATGAAGATGGCGTGCGGCAGATCGGCAACTCGATCATCGTCGCGCCTTCGGGTGAAATCGTGGCCGCGTGCTCGACGGAAGGCGACGAGCTCGCGATCGCGCGTTGCGATCTCGACCTCACGTTGTCGTACAAGAACACGACCTTCAATTTCGCGAGGCATCGCCAGCCGCAGGCGTACGGGCTGATCGTCGAGCGTACGGGAGCGATACCGCCGCCGCTGGAATGAGGAATCGGGTTTCCCGACCGGTATCCCGCTGACAAGTCCGGGCGAATTGAATCGCGTTTCGCCCCACGGCATACGTGGTCAATGCCAGGGATTGGCGCGTATCCACTGTTCTACGTTGTTGCTCGCCGTCTCCCGGATCGCCACGGGCAGGATTGCGGCAAGCGCACGTGCATCGACGGTCAGATCGGAAGACGAGGACGCTGCCCGCACGCCCTCGGAATCGACGTCCAGCACGAATGCCAAGGGGGCGACATCACGCGGATACGGAACGTACACAGGTCCGGAAAGCGTCTCCAGCCGCACCATGGCACCGCTCCCCGGGGAGACCACGCGAGTGATGCCCACTGCCCGCAGGCGATCGGCATACGGGATCACCAGCCGGGCGAGCTCCGGCCGGTCCGCCGTTGGCAGCGGCGCGGTGGAAGCGCAAGCGCATAGCGCGAGTAGCGGCAGCAGTCTGGCGAGCATCATCTGACTTTTAGGCCGGCAAGCTTAGAGTTAGTTTCGCTGCAGATATTCGAGGCACGGGACATTGGGTCCAACGGTGGATTTGGCGCCATAAACCGGTCGCCGATCGCTCGTGTCCATGAAGCCGTAGTAGCTCAGCCCTGCGATCGGATGAAAGCTGGTCAGCCTTTGCGAACGCGGGTCCCGGTGTGACCCTCGATGGCCCGTCCGATGTTGCTGGGATCGGTAATCAGCCCTTCGCCGCCTCCGCCTTCGACGAACTCGATCACCGCCTTGATCTTGGGCCCCATGCTGCCTTTGTCGAACTGGTCGTCGGCATACAGGCGCTTCGCTTCGTCGAGGGTCAGATGGTCGAGCCAGCGCTGCTGCGGCGTGTTGAAATGAATGGCGACTTTTTCCACGCCGGTCGAGATCAGGAGCAGGTCGGCGCCCAAGTCGCGTGCGAGCAGGCTCGACGCGAAGTCTTTGTCGATCACCGCTTCGACACCGACCAGATCGCCCTGCGCGTCCTGCACGACTGGAATTCCGCCGCCACCGCAGGCTATGACGAGATAACCCGCGCGCACGAGAAAGCGGATCTCGTCGAGCTCGACGATCGCCTTGGGCTGCGGCGAAGGCACGACGCGCCGCCAGCCGCGTCCGGCGTCCTCGCGCACCGTCCAGCCCTGCTCACCGGCGATACGCTTTGCCGTGGTCTCGTCCATATACGACCCGATCGGCTTGGTGGGATTCGCGAACGCCGGATCGGCGCTGTCGACGATGGTCTGCGTCACGACGGCGATCGGCTTGCGGTCGATGCCCCGTCTGCGAAATTCGTTGCGAAAGGCGCGATCGAACATATAGCCGAGCGCGCCCTGGATGTCGGCACCGGCATAATCCATCGGCACCGGCGGCACCTCGTGGATCGACAGCTCCGAGCGGCGCAGGATGAAGCCCACCTGCGGCCCGTTTCCGTGCGTGAGGACCACATTCCACCCCGCGGCCACCATATCGGCGACGTAGCCCGCCGTCAGGGCCGCGGCGCGATACTGGTCGGGGATGAGCTTATGCTGGTTGTCGATGATGAGCGAGTTGCCGCCCACGGCCACGACCGCCATCTTGTTGTTGGATGTCATCGCTCCTCCCTGTCAGCGTGTCTCGGGCGCGAGCTGCCGCGCCAGCCGCGATACCGCCTGGGTGAAACACGCGAGCGGCGCGCGGGTGACTCCCGCGCCGATCTGCCCGATGCCCGCCTCGCGGTGTGCGATGCCGGTATTGATGACCGGCAGAATTCCGGTGTCGACCACTTTCCGCGTGTCGATGCCGGCGGGCGTGCCGCCGAAGTTGAGCGCCGGCAGCGTGAACGCGTTGTTGCGCCCGAGCGTGATATGCGTCATTGCCAGCGTGTTGGCGATCGCGTCCTGCGGCGTGCCGCCGACGAACTTCACGATCGCCGGCGCCGCCGCCATCGCGAACCCGCCGACGCCGGCCGTTTCCGTGATCGCGCTGTCGCCAAGGTCGGGCGCGGCATCGGCGATGCTGTAACCGGGGAAATAGAGGCCGTTCACGACCGGCGCTGGCGCCGTGAACCACTCGTCGCCGGTGCCGCTCGTCCGGATGCCGAAATCGACCCCGTTGCGGCACATCGCGGTGACCAGGCTGCTGCCCGCGACGCCGGAAGCGGCATCGAGCATCGCCTTGCACGCCGCCATCGACAGGTTGAGGAAAAAATGATCGTTGCCGGCGATGAAGCCGGCGACCGCGGCGATGTCCGCGGTCGGGGCACCTGAGGCGAGCAGCGCGGGCACCAGTTTCTTCAGCAGGAGGCCCGAGGCGGCGGCGTTGCGATTGTGCACCTCGTCGCCCATGTGCAGTGCCTGTGCCATCAGCGGCTTCAATTCGAGCGGCCCGAGCACTTTCAATCCAGCCTTCAGCACCGGCGCCATCACGGCGCCCATCCATTTGAGCCGATCGATCACCTCGGGGCCGTTGGCGCCGAAGCGCAGCACTTTGCCCAGCCCTTCGTTCATGTTGGAGAACGCAATATTGGCGCCGCCCGCATTGCGCACGATCCATACCGGCATCGATGGGCTGATGATGCCGGACATCGGACCCACGGCACTGTGGTGGTGACAGGGTGCGTAATCGATTTCGCCACTCGCCGCCATCGCCCGCGCACGCGGCGCGCCCGTCGCCCAGCCTTCGTAGAGCAACGCGCCGATGATGGCCCCCTGCATCGGGCCGCACATGCGCTCCCAGCTGATCGGCGGGCCGGCGTGCAGGATGAGCTTTCCCTTCATGCCGGGAATGCATTCGCGGGCGAGCCCGATGCCTTCGACGACCGGCGACGCTGCGCCATACGCTTCGAATGCTTGTCTGTTGGCCGCCTCCACTGTCGGATGACGGGTGAGGCGTCCAAGGCTATCGGCAACGGCACGGTCGCCTTGGGCGGGGGGCGCCCATTCGAGCTGGGTCGCGCCCGCGCCTGCGCTGCGCACTGGCTCCGCGAACGACGCAATGCCGATGTTGACCACGTGCAGCGGCGCTCCGAGGAGCTTCTTCATCGCCTGGCTCCTTGTTTCCTGGTGGGACGTGCGGCAGTGGTGTGCGCGACAATGGCCGCAGCCGCACGCACCGCGGCGGCGTTGCTCGCCGCCAGCTCCACACCCGCTGCACGCAGCGTGGCTTCCTGCTTCGTGAGGTCCTGCGGATCGCCGGGCGTGCCGCAGACAAACCCGACGAACGCGACTTGACGCTTGTTCTTCGCGGCGCGGGCTCTCGCCGCGCGGATGGCGGTGACCACCTCGCCCGCCGGGTCGGGATGCGAGCCATAGCCGAGCACCACGTCGAAGAGAATCACCGCCACCTCGGCGTCGTTCGCTTCGACGAGCAACCGTTCGTTGCGCAGCCGATGGTCGATCATTGGATGGGGCCGCCCGCGAGTGAAGATGTCGTCACCGAGGTCGATGATCGTGTGCTCCCGGCTGTGCCAGACATCGGTCAGCGCATCGTCTTTGTTGACGGGCGCATTCGACCACACGCGCGCTCCGGTCTTCCCGAGCATTCGGCCGAGCAGCAGCGTCGCCTCGTAGCAGAACGTTCCGCCGCTGTAGAGCCCGCGGATATAGCGTTGTCCGGCCGTCAACCGCACGGGCGCGGCGCGGGTCGGAGCCGAACGCCGCCGCCCCGGCTTGCGCCCGCGGGAGAGCGCGACCGCGGCCGCGGCGGCTTCCTCCAGCGTGGTCACCGGATACAGGTTCTTCCCCTTGATGCTGGCCGGGTCGGCGCCGATGAAGTTCACGACCACCGGCTTGCCGATCTTGTTCGCCGCGGCCAGCACCTTCTGCGCGACTTCAAGAGCGGGCGGTTTCGAGATCAGCACGAGCACCGTGGTGTCCGGATCGCCGCCGAGTGCAGAAATCCCCTGAAGCGTCGTAATGCCGCCCACCGACTTCTGCAGATCATGGCTGCCAGTTCCGATGGCCTGCGAGACGCCCGCGCCCTGCCGGTCGATGAGGCAGGTGACTTGCTGCAACCCCGTGCCGGACGCGCCGATGCAGCCGATCGTGCCGCGCCGCACGACGTTGGCAAAGGCGAGCGGCACGCCGTTGATGATCGCCGTGCCGCAGTCTGGACCCATGACCAGGAGATCGCGGTCGCGGCCGAGCTGCTTCAACGCGACTTCGTCTTCGAGCGTGACATTGTCGCTGAACAGCATCACGTGAAGGCCAAGCCGCAGCGCCTTCATCGCTTCGGCGGCCGCATATTCGCCCGGGGTCGAGATCAGCGCGAAATTGATGTCCGGCGCGGCGGCGAGCGCCATTTCCGTGCTCTTCGGTGGAACTGCGCCCGGCACGCCAGCACCACCGTCGGAAGCCGGCACGTCGTGCAACGCTTTGTCCGCATGATCCATCGCCGCAGCAAGCGTCGCATCGTTGCGACCGGACACGACGATCAGCACATCGTTGGGACTCGCCTCGACGGTGCCCTCGATGAAGCCGGCCTCGCGCAGCAGGCTGATGTTGGCCGGCGTTGCCATCACCACCGAGGCCTGCTCGACACCCGGCACCTTGCCCAGGCTGTCGGACAGCTGCATCAACGACACCGAGTCGCGATAGAGATTGCGGACGATCTTGGTTCCCCGCCTCATGTGAGCCTTTCCGGTGAGACCTTTCCGTTTGCGTTCGGCCTGCCCAGGCTCGGCGGCAATGCTGTCCCTGGCGTACGCAATATTGTAAGCTCTACAAACCGAAGAGATTCACCGCGCCCCCGCGGCGTAGTCCCGGTCGCCATCCCGGTCATGATCAATCTCGATCTGCAGACTCTTGCCAGCCGATATCGCGCCGGCACGCTGGGCACGATACGGCCGGATCGGGGCGCGTGCCCGCCGCGTTCAACAATATCGTCGGCCTCAAGCCCACGCGCGGCCTCGTCAGCGCGCGCGGCGTCGTGCCGGCCTGCCGCTCGCTCGACTGTGGAGCTGCGCGGCTTCCTTTGCGAGGGTTACGCCGCCCGCGGGGCCGAGGACATCTCGGAGCCTGAAGGCTGGCGGGCCTGCGTCGCGCGAGCCGCGAGGCCGACTGCGTAAACAAACAAGAGATTCACCGGCAAAGCACCGGACAAAGGGGGGAATCGAAATGAGCGATGTCGCAGCACGACCCGCAACACCCGCCGCCGCCGAACGCGGGTTCACGCAGCTCGTATACCAGCTCGATGACTATCCGGGCCCGACCAAAACCGCATTGTTCGGGATCCAGCATGTGCTCGTGATGTTCACCGCGATGGTCGGCGGTCCGTTGATCGTCGCGCGGTTGCTCAATCTCTCGCCCGCCGTCCGCATCGAGATGGTGACGGGGACGATGATCGGTTGTGGCATTGCGACGATGATCTCCGCGCTGGGGCTCGGCTTCATCGGTCCGCGGCTGCCGATCGTGATGGGCGTGTTCTATATCTTCATCGGCCCGATCGTGGCCATCAGCAAGGACGTGAGCCTTGCCGCGGCGATGACGGCGCTGATGATCGGCGGTCTCGTGCAATTTGCGTGGAGCCCGCTCATCGGCAAGATGCAGCGCTTTTTCCCCGCCATCGTCACCGGCACCACCATCCTGCTGATCGGCACCGGCCTCATGAAGATCGGCATCAATGTTGCCACCGGCCTCAACACGCCGAGCTTCGGCACGCCGCTCACGCTCGGCCTGGCGGTGCTGATGATCGTGCTCATCATCGTCATCAGCGTCTATGCGCGGGGCTTCATCCGGACGCTGTCGCTGTTCGTCACCATGGTCATCGGTTATGTCGTCTCCGCTGCGCTCGGCCTGCTCAACTTTCAAAGCGTGACCGATGCGAGCTGGGTCTCGGTACCCATGCCGCTCCCCTTCGGCGGGCTCGAATGGCCGGGCCTCATCGGCATTGTCACGGTGATCGTGTGCTTCTTCGCCACCGCCGTCGAGACGACCGGACACACATTGGCGGTGTGCCGCATCACGGGCGTTCCGGGAGAGGATTGGCGCATTCGCGGCGCGGTATCCAACGATGGACTCGGTTCCATCATCTCGGCCTTGTTCGGCGGCATGGCGCTCACGTCCTACTCGCAGAACATCGGTGTGATCTCGCTCACCGGCGTCGGCAGCCGCTTCGTCGTTGCCGCGGGCGGCGCCTTCCTCATCGTGATGGCGATGATCCCCAAGGTCGGCGCGATCATCGCGCTGATGCCTAACGCGGTGCTCGGCGGCGTTCTGCTGTTCATGTTCGGCATGGTGGCCTCGGTCGGCCTCGACATCATCGGCAAGAACATGGCGTCGCGCCGCGACGCGCTCATCGTCGCGAGCTCGCTCGCGCTCGGGCTGGGAATCCAGGCCGCGCCGCCGGGTGCGTTCGACGCGATTGCACCGGCGATCAGGGTGCTGGTCACCGACGGCATCGTGATGGGAATCCTGCTCGCGATGGTCCTCAACATCGTGCTGCCGCGGGACACGGGCCCGAAGCCCGCAGCGGCGCACTAGTGGTTGTCGCGCATTCCGCCGGTTGCGGGTGAGGCGGGCGCGAGGCGCGTGCCGTGATGCGGCCGCCGTCGGCGATACGCGCCATCGGCTGCATCGCGCATGCCGCGCTCGAGCGAAGCGACGGTGCCTGGCAGCCGCTGCCGGGATTCGGTGATTCGCCTTATGTGCAGGCGGGCGGCGACATCATCTGGATCGGCACCAGCGACGCCTTGATGCATCCGCGCTCGGTCGTGCTGGATGGCGCGGCGCGAGCGGTGGCAGGCGAGCGTTTGCGGGCGGGCGCGCTGGTTCCGTGGCGCCCGCCGGTCCTGTCGTTCGACGCTCGCGCGGTGGCAGCACTCCGCGCGGGATGCGCGGCGCTTCACCGTGACCTGATGCGCATCGGCGCGCCGCAAGGTTTCGCCGCGATGCTTGCCGGCCGTCCACCCGGCTTTCCGCTCGATCGCGCGGCATTCCGGGTTCGCGAGCTTGCGCAATCCTTCGATGACAATGACGTCGAAGCCGTCTATGACGCTGGGCTGCCGCTGCTCGGACTTGGTCCCGGCCTCACGCCATCGGGTGACGATCTAGTCGGTGCCGCGCTATTCGTCCGCCGTTCGATCGCCGGTTCGCCTGCCGATGCAAAGAGATGGAGCGATGTTGCCGGGCGACTGATCGACGCCGCGCAGCTGCGCAGCCACGCGATTGGCGCGGCGTTGTTTCGCGATCTTGCCGTGGGCCAGAGCTTCGCACCGCTGCATCGGCTCGCCGTGATCCTCGCCGCCGCCGCGGGTCAGGCACAAGCGATTGACGCGGCGCGCGCGCTCGCCGCGATCGGCCATTCGTCCGGCTGGGACATGCTGGCGGGTTTCATCATCGGTGTCACCGGCGCAATGACCTCTGCCGCTGAGAGGCGCATCCGCTGACCGTCGCGACACGCATCCGATCACGCAGTTGGCGCGCGTGAGCACCGAGGCCGGGATCGCGATGCCGAGCGTCGCTGCCGCATTCTTGCTCACGGCCAATTGCGCGACATCCTCCGAGCGCTCGAACAACATCGACGCCGACCGCTCCATCCCATCCGCTAGCGGCTACCTTTTACCGTCCGCCGGCGGCCACCATTGTCCGCCCACCACCATGCCCTTGAGCCGGAAACGCCGATCGGCCGCAAGGCGCTCCCCTTGCGTGTCGTGAAATTCGAACGCGCCTTCCTCGATATCGACGATCGTCGCATCGCCTTCGGCGCCGACCGCCAGCGTGCCGAGCGACGGACGCCGGATCGCTCGCGCCGGCGCGGCAGTGACGGCCGCGACCAGCGCGTTCAAGTCGACACCCAGCACCAGGAATTTGGATAGCGTGGTGAGCAGGTCGAAGGCGGGACCATCGATGTTGAGCACGTGCACGTCGCTCGAAATGACGTCGGGGCGAAACCCGGCCGCGAGCAGGCCGCGGCACGCGTGGAACCCGAACGAGCCGGCGCCATGTCCGATGTCGAAGGTCACACCGCGCTCACGCGCGAGCAGCGCTTCCTCGCGCACGCCGCCGTCGGCGCGCAGCAGCGTATTGGGAAACGGCCGGTAGCAGTGCGTCAGCACGTCGCCAGGGCGCAGCCGCTCCAGCACTTCGCGCCGGCTTGGTGGCGGATGGTCGATGTGCGCCATCACCGGCAAATCGAGCTCCTCGGCGACCTCGAGCGCCATGTCGAGCGGCGCCACGCCGCTCGCGCCGCCGGCGCCGCGGCCCACACGCACCTTGATCCCCACGATCAGGTCGCGGTTCTCGCGCGCCACGCGCACGCATTCGTTGAGGTCGAAAAGCCGCAGGTCCGACGATTCGCCGACCATCACCGTGCGGCTGAACGCAAAGATGCCGGCGAACGAGACGTTGAGGTAGGCGAGGATGCGCACCGGCGACGGCTCGATGACATGCCGCCGGAAGCCGGGAAAATTGCCGGGACCCGCCGTGCCGGCATCGACGAACGTCGTGGTGCCGCTGCGCCGCGCGATCGGCTCGGCCTCGACGCCGATCGAGGTGCCGCCCCAATAGACATGCGTGTGCAGGTCGATCATGCCGGGCGTGACGATCGCGCCGGCGACATCGTGTTCATCGTCGGCCTTCTCGGTGATCCGCGGCGCCACGGCGGCGACGCGACCGTTCGAGAAGCCCACGTCGCACGTCGTGTCGAGGCCGCTCGCCGGGTCGATCACCCGTCCGCCCCGCAGGATCAAATCCATATCTTGTCTCTCCTGTCGATCATGGTGTGGCAAAAATTGAGCTTTGCCGAAAGGCGCGACATGGCGCCTTCCTCAATCGTCGTCCCCGCGAAGGTGGGGACGACGTGGGTTTTGTGGACGGCGTCATTCAATTCGGTACTCCCGAGCAGTTGGGCGCACTCGTCAACGCAGATGGCACGCGACGTGATGACCCGGCATCACTTCGCGCAACTCGGGTGATTCGACCCGGCAGCGATCGAACACATACGGACAGCGGGTATGGAAGCGACACCCCGACGGCGGCTTGATCGGACTCGGCACGTCGCCGGGAAGAATGATGCGCGCACGCCGGATCGCCGGATCGGGGTCGGGCACTGGCACGGCGGACAAGAGCGCTTCGGTATAAGGATGCAGCGGATTCGCAAACACGGCGCGGCGGGGTGCCGACTCGACGATGCGGCCGAGATACATCACCGCGACGCGATGGCAGATGTGCTCGACAACCGCGAGGTCGTGCGCGATGAACAGATAGGACAGGCCGAACTCCGCCTGCAGATCCATGAGCAGGTTGATGACCTGCGCCTGCACCGACACGTCGAGCGCCGAGACCGGCTCGTCGCACACGATCACCTTGGGCTCGACGGCAAGTGCGCGCGCGATCCCCAACCGCTGGCGCTGGCCGCCGGAAAATTCGTGCGGGTATTTGCGCATCTGGTCGGGCCGCAGGCCGACGCGGGCGAACAGCCGGGTAACGCGCTCGGTCCGATCGATGCCCGACGCGATGCCGTAATTGTGCAAGGGCTCGCCGACGATCTCGCCCGCGCTCATCCGTGGATTCAGCGACGCGTAGGGATCCTGAAAGATCACCTGCAGGCGGCGTCGCCGTGGGCGCATCGCGGCGCGATCGAGATGCGTGATGTTTTCGCCTTCCAGCGTGATCGTGCCGCTGGTGGGCTCGACCAGGCGCAGGATCGCTTTGCCGGTCGTCGACTTTCCGCATCCGCTCTCGCCGACGAGGCCCAGCGTTTCGCCCGCCGCCAGGTCGAACGACACGCCGTCGACGGCCTGCACCGTGGCGACCTCGCGCCCGAGAAGTCCCCCGCGTACCGGGAAGTGCTTGACCAGCGCGTCGACTTCGAGGACGAGTTGGTCAGGCACGCACCATCTCCGGCAACGCGTCGTGATTCCAGCAGGCGACGAAGTGGCCCGGCGCGGCTTCGACCTCCGGCGGAAATGCGACGCGGCATTGCTCGCTCGCATACGGACAGCGCGGTGCGAAAGTGCAGCCTTCCGCCATGTCGATGAGCGAGGGCACCACACCCGGGATTTCCGTCAATCGATGGGCGCGCGCCGATTCGTCCGGCGCACGATTGAGCCGCGGAATGGACGTCATCAAGCCGCGCGTATACGGATGGCGAGGCCGCGCGAACAACGCCTTCACCGGCGCTTCCTCGACCTTGCGGCCCGCGTACATCACGACCACGCGTTGCGCAGTCTCGGCGATCACGCCGAGGTCATGCGTGATCAGCATCACGGCGGCGCCGGTGCGCTCCTTCATTTCCAGCATCAGGTCGAGGATCTGCGCCTGGATGGTGACATCGAGCGCCGTCGTGGGCTCGTCGGCGATAAGGATCGTGGGCGTGCAGGCCATCGCGATGGCGATCATCACGCGCTGCCGCATGCCGCCTGATAGTTGATGCGGATATTCGCCGGCGCGCCGACGCGGCTCCGGCATCTTCACCAGCGCAAGCATCTCGACCGCCCGGTCCAGCGCCGCGCGCGGGGGCAGATGCTGGTGCAATGCGACGGTTTCCGCGATCTGGTTACCCACCGGCATCACCGGGTTGAGGCTGGTCATCGGCTCCTGGAAGATCATGCTGATCCGGTTGCCGCGAATCGCGCGCATCGCCGCCGAATCGAGCGTCAACAGCTCCTTGCCGTCGAAGCGGATGCTGCCCGAGACGATGCGGCCCGACGCGGAGGGCACGAGGCGCATGATCGACAGCGCGGTGACCGACTTGCCGCATCCGCTCTCGCCCACGACGCCCAGCGTCTCGCCGCGGTCGAGCGACAGCGACACGCCGTCCACCGCCTTGACCACGCCGTCGCGCGTGTAGAAATACGTGCGCAGGGTGCTGACGGCGAGGACCGGAGCGCTCATCACATCCGTCGCGCAAGCCGCGGGTCCAGCATGTCGCGCAAGCCATCGCCGACCAGATTGATCGCCAGCACCGTCACCGCGAGGAACACGCCCGGCAGCAGCACCATCCAGGGCTTGAGCTGAAAGTACGGTCGCGCCTCGGCCATGATGTTGCCCCAGCTGGGGATCTCCGGCGGAGTGCCGGCACCCAAAAAGCTCAACGCGGCTTCGATCAGCACGGCCGATGCGCAGATGTAGGTTGCCTGCACGATCAGCGGCGGCAGCGCGTTGGGCAGCAGGTGCCGCAGCATGATTCGCGGCACGCTGGTGCCGATCGCCGTCGCCGCCTCGATGTAGGGCTGCTCGCGAATGGTGAGCACGATGCTGCGCACCAGTCGCACGACCCGCGGCACCTCGGGCAGCGTCACGGCGACGATCACGATCAAGACGCTCGCCTTCGACAATGCAATCAGCGCGATGGCGAGCATGATCGCGGGAATGGCCATCATGCCATCCATCACTCGCATCACGACGGCGTCCACGGCGCGCAGATACCCGCTGACGAGGCCGATCGCCAATCCGATCAGCGTGGCGAGCGCGGCGACCGACAGGCCGACGATGAGCGAGATGCGGCCGCCATAGATCACGCGGCTGTACAGGTCGCGCCCGAACCGATCGGTGCCGAACCAGTTGTCGGCGGAGGGGCCGCGCAGCCGGTGGGACGGGTCGATCGAAATCGGGTCGACGGTGCCGAGCCACGGCGCTGCGATGGAGGCGAGGACGATGACCAGCAGCAGCGCGCCACCGATCATGACTGTCGGGTGGCGGCGAACGAATGCGCCGAAGGTGCTGCGCGCCGGCGGCGCGACAGCAACGGCTGCAGTGGCGGTCGCTGAAGTCACGCTCAATACCTGATCCGCGGGTCCAGCACCGTGTAGAGCATGTCGACCACGAGATTGACGACGACATAGGCGCCGGAGAACACGAGGATGATGCCCTGGATCACCGGGTAGTCGCGGCGCAGGATCGCGTCGACCGTCAGGCGGCCAAGGCCCGGAATCGCGAACACGCTCTCGGTGACGACCACGCCACCGATCAGCAGCGCGACGCCGATGCCGATCACGGTGACGATCGGAATGGCGGCGTTGCGCAGCGCGTGTCGCCTCAACACGTCCTCGGTGGCCAGACCCTTGGCGTGCGCGGTGCGGATGTAGTCCTGGCTCAACGTCTCGAGCATCGCCGCACGGGTGATGCGCGCGATCAGCGCCATGTAGGCGAGGGCGAGCGTGATGCTCGGCAGCAGGATGTTGGACAGCCACGGCCACACGCCCTTGGAAAGCGGCGTATAGCCCTGCACCGGCAACCAGTCGAGCTCGATCGCGAACAGCCAGATCAGCACGTAGCCGATGACGAATCCAGGCACGGAAAATCCGAACACGGCGAAGCCCATAACCGCGCGGTCGATCCACGAGCCGACGCGCCATGCCGCGATGACGCCGAGCGGCACCGCGAGCAGGACCGAGATGAACAACGTCATCAGTGTCAGCGAAAGCGTTGGTTCCAAGCGTTGGCCGATCAATTCCGAAACAGGATGGGCAGAGAAGATCGAGTTGCCCAGATCGCCGCGCACGAGCTGACCGATCCACGTGAAGAACTGGATCAGCAACGGCTGGTCGAGTCCCAGCTTCGCGCGGATCTTGGCGACATCTTCGGCGGTCGCGAGATCGCCGGCGATAATCGCCGCCGGATCGCCGGGTGCGAGATGCAGCAGCGCGAAGACGAAAATCGTGACGACCACGATCACCGGCACGGCAGCCAGCAAGCGGCGGATCAGGAAGACATGCATGGAGTCATCCGAAGCGCGTGCGTCCCGGCCCGGCTTGCCGGGCGAAATAAGTCAGGAAGTTGCGCTTGTTTGCCACTCGGATTGGCGACTGGGCTTAATGCGGATTGAGCCGCGACGATCTGCCGTTTAACTGCGAACGTCGCGAACTAGCCGGAACGCTCGATTACTGGATGACCTCATCCGCGCGAACGAGCAGCGACTGGGGAAAGGTCAATCCAAGCGCCTTCGCGGTCTTGAGATTGAGCACTAAATCGAACTTTGTTGGCTGCATGACCGGCAGATCGGCCGGTTTTTCGCCCTTGAGAATCCGGCCGGCATAGATACCCGCTTGGCGATAAGATTCAGTTAGGCTGTTTCCGTAGCTCATCAAGCCGCCCGCCACGACATTCTCGCGCCAGGCGTAGCTCGCCGCTATCGAATGTCGAGCGGCCAGCGCCACGATCCTCTGACGCTGGCTGTCGAAGAACGGTTCGCCCGCGACGACAAGCGCATCGGCGCGCGACTTGACCAGGGCTGCAAATGCCGCATCCAACTCGCCCTCCGTGCTGGCGTTGAGCACGCGGAGCTGAATACCGAGGGTATCGGCCGCCGCGAGCGCTTCCTTCAATTCAAGCGCACTGCTCGGATTGGATGGATTCACGAGATATGCCACCACTGCAGCCTTGGGCAACAGCTCTTTCAGCAGTGCGACGCCTTTTGCCCCAAGCGGCGTCGTGAGCGTGCTCATGCCCGTGATGTTACCGCCCGGCCGGCTAAGGCTGGGGACCAGGCCGAGGCGGACCGGGTCGCTGGATGCCGAGAATACGATCGGAATCGTCGAGGTTGCCGCTTTAGCAGCGAGCGCGGAGGGTGGCCCGCCAGCCGCGAAGAGCAGCGTCACCGGTAGACCTACGAGCTCGGCTGCAAGGGCGGGCAATCGCTCATAACGGCCTTCGGCCCACCGGAATGCTATCGCCAGATTCTGTCCTTCGACAAATCCATTTTCGCGCAGTCCGCTGCGAAACGCTGCGACCACGCCAGCGGATTCTCCTGGCGAGCGGCTGCTGAGGAATCCAATCACCGGCATCGCTTGCTGCGCGCGTGCGGTCTGCTGCCAGGCAATCGCACCGCCGAGAAGGGTGATGAACTCGCGCCGCTTCACTCGATCACGTCGTCGACGAATGGAATTGCGAACATACCACGCTCCTGGTTCTCATTCGCTGCAAGCGAATGACCCGCTCTGGCCGAACTGCGGCCGTAAAGTGAACAGACAGTGGCTGGCAGCTCAGATCTTGGTTAGGACAGAAGCGAACCTGGCGTCCTTCGCTCGACGGCGGTGGGCCCCCGCCTTCGCCGGGGCGCCCATAAGTTCGGTGGGACTGAAGCTCATACCGCGAAACACTCACTAAGCCCGGATTAAGCGCCGGTCACTTCTTCTCGATGTTCCAAAGGACTAGCCTCGATGTATCGAGGACGCCGGAGAGATTCTTGCGATAGGCGATCGGCGACAGGAATTGACCGGCCGGAATGTACGGAACGACTTCATAGAAACGCTTCTGCAGGCGCTCGACGATTTCCTTCTGCTTCTCCGGCGGTGCGAGCGGGAATTCCAGGCGGATCTTCTCGAGCTCCTCGTCGCACGGCCAGCCGAACCAGTTCTTGCCGTCGCACGCGCTGGGCGTCGGCGTATTGGACAGCGGGCTGTTCATCGCCAGGCCGCCGCCCCACGTGTGGAAAATATTCCACGCGCCCGGGTTCTTGTCCGGCGGATCCTTGATCTGGCGCCGCGCACTCTGCGTGCCCCAGTCGATCGCCTGCAGGTCGACGTTCATGCCGATCTCGCGCAGCTTCTGCGCGGTGACGACTGCCTGCGAATGGGCGAGATGCGCTTCGACCGGATCGAGGATCACGACCTTCTCGCCCTTGTAGCCCGCTTCCTTGAGGAGCTCCTTGGCCTTTTCGATGTTGGCTTTCTTGTCGCCTTTCGCCCAGGCGCCGACGCCGGCCTGCGTCTCGAACGGCGTGCCGCAGACGAATACCGCCCAGCAGGGCCGCTCGTAATCGGCGAAGCCGATCATCGACGCCAGGTAGTCTTTCTGGTCGCCGGTTGCATAGAGCAGCGCCTGCCGCGCCTTGGCGTTGTTGAACGGCGGGATCAGGTGATTCATCCGGTAGATCGCCTGCGTGCCCACGCGGTCGATCACCTTCACGTTGATGTTCGGGTCCTTGCGGATGAGCGGCAGCAGATCGGTCTGCGGGATCTCGATGATGTCGACTTCGCCCTTGATGAGCGCCTGCACCGCGGTGTTGGAATCCGGGATCACCAGCCACTCGACACGATCGACCTTGGCGAGCTTGGCGCCGGCGAAACCGTCCGGTGGATCGGCCCTTGGCTTGTAATCGGGATTTTTCTTGTAGACGACTTTGCTGCCGGGAACCCATTCCTCGCGGACGAACATGAAAGGACCGGACCCAATTGCCGTCGTGATTGCGGTATTGGGGTCGCCCAGCGCGTCGGCCTCGCGCGTGATGAACAGCGGGTTTTCCGGACCTGCCAGCGTTTCCAGCACCAATCCGAACGGTTTGTTGAGGCGAATCTCGAACGTGTCCGGGCCGGTGGCCACGATCTCTTTCGTGAACTGCATCATCGTCACGCCGGCCGGGATGCGCTTGGAAAAGCGCAGGATCGACGCGACCACGTCCTTGGCGGTGACCGGCTGGCCATCGTGGAACTTGAGCCCGGGGCGCAACTTGAACGTCCAGTTGAGGCCGTCGGCGCTCTTGGTGTAACTCTCGACCATCTGCGGCTTCGGCATGAGCTTGCTGTCCAGCGAGAACAGCGTGTCGTAGATCATGTAGCCGTGATTGCTGGTGATGTTGTTCGTGGTCTGAACGGTGTCGAGGATCTTGAGATCCGCTTGCGGCACGAGCCGCAGCACCGATTGTGCGTGCGTGGTCCACGGAACGGCCGCGATGATCGCCAGCGCGCCCGCCGCCACCGCCGCCTTGAAGCCACGTCGATTCAGACTCATCATCGCGCACTCCCCCTTGAGGTTGCCGTCGCCACGCTGGCCACGGCGAAGCTTGTCCGCTATTCGTAGCACAGGGTACGCCCAATCGCAAGGCGCGTCGCTCCGGCTTCGCTCCTCGCGCCGGCGCACCGCAATCCGGATAATCCGCATGGCAACGGCCGGGGCGCGTGGCATTCGCTTCGCGGCGCGACGAGGAGATACCGATGGGGCGGCCCCCGAACGAATTGGACGCGATCGAAGCGCTGGCGGCGATGGCGGCGGGGCGCTTCACCGCCGAGGCGCTGACCCGCGCCTGCCTGGATCGCATTGCCGCGCGCGATTCCGTTGTGCGGGCGTTTGCCTTTCTGGATCCTGCGCACGCACTCGCCGAGGCGCGTGCGCGCGACCGCGCCGGATCGGCGGGATCGCTGAACGGGCTGCCGTTCGGGGTGAAGGACATCATCGAGACCCACGACATGCCGACGCACTATGGCTCGCCGATTCATGCGGGCCACCGGCCGTCCGCGGATGCGGCCTGCGTCGCGCTGGCGCGCGAGGCCGGCGCCGTCATGCTGGGCAAGACGGTCACCACGGAATTCGCGTTGCGCCATCCGGGCCCGACCGCGAATCCGCACAATCCCGCGCATACGCCCGGGGGATCGTCGAGCGGGTCGGCGGCCGCCGTCGCCGACTTCATGGTGCCGGTGGCGTTCGGCACGCAAACGGGTGGGTCGATCATCCGTCCCGCTTCGTATTGCGGCGTGATCGGCTACAAGCCTTCGATCCATACGATCAACCCCGCCGGAGTGAAGCCGCTTGCCGGGAGCTTCGACACGGTCGGCCTCTTTGCCCGGAGTGTGGACGACTGCGCGCTGGTCGCCGGTGCGCTTGCCGGAGATGATCGCAGCGCCGCGCCGCTCGAAGCGGTCCGGCCCGTGCGCGTGGGTCTCTGGCGTACGTCGGCCTGGCGCGACGCCGAAGCCGCAACGGTTCGCGCGGTCGAAACCGCGGCGCAGCAACTCGCACGCAACGGCGTCGTCGTGGACGAGTTCCGGCTGCCGGCCGAGTTCGAGCTCTTCCTCGACGCGCAAAGCGACGTGCTGCGTTTCGAGGCGGCGCGCGTATTCGCGTTCGAGCGGACGCGCCGCGCCGCGCTTCTGGCGCCATCGAGCCGAGAGGAGTTGACCGCAGGCGCGGCGATTCCGCGAAGGCGCTATCGGGAAGCGCAGGCGCTGATTGCCCGCTGTCGGTCGCTGTTCGCCGCCGCGATCGCACCATTCGATGCACTGCTGTCGGCCAGCGCCCCCGGCGAAGCGCCCGCCGGCCTCGACAATACGGGCGAGGCGATGTTCAACCGGTGGGGCTCGGGGCTGCACGTTCCGTGCGTCAATCTGCCCGGCTTCACCGGGCCGATGGGATTGCCGGTTGGCGTTCAGGTGATCGGCGCCATCGACGACGACGCTCGCTTGCTCCGCGCGGCGAAGTGGATGATTTCCCGCATTGGCGAAGCAGTGAAGACTTAAGCAGGCGTTGAAGAGCGCGATTTCGCCTCACGCTCAGCCTCGTTTCGAGCGCAGCGAGAAATCTGCTTCTTCATGAAATCAGCGGGTCGCGAAAAACAGATCCCTCGTCGCTTCGCTCCTCGGAACGAGGCTGAGGAATCTCAACAGGCTGTCAAGCGTCGAGCACGCGCATGCCGATCAGATTGGGGCTTCCCACAGCCGTTGATCCGCGAGCGCATCGGCGACATCGCGCGAGATGGCCGCCAGCAGCCGTTGCCCCTTCTCCGGCGTTGCCGACCAGGCCTCGCCGAGTATGCCGATCGCCGACCGCGTCTTCAAATGCTGCCAACGGAAGATGCCGGGATTGACGCCTTTGATCGAGGACATGCCCGGGACGAGCGCGCCACGCATCGACGGGTCGAGCGGCGCCACCAGTTCCGCAGACAGCGCCTGCATGATCGAGGTCTCGGCTTCGCATGCGTGGAGCAGCTGTGGCTGGTGCTCGAGAATGCCGCGAATGGACTCGGCGGCGATATACCAATAGGTGCCCCCGGCCAGCGGGAGCTTCAGATCGATCGTGAGCTCGGTGATGATGGTCTCGAGCGCGGCGATGTTGCCGCCGTGACCGTTCAGCACGAAGATGCGCTCGAATCCGTGCCGCGCGGCCGACCGCACGACACAGCCGATGACGGCCGCCATCGTCGCGTAGTCGAGCGTCAGCGTTCCGCCCAGCGACATATGGTGCTCCGACATGCCGAAGGGGATCGCCGGCGTCACCAGCGCGCGCTGGCGGCCCGCCATCAGCCGCGCGGCGCGCAGCGAAATCTCGTAGGCGGATCGCCAGTCGACCTGCGTCGGCAAGTGCGGGCCGTGCTGCTCGGTCGCGCCCAGCGGGACGATGACGACGGTCTTGTCCTTCACTGCCTCGCGCAATGCCGGCGCGGTCAACCGGTCCCAGCGGACTTCTGCATCATTCGGCATAAGGGACGCTCCGTGGCGAGATCGGGCTCATCCGGACGATCGCTCGCGCGAGATATCAGAGCGGGCCAGCGTGAGGACCATGCCGACGAGCTCGGCGAGCGAGCCTGCCTGCATCTTGTCCATGATCCGGGTCCGGTGGATTTCGACGGTACGCGGGCTGACATCGAGCGTGCGGCCCACTTCCTTGCTGGTCTGGCCCTTCACCACGCACTCCATCACTTCACGCTCGCGCGGCGTCAGCAACTTCGCCCGGCGATCATATTCGACGTGCAGTGCGCGATCGTCTTTCGCGCGGGGCCGCAGTGCTTGCCGCACCCGCTTGACCAGGTCGTCGTTCTCGAACGGCTTTTCCAGAAAATCGACGGCGCCTCGACGCATTGCGGTCACGGCCATTGGAACGCTCTGCGCACCGGTCAGGAACACGACGGGGATGCCGATGTTGCGCTCGATCAGCAGCGCCTGCAGCTCGAGGCCGGTCATGCCGGGCATCATCACGTCGAGCACGAGAACGCCCGCCCTCTCGAGGTCGCCGCGGGCGAGCAGGTCCTGCGCTGAGTCAAAGGTTTCCACGGCCAGCTCCGCCGACCGGAACAGCCGCTGCAGGGCCGCGCGCATCCCGGCGTCATCGTCGATGACGAAGATCACGGGCGCTTCGGCGTGTCCTGACTCGCTCATCTCAAGACTGCACGGCAATTATTTACGGTTGTTGGAAGATACCACCAACGTATGGTCAACGCGATCCGTTCGTGCGTCATTCGCGCGGCGAGATGGGTTGCGGCTGTGTCAGCACTTCGGGCTTGAGGATCGCATCGAGCTTTTCCTTCGAGAGCAGGCCCCTGCGCAACACGATCTCGTAGACGCTGCCGCCGGTTGCATGGGCTTCGGCCGCCACTGCGGTCGCGTTCGCGTAGCCGATATAGGGATTGAGCGCGGTCACGACGCCGATCGAGTTCTCGACCGATGCCCGCATGCGGTCCACATTCGCGGTGATTCCGTTGACGCAACGGTTCGCGAGCGTAAGGCACGCGGCGCGCAAGTGCTCGACGCTCTTGAACAGGCTGTGCGCGATGATCGGCTCGAACGCATTGAGCTGCAGCTGGCCGCCTTCCGCGGCGAAGCTCACGGTGATGTCGTTGCCGATGACTTCGAACGCGACCTGGTTCACGACTTCCGGGATGACCGGGTTCACCTTCCCGGGCATGATCGAGGAGCCGGCCTGCACGGGCGGCAGATTGATCTCGCCCAGTCCGGCGCGCGGCCCCGACGAAAGCAGCCGCAGGTCGTTGCACGTCTTGGACAGCTTGACCGCCACCCGCTTCAGGACGCCCGAGATCTGGACGAATGCACCACAGTCCTGCGTCGCCTCGACGAGGTTGACCGCGGTCACGAGCGGAATTCCCGTGATCTCGGCGAGGCGGCGGCACACGACGGCCGCGTAATCCGGATGCGCGGTGATGCCCGTGCCGATCGCCGTCGCACCCATGTTGATTTCACAGATGAGCCTGGACGCCTCGCGAATCCGTTCCTCGTCCTCGAACAGCATGACCGCATAAGTCGAGAACTCCTGGCCGAGCGTCATCGGCACCGCATCCTGCAACTGCGTGCGGCCCATTTTCAGGACGTCCTTGAACTCGCGTGCCTTTGCCTCGAACGCCTGGCGCAGCACCGCCATCGCGTCGACCAGCCGATAGAGTCCGACATAAGCCGCAACCTTGAGCGAGGTCGGATACACGTCGTTGGTGCTCTGGCTCATGTTGACGTGCTCGTTCGGGTGCAGGTGCTGGTATTCGCCCTTGCCGTGCCCCATGAGCTCCAGCGCGAGGTTGGCGATGACCTCGTTGGCGTTCATGTTGGTCGAAGTGCCGGCGCCGCCCTGGATCACATCGACGGTGAACTGATCGTGCAGCTTGCCGGCGCGGATCTGCTGGCATGCTTTGACGATCGCCTCCGTGCGGGCAGTATCGAGCAGCCCCAGCTCGTGGTTGGCGAGCGCCGCGGCCTCCTTGATGCTGGCAAGCGCATCGATGAGGTCCGGATAGATGGAAATGGGAATGCCGGTGATCGGAAAATTCTCCATCGCGCGCAGCGTATGGACGCCGTAGTAGGCATTCGCGGGCACGCGACGGTCGCCCAACAGATCGTGCTCGTTGCGAGTGGCGCCGCTTGCCACCGACGCGTCGGGCTGCGCTGACGGCTGGTCGTTCTTCTGCATGAGGAGCTCCTTTCCTGGCCGCGATTTACGACGGCCGCGCGAAGTAGAGCTGGTGCAGGCGCGCCAGGTCGACGTCCGCCGCGGGTTGCGCCAGCACCACCCTGCCACCTTGCATCAGATACACGTCGTCGGCAATGTCCACGGCGCCTTGCGTGTTCTGCTCGACGAGCACGATGGTGCGGCCCGCGGCCTCGAGGCGTTGGAGCAGCGCCAAGAACGGGTGACGGCCGCTTGCGCGTTCAGCACGCCTTCGACTTCCGCGGGACGGACGTTGAAGCCGGAGCGGATGATGAGCTCCTTCGTGCGGCCGACGATGAACAGTGCGCCATCCGCTTCCTGGCGTGCCAGGTGTCGCCGGTATTCAGTCAGCCGTCGGCGTCGATCGCTTGCGCGGTCAGCTCGGCGTTCCTGAAATACCCGCGCATCACGTTGGGACCGCGCACCCACAGCTCACCCGGCACGCCCGCGGGCACGTCATGGCCCTGCGCATCGGCGATCCGGATTCCGTCCGTGGCGCTTCGAGCCGTGTCGGTGTCACCGTCGGCGAGCGCGGCGAGCAGGCGCGCCGTGTCCGTGAGCGAGGCTTCGTTCATTTGCGCGCGTCCCGAACCAGCATAAGGCACGCTACGGTGTCGGTGAGCGCGGCCAGCGTGTCGGCGTCTCGTATCATGGGCGCGGGCGCTTGAGCATGTCCATCGATGGCCCGACTGCACTCACGCGTCATCGAATCGCGACATAATAGCGCTACATCAGAATATTCGGCCCCGACGGCGCGTTCCGGCCTGTCGACGGGCGGCGAGGAGAATCATGAAGGCCAACGTGATTGAGCGCGACCCGCGGTCGCAACGCCTGGACGAACTGGTGGCGCTGGTGCAGGCGAAGGTCGCGCCGGAGCAGCGCGACGCCCTGGCGGCGTTCGTGCGCGACTATTACGGGCAGGTCGATCCGGACGACCTCGCCGAGCGCCAGCTGGCCGACCTGTACGGCGCCGCGCTTTCCCACTGGAATTTCGCCCGCCGGCGCGAGGCGGGCCGGGCGCGGGTGCGGGCGTTCAATCCGACCCTCGAGGAGCATGGCTGGCAGTCGACGCACACCATCGTCGAGATCGTCAACGACGACATGCCGTTCCTCGTCGATTCGGTGACGATGGAGGTGAACCGGCAGGGCCTGACGCTGCATCTCATCATTCATCCGATCATCAATGCGACGCGCGCGCCGGATGGCACACTCGCAGGCGTTGCCTCTTCCAGTGCGCCGGACGCGCGCCGCGAATCGTTCATCCACGTCGAGGTCGACCGGATCATCGGCACCCAGGCGCTGGAAGAGCTCGCGGGCGGCGTTGATCGCGTGCTGGAAGACGTGCGCCTCGCGGTGGGCGACTGGAAGGCAATGCGCGACACCACCCTCGCGATCGTCGGCGAGATCGAGCAACGGCCGCCGCCGATCCCGGCGCCGGAGCTCGACGAAGGCCGCGCGTTCCTGCATTGGCTGGCCGACAACCACTTCACGTTCCTGGGCTACCGTCGCCACGACCTCGTCACCGTCGACGGGCAGGACGCGTTGAGAATCGTCCCGGACTCGAGCCTGGGCATCCTGCGCGAGGAAGGTGGCAAGAACGTCGCAACGAGCTTCGCAGCGCTGCCTCCGGAAATTCGCGCGTATGCAAGGCGTCCGGAGCTGCTGGTCATCACCAAGTCGACGGCGCGCTCCACGGTCCATCGCCCGGGCTATCTCGATTACGTCGGGGTCAAGCGCTTCGATGACGCAGGCAATGTCATCGGCGAGGACCGCTTTCTCGGCCTCTTCACGTCCACGGCCTACAGCGCGAACCCGGCCGACATTCCGCTGCTGCGGCGCAAGGTGGCGAACGTGGTGGCGCGCGCCGGTCTCGCGGTGGGCAGCCACGCCGGCAAGGCACTGCTCAACATTCTCGCCACCTATCCGCGCGACGAGCTGTTCCAGACGGGCGAGGACGAGCTGCTGCGCACCGCCATCGGCATCCTGCATCTGTACGACCGGCAACGCTTTCGCCTCTTCGTCCGGCGCGACGCTTTCGAGCGCTTCGTGTCCTGCCTCATCTATGCGCCGCGCGAGAATTATTCGACCGAGATGCGCCAGAAGTGGCAGGCCATCCTGATGGACGCGTTCAACGGCACGAGCTCGGAATTCAACGTGAGCCTGTCGGAGTCGGTGCTGGCGCGCATTCACATCACCGTGCGCACGACGCCCGGCGCCATCCCGGAGTTCGACGTGCGCGAGCTGGAAGCGCGGCTCATCAATGCCGCGCGCCGCTGGACCGACGATCTCAAGGGCGCACTGGTCGAAAAGCTCGGCGAGGCGCGCGGCCTCGAGCGCTTCCGCCAGTTCGCCGATGCGTTTCCCGCCGGCTATCGCGAAGAATTCCCGGCGCGCGACGCCGTCCCCGACATCGAGATGATGGCGCGGCTCACGGACAGCGAGCCGCTCGCGATGAGCCTGTACCGGCCGCTGGAGGCGGCGCCCGGCATGCTGCGCTTCCAGCTCGTGCACCTCGGCAATCCGATCACGCTGTCGGACAGCCTGCCGATGCTCGAGCACATGGGCCTGCGCGTGCTGGACGAGCATCCGCACCAGGTCACCCCGCTTGGCATGACGCCGATCGCCATGCACGACTTCGGCATCCAGGCCGCGCTGCCCGGCGCGGACATGGAAGTCGAAACGCTGCACGACGTCTTCGAGGACGCCTTCGGCCGCATCTTTCGCGGCGAGGTCGAAGACGACGATTTCAACCGCCTGATCATTGCCGCGCGCATCCCCGCCGAGGAAATCGTCGTGCTGCGCGCCTATGCGAAGTACCTGCGGCAAATCGGCTTTCCACTGTCGCAGAGCTTCATTGAAACCACGCTGGCGGCGCACGCGGACATCGCGCGCATGCTGATCGAGCTGTTCAAGGCGCGCTTCGATCCGGACGGCGGCTCCGGTGCCGGCGCGCGCACCGCCGAACATGAGCGCGCGATCGAGGCGTCGCTCGAGAACGTCGAGAACCTGTCCGAGGATCGCGTATTGCGACAGTACCTCGCGATGCTGCGCGCGACGACGCGGACGAATTTCTGGCGGCGCGATGCCGCCGGCAAGCGCAGGACATTCCTGTCGTTCAAATTCGATCCGGCCAAAGTGCCCGGCTTGCCCGAGCCGAAGCCGATGTTCGAGATCTTCGTCTATTCGACGCGCTTCGAAGGCGTGCATTTGCGCGGCGGCAGGATTGCGCGCGGCGGGCTCCGCTGGTCCGATCGACCGGAGGACTTTCGCACGGAGGTGCTCGGGCTCGTCAAGGCGCAGATGGTGAAGAACACGGTGATCGTGCCGGTCGGCTCCAAGGGCGGCTTCGTGCTGAAGCGCGCGCCGGCGATGTCCGATCGCGACGGCTACATGAAGGAAGGGGTCGCCTGCTACCAGGACTATCTGCGCGGCTTGCTCGACGTTACCGACAATCGCGTGAGCGACAAGATCGTGCCGCCGCCGCAAGTGAAACGGCACGATTCCGACGATCCGTATCTCGTCGTAGCCGCCGACAAAGGCACGGCAACGTTCTCCGACTACGCGAACGGCATCAGCGCCGAGTACGGGTTCTGGCTGGGCGACGCCTTCGCGTCGGGCGGGTCGGCCGGGTACGACCACAAGGCAATGGGCATCACCGCGCGCGGCGCGTGGGAATCGGTGAAGCGTCACTTCCGGGAAATGGGCGTGGACACGCAGACGACCGATTTCACCGTGGCCGGCATCGGCGACATGTCGGGCGACGTGTTCGGCAACGGCATGCTGCTGTCCAGGCACATTCGATTGGTCGCGGCATTCGATCACCGGCACATCTTCCTCGATCCGAACCCGGATACGGCGACGAGCTTCGCGGAACGCGAGCGCTTGTTCAAGCTGCCGCGCTCGTCGTGGGCCGATTACGACGTCAAGCTGCTTTCGCCCGGCGGGGGCATCCACGCGCGCAGCGCCAAATCCATCGCCATCACAGCGGAGGTGAAAAGGGCGCTGTCGCTCAACCATGACGCGCTGACGCCGACCGAGCTCGTCAATGCGATTCTCAAGGCGCCGGTGGACCTCCTGTACAACGGGGGCATCGGCACCTACGTCAAGGCGGCGAGCGAAACGCATGCGCAAGTCGGCGACCGCGCCAATGATGCGCTGCGCGTGAATGGCCGCGACCTGCGGTGCAAGGTGGTGGCCGAGGGCGGCAATCTTGGCCTCACCCAGCTCGGCCGGATCGAATATGCGATGGCCGGGGGGCGCATCTACACCGATGCCATCGACAACTCCGCAGGCGTGGACACCTCCGACCACGAGGTCAACATCAAGATCCTGGTGGGCCTGCCGATCGCCGACGGCGAGCTGACCGAAAAGCAGCGCAACGTCGTGCTCGCGGAAATGACCGACGATGTCGCGGCGCTGGTGCTGCGCGACAACTACTTCCAGACGCAGGTGCTGTCGGTGACCGGACGCATTGCGCCGCAGTTGCTCGATGCGCAGGCGCGGTTCATGCAGTTCCTGGAAAAAGGCGGGCGCCTCAACCGTGCCATCGAGTTCCTGCCTTCGGACGAGGAGATCGCCGAGCGCCGGAAACAGGGCCGCGGGCTCGAAGGTCCCGAGCGCGCGGTGCTGCTCGCCTACAGCAAGATCTGGCTCAAGGACGAGTTGAAATCCTCGCCGCTGCCCGACGATCCGTGGGTGGCGACAGCGCTGCTGCGCTATTTTCCGGCGTTGCTCGGCCAGCGATACGCGGCGTACATGCCCCGCCATCCGCTGAAGCGCGAGATCATCGCGACGCACGTGCTCAACAGCATGATCAACCGCGTCGGCAGCACCTTCGTGCACCGGCTCGCGGAGACGACCGGCGCGCGTCCGCCCGAGATCGTGCGCGCGTACTTGCTGAGCCGCGAGATATTCGGCCTGGTCCCGCTATGGATCGCGATCGAGGCGCTCGACAACAAGGTCGACGACGCCGTGCAGTCGGCGATGCTGATCAGCACCAGCGGCCAGCTCGAGCGCGGCACCAAATGGTTCCTGCGCTCGCGGCGGCTTGCCGACGACATGGCCGCGACGATCGCGTACTTCAAGCCCGGCGTCGAGGCATTGTCGGAGCGGCTGCCGAAGCTGCACGACGAAGCCGAGCGCGCACGCGTCGACACCGAAGTTGCACGGCTGGCCGAGTCCGGCGTTCCCCGCGAGCTCGCCGAGCGCGTCGTCACGTTCGACACGCTGAATGCCGCGCTCGACATTGCCGAAATCGCGGCCGAAGCAAAGAAACCCGTGGAGCCGGTGGCGGCGATCTATTTCGATATCACGAACCGGCTGGGTCTTGCGTGGGTGCGCGAGAAGATTGCGGCGTTGCCCGGAGGCGAGCACTGGCAGATGCTCGCGAGGGCGGCGATGCAGGACGATTTGTCCAGTCTCGCGCGTACGGTCACCGCGGAAATCGTGGCCGGCGGCGGCGACGTCACCGCGACGGAGAAGCTCATCGCGGCCTGGCAAAACCGCAATCGGCGCGCGCTCGAGCGGGTCGCGCAATTGCTCGAGGAGCTGCGCGCGATCACGGCGCCCGATGCAACGATGCTATCGGTGGCGCTGCGCGAATTGCGCAACCTTGCGTAGCAGGAGCAAGGCATCACCGAAGGCGGGAGCCCATCGGGATTGCCACGCTGATTTCAGTGTCAGTCGGTGAGAACGATGCTGCGTCTGGTAATGACTTCGCCCAGCCGCTGCCGCTCCTTGGCCATGTAGGTTTCGAACGCCGCCTGCGAATCGCCCGCCGGCGTCGCGCCTGTCGCGAGCACCTTGTCCTTCACGTCGGCCTGGCTCATGACCCTCACGATCTCGCCGTTCAGCTTGGCAGCGATGTCCGGCGGCGTGCCGGCCGGCACCACAATGCCCCACGTCTGCGTGATCTCGTAACCCGGCACCGTGTCGCCGATCGTCGGCAGCGCGGGCAGGCTGGGGTTGCGCTCGCTGCCGGTGGTCGCCAGCGCGCGCACGCGACCGCCGGTCATGTGCGCGCCCGCGGCGATCGGCGACGTGATGATGTACTGCGCGTTGCCCGCGATGACGTCCGTCAGCGCCGGCGCCGCGCCCTTGTACGGCACGTGCACGACCTTGATGTCGGCCAGCAGGTTCAGCATCTCCCCGGCCAGATGCGCGGGCGTGCCCACGCCGGCCGACGCGTAGTTGAGCGCGCCGGGCTTCTCCTTCGCGAGCTTGATCAGCTCGGCAATGTCCTTTGCCGGTAGCTCGTTGTTCACGACGAGGACGTTGGACGCGGTCGCGATGCGCGAGATCGGCACGAAGTCCTTGACCGGGTCGTACGGAAGGTTCTTGCGCAGGTTGGGCAGGATCGCGTAGATGGCCGTCGTCGTCAGCAGCAGCGTGTAGCCGTCCGGCGCGGACTTCGCCGCCATCTCGGCCCCGAGCGCGCCGCCCGCGCCGGCGCGGTTGTCGACGACCACCTGCTGGCCCAGGCCGTCCGACAGCTTCTGCGCGAGGAGGCGACCGAGCTGGTCGGGCGCCCCACCGGCCGAATCCGCGACGATCAGCTTGATGGGACGGTTGGGATACGGCTGCGCGCTTGCGCCGAGCGCGCAGAGCATGGACGCCGCGAACAGCAGGACACCACGGTACAGGCGCTTCATGTCTCCTCCGGGACGGCGGCGCAAGCACCGAGAATACTCGACCGCCTGGCCATGCGATACTTTCCCGCATGCGCGCTAGCAACCTGCTCGTGCTGATGTCCGACGAGCACAATCCGAAGTTCCTCGGAGCTGCCGGCCATTCGTTTGTCGCGACGCCGAACCTCGACGCGCTGGCCGCGCGGGGGACGCGCTTCACGTCGGCGTACACGACCTGTCCGATCTGCGTACCGGCGCGGGCGGCGTTCGCCGTCGGCCGCTACGTGCACGAGGTCGGCTACTGGGACAACGCCGACGGCTACGACGGCGCGATCCCGAGCTGGCACCACGCGCTGCGCGACGCCGGGCATCGCGTCGTGTCGATCGGCAAGCTGCACTTTCGCGGCCGTCCTGGCGACGACCACGGGTTCTGCGAGGAGATCGTGCCGATGCACATCATCGAAGGCATCGGCGACGTCAAGGGGCTGGTCCGCGAGAACATTCCCAAGCGCAAGGGCGGTGACAAGATGGCCAGCCGTGCGGGCCCCGGCGAGTCGCCTTACACGGTGTACGACCGCGACATCGCGTCGCGCGCGCAGATCTGGCTGCACGAGGAGGCGCCGAAGTGGCGCGATCGCCCGTGGGTGCTGTTCGTGTCGTTCGTGCTGCCGCATTTTCCGCTGACCGCACCGCCGCAGTGGTTCTACCGCTATTGGCAGCAGGACCTGCCGATGCCCAAGCTCTACGCGGAGGACGCGCGCCCGCATCACCCGTTCCTCGACACGTACGCGCATACGGTCGACTACGATGCGCACTTCGCCACCAAAGCGGATGTGAAGCGCGCGATAGCCGGCTATGCCGGTCTCGTGTCGGCGATGGACGAGAACGTCGGCTACGTGCTGCGCGCGCTGCGCGACGCGGGCCTCGCGCAGGACACGCGGGTGATCTATACGAGCGATCATGGCGACAACGTCGGCGCGCGCGGCTTGTGGGGCAAGTCCACGCTCTACGAGGAAAGTGCGGGCGTGCCGCTGATCGTGGCTGGCCCGGACGTTCCGGCCGGACGCGTCGTCGCCACGCCCGTGTCGCACGTCGATTGCGCGCCGACGATTCTCGAATGCGCCGGGCTGCTGCCGCGCGTCGGCGGCCGCGCGCTGCCCGGCGCCTCGCTGTTTGCGCTGGCGGAAGGCGCGATGCCTTCGCGTCCGGTCATTTCCGAGTACCACGCGATTGGTTCGGTCGCGGGCGCGTACATGCTGCGCTTCGGCCGCTGGAAGTACTGCCACTACGTCGGTGCACGGCCGCAGCTCTTCGATCTCGACGCGGATCCGGAGGAACTGGCCGACGTTGCCGGCGACCCGCGACATGCGACCGCACTCGCCGAAGGCGAGCGGCTGTTGCGCGCGGCGCTCGATCCGGAAGCAACCGACGCGCGTGCCAAGCGGCGGCAGGCGGACCTGCTCGCGCAATTCGGCGGGCGCGAGAAGGCGCTCGCGCGCGGCGATCTGGGCTTCACGCCCGCGCCCGGCACCGCGGCCGAGATCAACTAGCCGCGGATAACGGGTGGGCTTGCGATGCCAGCGCACCGCGAAGCTAAGCGGTGAGACCCGGTCCCATCGCGCTTATGATGCGCCCACTACCGCCCGGCCAGCGGCTCCCGCCAGCCGACGTAGCGCTCGAGTGGAACGCCCGCTCGACCGGTGACGCGCTCGCCGGCGAGGCAGATCCGCGGTGCTGCCGGCCTTGAGGGCACGAAAAGCTGCTCGAGCAAGTCCGGCTAGGCGTGATTGCTGCCCAGCCGGTACATGCCGCCGATGGCCGGGCGCATCAGCGCAACGGCCTCCTTGTGGCGCCAGGCGGCGTGGGCGAGGTTCCGCAATCGGGGGCACGTAGTCGCGCACCACGGGGGCGACGGTACCGCTGGGAAGATTGGGCAAGATTCAGCGGGGCCATGACCATGCCGGAAGTCTCATCGTGACCGGCCACTCGATAGCCAATAGCTGAGTTGAAGGATCCTGAGCTCGCGCCGAACCCGGCCCGGCAGCGTACTTATTCCGGAGCCTAATAAAAAAGCCGGGCGAACCCGGCTTTTTTGTGGAACGTTGAGACGCTCTCGAAACTCAGGCGCCCTGGATGTTGCTCGCCTGCTTGCCCTTCGGGCCCTGGGTGACTTCGAAGGAGACCTTCTGGCCTTCCTTCAGCGTCTTGAACCCGGGCATGTTGATCGCGGAGAAATGTGCGAAGAGATCTTCGCCGCCGCCATCAGGAGTAATGAATCCAAAGCCCTTCGCATCGTTGAACCACTTCACGGTACCTGTTGCCATTTCTGTATTTCCTTAAGATAAATAGATTGGCGGGCGGGTGCCCGCCCCATGTTTCATTCTCAAGGACAGAAATGTACGAAACCGAGATCGGAAAACGACCGGCGGACGTGCTCTAGTACTTGAAACAAAACACCTTTGGGAGCATACGCCCATCCCGGACGTTTGGGAATACCCTATTCCAGGAGTGGAATGCCCCACAGGTAGGACCGGTCAGGGGCTGCCAAGTTCCCTGCGGACCATTTGGGCCCCGGCCGCCAGCGCCTGGAGCTTGCCGCGGGCGGCGTCGCGGGTCAGCGGCACCATCCCGCAATTGGTGCAGGGGTAGAGGCGCTCGGCCGGCACGTAGCGCAAAGCCGCCCGGAGGGTCGCCGCGACCTCTTCCGCGGTTTCGACCTGCTCGGCCGCGACGTCGATCGCCCCGACCAGCACATCCTTGCCGGCCAGCAGGCCGATGAGCTCGAGCGGGACGTGCGAATGGGCGCATTCGAGCGACACCTGGTCGATCGCCGACCGGGCGAGCAGCGGGAAGGTCTGCTCGTATTGCCGCCACTCCGGGCCCAGCGTCTTCTTCCAGTCGTTATTGGCCTTGATCCCGTAGCCGTAGCAGATGTGGACGGCCGTCGTGCAGGTCAGCCCCTGCGCCGCGCGCTCCAGCGCGGCCACGCCCCAGTCGCGGACCTCGTCGAAGTACACGTTGAACGCCGGCTCGTCGAACTGGATCGTGTCCACGCCGGCCGAGGCGATCGCCTGCGCCTCCTCGTTGAGGATCTCGGCGAACGCCCAGGCGAGCTTTTCGCGGCTCCGGTAATAGCCGTCGTACAGCGTATCCACCATCGTCATCGGCCCGGGCAGCGTGTACTTGACCTTGCGCGTGGTGGCGCTGCGCAGGAAGCGGGCATCGTCGACGTAGATCGGATGCCGGCGCGCGACCGTCCCGGTCACCATCGGCACGTCGGCATCGTAGCGGTTGCGGATGCGGACGTTCTTCTTGTTGACGAAGTCGACGCCGTCCAGCCCTTCGATGAACGTCGTCACGAAATGGCGGCGCGTCTGCTCGCCGTCGGACACGATGTCGATCCCCGCGTGCTCCTGGTCGAAGAGCGCCAGCCGTACCGCATCGCGCTTGCCCTGGACGAGCGCCTCTCCCTCGAGCTTCCACGGCGCCCAGAGTTGATTCGGCTCGGCAAGCCATTCGGGCTTGGGCAGGCTGCCGGCGATGGTGGTCTGGAGGATGGTCGGCATGTGGGAACGCGGCTCGGAATTCAATTGGGTAGGAAAGCAAGGATACCTTGTAGGCAAAGCGAAAGCCTTGCTGGATATCGTGTCAACCATTCATCGACCCGCATGCGGCCGGTAGGCACGCAAACCGGTCAGGCCACTTGACCACCGGCGCCGTTCGCCCGTACCCTTGCGGGCGCCTTCGTTTCCACGTCCGCTTCCTCCCCCGGCTTACATGCCCAAGATCCTGTACTCCGATCACAATTACCCGGACCTCGAACTCGAACGCGCGCTGTTCGCGCCCGCCGGCATCGACATCGTGGTCGCCCAGTGCAAGACGGAAGACGATGTCATCGCGCATGCCAAAGGCTGCTGCGCGATCCTTCTCCAATACGCGCCGATCACCGCCCGCGTCGTCGAGGCGCTGCCCGATCTTGGCATCGTGAGCCGGATCGGCGCCGGGGTCGACACGGTCGACACCGAGGCGTGCGAACGGGCCGGCGTGTGGGTCGCGAATTCACCCGACTACGGTGTCGGCGAAGTGGCCACGCATGCGCTTGCGCTGGCATTGGCGTCGATTCGCAACATCGTCGCGTATCACCGCGACATCGGCGACGGCAAATGGCATTTCCTGTCGTCGGGCACGCTCGCGCGGCCATCGCAGCTGACGCTGGGCATCGTAGGGCTGGGGCGGATCGGCAAGCGGATGGCGCATATTTCGCGCAACGTGTTCAAGCGCGTCATCGCGTACGATCCGTATCTCATCGACGGCGACTTCCCGGCGTACGTCGAGCGCGCGGCGACGCTGACCGACCTGGCGCGCAACGCCGACATCGTCAGCGTTCACACGCCGCTCACCGCGGAAACGCGCGGGATGATCGACGCGGGATTCTTCGGCGCGCTCAAGCGCGGTGCTTATTTCGTCAACACGGCGCGCGGCGCGGTCGTCAACATCAAAGACCTGGAGGCCGCTATCGACGCCGGGACGCTCGCGGGGGCGGCGCTCGACGTGCTGCCGCAGGAGCCGATCGCGCGCGACTCGAAGCTGCTCACGCATCCGCGCGTCATCCTGACGCCGCACGCCGCGTTCTATTCGGTGGAATCGGAAAAGGAATTGCGCCGCAAGGCCGCGCAGAACATCATTACGTGGCTCGCGACCGGCGAGCCCGAGTACGTCATCACGCGCGGTACGCGCGCGCCGTGACCGGGTCCAGCAAAGAGCATTGCAAGCTTTACGCGTGAGCGCCCGCCGCGCGAAGCGAACAACAAGGGCGTATGGAGGTGTCATGGCCGCGGTGACCATTACCGGCGTCCACAAGCGGTTTGGCTCGACGCACGTCATCCGCGGCGTCGACATCGGCATCGCCGACGGCGAATTCTGCGTGCTCGTCGGCCCTTCCGGCTGCGGCAAGTCGACGCTGCTGCGAATGATCGCCGGGCTCGAGGAAATCACCGAAGGCGAGATCGCGATCGGCGGCCGCGTGGTGAACCGGCTGGTGCCCAAGGAGCGCGACATCGCGATGGTGTTCCAGAACTACGCGCTGTATCCGCACATGACGGTGCGCGACAACATGTCGTTCGCGCTGGCGCTCGCGAAGCAGCCGAAGAGCGTCATCGAGGCGCACGTCAGGAAGGCGGCCGACATTCTCGGTCTTGCGCCCTACCTCGATCGCTATCCGCGGCAGCTTTCGGGCGGCCAGCGGCAGCGCGTTGCGATGGGCCGCGCGATCGTCCGCGATCCGCAGGTCTTCCTGTTCGACGAGCCGCTGTCGAACCTCGACGCGCAACTGCGCGTGCAGATGCGCACCGAGATCAAGGAATTGCACCAGCGCCTGAAGACCACGTCGATCTACGTCACCCACGACCAGATCGAAGCCATGACGATGGCCGATCGCATCGTCGTCATGCGCGATGGCGTCGTCGAGCAGACCGGCGACCCGCTGGGCCTGTACGACCATCCGGTCAACACGTTCGTCGCCGGCTTCATCGGCTCGCCCGCGATGAACATGATTCCCGGCACGGCGCGCATCGCGGCCGGCGCGCCGCACGTCGCCTTTGCCGACGGCGCGACGCTGCCGATGCCCGGCGGCATCCGCGCCGCCGACGGTCAACCGGTGATCTATGGCATCCGTCCCGAGCATTGCGCCGTGGGCGCCGGCGGCGGCTTTGCCGTCGATATCGTCGTCGTCGAGCCGACCGGCGCCGACACCCAGCTCTATTGCCGGTTCAACGGCCAGCAAGTGACGGCAATGGTGCGCGATCGCGTCGGCGCGCGCCCCGGCGAGCGGATTGCGCTCGTGCCCGACCTGCCGCGCGTCCACGTGTTCGATGCGGCGAGCGGCGTCGCGCTCGCTGCGTGAAGTGACCACACCAATAATTCGACCCCACCACCAGAGGAGGATGTATGAGTGACAGCAAGCGTCGTGATTTCCTGAAGGCCACCGCCGGCGTGGCGGTCGGCAGCGCGCTTCCGGCCGGCTCGGCATTGTTCGCCGGCGATGCGTTCGCGCAGCAATACAAGGCGGCACCCGAGAAGGGCGCCAAGCTTCGCGTGCTGCGCTGGAAGCGGTTCGTCCAGGGCGACGAGGACGTGTGGGCCGCGAACACCAAGAAATTCACCGAGACGACCGGCATCGAAGTGCGCGTCGACGCGGAAGGGTGGGAGGACGTGCGACCGAAGGCGGCGGTAGCGGCCAACGTCGGCAGCGGTCCGGACATCATCATCAGCACGATGGAAGACGCGCACCAGTATCCCGACAAGCTAGTCGACGTATCGGATCTCGCGAACTACCTGGGCAACAAGTACGGGGGCTGGTACGAGGCAGCCAAGGCCTACGGCCAGCATGACAAGAAATGGGTGGCGATCATGATGGGCGCCGCCGGTGCTACGCTGGTCGGGCGCCAAAGCCAGATCAAGGCCGCGGGCTTCGACGCGTTCCCGCGCGACCTTCCCGGCTTTCTCAAGCTGTGCCAGGCACTGAAGGCCAAGGGCACGCCGCCGGGCTTCGCGCTCGGCAACGCCACCGGTGACTCGAACTGGACGTTCTGGCTCGTGTGGGGCCACGGCGGCAAGCTCGTCGATGCGAAGAACAACGTCGTCATCAACAGCCCGGAAACGATCGCCGCGCTCGAGTACTCGAAGCAACTCTACGAGACGTTCATCCCCGGGACGCTGTCCTGGCTCGATCCGAACAACAACAAGGCGTTCCTCGACAACCAGATCTCGCTTACGAATAACGGCATCTCGATTTACTACGCGGCGAAGACGTCGCAAGACCCGAAGCTGCTGGAAATGGCCAACGACATCCAGCACTATCCGTTCCCGCTCGGGGTCGACGGCAAGTCGAGGGAGTTGAACCTCGTCTTTCCGATGATGATCTTCAAGTACACGAAGTACCCGAACGCCGCCAAGGAATATCTTCGCTTCATGATGGAGAAGGAGCAATACGTGCCGTGGCAGGAAGCGTCAATCGGGTATGTGTGTCACCCGCTCGCGGCGTACGAGTCGAGCCCGTTCTGGACGGCGGACCCGAAGAAGACGCCTTACCGCGACTGCATGAAGAACATGACGCCCAACGGCTACGCGGGGAGCTTGGGGTATGCGTCGGCGGCGGCGCAGGCGGACTTCATCATCCCGAACATGGTGGCCGAAGCGGCGTCGGGCTCGAAGACGCCGAAGGAAGCGGCTGAGCGGGCGCAGAAGAGGGCGGAGCGCTATTACAAGCTCTGATCGCTCGCAATCCGGAGAAAGCTCATCGCGTCGTCCCGCATAGGCGGCGATCCAGTGTCTGTCGGCAAACGCCACTGGGTCCCCGCCGGCGCGGGGACGGCGCCGGGCTGAATCCACGTATTGGTGGTCCTTATGGCAACGCAATCCACCGCCGTCTCCCGCGCATTCGACAACCGGCACGTGCTCGGGCTCGCATTCCTGCTGCCCGCGGCGGTCCTGCTGCTGCTTTTTCTCACGTATCCCCTCGGGCTCGGGACCTGGCTCGGCTTCACCGATACCAAGATCGGCCGCGAGGGCCACTGGATCGGCCTCGAGAACTTCGAATTCCTGTGGGGGGACGCGGTCACGCGGCTCGCGCTGTTCAACACGCTCTTCTACACGCTCGTCGCGAGCGTGATCAAGTTCGTGCTGGGCTTGTGGCTCGCCGTGCTGCTGAACAAGCATCTGCCGTTCAAAGCATTCATTCGCGCCATCGTGCTGCTGCCGTTCATCGTGCCCACGGCGCTCTCGGCGATCGCATTCTGGTGGATCTACGATTCGCAGTTTTCGATCATCAGCTGGGTGCTGATGAAGATGGGCATCATCAGCGAATACATCGACTTCCTCGGCCAGCCGTGGCACGCGCGGTTCGCGACCATCGCGGCCAACATCTGGCGCGGCGTGCCGTTCGTGGCGATCACGCTCCTTGCGGGCCTGCAGACGATCTCGCCGTCGCTGTATGAGGCGGCGAGTCTCGACGGTGCGTCCGACTGGCAGCAGTTCCGACGCATCACACTGCCGCTATTGACGCCGATCATCGCGGTCGTCATGACCTTTTCGGTGCTGTTCACCTTCACCGATTTTCAGTTGATCTACGTGCTGACGCGCGGTGGGCCGCTCAATTCGACGCACCTGATGGCCACGCTTTCATTCCAGCGCGCGATCTCCGGCGGCAGCCTGGGCGAGGGCGCGGCGATCGCGACGGCGATGGTGCCGTTCCTGCTCGCGGCGATCCTGTTCAGCTACTTCGGCCTGCAACGCCGCGCGTGGCAGCAAGGCGGGTCCGATAAATGAGCGATACCGCTCAAGGCACCGCCGGCGCCGCGACGGCCGCCACCGACACGCAGGGGATGCACTACCTGGTCTCGCTGCCACGGCGGGTCGTCACCGTCTACGCCCCGCTCTGCGCATTCCTGTTCGTGCTGCTGTTCCCGTTCTACTGGATGGCGATCACGACCTTCAAGCCGAACGAGGAGCTGCTGTCGCGCGAGGGCAATCCGTTCTGGGTCAAGAATCCCACGCTGGCCCATATCAAGAAGCTGCTGTTCGATACGGCGTACCCGGATTGGCTGTGGAACACGATGCTGGTGGCATTCGTCGCGACATTCCTGTCGCTGTTCTGCAGCGTACTCGCGGCCTATGCAATCGAGCGGCTGCGGTTCCGCGGCTCGCGCTACGTCGGCATGAGCATTTTCCTCGCGTACCTCGTGCCGCCGTCGATCCTGTTCATTCCGCTGGCCGCGATCGTCTACAAGCTGCAGTTGTTCGACACGCGGCTTGCGCTGATCCTCACCTACCCGACGTTCCTGATCCCGTTCTGCACGTGGCTGCTGATGGGCTACTTCAAGTCGATCCCGGTGGAGCTCGAGGAATGCGCATTGATCGACGGTGCGTCGCGCTGGCAGATCCTGGTCAAGATCGTGTTGCCGCTGGCGGTGCCCGGGCTCATCTCCGCCGGCATTTTCGCGTTCACGCTGTCGTGGAACGAATTCATTTACGCATTGACGTTCATTTCCTCGTCGGAGGTGAAGACGGTTCCCGTCGGCGTCATCACCGAGCTGGTGGAAGGCGACGTCTATCACTGGGGCTCGCTGATGGCGGGCGCGCTGCTGGGCTCGCTGCCCGTGGCGCTGCTCTACTCGTTCTTCGTCGAGTACTACGTGTCGGGGCTTACCGGCGCGGTCAAGGAATAAGTGCCGACCAACTTGCCGGCGCCGCCGGGCTCCGATCCGGAGCGGGGTAGAATAGCGGTTTGCAACTAGGCCGGAGGGTTTCTTGCCATGAGCACCACCCACGACACGATTCACGACCAGGTGACGAAGCACCCGGTCGTCCTCTACATGAAGGGCACGCCGCAGTTTCCGCAATGCGGGTTTTCCGCGACGGTCGCCGAGATTCTCAAGCGCTGCGGCGTCACCGATTATTTTTCGGTCAACGTCCTGGCCGACGACGAAATCCGGCAAGGCATCAAGGAATACGCGAACTGGCCGACGATCCCCCAGCTCTACGTGAACGGCGAATTCGTCGGCGGCTGCGACATCGTGCGCGAGATGTATGAAACCGGCGAGCTGCAGAAGGTGCTATCTCCGCAGACGGCTTGAACGCCGCCTTCGCATTTCGCTTTCGCCCCAAGGCCGCCGTCGAGCGGCCTTTTTGCTGTTGCTCGAAACGGAACCGGTCGCACCGAACCGGCCATGTTGCCAAAAAACAACGCCATCGAGGAGGAACGCCAGTGGACTCACTGAAGGCTGCCAGCGACACGCTGTTCATCTTGCTGGGCGCGATCATGGTGCTCGCCATGCACGCGGGTTTTGCCTTTCTCGAGCTGGGAACGGTTCGCAAGAAGAATCAGGTCAATGCGCTGGTCAAGATCCTGGTCGATTTCGCGGTGTCCACGATCGCGTATTTCTTCATCGGCTACGCGGTCGCGTATGGGGTGACATTCTTCACCAGCGCCGAGTCGCTGGTACCGAGGAACGGCTACGAGCTTGTCCGCTTCTTCTTCCTGCTCACGTTTGCTGCCGCGATTCCGGCGATCGTATCCGGAGGCATCGCGGAACGGGCGAAATTCAATCCGCAAGTCGCCGCAACGTTCCTGCTGGTCGGCTTTCTCTACCCGTTTTTCGAAGGAATCGCGTGGAACCAGCACTTCGGGTTTCAAAGCTGGCTCAAAGGCGCCTTCGGCGACGAGTTCCACGATTTCGCCGGCAGTGTCGTGGTCCATGCGTTCGGCGGCTGGGTCGGTCTCATCGCGGTGCTGATGCTGGGCGCGCGCCGGGGCCGGTACTCGAAGGAAGGCGGGATCGCCGCGCATCCGCCCTCATCGATCCCGTTTCTTGCGCTCGGCGCGTGGGTGCTTTCGGTGGGCTGGTTCGGATTCAATGTGATGTCGGCACAGACGATCGACAAGATTTCCGGCTTGGTCGCGATGAATTCGGTGCTCGCGATGGCTGGCGGCACGCTCGCCGCGTTCTTTGCCGGCCGAAACGACCCCGGCTTCGTGCACAACGGGCCACTCGCCGGTCTGGTCGCCATCTGCGCGGGATCCGACGTCATGCATCCGCTTGGCGCGCTTGTCACCGGTCTCGTCGCGGGCGCGCTGTTCGTGTTCATGTTCACGCAAACGCAGAATCGCTGGAAGATCGACGACGTGCTGGGTGTCTGGCCGCTGCATGGCATCTGCGGCGCCTGGGGCGGTCTCGCGGCCGGCATTTTCGGTGCCAAGGCTTTGGGAGGGCTGGGTGGCGTGGCGTTTGCATCGCAGCTGCTCGGCACCGGGCTCGGCATCGCGATTGCCGTAGCCGGCAGCGCGTTGATCTACGGCGTGCTGAAGGCGAGCGTGGGGCTGCGTCTTGCGGCCGAGGAGGAATTCGCAGGCGCGGACCTGACCATCCACAAGATCGGCGCGACGGCAGATCGTGAGACTGCGTGGTGAGCACGGCAGATTTGTTTGCGTGCGCGCATTGCCGCACTATTTGCCCCGGCTCGGATGCACACTGGACGTGAGGATCGTCATGATCGCCACCGCGGACACGATTTCGACGACGCATTCCGCTGCGATGGCGCGCGCATTGCGGCTCAGCCGATGGGCGGCCGCGTGCGCGATGGCAATGACGATTGCGTCCGGGGGCGCCGCGGCCGACGAATTCCCGACGCATCCGATCCGCCTGCTGGTCGGGTTCTCCGCGGGGGGCGGGCTGGATATCAGTTGCCGCCACTGGGCGCAGCGGCTGTCGGCGCGCATCGGCCAACCGGTGATCGTGGAGAACCGTCCCGGCGCTTCGGGCGAGCTCGCCGTGAAGCAGGCGATGGCTTCGAAGCCGGACGGCTACACGCTCGTCTGCCTGTCGGGGAGCAACACAATCTCATCGGCCAAACCGAATGCTCCGTTCGACATTCGCACCGATGTCGCGCCCGTGATCCAGATGACGCATTTCACGTTCGTGCTCTACGTGAACCCGGCGCTGCCGGTGAAGAGCTTTGCGGAGCTCGTCGCGTACGCGAAGGCGCGGCCCGGCCAACTCAACTATGGCTCGGTGGGCACCGGCTCGACGCCTCATCTGGCGTTCGAGTTCCTCAAGCTGCATACTGGAATGGACGTCGTCCACGTCCCGTTCAAGGGGACGGCGCAAACGGCAACGGCGGTGATCGCCGGCGATATCCAGATCGGCCTCGACGCGATCGCCGCAGTCAAACCCCATTTCGATACGGGTCGCCTGCGACCGCTCGCCGTGGTTTCCGCCCGGCGCACGCCGTCGTTGCCGAACGTCGCCGGCATGGCGGAAGCGGGCGTGGCGGGTGTGGACATCGGCAGCTTCTCGGGCGTGGCCGCACGGGCGAAAACGCCGCGGCCCATCGTCGACCTGCTGAACCGCCACTTCAACGCGATTCTCGAGGAGCAGGAAACGCGTTCGATGTTCGTCGTCCAGGGCTACGAGCCCGCGGGCGGATCGCCGGACGATTTCCAGCGCGTGCTCGCCGCCGAGGTGGTGATGTGGAGCGGCGTCATCCGCGCGGCGGATGTCCGCTTCGAGTGACCATCGCCGGCGCGCCAGCAATCAGCGCAACTTCCACACCGGCTTGCGCTTCTCCTTGAACGCCCGCGCGCCTTCGGCGCCATCTTCGCTTTCCGCCGTCTCCTGGTCCAGTTGCCGTGCGTACGCGGTGAGCGCGGCCGGGAATGCGGCGGTCAGCCGATAGAGCCGCACGGCGGCCTGCACCGCCAACGGCGAGCTCTCGCAGATCATTTGCGCCAGGACTTCGGCCGCGGGCATCAGCTGGTCGCTAGGCACGACCTTGTTCACGATCGCCTGCTGCAGGCACTCTTGCGCCGTCAATCGTCCGTTACACAGCGTCAGGTACGCGGCGGTCGTGCGCGGCAGCGCTTCGTACAGGTTGTGCGCCGACCCGAGGCGGCCGATCTTCGTGTGCGTGTCGCCGATCCACGCGTCGTCCGCCATCACGCGCAACTGGCATTGCAGGGCCAGCGACAGGCCCACGCCAACGGCGAAGCCGTTGATGGCGGCAATGAGCGGCTTCTCGAGATTGACGTCGGAGGGTTGTCCGCCGCCGCCCCAATGGAAGATCGGGCTGTTGGGATCCTCGTGCGGCGTGCGCTTGCCTTCGGCCTGGTGCTGCGCGAGGAACTTCACGTCCCTGCCTGCGCAAAACGCCTGTCCGGCGCCCGTCACGATGCCGACATAGATATCAGGATCGAGCCCGATGTCGCGCCAGCAATTGCGAAGCTCGACATACGCATACGAGTGGAGCGCGTTGCGCACTTCGGGCCGGTTGATCGTGACGTACGCGACATGACCTTTCTTCTCGTAGAGGACGTGCTCCAGATTCTTCGGCATCGACGCCGGATCGTACGGCGATTCGTAGCGGGGCATGAAGATTCTCCTGTCATTCGATCAGCAGCAGGCCATCCACGGCAGCCACTGCATCGTTGCCGAGCTTGAGCGGATTGACTTCGAACGTGAACCGCGGCCACGGCGCGGTCGCGGCCAGCGCCGAGAACCGCGCGACAAAATCGGCGCTTAGCGCGAGCTGGCGATCCGATAGAAAATCAGGGAGGCGACGCAGCGTCTCGAGCCGCCGCAGCAGGGCCGTGGCGCCGGCCACATCGACAGGCGCTCGTGCAAACGCGACATCGTCGATGGCCTCGGTCATGCCGCCGCCGATGCCGCAGCCTACCATCACGCCGAACTCCCGGTCGCGCAACGCCGTGACCAGGAGCTCGCGCTCGCCTGCGAACATGTGCTGGACCCAGATGCCGGAAAGCGGCGCGCCGAGCTCCGTTGCGCGCGCGCGAAACGCGCGGTCCGTGGTCGCGACGGCCTCGGCAGTCGCCACGTTCAGCGCGACCATCCCTGCCGCCGCGCGATGCGTGATGGACGGCGAGATCGCCTTGACGGCGACCGGAAATCCAACGGCCTTCGCCGCGCGCACGGCGTCGTCAGTCGTGGCGGCAATGCGGCCCTGCGCCACGGGAAGCCGGGCTGCTTCGAGAATGCGCGCGACGACGTGCTCGGAAACGACGACGTTACTCGCCGAATCCGTCGGAATGAAATCGCTCCATGGGAAGGATTCGGTCATCGTCGGCATGTTGCGAGTCGCATGCTGCAGATCGCTCGCGTAACGGACGATGTGCGCCATCGCGCGCACGGCGCGCGCGTGCTCGTCGAACGTGTAGATGCCGCGGGCCGCGAGGTCTTCGGTGATCCCCGCCGGCGGCGACTGCCACGTCAGGCAGAGCGGCTTGGCGGAGTTCTGGCGGGCCTGGTCGTAGATGGCGACCAATTCGGGCGCGAGGCTTCCGAACCCTGCCGAGAGAAACAGCCAGTTGTCGAGTGCGGGTGCCTCGGCGAGCACGCGCATGACTTCGGGCATGTGGGCGCGATGCGCCGGATTGGTCATCATCCCCGGCGTGAGGTCGATCGGGTTGAGTGACGAGGACAGCGGCGTCACCAGCGGCGCAAGACGCTGTCGCGTGTCGTCGTCCAGCTGGGGTACGGCGAGGCCCTCGCGGACGCACTGGTCGGTGCAAATGACCCCCGACCCGCCGCCGAACGACGACAGCAGCACGCGATCGCCTTTCGGCAACTGGCCCGGTCGCAGCGATGCGAGTTGCAGGCATACATCGAGCAGCTCCTCGGTCGAATAAACGCGGATCGCGGCGAACTCGCGAAAGATGGCGTCGTACATCCGGTCGACGCCAGCCAACCGTCCCGTATGTGCGAGGGCGGCGCGTCCGCTCGCTGCCGTCGCGCCGCCTTTGAGAATCACCACCGGTTTCTCGCGCTTGCGCGCCTCCGCCAGCGCGTCAACGAACGCCGCGGGATTCGACAGGCCCTCGGTGTACACTGCGATGACGCGCGTTCCATCGTCCAGCGCAAGTGCGCGGATGAAGTCGGCAGTGCCCAGCGCCGCTTCGTTGCCGCAGCTGATCGTTACGCGAAAGCCCAGCCCGAACGCCTGCGCGCGCGAATGCGCCATGACGCCGATGCCGCCGCTCTGGCTGACCATCGAGACGACGCCGGGCGTGAGCCGGTCGTGCTCCGTCATCATCGAGCTGAACGATGCGGTCAGCCCCAGCGACGTGTTGATGATGCCGATGCAATTGGGCCCGCACAGCTTGAGGCCGCTCTCGCGGCAGATTGCCTCCAGCCGCTGCTGCCGCGCCCGGCCCTCTTCGCCCGTCTCGGCGAACCCGCCGGCCCACGCTACGGCCGCCGGGACGCCGGCGGCGACGCAATCGTTGACGACATCGATGATCGACTCGGCCGGTACCGCCAGGATCGCGAGGTCCGGTATCGACGGCAGCTCGCGCAGGCTT
>Ga0268264_10000566_pt1 | contig 45480 bp, 36 predicted proteins | sample KBSSwiS32_FD_190357 | JGI IMG/M metagenome (GOLD analysis project Ga0268264, IMG submission 190357) | Switchgrass rhizosphere microbial communities from Kellogg Biological Station, Michigan, USA - KBS Switchgrass S3-2 (SPAdes) (version 2) | ecosystem: Host-associated > Plants > Roots >... | reverse complement strand
CTGTCCGGCGCGCGCATTGCGCCCGCGCGCGTCGTGTGTCGGGCGCCAGCCATCGAAGTCAGAAGGTGAACGTGCGGCCGACCGCGAGCGGCACGACGCGCTGGTCGCCGTACGCCGCGGCGAGAGCGGCCGTTGCACGCCAGCCGCTGCAATGTCCCGGCACGATATAGCGAAGCGAGAACGCGCCCAGATCGCGCACCGTCTCGGGAATGATGGTCTCGTTGGCGCCCGCGAGGTGGAAGCCGCCGACGACGGCGTACAGGGGCCAATCGGCAAACACATCATGCGCATGCCGCATGACATTCACCACACCGGCATGCGAGCACGCGGTGAACACGACCACGCCTCTACCCTCGATGCGAACGGCGAGGAACCGTTCGTCGACGATCAGCGGATCGGGTTCCCAACCATCGCCGTCCGCCTCGCGCCGCAGATGGCCCGGGAAGCCGCGCTCGTAAGTGGTTGCGCGCGGGATCTCGCCGCTGACGTAGAACGACGCATCGAGGAAGGCGGCAGGCTCGCGGGTGACGACGGGAGTGGCGCCGGCCTGAGCGATTTCATTGACCGAAGCAATCGCGCGAATCGGCAATATCGATCCGTCGGGAAGCGTGAGCGCACGCTGGCGAAACATCTCGGGATGCAGGAAGCAAGGTACGGCACCGCGTCGTTGCTGACGGATGAGCCGCAATGCGGCAAGCAGCCCGCCTGCATGGTCCCAATGGCCGTGCGACAACACGACGGCGTCGATGGCGCCGAAGTCGATGCCGAGGCGGTTGCCGTTCATCTCGACTGCGTAGTCGACCGGGCCGGCGTCGAAGAGGACCGTGTGGCGTTGGTCTCCACGATACGCCGTCACGACCAGCGACAACCCGTGATTCGCGCAGCACTGGCACGACCCCGACAGCTCGGTCATGCCGGCGCGCATCAACGCGCGCCATTCGTGGACGACATTGGCCGGCACCGTCGACAGGCTGTCGGTCACGTTGTCGACGAGAACCGCAACGACGACGCGATCGACGGCGGCGGGCAAGTTCGACATCGCATCCTCCTGGGAAGGACCTTAACCGGTCAGGCTCCGAACCGATAGCCCTCGTGCCGCAGCAGCCAGCGCTTGATCGCGAGCGGATCGCCGTCGTCGGCGTTCATGAAGCCGCCCAACGAGCCCATTGCGCCGACCACGCGGTGACACGGGATGATGAGCGCGACGCGGTTGGCTCCGCACGCTTGTCCGACGGCGCGCGGCGCGCTTCTCACCATGCGTGCGATTTCTCCATAGGTGCGCGACTGCCCGCGCGGTATCGCTTCGATGGCTTGCCAGACACGGCGCTGGAACGGCGTGCCGGTGGGCGCCAGCGGAACCGTGAAGCGAAATTCCGGATCGGCGAAGTACGCCTTGAGCTCGTGCACGACCTGCTCGGCGACCTCGTCGCTGGGCGCTTGCGCACGCGCATCGAGCGGCAGATACGTCAAACGCGTCACCGCATGCCCATCGGTGCGCACGCCAAGCACGGCAAAGGGTGCGCGTAATTTGGCGGCAAAAATGCCGGTGTCGTCGTTCAACACGGCTTCATCCCATCTTCATCTGGCGGGGAAGGAACGTAATGAGGTCGGGCACGAACCAGATCAGCATGACCGCAACCACCATCAACAAGAACATCGGGAGCGTGTGTCTTGCGATCCAGGTGATCTGCTTGCCGGTCATGCCCTGCAGCACGAACAAGTTGAATCCGACCGGCGGCGTGACCTGCGCCATCTCCACGACCAGCACGATGAAGATGCCGAACCACAGGAGATCGATGCCGGCTTTCTCGACCGTGGGGAGGATGACGCCCATCGTCAGCACGACCATCGAAATGCCGTCGAGAAAGCAGCCGAGCACGATGTAGAACGCGGTGAGCGCGACGACTAGCGCGAACGGAGTAAGTCCAAGCGATCCTATCCACTCGGCCAAATGACGCGGCAGGCCGATATAGCCCATGGCGAGCGTCAGGAAGGCCGCACCGGACAGGATCAGCGCGATCATGCAATAAAGACGGGTGGCGCCCATCATGCTGTCGAAAAATGTCTTGCGGGTAAGCGAGCTTTGCGTCGCCGATATGATCAGCGAGCCGACGACGCCGAATGCCGCCGCTTCGGTTGCTGTCGCGACACCCACGTAGATCGAGCCCAGTACCAGTGCGATCAGCAGCATCACCGGAATCAGGTGCCGCGATGCGTAGAGCTTCTCGGCGATGGTGGTGCGTGCAGTGACCGCAGGAATCTTCTCGGGATGCGCAAGTGCCCAGACGATGATGTACCCGGAGAACAGCGCGGCGAGCAGCACGCCCGGAATGATGCCGGCGATGAACAGCTGCGCGATCGACACGTTCGCGGTGACGCCGTACACGATCATGATGATCGACGGCGGGATCAGCAGACCGAGCGTGCCGGCACCGGCGAGCGTGCCGATCGTGATGTCCTCCGGGTACCCTCGTGCCCTCAATTCCGGCAGCGTCATCTTTCCGATGGTGGCGCAGGTGGCGGCCGAGGATCCCGACACCGCGGCGAAAATCGTGCAGCCGATGATGTTGGTGTGCAGCAGGCGGCCGGGCAGCCGCTCGAGCCAGGGTGCCAGTCCCTTGAACATGTCCTCGGACAATCGCGTCCGGAACAGGATCTCGCCCATCCAGCAGAAGAGCGGCAGCGCGGTCAGCGTCCACGACGAAGCCGTGCCCCAGATCGTGACGGCCATGGCGTCCCCCGCGGGTCGCGACGAGAAGAGCTCCATCCCGATCCACGCCACGCCCGCGAGCGCCAACCCGATCCAGACGCCGCTGCCGAGCAGCGCGAAGAGTGCGACGATGAGCAGCGTGGTGACGGCGGCGTCATTCATTGTGAAGCGCCTCTTCCGGGGCCTTGGGAAGGCGCGCGCCTTTCCACTCGAGGATGAGGTCGTCGACCAGCGCGACCAGCAGGATCACCGTGCCCACGGCCATGGTGAGTTGCGGGATCCATAATGGCGTTGCGTCGTTGCCGGTCGAGATATCGTTGAATTGCCACGATTGCAACGACAAGCGGACACTGTAAAAGGCGAGCAGCGCCGCGAGCAGCGTCGAGATACCCAGCGCCCACAGTTCGAGTGCGCGCTGCGCGCGGCCATGGAGGTGCTCGACGAGCAGGGTCACGCGAATGTGCTCGCCGCGCTTCAGCGTATGCGCGAGCGCCAGAAAGCCTGCTGCCGCCATGCAATAGCCGGCATAGGAATCGGTGCCGGGCACGTGGAAGTTGAGGAGCCTGCCGGCGATGCCGATCAGCACCATGACGAGCGTGCCTATCAAGAACAACGCCGCCAGGACTCCGGCGGCGCTGTAGAGGCGGTCGAGCAGCGTGCGCACTATTGCTGCGCGCGATAGGCGTCGATCACTTTCTTGCCGTCATCACCAGTTTTGCGCTGCCACTCGGCGAGCATGTAGTTGCCCACGCGGCGCAGGTCAGCCGTCAGTTGCTCGGACGGCTTGATGATACTCATGCCTTTGCCTTTCAGCTGATCCACGTACCAGCCGTTCTTCTCCTCGGAGAGCTTCCATCCGCGCGTCTCGGCATCCGCGGCCGCCTTGAGGACGGCGGCCTGCGTCGGCTTGTCGAGCGCGTCGAAGGCCTTGGCGTTGACGATCACGGCGTTCTTCGGCAGCCAGGCTTGCGTGTCGTACCAGTTCTTGATGTGCTCGTAGGTTTTCGAATCATAGCCCGTCGCGCCCGACGACATGTACGAATCGATGACGCCGGTGGCGAGCGCCTGCGAGACTTCTGCCGCTTGCACGGTCACCGGCTGCGCGCCGACGAGTTCGGCGATCTTGGACGTGGCGGGACTGTAAGCGCGCCACTTCAAGCCCTTCATGTCGGAAACCGAAGCGAGCGTCCTCTTCGAGTAGATTCCCTGCGGCGGCCACGGGACCGTGTAGAGCAGCTTCATTCCCTGCTTCGCGAGCTTGTCGTCCAGCGCCTTCTTCGATGCCTTGTACAGCTTCATCGAGTCGCCGTACGACGTGGCGAGGAACGGAATGCCGTCGACGCCGTACAGCGGGTCCTCGTTCTCGAAATTCACGAGGAGAATCTCGCCTGCCTGCGCCTGGCCGCCCTGCACCGCACGCTTGATTTCGTTCGCCTTGAAGAGCGACGCGTTCGGGTGCACCTGGATCTTGAGCTTGCCGCCGGACGCCTTGTCGACGTCAGACGCGAACTGCGTGATGTTCTCGGTGTGGAAGTTGGCCGCCGGATAGGCGGTCGGGAGGTCCCACTTGGTCTGGGCCGCGGCGGGCCATGCCACGGCAAAGCCGATCGCGGCGGCCATGGCGACGAGTCGTTTCATCGGAAGTCTCCTGTCGGACGCGGGGAGGGGCGGAACGAAACCGCGCCAAGCATACGATTTTTACCACAAATCGGTGTGGGCGTAACGCGGCCGTTGCCGTGCGATCCCGGCATGGACCCAGGCGATGAGCTGCACGGCATCGAAAACCGGCGGCGGCATGGCCAACTTCGGTACTATTCACGCGATGCGCAACGCCGGGTCGACAATGCGTGGCAGCAAGCCCACCGGTCGCTTCGCCGGGGACCGCGGGCGATGTCGGCGCCAGGGATTCGAGCACGATGAGCAAGCCCTTCAACGTCACACTGATTCAGCCCCAAGGCTACATTTTCTCGGCGGCACTGAAGGAAGCCGCCGAGTACTTGTGCGCCATGTTGCAGCAATGCGGATTCGATGCGCAGCTTTCCACGAACGAGCTCCGGCCTGGCGCATACAACGTGATTCTGTGCGCCCACCTGCTCGGCGCGAGCGATCTGCCTCGCATTCCGCGCGATTCGATCGTCTTCAACAGCGAACCGCTGGGCAAGGGTGATCATTGGCACTTTGCCTCGGACACGTACAGCAGAATTCTGGCGCGGTTCCACGTCTGGGATTACGCTGAGCGCAATCTGGCCAGAATCGATCACGCGCGCAAGGATACGATCCCATTTTGGTATTGTCGCCAATTGGTCAGGACGCGATCGCCGGCAAGGCGGTTGCGGTCGCTGCTGTTCTACGGCGCCCCCACTCCGTGGCGGCGAGCGCTGCTTTCCGAAATCGCGGCGAAGGGCATCGAGGTCAAGTTCATGCATGGAATGTACGATGCGCAGCGCGACGCCGAGATGTTCGCCACGTGGGCGGTGCTCAACCTGCACAAGACCGACGACAACGGCGTATTCGAACCGATCCGGTGTTTCTATCCGCTGACCAACCGGGTTCCGGTCATCAGCGAAGAAGTGCGCGGGGACGCCACTGCCGACGAATTCAGGGATTCGATGTTCTTCTTCGATCGCCAGACCATGGCCGACCGCATCCTGGCACTGTACGACGACGATCGCGCGTTTGCGGAACAGACAGCGGCGCAGGCGCGCAACTTCGAAAGCAAATCGGCACAGGGCTATGTTCGTGCCGCCGTGGAGCGCTTCCTGCAATCGGTGCAAGCGGGTTGAGTCCGTTTCACGCCGAGCCGTCACAGGGCGCAATACAAATCCGGAACCGATGACACACCCGAGCAAATGGCAATTCTGGATCGACCGCGGCGGCACGTTCACCGATATCGTCGCCCGTCGGCCGGACGGTACGCTGGCCACGCACAAGCTCCTTTCGGACAATCCGGAACGCTACCGCGATGCGGCGGTGCAGGGCATACGCTCGCTGCTCGGCGTGGCGCCGGGTGCGCCGATTCCCGCGCAGCTGATCGACGCGGTCAAGATGGGAACGACCGTTGCGACCAACGCGCTGCTCGAACGCAAGGGAGAGCGGACGGCGCTCGTGATAACGGAAGGATTTGCCGACGCGTTGCGCATCGGGTATCAGAACCGGCCGAAGCTCTTCGTGCGCAGGATCGAATTACCCACGCAGTTGTACGAGCGCGTGATCGAAGCCGGCGAGCGCATCGGCGCGCATGGCGACCTGGTGGCGCCGCTCGACCTGGCGCGCGCGGAGCTGGATCTACGCGCGGCATTTGACGACGGCATTCGTGCGGTCGCCATCGTGCTGATGCACGGCTACCGCTATCCGCAACACGAACAGGCGCTTGCCGACCTCGCGCGCGCGATCGGCTTTCCGCAGGTGTCGGTATCGCACGAAGTGAGTCCGCTGATGAAGCTCGTGTCGCGCGGCGATACGACGGTGGTCGATGCGTACCTGTCGCCGATCCTGCGGGGGTATGTCGCCCAGGTCGAACGTGAATTGACCGGAGGCCGGAGCGATACCGGCGTCCGCCTCCAGTTCATGCAGTCGAGCGGCGGGTTGACGGACGCCCACCTCTTTCAAGGCAAGGACGCAATCCTGTCCGGGCCTGCCGGCGGCATCGTCGGCGCCGTCGAGGTCTCGCGGCTCGCCGGCTTCGACCGCATCATCGCGTTCGACATGGGCGGCACCTCGACCGACGTCACCCACTGGGCCGGCGAGTACGAGCGCGCGTTCGTGACCGAGGTGGCCGGCGTGCGGTTGCGCGCGCCGATGATGAGCATCCACACCGTGGCGGCCGGCGGCGGCTCGATCTGCTCGTTCGACGGCGCGCGCTTTCGCGTGGGACCCGAGTCGGCCGGCGCGAATCCCGGACCCGCTGCGTATCGCCGCGGGGGTCCCTTGACCGTCACCGATTGCAACGTGATGGTCGGCAAGCTCGATCCGGATCTTTTCCCGAAAGTGTTCGGTCCGGGTGGCGGCGACGCGCTCGATGCAGAAGTCGTGCGCGACAGGTTCGCGGCGCTCGCGGCCGCGGTGTCGGCGCAAAGCGGCGTTATGCGAACCGCGGAAGAGGTGGCGGCCGGATTCCTGCGCATTGCCGTCGAGAACATGGCCAACGCGATCAAGCACATCTCGGTGCAGCGCGGCTACGACGTCACCGAGTACACGCTGTGCTGCTTCGGCGGCGCGGGTGGCCAGCACGCATGCCTCGTCGCCGATGCGCTCGGCATGACGCGCGTCTTCATTCACCCGTTGGCCGGGGTGCTTTCCGCCTACGGAATGGGATTGGCCGATGTGCGCGCGCTGCGCCAGCAGGCGGTTGAAGCGGAGTTGTCGGACGCCGCGTTGGCGGCGGCGGATGCGGCGTTTGCCGGACTGGAAGATACGGCGCGGGCGGAGGTCGCACGGCAGGGCATCGCGGCCGAACGGATCGGATGCCGCCATACGCTGCACATGAAGTACGACGGCACCGACACGACACTCGAGATTCCGCTTGCGGAGACGACAACGGCCATCCTCGCGGACTTCGAGCGCCGCTATCGGCAGCAATACGGATTTCTGATGCCGGGCAAGGCGCTCGTCATCGAGGCGATCGCGGTCGAGGCCATCGGTCGGGCCGAGTCCGCCGCGGACCTCATGCCGAAGTTCGCGCCGCGTGCGGGTCCACTGGTCCCGCTGAAGACGAATCGCGTTTACACCGAAGGAGGGTTTCACGACGCCGGCGTGTTCGAGCGCGACGACCTGCGCCCGGGCGATACCATTGCCGGCCCCGCGATCATCCGCGAGCGGAATGCGACCACCGTGATCGAGCCGGGCTGGCGTGCGGCGCTTACGCCGCGGGATCACGTCGTCATGGACCGGGTCGAGGCGGCGCAGCGCACGCACGCGATCGGCACCACCGCAGATCCGGTGTTGCTCGAGGTCTTCAACAATCTCTTCATGGCGATCGCCGAGCAAATGGGCGTCACGCTCGCCAACACCGCGTACTCGGTGAACATCAAGGAGCGTCTCGACTTCTCGTGCGCGATCTTCGACGCGGACGGCAACCTCATCGCCAATGCGCCGCACATGCCGGTCCATCTGGGCTCGATGGGCGAATCGGTGAAGACGATCATCGACCGGCGCGGCGCCACGATGCAACGCGGCGATGTGTTCGTGCTCAATGCGCCGTACAACGGGGGCACGCATTTGCCGGATGTGACAGTGATCGCGCCGGTGTTTTTGTCGTCCCCGCGAAGGCTGGGACCCAGTGACGTGAATGGGAGCGTGACTTCAACGACGCTGGGCCCCCGCCTTCGCGGGAGCGACGACGGCGCCGCCGGCGCCGTCCCCGAATTTTTTGTCGCATCGCGCGGCCATCACGCCGACATCGGCGGCATCACGCCGGGTTCGATGCCGCCCGATTCGAAGCATGTCGACGAGGAGGGCGTGCTGCTCGACAACGTGCAGCTCGTCGCGGCCGGCCGCTTCCTCGACAGCGAGATGCGCGCAATTCTTGCGTCGGGTCGCTACCCGTCGCGCAACATCGACCAGAACCTGGCGGATCTGCGCGCGCAGGTCGCGGCATGCGCCAAGGGGGCGGAAGAGCTCGCGAAGATGGTCGCGCACTTCGGCCTGACCGTAGTCCGCGCCTACATGCAGCACGTGCAGGACAACGCCGAGGAGGCGGTGCGCCGCGTGCTGGACGTCCTGAAGGACGGGCATTTCGTTTACGAGATGGACAGCGGCGCGCGCATCGCCGTCACCATCGCCATCGACCGGGCCCAACGCGAGGCCACGATCGATTTTTCCGGAACGAGCGCGCAGCAGCCGACCAATTTCAATGCGCCGTCGGCAGTGTGCAAGGCCGCCGTCCTCTATGTGTTCCGCACGCTCGTCGACGACGAAATCCCGATGAACGCCGGCTGTCTCAAGCCGCTGCGCATCCTCATCCCCGAAGGTTCGATGCTGAATCCGCGCTACCCCGCCGCCGTCGTCGCCGGCAACGTCGAAACATCGCAGACGATGACCGACGCGCTGTACGGCGCGCTCGGCGTCCTGGCGGCGTCGCAGGGGACGATGAACAACTTCACGTTCGGCAACGAGACCTACCAATATTACGAAACGATCGCCGGCGGCTCGGGCGCCGGCCCGGATTTCGACGGCGCCAGCGCGGTCCAGACGCACATGACCAATTCGCGGCTCACCGATCCGGAAGTGCTCGAATGGCGCTTCCCCGTGCGGCTGGAATCGTTCGCGATCCGCCGCGGCAGCGGCGGTGCCGGCAAGCACAGGGGCGGCGACGGGTCGCGCCGCCGCGTGCGTTTTCTCGAAGCGATGACGGCGGTCATCCTCGCCAATCATCGGCGCGTCGCGCCGTTCGGCGTTGCCGGCGGTAAGCCGGGCGCGCTCGGCCGCAACTGGGTCGAGCGCACCGACGGGACGCGGGAAGAATTCGGCGCGACGTGGCAGGTCGAGATGCGGCCGGGCGACGTGTTCGTCATCGAAACGCCCGGCGGCGGCGGGTTCGGTGCGCGAGTGAATGCGGCGGGCGAGGCCTAAGGCCGAGCCACCAAGGCGCGAAGGGCGTGTCGCCGCGCGACCAAGCGACGCCCGACAACTCGCGGCGACCCGGCGCGAGGCGAGAACGTGGAAGGGCGCCGTTGTGTTGAGGAGCGCGCGGAGAGCGCTTTACCCCTCACCCCGGCCCTTCCCCGCTCGCGGGAGGGGGCGCCCGAAGGGCGGGTGAGGGGACGTTTCCTCCCCGCTCCGGGGAGACGATGCAAGGCGCGAAAGCGTCGCGCGCTCCGCCTGACCGACATATCCATTGCCCACGGTCGTCATTGGCGAGGAAACCCGCCGGGTCGCATAATTGCACCTTGGCATCGACCCGCATTCGCGGCAGGAGCGTCTCATGGCCTCGATCTACGATTTCACCGTCAGCGACATTCACGGCAAGCCCGTCAAGCTGGACCGCTATCGCAACAAAGTCATGCTGGTGGTCAATACGGCCAGTCAATGCGGCTTCACGCCGCAGTACAAGGGCCTGGAAGCCTTGTACGAAAAACTCCATGGCAAGGGCCTCGAGATCCTGGGCTTCCCGTGCAACCAGTTCGGCGAACAGGAGCCCGGCGACGAAAAGGAAATCGCAAAGTTCTGCGAGCTCAACTACGGAGTCACGTTTCCGCTGTTCGCGAAGGTCGACGTCAACGGCGAGACCGCGGCGCCCGTCTACAAGTACCTGAAGGCGGAAAAGCCGGGACTGCTCGGGAGCGAGGCGATCAAGTGGAACTTCACCAAGTTCCTCATCGATCGCAAGGGCAACGTCGTCAAGCGCTACGCGCCCAACGACACGCCGGAATCGCTGGCCGGCGACATCGAAAAGGTTCTCTGATGTCACTGGGTATTCGAGCCGCGGCGCTCGCCGCGGCGTGCGTGTTCACGACCGGTGGCGCGCTCGCGCAAGCCGATCCGAACAAGGTGCTCAAGGTCGCGTTCCTGATCGCCGAATCCGGGTTCGACCCCCAGGCGGTTTCCGACCTGTATTCGAACTTCGTCAATCGCGCGATGTTCGACGCGCCTTACCGCTACGACTACATTTCCCGCCCGTACAAGATCATTCCGAACACGGCCGCGGCGATGCCCGAAGTGTCGAAGGACGGGATGACGTGGACGATCAAGGTCAAGCCCGGAACCTACTTCATCGACGACCCGGCATTCAAGGGGAAGAAGCGCGAGCTCACCGCCGCCGATTACCTCTATTCGTGGAAGCGCACGCTCGATCCCAGGATGCGCTCGCCGCAACTCGACCTCTTCGACGGCAAGATCGTCGGCATGGACCCGGTGCTGGCCAAAGCGAAGCAGACCGGCAGGCTCGATTACGACGCACCGGTCGAAGGCATGCAGCTCGTCGATCGCTACACGCTGCGGTTGAAGCTCAACTATCCGTCGTACGACCTGCTCGCCGACCTCACATCGTCACCCTCCGCCGCCGTCGCGCGCGAAGTGGTCGAGGCCTACGGCGACGCGAGCGGCTGGGTGATGGCGAATCCGGTCGGCACCGGGCCGTACAAGCTGAAGGAGTGGCGGCGCGGCCAGAAGATCGTGCTTGAAGCGAGTCCGAGCTTTCGCGAAGTGCGCTATCCGGAAAGCAGCGGCCCGGCCGACGCCGCGATCCTGGCGAAGTTCAGGGGCAAGCGGATTCCGCTGATCGGCAAGATCGACATCACGATCATTGAGGAAGCCAATCCGCGGCTGCTCGCTTTCGAGAAGGGCGATCTCGACTACATCGAAGTGCCGGTCGATCTCGTCGCCAACGTCCTCGAGCCCGACAACAAGCTGAAGCCGCGGTTTGTCAAGGCCGGGGTCACGCTGCAACGCGGGGTCCAGCCGGCGATCACGTACACGTGGTTCAACATGGAAGACCCGGTCGTCGGCGGTTATACCAACGACAAGATCGCGCTGCGGCGGGCGATCGGCATGGGCTACAACGTGGAGGAGGAGATCCGCGTGGTGCGTCAGGGGCAGGGCGAATGGGCAACCCAGGTAATCCCGCCCGGCGTGTCCGGACACGATCCGCAATTCGTCGGTAACACCAAATACGATCCCGCGGGCGCCAAGGCGCTGCTCGACAAATTCGGCTACATCGATCGCGACAAGGACGGCTGGCGCGACTTGCCCGATGGCAAGCCGCTGGTGCTGAAGAAAGGCACGTCCCCCAGCGCGCTCGAGCGCCAGTACGACGAGCTCTGGAGACGCAACATGACGGCGATCGGCATCCGGATCGAGTTCGTCTCCCAGAAGTGGCCCGATCTGCTCAAGATGGCGCGCGGCGGCCAGTTGCAGATGTGGCAGCTCGGCAACCGGGCGGCGACCACGGAAGGCTACGGCTTCCTTCGCAATCTCTATGGCCCCCATGCGGGGCTCGCCAATCTCGCGCGCTTCAAGCAACCCGATTACGACCGGCTCTACGAAGCCTCGCTCAGGTTGCCGGACGGGCCGGAGCGCGCAAAGCTGATGCGAGAGATGGCGCAGATCGTCGCCGCGTATCAGCCGTGGAAGCTCAATGCGTACCGCTACGAGAACATCATCCTCTATCCACGGGTCGAAGGCTACAAGCTCAACGTGTTCAACATCCACCCGTGGCAGTACCTCGACATCGTTGCGAAGACGCCGCGCGAGTCAGTCGAGTGACATTGTTGCGGAAACTGGCGGCCATGCTGATGGCCGCGATGCTCGCGACCGGTGCCGCCGCGCAGGCCGATGCGAACAAGGTCCTGCACGTCGTGTTCCGGACGGCCGAGACCGGTTTCGATCCGCAGGCGGTGTCGGACCTGTATTCGAATTACATCGTCCGCGTCATCTTCGAGCCGCTGTTCCGCTACGACTTTCGCGCGCGGCCGCACCGTATCGAGCCGAATACCGCAGTCGCGCTGCCGCAACCTTCCGCGGACGGCAAGGAATGGACGATCAAGGTCAGGCCCGGCATCTACTTCACCGACGATCCCGCATTCAAAGGCAGGAAGCGCGAGCTGACGGCGGCCGATTACGCGTATTCGTGGAAACGCATCGTCGATCCGAAGACGCGATCGCCTCATCTCGAGCTGTTCGACGGCAAGGTCGTGGGGATGGACGCGCTCGTCGCGAAGGCGAGGGCCACGGGCAGGTTCGACTACGACGCGCCGGTGGAAGGGCTGCAGGTCGTCGATCGCTACACGCTGCGCATCAAGCTCAACCATCCGTGGTTCGACATCGCCACCAACCTGACGGAGTCCGGAACGGCCGCCGTCGCGCGCGAAGTCATCGAGGCCTACGGTGATGGGGGCGGATGGGCGATGGCGAATCCAGTGGGCACCGGTCCATACCGGCTCAAGGATTGGCGGCGTGGCCAGCGCATCGTCGTCGAGGCGAACCCGGGCTTTCGCGGCATTCCGTATGTCGAGAGCAGCGATCCCGCCGACCGCGAAGTCAACGCGCGACTGCGCGGCAAGACGTTGCCGCTGATCGGCCAGGTCGAGATTGCCATCATGGAAGAAGGCAGTCCACGCGTGCTCGCGTTCGCGAAAGGCGAGCTCGACTACCTCGACATCCCGTACGAGCTCGTGCCAAACGTGATGGAGGGCAACGATACGCTGAAGCCGCGCTTTGCGAAAGCGGGCGTGGTGCTCCAGCGAGGCGTGCAGCCGTCGATCACGTTTTCGTATTTCAACATGGAAGACCCGGTCGTCGGCGGGTATACGAATGACAAGATTGCGCTGCGCCGCGCCATCGGCATGGCGTACAACGTGGATGAGGAAATCCGTGTGGTGCGCCACGGACAGGGCATGTTCGCGACGCAAATCGTGCCGCCCGGTGTCTCCGGATATGACCCCGACTTCCTGGCGAACACGACATACGACCCGGCGGGGGCGCGAGCGCTGCTCGACAAATTCGGCTACATCGACCGCGACAAGGATGGCTGGCGTGACATGCCGGACGGCAAGCCGCTGGTGTTGAAGCGCGGCACGTCGCCCAGCGCGCTCGAGCGCCAGTTCGACGAGCTGTGGCAGCGGAACATGACGGCGATCGGCATCCGGATCGAAATGGTGACGCAGAAGTGGCCGGATCTGCTCAAGATGGCGCGCAACGGCCAATTGCAGGTGTGGCAGCTCGCGAACACGTCTTCGACCACCGAGGGGTACAGCTTCCTCGGAATGCTCTACGGACCCAATGCGGGGTTTGCCAACCTCGCGCGCTTCAAGCAACCCGAGTTCGACCGCCTGTACGATGAGTCCAGGAAACTGCCGGACGGGCCACAGCGTTCCAGGCTGGTCAGGCAGATGTCGCAGATCGTCGCCGCGTACGCGCCGTGGAAGATCAACGCGTATCGCATCGAGAACGTCGTCGTCTATCCGTGGGTCATCGGCTACAAATACAATCCATTCAACCAGCAGCCATGGCAGTATCTCGACATCGATCTTCGGATGCCACGGAAGTTCGTCGAATGATGCGTACCCTTCTGGCTGCCCTGTGCTCCATGTGCGTGTTCGCCGTCCACGCGCAGGGGACCGCGAAGTGGGCCGATCCCGCGAAGGTGCTGCGGGTGGCGATCCCGATCGCGGAAACGGGGTTCGATCCCCAGGCCGCGCAGGATCTGTACTCGGCCACGATCATGTCGGCGATCTTCGATCCGCTGTACGAGTACGACTACCTTGCGCGCCCGAATCGGATCGTTCCGCGGACGGCCGAAGCGCTGCCCGAGATATCGGCCGACGGCCTGACGTGGAAGATCAGGATCCGCAAAGGCATCTACTTCGCCAACGATCCGGCGTTCAAGGGCGTCAAGCGCGAGCTCACCGCCCACGACTACGTGTATTCGCTGAAGCGCCTCGTGGACCCGAAGATGCGCTCGCCCAACGTCTTCATCCTGCGGGGCAAGCTCGCGGGCCTGTCCGAGGCGGTGGCGAAAGCCGGCGCCAAGCTCGACTACAACGCCGAGATCGAAGGGCTGCGCGCGCTCGACCGCTACACGCTGCAGCTGAAATTTGCCGATACCGACTACACGTTCCTGCCAGCCTTGACGGCGACCCAGACGGCCGCCGTCGCCCGCGAAGTCATCGACGCGTACGGCGACGCGAGTGGCTGGGTCATGGCCAACCCGGTGGGGACCGGGGCATTCCAGTTGAAAGAGTGGCGCCGCGGCCAGAAGATCGTGCTCGATGCGAACCCGAACTATCGCGAGGAATTCTTTCCCGCGTTGCCGGCAACTCCCGACGCCGACGCGCGCGCGGCATTCTCCGCGATGAAAGGCAAGCGGCTGCCGCAGGTCGGCCGCGTCGAAGTATCGGTGCTCGAGGAATCGAATCCGCGGCTGCTCGCGTTCAACAGCCGTGCGCTGGACATGGTCGATGTGCCGCGCGATCTCGTGTCGCGCGCGCTCGATGACAAGAACCGGTTGCTGCCGGCATACGCGAGCGAGGGGGTCACGCTGCAGCGCGTCTCGGAGGCCGGGCTCGCCTTCTTCGCCTATTTCAACATGAACGACCCGGTAGTCGGTGGCTATGCGCCCGAGCGCATTGCATTGCGCCGTGCCGTGCTGATGGGCTACAACGTCGCTGACATGATCAAGGTTGGCCTGCAGGGCCAGGGCACGATCGCGAACCAGCCGATTCCGCCCGAGGTACCCGGGCACGTCGCCGGCATCAGGAGCAGCACGCCGTACGATCCCGCGCTGGCGCGCACGCTTCTCGACAAATTCGGTTACAAGGACCGCGACGGCGATGGGTTTCGCGAGCTTCCCGATGGCAAGCCGCTGACGTTGTCGATGGGGTCGGCGCCGACCGGCGAGAACCGCATCCGCGACGAGCTGTGGTTGAAGAACATGCGCGACATCGGCATCCGGATCGAGTACCTCCACCAGAAGTGGCCGGATCTTCTCAAGATGTCGCGGGCCGGACAACTGCAGATGTGGCAAGTCGGCTGGAGCGCCACGTCCGCCGATTCGTTCATGGAGCTGGCCTACGGTCCGAACGGCGGCGAGTCCAACCTGTCGTTCTTCAAGAATGCCGAATACGACGACCTCTTTCGCCAGAGCCGCAAGGCGAAAACGGATGCCGAGCGCGACAAGCTGTATGCACGCATGACCGAGATCGTTGCCGCGTACGCGCCGATGGGCGGCGGCATCTACCGCATCGAGAACACGCTGGCGCAGCCGTGGGTCAAGGGCTACAAGAAAGACAGCTTCCGGACGCCGCCGTGGCGTTTCGTCGATATCGATCGCGCGGGGCTCAAGCCGGGGATGTGACCCGGCGCAGCACGTGGCGCAAACGCGACACGTGGGTGTTTTCCGGACGTTGAACGCCGTCCGAAGTTTGCGAGCCGGCGCGCGGCCGCGTAGAATTCGTGGCGAACGACATCTCATTATCTGGCGACCAACCCATGTCTCTCAATCCCAACCCGTACTCGCAAGCCGCAACGGCGCGCGTGCGCTCGGGATGGTGCCGCCTCATGCATCCCAATGACCCGCTGCCGCTGATTGCGCCGATCCGCGCACTCGCGGTGCGTGGCTTGGCCGTACCGATTTAAGCGCCCGCCGGGCTTCCCGCCGGGTTCATGGCGGGAACCGGAGCAGCAAGCGCTTCGCGATTTTCCGGATTCCCGCCTGTCGTTGAAGTCGTGCATTTGCGCGCCGATACGCGCGATGCCGGATGGATTCTCGTCCGTTTGCGTCTGACAGGTGTCGACATGGATGGCTTGCAACGCTGGCTCCGCCGCTCGTTTCGCGGCCTCTGGCGCTCAAAGGATTTCCGGAAGCTCTGGATCTCGCTGACGATCACCTCGTTCGGCGCCCAGGTGACCAATCTCGCGCTGCCGTTGACGGCGGCGCTGCTGCTGCACGCCACGCCGCTGCAGATGGGCATCCTCGTGGCGCTCGAGACGTTGCCGTTCGCGCTTGTGTCTTTGCATGCCGGCGTGCTGCTCGACCGTGTGCGCAAGCTGCCCATCGTCATCGCCGCGGACGTGGCGCGCGGCGCGGCGCTGCTCGCCATACCGATCGCAGCGTACACGGGCTCGCTGTCGGTCGAGATCCTGTACGCCGTCGGCTTCTTCTGCGGCATCCAGAACGTGGTCGGCGGCGCCGCCTATCAGGTGCTGCTGGCGCAACTCGCCGGTCGCAAGCGCCTGGTCGAGGCGAACGCGAAGATTGCGCTCGGCGAAACCTCGTCCGCGCTGGTCGGCCCGGGTGTCGCAGGCGGCCTCATCCAGTTACTGACGGCGCCGTTCGCGATCCTGCTCGATGCGTGCGCGTTCTTCTTCTCGGCGTTGCTGCTGCGCCGGCTGCACGCCCCCAATGATCTGCCGCATGACGGGCCGAAAGGCTCGGTGACCGCGGAGATCGTCGAAGGATTGAAGCTCGTCTGGGGCAACCGGACGCTGTTCGCGCTCGCCTGGCTCTCCGCGCTGTGGCAATTCCTGCATCACATGCAGATCGCCGTGCTGATCCTGTTCGCCACGCGCGATCTCGAGCTGTCGGCAGGCGCGATCGGCATCACCTACATGTTCGGCGGGCTTGGCTGCGTCATCGCCGCCGCCTTCGCCGAGCGCCTGTCGGCGCGCTTCGGCGTCGGTCCGATCATCGTGCACGGCCTGATCCTCACCGCGCTGGCCTGGCAGGCGTTCGGCCTGATCGGCGGACCCGTGTGGATGGCCACGCTGCTGCTCGGCGCCGCGATGTTCATGTTCGACTTCGGCGGCGTGCTGTACGGGATCAACTACCTGTCGCTGCGCCAGGCGATCACGCCGGACCGGCTGCTGGGACGCATGACGGCGACGATGCGCTTCCTTACCGTGGCAATGGCGCCGATCGGTTCGCTCGTCGGCGGCGTACTCGCGACGGTCATCGGTTTGCGCGGAACGCTGCTGACGGTCGGCGTGCTGGGCCTCGTGCTGGCAGGTGCCGCGGTATTGTGGTCGCCGGTGCGCAGGCACCGCGCGCTGCCCGCTGTCTCGGTCGAGTAGCGCGGGGGCCGAAGTCAATCGTTCTTGATGTTGGCTTCCTTCATCACCCGCGCATATTTCGCAAGCTGCGCACGCGTCGCCGTCCCCAGCTCTTCCGGCGTCGACCCACGTATCGTCAGTCCCTGCGCGTTCAAGCGCTCGCGTACGTCGGGATCGGCGAGCGCCTTGACGACCTCTTCGTTCAGGCGCGCGATGATCGGCTTCGGCGTGCGCGCAGGCGCCATCAGCGTAAACCACGAGTTGAATTCGAAGCCGGGCAGCCCGGACTCCGACATGGTCGGCACGTCAGGAAACGCGGGCAGGCGAGAGCGCGTCGTCACCGCGAGCAGCCGCAGCTTGCCGCCGCGAACCAGCGATGTGACGGTCGACAGCCCCTGGAATCCCACGGCCACCTGCCCCGTCGCAACGTCGAGTGCGGCCTGGGTTGCGCCTTTATACGGTACGTGCGTCAACGAAATGCCCGCAGTTGTTGCGAATACCTCCATCGCGATGTGCTGCGGGCTGCCGTTACCACCCGAGCCATAGTTGATCTTGCCCGGATTCGCCTTGGCCGCGGCGATCAGGTCGGCCGCGGTCTTGTATGGAGCGTCGTTGTTGACGACGAGCCCCCATTCCACTGTGGCGACCAGCGATACCGGTTCGAAGTCCTTGAGGATGTCCCACGGCATGGTCGCGTGGAGATTGGGCAGCATGGTCATGATGCTGTCGTTGAAGCCGCCGATGGTGTAGCCATCCGGTGCGGCTTTGGCCACGCGCTCGGCGCCGATCAAGCCGGCGGCGCCGGGTTGGTTCTCGACGACGATCGCTTGCCCCATGTTCTGCGACATCCGCTGCGCGACAATCCGCGCGGCATTGTCGACGGCGCTCGCCGCGGCGAGCGGCACGATCATTTGTATCGTCCTGCTTGGATACGCCGGCTGCCCGAATGCCAACGGTATTCCAGCCACCAGCGCGGCCATCGGCGCGACGGCGACAAGCATGCGATGGGCGATACAAGAAGTGGTGGTCATGATTCCTCCCGCTTTCGGTCGTCTAAATCAGTCTTGCGATGCCGAGATCGTCGGCAAGCCGATCGAGGTTCTGCCGCAGATTGGCCGTCATCGGAATACCGTCTCGCGCGTACTCGATGCGCTTGGCGTTGCTCTGTTCCCCCGGCAACCAGATCCGCTCGACGTTCGGCATGCGGTGGCTGCCGCGGAGATCGGCGATCAGCGCGTCGACGCGCTCCTTGAATGCATCCAGATCGCCGAACGCCGCGATGTCGATCGCGACAATCGCCTGGCCGGTATTGGTGACGCTGGTGTCGTCGTGATTGAAATCGATCACGTCCTTGCCCATCGCGGCACCGTTCAGGGTCCCGGCCAGCAGGCCGACGACAAGCGCAAGCCCGTAGCCCTTGTAGCCGCCGATCGGCAGCAGAAAGCCCTCGTCGGCGCGACGAGGGTCGGTGAGCGGCTTCCCTTCTCGATCGATCATCCAGCCTTCGGGCATCGCCTCGCCGCGCTGCGCCCTGGCCTTCACCTTGCCATACGCGGCGACGGTCGTCGCCATGTCGAGCACGATCGGTGCGTGCTTGCCCGAGGGAATCGCCACGGCGATCGGATTGGTGGAGAGCAGCATGTCGAGTCCGCCCCATGGCGGCAGATGGTTGGCGTTGCCCACGGCGAAATACAGGCCGAGCATGTCGTGCGCGAGCGGCTTGCGCGCGTACAAGGACGCCGGTCCCGCGTGGTTGCTCATCCGTGTACCGACCCAGGCAGCGCCGGCGCCCCGCGCCTTGTCGATGGCGAGGTCGGCGGCGCGCGTCATGACGAGATGGCCCATGCCGTTGTCGCCGTCGATCAGCGCCATCCCAGGCCGCTCCTTGAGCACGCGGATATCGGGATGCAGGTTGAGTCCGCCGGCACGAATCCGCCGCGCGTAGTGCGGCAGGCGAATGACGCCGTGACCGTCCGAGCCCTGCAGATCGGCTTCCGCCATCAGCGCCGCGACGGCGGCGGCGTCGTCATCCGGCATTGCAAGGCTGCGAAAGGCTGCGCCAATGAACTCGCGCAGCCGGGCAACCTCAACGCGTGTTGGCGCGTCGCTCATCGTTGCCGGTCGAAAAAGGGCGGGCGCGCACGCATCATCAATCTGCGCGCACTTGTTGGAAGGGATAAACGCTGCCCAGGCGCAGCAGCTGCGAAACCTCGTCGAGCGCGCGGCGCGATTCGTCGAGCAGCGCCGGGTCGGCCAGGTCCTCGGGGGACAGGCGGTCACGATAGTTGCGCCGGATCCAGGCGTCGAGCGCGGCGGCCAGCGCTTCGTCGAGAAAAATGTTGGCGCGAATGCTCGCGCGTTCCTCCTGCGTGAGCGGCACGCGCAAGCGCAGGCAGGCGGGACCGCCGCCGTTGCGCATGCTTTGCCGGAGGTCGAAAGTGATCACTTCGCGAATCGGGCCGCCGGAGGCGACCAACCGGTCGAGGCATGCAGACACGCTCGCGGTCTCGCGACATTCGGCTGGTGCGACGAGCACGAGCCCGCCATCGGACCGCGGCAGCAGCTGACTGTTGAAAAGGTAAGTGGTGACCGCATCGGCCAGGTTGACATCGGCGTTGCTGACCACGACCGGCGTGAAGGTCGATCCCACGCGTTGCGCAAGCTCGGTGAGCACGGCGTGCTGTTCGACGTAGGCAAGCTCGTGACAGAACAGCACGTCGCCATGACCCACGGCAATCACGTCGTTGTGGAACACGCCGGCGTCGATCGCGTGCGGATTCTGCTGCGCGTAGACCACGCGCTCCGGCGCGAGACCATGACGGCGGGCGACAGCGGCGGATGCCTCGCGCGTCTGCCGCGCCGGAAAGCGCGCCGGCTCGGGGCCCGACCCATAGCCGTATCGGCCATAGACGAAAAACTCGGTGCCGGGATTGGCGTCCGCCGTCCATAGCCGCGTGTGGTTGGCGGCGCCCTCGTCGCCGAATTGCGGCGCGGCGGGCAGCGGTTCGTGGACGACGAAGCGCTGCGCGTCGGCGAAGATCGCACGCAGGATCGCCGTCGTCGTCGGCGCTTCCAGCGCGCGATGGAAATGCGCGACCAGATTCGCGGGCGTGAAATGCACGCGGCGATCCGCGGTATCGGCCGACGGGCTTACCGTCGCCGCGTTGGCCACCCACATCGGGGCCGCCGACGAGCACGCGGCGAGCAGGCCGCGCGCTTCCCTGGCCGCTCGTGAGATGACCGCGGCATCACTGCCGGCGAAGCCCAGCGCACGCAATGCATCGATCGCCGGACGCTCGTGCGGCGGCAACACGGCCTGCGGAACGCCCATTTGCGCGAGCGCGCGCATTTTCGCGAGTCCCTGCAACGCGGCTTCGCGCGGATTGGCCGCGAGATTCGCGTTGCGTTCCGAGGCCAGGTTGCCCTGCGCGAGCCCGGAGTAGTTATGCGTCGGCCCGGGAATGCCGTCGAAATTGAACTCGCGGATTTGGTCCCCCCACGCTTGCGGCGTACGCCGCTGCGCTGCCCCCGAGGGGGCGGAATTCGCGCCTTGGGGCGGCCCGGCGGTGCTCATCTTGGTGTTCATCGATCGCCCGGTGCGAGCGGAACCGCGCGCACACTGTCACCCTCGCCGACGCGTAGCGCATCGGCGGCGTATGGAAGCAACGGCAGCCGATCGACGCGCGCGGGGGCCGCGACGACGATCGCGCGAAAATCGGCAAAACTGCGATTGCAGACGAGCCACAGGATGTCGTCCGTGAGACTGTCCGGGACCGGGTCCTCTTCGCCAAGCGTGACCGGCAATACCTGCGATTGTCGCACCGCGTGGATGTCGTCGCGGAAGCATTCGAGCGTGGGACCCGCGTCGAAAATGTCGACGTAGCCTTCGTAGCGGAAGCCTTCCTGCTCGAGCATCACGCGCGCCGGCATCGTGTCGGCGTGCACGGCGCCGATCGCGTCGCGAGCATCGGGCGGCAGGAGATTCACGTAGACCGGATGCTTGGGCATCAGCTCGGCGACGAACGATTTCTGCCCGATGCCGGTCAGGTAGTCGGCCGTCGAGTATTCCATCGCGAAGAAATGGCGGCCCAGGCCTTCCCAGAACGGGCTCCTGCCGTCGGCGTCGAGCCGTCCGCGCAGCTCGGCGATGATCTTTGGCGCGAACTGTTGCGTGAATTCCGCGATGAACAGCAGCCGGCACTTCGCCAGCAGCACGCCGTTCTTGCCCTGCCGGAATGCCTGGTCGAGAAAAAGGGAACACAGCTCGGTGTGCCCGGTGTGATCGTTGGCGAGGAACAGCGTCGGCGCGACCGTGTACACGTCGAGTGCGCGCGACGCGTGCACCAGCGTCCCCACGTGATAGTTGTACCAGGGCTCCTTGCGTCCCACGGCGGCCTCGATCGCGCTGATGCCGACGACGCGATCGGGACCGTTGGCGCCGGCGCCGTGGGGCGCGCTGGTGACGAGCACGAACATGTAGCACGCGTCGTCCACGCTCGCCGTTCCGGCGAACGCGGCGAGCGATCGCTCGATGCGCGAAGCCAGCCTTTCGCGATTGGCCGGAAGCGTGGTCAAGCCCGTCCCGGTGCGCTCCGACAGCGCAAGGATGCTCGGGAGGTCCCCCCGGGCGATCGGGCGGATGTAGAACATGCGGGCGCCTTGGTGCTTGAACTGCGGAAGCGCTAGGTCAGCGCTGCACCAAGCGCCGTTTCCAGCCGCGCCAGGCCTTCGAGGATTTCATCGAGCGAAATGACGAGGGACGGCGCGAGACGCACGACGTCCGGCCCGGCGACGAGCACCATGAGACCGGCGTCGCCGGCCGCGCGAACGACGTCCATCGACTTGCCTTTCCAGCGCGCCTCGAGCTCGCAGCCGATCCACACGCCTTCGCCGCGCAGGTCGGCGAACACTCTGCGGCGGCCATTGATCGCGCGCAATCCTTCCATGAACAGCGCGTGCCGCGCCTTGACGCCGTCGAGCACCTCGGTCGTGTTGATGATGTCGAACACCGCGCCGGCGACCGCGCAGGCCAACGGATTGCCGCCATACGTGGTGCCATGCACACCGACGGTGAAAGCGCTTGCGATTTCCGAAGTCGTCAGCAGAGCGCCGATCGGAAACCCGCCGCCTAAACCTTTGGCGCTCGTGAGGATGTCCGGGACGATGCCCTTCTGCATGTACGAAAAGAGCGCGCCGGTCCGACCCATGCCGCTCTGGATTTCGTCGAGGATCAGCAGCGCGTCGTGCGCCGTGCACAGGCGCCGCGCCGCATGCAGGAACTCCGGCGTGCCGGGGGTCATCCCGCCTTCGCCTTGCATCGGTTCCAGGATCACCGCGCAGATTTCGCTGCCGTGCGCGGCGAATTCGTGCTCGAGCGCCGCCACGTCGTTGTACGGAATGTGCGTGAAGCCAGCCGGGTTCGGACCGAAGCCCGTTGCGTATTTCGCCTGGCCGCCGGCCGTGACCGTGAACAGCGTACGGCCGTGGAAGCTGTTGAGCGTGGAGATCACGCGGATCTTCTTGTCGCCGAATCGATCGTGCGCATAGCGGCGCGCGAGCTTCAGCGCCGCCTCGTTGGCCTCGGCGCCCGAGTTGCAGAAGAAGACGCGTTCCGCGAACGTGTGATCGACGAGCCGCCGCGCCAGCCGCAGCGCCGGCTCGTTCGTGAACCAGTTCGACGTATGCCACAGCGTGCACGCCTGGTCGGTCAGCGCGCGGATCATCGCCGGATGGCAGTGGCCGAGCGACGTCACGGCCACGCCGCCCGCGAAATCGATATACATGCGCCCGTCCTGGTCCCAGATGCGCGAGCCTTCGCCGCGCACCGGAATGAACGTGGCCGGCGCGTAGCAGCGCACCATCAGCTCGTCGAACGTCGCGCGCGTGACCGGCAGCGTCGAGGCAGTGGTCGGCACGGCGGCGGCATCGCGCCGCGCGGTAGCAGCGACGATCGCCTGGGCGGAGAGCTTGTTCATCGTGGCGCTCCGATTCCGTCAGGCGGGCGCGGTGGCCACGACCTGGATCTCGACCTTGTAGGCAGGATGGGCGAGCGCCGCCTCGACGGTGGCGCGCGCCGGCGTCTGGCCCGCGACGACCCACGCTTCCCACACCGCGTTGAGCGCGGGGAAGTCGGCCATGTCCGGCAGGAAAATGGTCGCGGACAACAGGCGCGACTTGTCACTGCCCACCTCAGCCAGCAGGCGGTCGATCGACGCCAGCACCTGCTTCGTCTGCGTGGACATGTCGGCGTCCTTGTCGTCGGCAACCTGGCCGGCGAGAAAGACGATGCGCTCATTGCCGGGCGTGAAGACGACAGCATCCGACAAGCGCTTGCCGACGTGATGGCGTTCGATGGGCATGGCGAGAATCCTGGGAACTCGGCTAAACCGGCAGTTTAAGGCAAATAGGCCGCCACGACGTTTGTCCGGCGGCAACCCGGTTTGGCAAGTAGACGTGGGCAGTCGCCGGGCGCGGAGTGCATCGAAGGCATTCAGTGCGCATGCGCGCGCTACTGAGCGAGTCGCGAAGCGACGGCGATCGGCGCGCTTCGTGCCGTTTCTACACGAAGGGCGCGCGGCCGCCCGAAGCCCTTCGTGCAAACTTACATCGGGCGCAAATTGCAAGAGCCCGCCGCGAAGCGGCCGCGCCACGCAATTTGCGCACGCTCAATCCACTTTCGCGCCGGAGTCCTTGACCACCTTCTGCCACTTCACCGTTTCGGTGGCGATGTGCCGCGCGAATTCCTCGGGCGGCAATCCGGCCGGAATGGCGCCCTGCGCCGCCAGCTTTTCCTTGGCTTCCGGCGTCGCCAGCCATTTCGCCACTTCGCTGTTGAGCTTCGCGATGATGTCCTTCGGCGTTCCCGCCGGCGCGAGCAACCCGAACCACGACGACGCCTCGAAGCCCGGCAGCCCGGACTCGGCAACGGTGGGCACGTCGGGCAGCGCCGCCGAACGCTGGAGGCTGGTCACCGCAAGCGCCTTCAGCTTGCCGCCTTTGATGAGCGCGAGCGCCGAGGGCAGGTTGTCGAACATGAGTTGCACCTGACCGCCGGCCAAATCCACCAGCGCGGGCGCGCTGCCTTTGTACGGGACGTGCGCCATCTGGACACCGGTCATCGTCTTGAACAACTCGGCGGACAAATGAATCGACGTGCCATTGCCCGACGATGCGAAGTTGAGCTTGCCGGGATTGGCCTTGCCGTAGGCGATCAACTCCTGCACCGACTTCACCGGCAGCCCCGGAGTGACGACCAGCACGTTGGGGACGCCGGCCACCAGGATCACCGGCGCGAAATCGCGAACGTGGTCGTACGGCATCTTCGCGTACAGGCTCGCGTTGATCGCGTGTGTGCCGACCGTGCCCATCAGCAGCGTGTAGCCATCCGGCGGGGACTTGGCGACCAGATCCGCGCCGATGTTGCCGCCGGCGCCTGCCCGGTTGTCGACGACCACGGGTTGGCCCATCGACTCGGTCAGCTTTTGCGCGACCGCGCGTGCCAGGATGTCCGTCGTGCCGCCCGCGGGAAAGGGGACGACGAGACGAATCGGTTTCGCGGGGTACGTCGTTTGCGCATGCGCAAGCGCTGCGAATCCGGCAATCGCGATGGACGCCATCGCGCGAAGCAGCAGGCCTTTCATGGCATTCCTCCGATGGCCGCCCGTAGCGGCAACTCTAGTGGTCGAACGGTATTCCTCTAGTCCACTTTCGCGCCGGACGCTTTCACGATCCGCGCGTATTTCGCGAGCTCGCGCGCGATCATTTGCGCGAATTGTTCGGGCGTGTTGGGCGCGGGCTCCGCGCCGTCGGCCATCAGCTTCGCCCGCACGTCGGGCGCGTTCAGGATCCTGGCCACGTCGGCGTTCCACTTCGCGATGATCGCGGGCGGCGTGCCGGCCGGCGCAAAGAAGCCGTACCACGTCGAGATGTCGAAGCCGGGCAGCCCGGCCTCGGCCATCGTCGGCAGTTCGGGCACGAGCTTGGACCGCTCGGCGGTCGTCACCGCGAGTGCCTTCAGCTTGCCAGCCTTCACCTGCGCCATCGCGTTGGCAAGGTTGTCGAACATGAATTGCGTGTCGCCGGCGAGCAGCGCCTGCGTGGCCGGCGCGCCGCCCTTGAACGGCACGTGCACGGCATCGGTCCCGGTCTCGACCTTGAACAGCTCGCCGGCGAGATGCCCGGCGCTGCCGTTGCTGCCGGAACCGAACGCCAGCTTGCCCGGATTCGCTTTCGCGTATGCGATGAATTCCTTCACGTTGTTGACCGGCGATGCGGCGTTGACGACGAGCACGTTTGGCGTGACCGCGATCAGCGTGATCGGTGCGAAATCCTTGGCCGCGTCGTAGGGCATCTTCGCGTACAGGCTCGGATTGACCGCATGCGTCGACAGTGCCCCGAGCAGGATCGTGTAGCCATCGGGCGGCGACTTGGCAACGAAATCCGCGCCGATGTTGCCGCCCGCGCCCGGCTTGTTCTCTACAACCACCGATTGTCCCCATGCATCGGTCAGTTTCTGCGCGATCAGCCGCCCGGCGATGTCGAGCGAGCCGCCGGGCGGGAAGGGCACCACCATTTTGACGGGCTTGCTAGGATAGTTCTGGGCCTGGGCGACAGACCAGGACAGCGCCGCCGCACCCGCCGCGGCCATGAGGAACGCGAGCCGAAAATAAAGGGAAACAGGGTGTAACAGGATGCGCACTGGGGAACTCCGGAAAAGGCTCGGACGTCCGACCCATTCTAGCAGCGCACCGACCCGAACCGTTTCGCCCGGAGGCGGTGTTTGGAGGAAGATCGGCCTGCGCGCATAATTAAGGTTTGTCCCGCGTCGCGTCAGCGCGCCTTGCAAAGAGCACGCATGCCGGTCGCCCGTGACCGAACGGCTGCCGGAATTCAACCGATGACCATTAAATGAACAAAGCCATCATTGGAACCATTGTTGTCGTGGGCGTCCTCGGCGCCGCGGCAGGTGGCTATTGGTTCGGCACGCAGAAGACGGCGGCACCGGTGCAGGCGAGCGGAAGTGCCGGCGGTGCAGCGCAGGGTGCGGTCAAAGGGAGCGCCGGCCAAGGCCAGGCGACCGTTGTTTCGGTCGAGGCGATCAAGGTCGTGACAGCCCCCATTCCGCAGGTCATCACGACGGTCGGCAGCCTTCGCTCCGATGAATCGATTACGTTGCGGCCGGAAAGCGCCGGACGGATCAGCGCGATTACGTTCCAGGAGGGCCAGCGCGTCGCGAAAGGCGTGCCGCTGGTGACGCTCGATCCCGCGATTCCACGCGCAGAGCTCGAGCAGGCCAAGGCCAATTACGTGCTGGCGAAACAGAAATTCGACCGTGCTGTCGATCTCGCCAAGCGCAACTTCATTTCCGGACAAGCCAAGGACGAGGCGGAGAACAACGTCAAGGTGGCCGAGGCCTCGGTGCAGCTGGCCGAGGCCAAGCTCGCGAAGACCGATATCCGTGCCCCGTTCTCCGGGATCATCGGCTTGCGATCGGTTTCGGTCGGCGACTATGTCAAGGAAGGCGCGGACCTGGTCAACCTCGAGGCGATCGACCCGCTCAAGGTCGACTTCCGCGTTCCGGAGACGTACCTGGGCCAGGTGCAGGTAGGGCAGTCGTTGCAGATCACGCTCGACGCGCTGCCGGGCAAGACGTACCAGGGCAAGGTGACCGCGGTGAATCCGCTGATCGACGCCGCCGGCCGCTCGATCATCATCCGTGCGCAGGTAGGCAATCAGGACACGACGTTGCGGCCCGGCATGTTCGCCCGCGTGAAGCTGATCACGCGCGCCGAACGCGACGCCATGATGCTGCCCGAAGAAGCGCTGGTGCCGCAAGGCTCCGACAAATACGTGTTCCGGGTCACCGATGGCAAGGTGACGCGGGTCAAGGTGGAGACCGGCCAGCGGCGCGACGGCAAGGTCGAGATCGTGAATGGCGTCAACAAGGACGACGTCATCGTCACCGCCGGCCAGCTCAAGCTGCGCGATGGCGTATCGGTGCGCGTGGCGGGCGCCGAGACGCCAGTTCCCGCTGCGAGCATGACGCCCATGAGCGCACCGACGTCGATGATCGAATCCTCCGGCGGACTCGTGACACCGGCCAACGCGCAGCCCTCTCGGCGCGGCCCGAAGTCCTGACGGAGCCCGCGTGAGGCACGAGGTGAATTCATGACCCTGCCCGAGATCTGCATCAAGCGGCCGGTGTTCGCGACGGTGCTGTCGCTCATTATTCTGCTGATCGGATTGATCTCCTACCAGCGGCTGTCAGTGCGCGAATATCCGCGGATCGACGAGCCGGTCGTCAGCGTCAGCACGGTGTACCGCGGTGCTTCGGCCGAGGTCGTCGAGTCGCAGGTCACCAAGATCCTCGAGGATTCGCTGTCCGGCATCGAAGGCGTCGAGCTGATGACGTCGCAAAGCCGACCGGAGCGAAGTCTGATCAACGTGCGCTTCAAGCTGGCGCGCAGTCCCGATTCGGCGGCTGCCGACGTGCGCGACAAGGTCTCGCGCGTGCGCGCCAAGCTTCCGGACGAGGTCGACGAGCCTGTGATCGCCAAGGTCGAGGCCGACTCGCAGCCGATCATCTATATTGCCGTCGAGGCTGGCTCGCTGTCGACGCTCGAGGCTACCGATTACGTCAATCGTTACATCAAGCCGCGGATGTCGGTGCTTCCGGGCGCCGCCGACGTGCGCATTTTCGGCGAACGGCAGGTGTCGATGCGCATCGATCTCGATCGCACCCGCCTTGCCGCGTACAAACTCACGGTGCAGGATGTCGAGGACGCGCTTCGCCGGCAGAATGCGGAAATCCCGGCGGGCCGCATCGAGTCGACCGCACGGGAGTTCACGGTCGTCGCGGAAACCGACGTGCAGACGCCGGAGCAATTCGGCCGCATCATCGTTGCCAACGCCGGCGGCCTCCCGGTGCGCATTCGCGACGTCGGGAGCGCCGCTGTCGGGCCGCTCGATGAGCGGGTGATTTCGCGCTACAACGGCAAGCCGTCGCTGAATATCGGCGTCATCAAGCAAGCCGTCGCCAATCCGCTCGAGCTCTCGCAAGGGGTGCGTGCCGAAGTCGTCAAGATCAACGAGAATCTCCCGTCGGGGATGAAGCTCATCGTTGCGTACGACACGTCGGTGTTCATCGATCGCTCGATCTCGTCGGTGTTCGAGACGATCGTCGAAGCCATCGTCCTCGTCGTGCTCGTCATCTTCTTCTTCCTGCGCAGCCTGCGCGCGACGGTCATTCCGATCGTCACGATCCCGGTATCGCTGATCGGCGCGTTCGGGCTGATGTATTTCTTCGGATTCACCGTCAACACGCTGACGCTGCTCGCGATGGTGCTGGCGATCGGCCTCGTCGTCGACGATGCGATCGTCGTCCTGGAGAACATCTTTCGCCATATCGAGGAAGGGATGCCGAGGCGGGAGGCGGCGATGCAAGGCTCGCGCGAGATCGCCTTCGCCGTCATTGCAATGACGCTGACGCTTGCGTCGGTGTTCGCACCGCTCGCGTTCGCGACGGGCCGCACAGGACGGTTGTTCATCGAGTTCGCGTTGACGCTCGCGGGCGCGGTGATGGTCTCCGGGTTCATGGCGCTTACGCTGACGCCGATGATGTGCTCGCTGTTGCTTCGGCATGAGACCAAGCACTCGTGGCTCTACAACAAGATCGAGGCGGGCTTCGAGGCCTTCATCCACGGGTACCGGCGGCTGCTTGGTGCCGCGCTGCGAAACCGCTGGGTGGTCGTACTGGGCTGGGTGATCACACTCGGCGTCGGCGCCACGTTCTTCATGATGTTGAAATCGGAGCTTTCGCCGGTCGAGGACCGCGGCGTGGTATTCGGCCTCGTGACGGCGCCGCAGGGCTCGACGCCGCAGTTCACCGCGGATCAGCTGAAGCCCATCGAGGAGTTCTACAAGCAGATTCCGGAAGCCTATGCGTACACGTCGATCTCGGGCTTCCCGACGGTGGTCGACGGCAACGCGGTGCTGCGCCTGAAACCGTGGGAAGAACGCACGCGGAAGCAGCAGCAGATCACCGAAGAACTGCGGCCAAAGATGCAGTCGATTCCCGGTGCGCTCGCGTTTCCGCTCAATCCGCCATCGCTCGGGCAGAGCTTCCGGTCGACGCCCGTCGAGTACGTCATCATGGCGCAGGTTCCCTACGCAGAGCTGCAGCGGCTGGTCGACCGCTTCCTGGACGAGGCGCGCAAGAATCCCGGTGTGCAGAACCTGCAGATCGACCTGCGGCTCAACACGCCGGAGGTGCGCGTCAACATCAACCGCGACAAGCTGGGCGACATCGGCGTGAACGTCGACACGGTCGGCCGCACGCTGGAAACGATGCTCGGGGGCCGCCAGGTCACGCGCTTCAAGCGCGATGGCGAGCAGTACGACGTGATCGTCCAGGTCGCGCCGGTCGATCGCACGACGCCAGCGGATATCAGCGATATCTACGTGCGCGCCCGCGACGGCAGCATGACGCAGCTCGCGAATCTCGTCGAGGTCAAGGAAGGCGTTGCGCCGCAGTCGCTCAATCACTTCCAGCGGCTGCGTGCGGTCAAGATCACCGGCACGTTGGCCCCCGGCTACTCGATCGACGAAGCGCTGAAAGCGTTCGACGAGGCCGCCAAAGTCACGCTCGGCGCGGCGGCGCAGACCGGTCTTGACGGGCAATCGCGCGAATTCCGCGCGTCCGGCAGCGAAATCTACTTCGTCTTCGTGCTCGCGCTCATGTTCATCTATCTCGTCCTCGCGGCGCAATTCGAGAGCTTCATCTCGCCCTTCGTCATCATGCTGTCGGTTCCGCTGTCGATGACCGGCGCACTGTTCGCGTTGTGGGCCACGGGAGGCACGCTCAACATCTACAGTCAGGTGGGCCTCATCACGCTGGTCGGCCTCATTACCAAGCACGGCATCCTCATCGTGGAATTTTCCAACCAGTTGCGGGCGAAGGGCGAGGACATGATGTCGGCGGTCATCGATTCGGCCACGCTGCGCTTGCGCCCGATCCTGATGACCACCGGCGCGATGGTGCTCGGCTCGGTCCCGCTGGCACTGGCAGCCGGCGCCGGCGCCGAATCCCGGACGCAGATCGGCTGGGTCATCGTCGGCGGCATGTCGTTCGGCACGCTGCTGACGCTGTTCGTCGTGCCCGTGGCGTATACGCTGCTGGCGGGCAAGGCGCACATCGAGGCCCACGGCATCGACGTGGAGCATCCGCCGCAGGTCCCCGTCACGCCGCAACCGGGCCACGCGGACTGAGACGCCTCGCGATCGGGTTCTGCAACGGCGGCGGCGGGGAGACCTGCCGCCGTTGTCATATTTGACATAGAATCGTCACCCACAAGAGGCAGACTGCCCGATCGATCGATCTTCGAGGAGGATTCATGAGGCATTCCATTCCCGGCTTTGCGCGCGTTGCGCTGGCCGTCATGCTCGCTGTTGCCGCGACGGCCGCGCAGGCCGTCACCGAAATCCAGTGGTGGCACGCACAGACCGGAGGCAACAACGACAAGATCAACGCGCTCGCCAAGCGCTTCAACGAGAGCCAGAGCGACTACAAGGTCACGGCGGTCTACAAAGGCAGCTACCCCGAGGCGATGGCTGCGGCGATTGCCGCTTATCGCGCAGGCAACGCTCCGCACATCCTTCAGGTATTCGAAGTAGGCACCGCGACGATGATGGCCGCCAAGGGTGCGATCAAGCCGGTCTATGAAGTGATGGCCGAGGCCGGAGAGAAGTTCGACCCGAAGGCGTATGTGCCCGCCGTAGCCGGCTATTACACGAATCCCAAGGGACAGATGCTGTCGTTGCCGTTCAACAGCTCAACGACGGTGTTCTGGTACAACAAGGACGCGTTCGAGAAAGCAGGTCTCGATCCCAATCGGCCGCCGCAGACATGGCCCGAGGTCGTCGCGGCGATGGCCAAGCTCAAGGCCTCCGGTCATGCCTGTCCGTTCACGACGGGCTGGCAGACCTGGACGCAGCTCGAGAGCTTCTCCGCGTGGCACAACGTGCCGTTTCTCACCAAGGAAAACGGCTTCGCCGGCTCCGACGCCCAACTCGTGTTCAACGGGCCGGTTCAGATCCGCCATATCGAGAACATGCAGGATTGGATCAAGAAGGGCTACTTCGTCTACGGCGGCCGCAAGAACGAGCCCGAGGCCAAGTTCTACAGCGGCGAGTGCGCGATGATGACGACCTCGTCCGCGGCCTACGCGACGATCAAGCAACAGGCCAAGTTCAAGTTCGCCGAGTCGACGCTGCCATACTACGCCGACGTGCAGGGCGCGCCGCAGAACACGATCATCGGCGGCGCCAGCCTCTGGGTGATGGGTGGCAAGAAGAAAGAAGAATATAAGGCCGTGGCCAAGTTCTTCACGTTCCTTTCGCAGCCGGACGTCGCGGCGGAATTTTCGCAGGCGACTGGCTACTTGCCGATCACGATGGCTGCGTACGAGCTGACCAAGAAGTCCGGCTTCTACGAGAAGAATCCGGGGACCGATGTCGCAGTCCAGCAAATGATCGTCAAGACGACCAGCAACTCGCGCGGCGTTCGCGCGGGCAACATGCCGCAGATCCGCGATGCGATGGACGAGGAGCTCGAAGCGGTCTGGGCAGGCAAGAAGACCGCGAAGCAGGGCCTCGACGACGCCGTCAAGCGCGGCAACGAGATCATCGACCGGTTCAACAGGGCCAACAAGGGTTAGGGCGTCGCCGTGGGCGACGCACTAACTCGCCAGGATGAGCGTCGCGCGGCGATGCTCATCCTGGCGGGCCGCGAGGGCTTCGCGAGATCCTTCGGCTACATCAAACGCTAGTGCCTTCCCGACCTTCCATCTGAGATGGAGAAGCGAGCCCGTTTCGAATCCCGGTGGCTGCCGTACGCGCTGATCGCGCCGCAGCTCATCGTCACGATCGTCTTCTTCTTCCTGCCGGCATCGCAGGCGCTGTACCAGTCGTTGCTGGTGCAGGATGCGTTCGGCACCAACACGGAATTCGTGTGGTTCGAGAATTTCCGGGATCTGTTCCGCAACGACGACTACCTCGCATCATTCCGCGTGACCGCGGTGTTCTCGGTGCTGGTCGCGGCGCTCGGGCTGTCGCTGTCGCTCGTGCTCGCGGTGCTCGCCGACCGCGTCATACGCGGCGCCACCGCCTACAAGACGCTGCTGATCTGGCCCTACGCGGTCGCCCCCGCGATCGCCGCGATCCTGTGGCTGTTCCTGTTCAATCCGACGCTTGGCGTCGTCGCGCACTGGCTGAAGGGGCTCGGGATTGCATGGGACCCGCTGCTCGACGGCAACGATGCACTGATCATGGTCGTCATCGCGGCGGTGTGGAAGCAGATCAGTTACAACTTCCTGTTCTTCCTCGCCGGTCTGCAGTCGATTCCCAAGTCGCTGATCGAGGCGGCGGCCATCGATGGCGCCGGACCCGTCAAGCGCTTCGTCACGATCGTGTTTCCGCTGCTCTCCCCGACGCTGTTCTTCCTGCTCGTCGTCAACATCGTCTATGCGTTCTTCGACACGTTCGGGATCATCGACGCAGCGACAAGCGGCGGGCCCGCGCAGGCGACCAACATCCTGGTCTACAAGGTGTACGCGGACGGCTTCAAGGGGCTCGACCTCGGCGGATCGGCTGCCCAGTCGGTCGTGCTGATGTTCATCGTCATCAGCCTGACCGTCGCGCAGTTCCGGTTCGTCGAGAAGAAGGTTCAATACTGATGAGCGCGGTTCCCGACGTTCGGAAGACGCTAGTGCGCCTGCCCTTTCTCGTGCGCATGGTGCTTCTCCCCTTCACAAGGAAGAAGGGCACACCCGAGGGAATGATCGAGCGGCGGCCGCTGCTGACGTTTTTCACGCACGCGATCCTGTGGATCGGCATAGCGATCGTTGCCTTGCCTGTCTACATCACGTTCGTTGCGTCGACGCTCGCGGCCGACGAAGTGCTGCAGTCGCCGATGCCGCTCCTGCCGGGCACGCACCTCATCGAGAATTACCGCAAGGTGCTGGGCGAGGGCGCGTCGACCAACGTCACGAGTGCCCCGGTCGGCCGGATGATGGTCAACAGCCTCGTGAGCGCGCTGGTGATCGCGTTCGGGAAGATCGCAATATCGCTGCTGTCGGCGTTCGCGATTGTCTACTTCCGTTTCCGTTTTCGCGCATTGGTGTTCTGGATGATCTTCGTGACGCTGATGCTGCCGGTCGAAGTACGCATCCTGCCCACGTACAAGGTGGTCTCCGACCTCGGGATGCTCGACTCCTATGCCGGGCTTACCATTCCGTTGATTGCCTCGGCCACCGCCACATTCCTGTTCCGCCAATTCTTCCTGACGATCCCGGACGAGCTGGCCGAAGCGGCCCGCATGGACGGCGCCGGCCCGATGCGGTTCTTCTGGGATGTCGTCGTGCCGCTCTCGCGGCCGAACATCGCCGCGCTGTTCGTGATCCTGTTCATCTACGGATGGAACCAGTACCTGTGGCCGCTCCTCGTGACTACGCAGGAGACGATGTATACGGTGGTGATCGGCATCAAGCGGATGATCGCCGGAGGCGATGCCGCGACCGAGTGGAATCTCGTCATGGCCACGGCGATGCTCGCGATGCTGCCACCGGCGCTGGTCGTGCTGTTGATGCAAAAGTGGTTCGTGAAAGGCCTCGTGGATACTGAGAAATGAGTGAAAAATGAGGCAGCGATAATGGCCGAAGATCCGCGCGCATCGATTCCCTACGACTGGGGCCGGGACCGCGATGTGCTGCTGCGCCTCCTTTCGGTGACGGCGTCGCTGGCAGGCCTGTGCATCGCGGCGCTGGGCTTCATCGAATACGGGACGCCGGAGGCCGCCTATCGTACATACGCGGACGAGGTCATCGCGTTCGACGCACTGCTGTTCGTATGCTGCGTCTATCTCATCCTGTGGGCGCTGCGCACGTCGTCGCTTCCGCGTGCACGCATGCTCTCGAAGCTTGTCGATATCGTATTCCTCGTCGCGCTCACGACCATGCTCCTCGCGTCGGGCTACATCGTCTACTGGGTGTTCTAGCATGAACCATCCCCCCACGCTCGCTCCGCTCGCTGCCTCCCAGGCCCTTCCCGACTGACATGGCCAAAGTCGAACTGCGCGACGTACGCAAGAGCTACAGCGAGCTCGAGGTCATCCACGGCGTCTCCACGGACGTGGCCGATGGCGAGTTCATCGTCATCGTCGGCCCTTCCGGCTGCGGCAAGTCGACGTTGCTGCGGATGGTCGCGGGGCTCGAGGCGATCACGGCGGGCGAGATCGTGATCGGCGACCGCGTGGTGAACACCCTCGAGCCCAAGGACCGCGACATCGCCATGGTGTTCCAGAACTACGCGCTGTATCCGCACATGAGCGTGTTCGACAACATGGCGTACGGCCTCAAGATCCGCGGCTTCACGAAGGACGACATCAAGGCGCGCGTCGATCGCGCCGCCGGCATCCTCGAGCTGGGACCGTTGCTCGAGCGCAAGCCGCGGCAGCTTTCCGGCGGACAGCGTCAGCGGGTGGCGATGGGCCGTGCGATCGTGCGCGAGCCGGCCGTCTTCCTCTTCGACGAGCCGCTGTCCAACCTCGACGCGAAGCTGCGCGTGCAGATGCGCTTCGAGATCCAGAAGCTGCATCGGCGGCTCAAGACGACGAGCCTGTACGTCACGCACGACCAGGTCGAGGCGATGACGCTCGCGCACAGGATGATCGTCATGAACGCGGGACGGGCCGAGCAGATCGGAACGCCGATGGACGTCTACGAGAACCCTGCGACGTTGTTCGTCGCCGGCTTCATCGGCTCGCCGGCGATGAATTTCCTGCCCGCGAAGGCAGACGGCGACGGCCGCTTCACGCTGCTGGCGGGCGGCCATGTCGCCACCGCGCTCGCCAACGCGCAGGCAGGGCGCGCCGTTACGCTCGGCATACGACCTGAGCATTTGCGTCCGTGCGGCCCAGGCGAAGCCATCGTGACCGGGCCGGTGGAAATGGTCGAGCAACTGGGCGCCGACACCCTGATCCATGTCGGCCAGGGCACGGACACGGTGATTGCGCGGGTGCCGCATGAGATCCGCTTCGAGGTCGGCGAAACCTTGCCGCTGACTGCCGATCCAGCGCGGATCTTTCTCTTCGACAGCGCGACGGGCGCGCGGCTGCAATGAGGGCGGGGGCGCGATGACTGCGTTACCGCCGTGGCCGTATCCGCGGATGTGCGCGCATCGCGGTGCCGGCACGCTCGCGCCCGAGAATACGCTGACGGCCATGCGGGTCGGGCACGCGCATGGCTACACGATGGTCGAATTCGACGTGAAGCTGGCGGCCGATAATGTGGCGTTCCTGCTCCACGACCCGACGCTGGAGCGCACGACGAGCGGCCGCGGGCGCGCCGACGCGTTGTTGTGGCGCGAGCTGTCGCGCCTGGATGCGGGCGGCTGGCATTCGGCGAAGTACGCCGGCGAAATGCTGCCGACGTTCGCGGCGATTGCCCGCTGGGCGCGCGCACACGGCGTGGCATGCAATGTCGAGATCAAGCCCACGCCGGGCCGCGAACGCGAAACGGGCGCGGCCGTGGCGCTCGACGCCGCGTCATTGTGGCGCGACGCCGAAGTTCCGCCGCTGCTGTCTTCGTTCGCCGAGGATTCGCTCGACGCCGCGCGCGATGCGGTGCCCTCGCTGCCGCGGGCGCTGCTCCTCGACGAATTGCCTTCCGATTGGCTCGAGCGATTGGCGCGGCTCGAGTGCGTCGCGCTCGATCTCGATCACCTCGCGCTTACGCGCGATATCGTCGCTTCGGCGCACCGCCATGGCTATCGCGTCTGCAGCTTCACGCCGAACGACCCGGTGCGCATCGCGGAGCTGGATGGATGGGGTGTGGACACCATCATCACGGACGCGATCGACCAGATCCCGCCGACGTGACAAAAACATTCCGCGCTGCGCGCTCCATGTTTTTGTCCCGAACGGAGGTAAATCGCGAGGTAAGAGCTCCCTCGCGATTTACCTCCGAAGGCAGCTAGCGAGAAAAGCTCCGGGCGGCCGCGCGCTTTTCTCGTAGAAACGGCACGAAGCGCGCCGATCGCCGTCGCTTCGCGACTCGCTCAGTAGCGCGCATGCGAGCTGAATGGCTGCGGCGCAATCCGCGCCTTGTTTAGGCTATAGAGCGAACGTAGCTGCCCGGCGCTGGCTCGAGCGCCGGATGGGCGTCGCTGCCAACCGCGTGTGGCGCGCGGCGCTTCGTGCCCCCGTATTCCGCGAGCCATTGCGCCCAATGCGGCCACCAGCTGCCGGGCACGGGCTGCGCGCGTGCGAACCAGTCTTCGGTCGCATCGGTAATCAGGTCGTTGACCCAGTAGTTGCGGCGGGGCGGCTGCGGCGGATTGATTACGCCTGCAATGTGGCCCGACGCGCCCAGCACGAACGTGACGTCGCCGCCAACCAGCGCCGTGGTCCGATAAGCGGAGCGCCATGGCACGATGTGGTCGTCGCGCGACGCATAGACGTAGAGGGGCATGCTGAGGCGCGACAGGTCGATCGGCGCGCCCGCCATCGTCAACGCTTCCGGCTCACACAGCTTGTTGTCGAGATAGAGATTGCGCAAATAGTAGAGGTACATCGGGCCGGGCAGATTCGCCGAATCTCCGTTCCAGTAGAGCAGGTCGAACGCGGGCGGCGTCTCGCCCTTCAGGTAGTTGCCGACGACGTAGTTCCACACCAGCTCGTTGGCGCGGAGGCTTGCGAACGCGCTGGCGAGCTCGCTGCCCTGCACGCGCTGCCCGGCGACCAGCTGCGGCTCACGCGCGGCCAGCATTTCGCGCGAGATGTATACGCCAATCTCGCCGGGGTCCGCGTAGTCGAGCATCGTCGTGAGCAGCGTCGCGCTGGCCACGCACAGCTTCCTGCGCACGGCGAGCACCGCAAGCGCGCATGCGAGCATCGTGCCGCCGACGCAAAACCCGAGCGCGTTCACCGTCTTGCTTCCGCTGATCTCCTGCGCGAGGCGAATCGCCGTCAGTACGCCCAGCTCGAGATAGTCATCCCACGTGAGCTGGCCCAGCTCCGGCGGAATGTTGCGCCACGACACGACGAACACCGTATGCCCTTGCGCGACCGCATGTGCGACGAACGAATTCCCGGGCCGCAGATCGAGGATGTAATATTTGTTGATGCATGGCGGCACGATGACCAGCGGCCGCCGGTAAACGGTCGGCGTCGTTGCGTCGTACTGGATCAGCTCGATCAGTTCGTTGCGGAACACGACGCTGCCGGGCGTGAGCGCAAGGTTCCTGCCGACGGCGAACGCGCGCTCGTCGGTCATCGAGATGCGGCCCTTCTGCGCGTCGTCGGCGAGGTTGCGCAAGCCCTGGACCAGGCTCGCACCTTCGGTCGCGACGGCCCTCGCCAGCACGTCGGGATTGGTGGCCGCGAAATTCGTCGGCGCAATGGCGTCGAGATATTGCCTCGTCGCGAATTCGAGCCGCCGCTTTTCCGTGGCGGGCAGCGGAGCGAGATGCGCGAGCTCGCGCAAATAATCGGCGTACAGCAGATACGACTGCTTCAGCAGTGCGAAGAAGGGTTGATCGCCCCACGCGGCCGCACGGAAGCGGCGATCACCCGGAAGCGGCTGAACGAGCTCCGGCAACCTGCCTCCAGTCGCCTGCAGGTCGAGCGCCGCGCGCCATAGCGCCTGCATCCTGGACTGAAAGCGCGCGTTGAGATCGGCGATCGCGGAGGCGGCCAACGGCGTGGCGTCAGGTGGGGCGTGCGTCGCAGCCAGCATGGGCAGCTGTTCCGCGCTTTGCGCGAGCCCCATCGACCGGCCCCACCAATCGGCCCACGCCGACTGCGTTTGCTGCCACTGGCGCGCAAGCTCGGCCCAGGCATTCGGGTCGCGCGGATCGAGGGGCGCCATGCCCTAGTGCTCGAGCGCCAGGTGGACGCCGCCGATGATCGCGACGCCAAGCCCGATCAGTACCATCTGCTTGGCGGTCTCGAGCGGCTCAGGTCGCCGATGCAGGCTTGGAATGAGGTCGGCGACCGCGACGTAGAGCAGGCTCGCCGCCGCCACCGCCAGCACCGTCGGCAGCATCTGTTGCATGCCCGCCAGCGCGAAGTAGCCCGCGAGGCCGCCCGCCAGCGTCGCGCAGCCGGCGGCGACGTTGAACGTGAATGCGCGCCCGCGGGTGAAGCCGGAATGCAGCAACACGGCGAAATCGCCGACCTGCTGCGGTACGGCATGGGCAACGATCGCGACCGTCGTCGCGATGCCGACGCGCAGGTCGGTGAGGAAAGCCGCGGCAATGACGATGCCGTCGCAAAAATTGTGGACGCCATTGCCGATCAGGATCATGAGGCCGGAGCGCCCGCCGTCGCTGTGCCCATACCCATGCGCATGCAGCGCGTGGTCGTGCTCGGTCTCCTCGGCGTCGTCGCGATGCTCCTCGTGCCCGTGCGCGTGACGCCACAGCACGAGCTTTTCCAGCAGGAAGAACGCAAGGAGCCCGACGAGGACGGTCACCATCACGTGCTGCGCGTCGCCGGTCTCGAGCGCGTGCGGCAATATCTCGATGAAGGCGGCGCCAAGCAGCGCGCCGACTGCGAACGAGACCAGTCGTGAAATCCAGCCGGCATGCAACGCGAGCGTCGCCGCTGCGGCAATCGTGGCGAGGACGCCACCGGCGGCGGTGGCCGCAACGATGTAGCTGAGCGTATTCACGAGGGCGGGCAGGAGCCGGGGCGCAAGAAACGAACGGCCGCGTGCGAACAGGCTGCATTATAGGGGTAGCCGGCATCCGATTACGCGGCGTCGTGATCGGCAAGCCATGCGACGAGCGCCATTCGTCCGCCTTGCTTGTCGCGCCGATACGAGAAGAAGCGGCCGCTATCGGTGTACGTGCATGAGCCATCGACGGTCACGTCATGCACGCCGATCGAAGCGAGCCGCCGGCGTGCGAGCCCGGACAAATCCGCGAGCCATTTGCCCTCGCGCAACGGCGAGAAGCAATTCGCCGCTCCCGGGTCGGTGTCGCAATACGCGGCGTAGACATCGGGTCCCACCTCGAATGCGCGTGGACCAATCGCCGGACCCAGCCACACGCTGAGGTCGGTTGCGGGCACGCGCATCGCCGCCAGCGTCGCTTCGAGAACGCCCGCCGCAAGTCCGCGCCATCCGGCATGCGCGACGGCGATCACGCTGCCCGCACGATCGGCGAACAGGACGGGCAGGCAGTCCGCGGTCTGGACGGCGAGCACGACGCCGGAGACCCGTGTCACCGCCGCATCGGCGCGGGGCCGTGTTGCCTGCACGCCGTCGAGCATCGGTTCGTCGATCTCCACGACGTCGCGGCCGTGGACTTGCACGAGCCAGACCGGCTCGGACGGCAAGACATCGAGCGTGGCGGTGACGCCAGCACTCGTGGCGCCGGTGCGCGTGGTGAACAGCGCCTGCACCCGGGCAGGACCATTCCATGCCGGCACGATCCAATCGAGACGGCGCGCGGCGAGCTCGTCGACGAGGCGCGCCGTCACGGCTTGCGCTCCGCCTGGCGGCGCTCGCGCAGCACGGCCATGAGTGCCGCGAAATCGGCAGGCAGCGCCGCTTCCCATTGCATCGCCGCGCGGGTGGCCGGATGCACGAGGCCCAGGCGCTGCGCGTGCAGCGCCTGTCGCGGGAATGCTTGCACAACATCCGGCACCGGCACGCCGATTTTGCGCCGTCCTCGATACGTGGCGTCGCCGACCAGCGGGTGACCGATCGCCGTGAGGTGAACGCGAATCTGGTGCGTGCGGCCGGTCTCGAGCCGGCAGCGCAACAACGTGACGCTGCCGAACCGCTCGATGACATCCACGTGCGTGCGGGCGGGCTTGCCGGAAGCGACCACCGCCATCGACGTTCGCTGGACCGGGTGGCGTCCGATTGGCGCATCGACCGTCATCGCCCGCGCCACGTCGCCATGCACGAGCGCCAGGTACTCACGCTTGACCGTCCGGGCGGCCAGTTGCCGGACGAGGTCGGTTTGCGCTTCGCCGGTCTTGGCGACCACGAGCAGGCCGCTCGTGTCCTTGTCGAGGCGGTGAACGATGCCGGCGCGCGGGAGCGCGGCCAGCGCGGGCGCGTGATGCACCAGCGCGTTCAGCAGCGTGCCGTCGCGATTGCCGCTGCCGGGATGCACGACCAATCCCGCGGGCTTGTCGACGACGAGCAACGCGGCGTCCTCGTAGAGGAGCGAGAGTGCGATCGGCTGCGCAACGAATGCGGCGTTGGGCGCCTCGATCGATACGACGACGACGGTCTCGCCGCCGCGGAGCTTGTGCCGCGGCGACGTGACGACCGCGCCGTTCACGCTGACCTGGCCCGCTTCGATCCAGCCTTTCAGCCGGTTGCGCGAATGGTGCGGCAGCAGCTGCGCGACCGTCTGGTCGAGGCGGGCGCCGGCGGCCGAAGCCGGCACGGTCAGCCCGTGCGGCGCAGCAAGGTCTTGCGGACAGGCCGGGGACATGGGGCCGGAGTTATAATTCGCGCTCGAGAAACTTCGCCCGGCCGCTACAAGATGCATCTGCTCTCTGGAGTCACAACCACATTGCGCGCTTTGCTGGCGGCAGCGGCGCTCGCCATGGCCCTCGCGGGGTGCAGCTGGTTGCCCGAAGTTAAGGACGAGACCGCGACCTGGTCGGCGGATCGACTCTACCAAACCGCGCACGAAGCGATGCTCCAGGGCAATTATACGCGGGCGACCAAGCTCTTCGACCAGCTCGAGGCGCGCTTTCCCTACGGCCGCTACGCGCAGCAGGCGATCCTCGAGTCCGCGTTCGCGAACTGGCGCGCCAACGAGCAGGCGGCGGCGATCGCCGCATGCGACCGCTTCATCCGCACGTATCCAAATCATCCGAACGTCGACTATGCGTATTACCTCAAGGGGCTCGTGCACTTCCGCGAGGACCAGGGCCTCCTGGGATACGTGTACGAGCTCGACCTCGCCGAGCGCGATCCGAAGGAAATGCGCAGCTCGTTTGCGGCGTTCAAGGACCTGACCGCGCGCTTTCCGGACAGCCAGTATTACCAGGACTCGATCACGCGGATGCGCTACCTCAACAACGCGATGGGCACCTACGAGGTGAACGTCGCCACCTACTATTACAATCGCGGCGCCTACGTCGCGGCCGCCAACCGTGCGCAAGGGGCGCTCGTGAGCTTTCCGCAGACGCCGTCGAACGAGCGCGCGCTCGACGTGCTGCGCAACAGCTACAAGAAGCTCGGGATGCCGCAACTCGCCGACGACTCCGAAAGGATCCTCGCCAAGACGTATCCGGAAAGCCGATATATTTCCGGCGTTCCGGACAAGCCGTGGTGGAAATTCTGGTCGAGCGACGATCAGAGCTACGGCGTGCAGGCCACCGGCCAACTTGCGACCAAGCCCTGGTGGCAATTCTGGTAGACGGTTTCGTCGTCACCGCGCTACGCGCGATTCACCGCAGTTCGCCCGAGTTCCCTTTTTCGATCGACGAATACGCACGGGGCCGGCGTCCCGCGGGATGACATCAGCGCCGCGGATGGTCCGCCGCGCCGCTCGAGAGATCGCGCAGGAACGCCACGGCATCATCCTCGTCGCGCGTCCGCCGCATCGGCGGCAGGCTTTGCCAGATGCGCCGGCCATACGGCTTGTCCGTGAGCCGAGGATCGCAGATTGCGAGCACGCCGCGATCCGTCTCGGTGCGGATCAGCCGGCCCGCGCCCTGCTTGAGGCTGATCGCCGCTTGCGGCAACTGCCACGCCATGAACGGATTGCCGCCGTCGGCGCGCAGCCGATCGAGCCGCGCCGCGAGCAGCGGATCGTCGGGCGGCGCGAACGGCAGCTTGTCGATCACGACCAGCGACAGCGCATTGCCGGGCACGTCCACGCCCTCCCAGAAGCTCGCGCTGCCGAGCAGCACCGCGTTGCCCAGCTCGCGAAAGCGCACCAGCAGCTCGGAGCGTGAGCCTTCGCCCTGGACCAGCAACGGGAACGCGAGCCCGTCACGCGCAAACGCGTCCGCCAGGCGCTCGCGCGCCTGCGCCAGCGCGCGCAACGTCGTGAACAGCAGGAACGCGCGGCCGCCGCTCGCTTTCAACAGCGGCAGCGCCGCGTCGACCACCGCATCGGTGTGATCGGTTGTATTGGGCGGTGGCAGGCCGCGCGGCACGTAGAGCAGGCCCTGCTGCGGATAATCGAAGGGACTGTCCCATGCGCCGGTGGCCGCGTCGTCGAGACCGAGCTGCGATGTGTAATGCGAGAAATCGCTGCCGACGGCCAGTGTAGCCGACGTGAAGATCCACGTGCGCGCGCTGCCTTCGACCTGCCGTCGCATCAAGGGCGCGATCGACAGCGGCGAGGCCTGCAGCAGGAAACCATGCGGCGTGATGTCGATCCAGCGGATCCATTCCTGCGCCTCGTCGGGCGAATCCGGCACCGCTTCGGTGGCGCCGTCGCGCCAGCGCGCGATTTGCCGCGACGCCTCGAAGGCACGCCTTGCGACCGTCGCAAGCTCCTCGCCACGTTCGGCGAAGTGGGACAACTCCGTCGCGAGCCGATCGAGGGCCGCCGCGAGGCCGTCCAGCGCCTGGGCGAAACCCTCGCGCGCCATGATCACGTCGCGAGCGTGTTTCGCCGGCATGTCGCCGGCGGCCAGGCGCAGCTTGCGAATGGCGGGCACGAGCTCGCTCGCCGCATCGGGCAGGTCCGGTACGTCGCGCGCCGCCGCACGCGCGACGATCTCGGCGTCGCGCGCCAATTCCGCCAGCTGGCCGGCGGTGACCTGCTCGCCAAAAAAGAGCGTCGCGGTGTCGGGCAGCTGGTGCGCCTCGTCCAGGATCACCGTATTGCAGTTGGGCAAAAGCTCGGAGACGCCTTCGTCGCGCAGCATGACGTCGGCGAAAAACAGATGGTGGTTGACCACGACCACATCGGCGTCGAGCGCCTCCTTGCGCGCCTTCAACACGAAGCAGGCGGCATGATGCGGGCAGTTCTGGCCGAGGCAGTTGTCGCGCGTCGAAGTGACGAGCGGCCAGATCGACGCCTGTTCGGGCACGTCGGCGAGCTCGGCCCGATCGCCACGCTCGGAGGCCCGCGCAAACGCGATGATTTTCGGCAGGTGGCGGACGTCGTCGCGCGAAGGCAGCCGGTCTTCGCGCGCCGCGCGTTCGAGATGATAGTGGCAGACATAGTTGGCGCGCCCTTTCAGCAGCGCCACGGTGACCGGCGCAGCCAGCGCGTCACGCACCAGCGGCAGATCGCGTTCGAACAGCTGATCCTGCAGGGTCTTGGTGCCCGTCGAGATGATCACCTTGCCGCCGAACAGAAGCGCCGGCACCAGATAGGCGAACGTCTTGCCGGTGCCGGTCCCGGCCTCGGCCACCAGTTGACCGCGTTGCGCGATCGCGGTTGCGATGGCCTGCGCCATCGCGAGTTGCTGCGGCCGGAACCGGAAACCCGGAAGCGCGGCGGAGAGCGTTCCGCCGTCACGAAAGATCGCGTCGAGCGTTGGATCGTCGTTCGAAGCAAGCGGCCCGGATTCGATGACTGGCGCCGCGACCATGTCCATGTACTTTATTTGGCCTTCGCGGCTTCGGCCGCCTTTGGCTTCGCCTTGGGCGCCGCGACTTTGACGGCAGCGGCGGCGTCGGGGGGCGTGGAAAAACTCACGCGGACCGCCTCGATCTTGTAACCCAGCTCGTCATAAATGTGGTTGACGCGATCCTCATAGGCGTCGCCGGGCTCGCCCGCTTGCCATTTGAGGTTGGCCATCGACTCCAGCCAGAACTGCTGCAGCGTGCGCAGACTGTCCACCGCTTCGCGCCAGCCCGTGGCCTCGCGCAGCGCCGCCTGGTACGGGCGCGTGATGTTGATCTTCTGCTTGTCGACGCAATACTCGCTCTTGGCGCCGTTGACGCCCTCCTGCGCCTGGGCAAGGCCGAATTCGATGATCTCGATGCTCTTCACGTGCCGGCACATCGTGTAAAGATGGACGACCGCGTCGAGATAGCAATCGAGGCCGGTGTCCGGGGTGTTGGGACAAATGTACGTGCTGCCAGGCTGAAATTTCTGTGCCTGCGCAGGCGAAGCGAAGGGCATGCACAGGGCAGTCGCGAGCAGGACGATCAAGCGGACGAGCATGGAACCACCTCGATTGCGACGGAAGCAATCCGGAATCCTACCTTGTCGTCCGCGCGGCGGGGTAGTCCGTCGAAAGGATTAGGGTGCTTTGCACAGCCGCATAAACGAAAACCGCCGGTTTTGACACCGGCGGTTTGAGATCAACATGACTTTTGCGGGGCTGCGGGTCCACCGCCTGCTCTCCGCTTGATCAACCGCGTTTCTTTTGACGACCTGCGGGCCGTTGCAGCGCCGCCAACGCGGCCAACGCAAGCACGAGCGTCACGATCGTGGCGGTGCTCAATGTCGGTATGTCGGCCGGCGGCGCGGCGACCACTCCCGGCACGCCGGGACCGCCCTGGTCGATGATCGACCCGTTTGCGGCGAGATCGTCGTCGCCGAGACCGCCATCGGTGATCGCGATCGTGACGACATTTCCGCTGACGGTCGCCGGCAACGTGTACCAATGCGGCGTGGCGTTGCCAGGGGTTGGCCCGAACTTCCAGTATTGCGTATTTGCAGGCAGTGGCTGCGGATATGTGATCGTGACGTTCGCTGTCCCGCCTGGCGTGCAACTAGGTCCAACGACGAAGGTGAACAGCCCGTGCGGGAATGCGACCCCGGGAGGCGCAGTGCCCGCAGGCGGCGACGCGGGCGAGCCTGCGACCGGAATGAACTGCGCCGACGCAAAACCGCAGCTCGCACCGGAGCCAACCAGTGTCGCCGTCGCGTTACCCGTCCCGGTCGCGGTCGGAGCAGTGAACTGCGTAACCGGCGCCAAACCGGTGGAGACGACCAGGTTCACTCCGCTGCCCGCGGCCACCGATGTGCCCGCTACCGGATTCTGCGAGATCACGCTGCCCGCTGGCACCGTCGCCGAGGCCTGCTGCGTGATCGTGCCCACCACGAGTCCCGCGTTGACAATCGCCGTCGTGGCCGCGGCCTGCGTCAAGCCGACAACATTCGGCACGCTGACCCCCGCCGGACCGGTGGAGACGACCAGGGCCACTGCGCTGCCCGCGGCCACCGAAGTGCCGGCCACTGGATTTTGTGAAATCACGCTGCCTGCCGGTACGGTCGCCGAGGCCTGCTGCGTGATCGTGCCGACCACGAGTCCCGCGTTGATGATCGCGGTGGTGGCCGCGGCC
>Ga0268264_10000565_pt1 | contig 45495 bp, 64 predicted proteins | sample KBSSwiS32_FD_190357 | JGI IMG/M metagenome (GOLD analysis project Ga0268264, IMG submission 190357) | Switchgrass rhizosphere microbial communities from Kellogg Biological Station, Michigan, USA - KBS Switchgrass S3-2 (SPAdes) (version 2) | ecosystem: Host-associated > Plants > Roots >... | reverse complement strand
TAACTTTTTATAAAATTTTTTGCTTTAAAGGTTAATAATGAAGGCCGCAATAAGCTAAAATTTTAGATGCGCAGCAAATAATTTTATAAAAAGTTATAAGCCTCGGCCAGCGGATAAAAAAAATCAGCGCCGAGATCTCTCTCAGGCGCCGATTCCTTCAAAGCAAATGAAGAGCTCGCCGAAGCGAGCGCCACAAATATAGCATTTAGATCAGCAAAGCTTCGGGAAATAGATAAAGCTTTTTGCAAATCCTTTACACGGCTTGCCGATCGCGACCGGGAAGCCGGGCCTCGATTGATAAAGATCGATTCGCATCTCAGCCAGGATCGCCTGATCGATTTTCTGCAGATCAATTTTCAGATAAGCCGTGCATGGCATCAGCTCCGGAGAGCTCTTGCGCGGATGAGCATCGCTGCCGCGCGGCGCGAAGCTGATCATGAAAGCGAGCAAGACGACAAAGCCGATCAGGCCCGAGAAGAAATTTGGTTTTTTCATGCTGTTGATTTTTAGGGGTGAAATTTATAGAATCGAAATATACAAGTTTTTGTTCACTGCGGAGGCTTCATCTCGAAATGATACGGATCCTTGAACGTCTCGTCATAGATGCCGTTCCGATTCCAGTCGCCGCCCCAAACATTCGAGGGATGCAGCGCCATCCAGAAGCTGCCGAGCGGGCGAGCCGTCTCGATGTCTTTCAGATATTGCTCAGTCGATATCCCTGGAGCGAAAAGCATCTGATCGCCGAAGAAGATATTCACATCGCCGGCCAGGCGAACGATATGCCGGCTCTCCATGGTCTTTGATCTGCCGGAGGCGACGTAGATTTTTTGAATCTCTTCAGTCCTCGCCCATTCGCCCGCCGTCATGCGGAAGCCTCGCTGATAAGCGAAGTCGATTAGCTTGCCGAAGTTCTGAACAAAAATCTGTTGATAATTCAGAAGCGCGCTCATTTCGTCTGTGCTTTAAGGACGTTTCGCTTATCGACTGAACGCATTGCGGAATAGCCGAGATAACCGGCGCCGAATAACGCCCAGAGACTGTCAGGGATCGCCGCCAGGAGCGCCGAGATATTCTCTGCAGCCTGCTTCATTGCCAGCGGCCACCAGATGCCGAGGATGCCTCCAAGGAAGCATAGCGCGATCACGCCATACATGACATAGAGAAACATCGGACGCGCACGGCTCGTCCATTTATCGGAGCTCTGCGCTTCAGCAAGCATAACGCTCATGCTCTGCTTCATCTCCTCGAGGGAGGCGCGGTTGCTTTCTTTGAGCAGCTCGGCCTGAGCCGCTGCTTTCTGTGCCGGATCCGGGATCACCTTATCGATAATCTTCAAGCCGAAGCCGATTGCGTCGTCAAGCCCGAACATCAGCTTTTTTTCTTTTTAGGTCCACGGATGATCGCGCTGTTCATTTCGACGCGAGCGCGGATCGCGGCTTTCTTCGCAGCGCTCGGAGATTTATATCCGTTCTCCTTGCCGCCTCTTCCGCCGGCAGTCTTTTTTCCGTTGCCGGCGATCAAGCGCCAGTTATAGCGCTTGCCTCGCGTGTGATAGATTTCAATGATTGATTGATTCATGATTTTTTTATTTGATTGTGAATGTTCCCCAGTATCCGAGCACTCTTTGCATGCCGTCGACCATGCGAACAGCGCGGCAAGAGATCTGAATTTCTTTGCGATCAGCGATGATCGCAAAGTCTTCTTCAAAGTCGCGCTCATCGCTGATCGCTTCCTGCCAAGCCTGGCCGATTCGTTCGCGGTCAATATGAGAAACGATATTAATCCAGCCGGATCCGCAGATCTCATTCGGCAGCCGGCCTGTCAATTCAATAAAGGCGCGATTCGACCAGGTGAATTCCCCGGCCTGATCAGCCTCGAATGACGGCTGCGGATCTTCATAAAAACGAACGCGCTGACGAGATTCGATTCGATTCAAAGCATCCTTGATCGTCGCTCCGCCGTTTGTTTTTGTCTCGGCATAAATATCCTCGACTCTTTTTGAGAGCTGCTGCAGGAGCTCGAGATTCTTCCGCTGCATCTCGCGCGTCGTAAATGTCTTTACCAAGTAGCTCCAAAAAGCCCGCAGCGCTGCCTGAATCTTTTGCAGATTCTTCAGCGCTGCGGCGATCGCGGCGATTCCTGCGCCGATGGTGACAATCAATTTTATCAGCGGAGGAATCATATCGAGCGAAAACTTCATTGAATCGGAATAGGCGTAACAGTTTGAACAATATTCCCGCCTTGCGTCTTATTAAATTCCTGAATCTTGAAAAGCCAATTTGACTGGCCGTTCGTATTATTCCGGAAGCTGCGCTCAGCATACAGGAGATCGGAGACTAAAAAAGAAGCATCGCGATCCGTTCCATTTACGACTTGCGCGAGACCGGTGATCGCTCGCCTCGAATTCGGTCCGCGCCCGTTGCCTTGCCCTTGCACATAGATCGGCGTGATAACGAATGTGCACGGCGTATCAGGAGCGTTCCAAGAAAGATCAACAGAATGACCGCCGAGCAGCGATGCCTGAATACCGGAGACGGATCCGGGCAAGCCGAATTTCTTAAAGCAAGGAATCGTATCGGTGAGCGGATTTTTTATCAACGTCGTGCCTCCCGGCTGAACGTCGAGATAAAACGAAGTGCGGCAATGATTCGGACCGATACCGGAGCCGATCGCGCCGTCACCCGCTTCAGAAGTAAATACTTCAGGATTTGTCTTCCCTTCGACTTCATAATATCCTCGCGTGAGATTCGATATGTAAACGCCGAAATTATTATAGTAGTTCCCGTAATAATCCACGGTTCCTTTTCCGATTACGACATAACCGGTGCCGGTATCGGGATAGAGCTGCGAATCAGGAAATGAATCGACGCAGAGATATTCGCGCGATCGAAGATCAGGAACATACTGCTCGATCGCTTCGACTTCTTCTTCGTTGTATTGCGATACATGGCCTTCCCAGTGAAGAACAAAAACTCCGGGAGCGATGCTGTCTGTCCAATAAGAGCAGCCGAGATCAAAGATTCCAGGGGATCCTCCTTCAAAATAAAACCAGTTTTTCACAGCGAAGGCGACACGATCGCCCGCTTCGTTATAAACGATCAGCGAATCATATCCTGGAATCCGCAGCTGACCATTACAGACATAAACGCCGAGAGCCGGATTGATATAGATGACTAAATCGGAGTCGCCGATATTGATGCACTCGAAGGGAGCCGTCAGCACGAGCCCTCCGATCGCCGGCGGGCCCCCTTCGCATGAATCCTGATAATTCTGATTCGCTTCCAGGCGGAGATGCTCCTCGAATTCATGGCAAGAGAGACAGATATCAGGCTGCGCTTTTGCAATCGAGGCAAGGAGAAGGAAGGCAAACAATAATATTTTTTTCATAATTGTGTTTTGAGATGAATGAATGATTTATCTTCAAGAAGCTAACTTTCGTCGTCGGCTGCTCTTTGCGTCGCGTCGACGATTTGCTGATCTGTCGCATCAGCGGGGAGATCGGCGCAAGCCGTATCGATTGCATCGCCGATAGCTTGCGTAGGCGGAATATTTTCCTCTTTTGCCAGGAGCAAGCATTGTGTCAGGGGAAACTCTGCGTCGACTACATCGAGCATGATTTTCGCTTTTCTTTGAATTGAGAGTGTGACTGCCATTATGATTTTTATTTAAAGGGTTTAAGTAATTCCTGTGAAAATTCCTTTGTAGAAATGAAGCGTCCCGATTCCGACGATCGATATGTCGAGCGTCTCTCCCTCGTTGTCATCGAGTTTTAAACTTGAGCCTGTTAATAACAGCTCGACCTCTGCGTCTGCGGTAACTCGGATTGATTTTTTTCCGTTCGACTCTATGCCAACAACGAACTCTTGCCCATCAGGAATGCGAATTTTTCTTATCGGCACTCCTTCTTCTCTGATTATCGCATCGCCATTTGGAATCTTGTCTGGATCATCGTAATCAGAAAAGTTTGTAAAAACTTTTGCTTTTGCGACAGCATATCCAACAACAGCAGACTCGCTTGTATAATTTACATCGTCATTGCCTCCGATCGATGTAATTTTATTGCTCTGACTTTCCAGCCCATTAATTTGAGCCCCGACGGCGGAGATCTCATCGCTTAGCGATTGATCCGCTTGCGATCGAGCCGTCGCTTCATTTGCGATTGACGTCTCGAGGCCGTTGAACGCTGCTTGCTGAGCCGTACTAATCGGCTTGCTGGAATCCGGCGTATTGTCAACATTGGAAAGCCCGATATCAGCCTTGCTCCAAAGTAGCTTGAGCTGATTAAGAATCCTTGTATAAACTTCAGTCGCGCTATTTCCCATTAGTCGAAAGTGATTATCTCGAGAAGCGTATGATTGAAGAGCCCTTGCGTGAAAGTAACATTTGAGAAGCTAAACATTCCGACTCGGCATTCCGAAGCTGTCGTCACTGCTTGCTGAGGCGTCCAGGCATCAGCTCCGCCCAGGCCCATTAGCATCGGATTAAACAGCACGAAAGTCTTCGCGGAGAAAACCGCGGCGCTCGCTGTGACGACGACGCTTCCGTCTGCATCTGTCGTGAGCGTAAAAGTCACGCCGACATAATCGTTATCGAAAGTATTATGCACCGTAATCACTCCGGCATCATTCTGCGAGAAAGAGATTCGGACGCGCTTCGCCTGCCCTTGCGTGAAATGCTTTATCAGGTTCGCTGTCGCGGTTCCGTCAGGAGAGAAAGGAAATCTTTCTGTGCCGGTGAGCGCTGCGCGGACGAGCGCGGGATCGTTGATATTTTGATCAGCCATTGCTTTTAGTCTTTAGTCATTTTATTGTTTGAATCCCAGAGCACAACTCCGCCGGTATCCCAGAGCCAGTGATTCGTCGCCGGCGCTGCCCCTGAATCTATCGGAAGAAGATTGAGCGCTTGCCGAATGATGATCGGCTTCGGGCAGCAGTTTGATTTTTGTGTCTTTGCCACAATGATAGTTTTTTTATTCGTAATCATAGCCTTCACAGAATTTCGCCATGCAGGCCCGGTTGAATTGCAAAACAAGATCGAGATCGATCGTCATTAATAAATAATCGTAAGGGATATCCCTGCCGGCGCCTGCGAATTCTTCGCTCAGAATATGCAGCCGATCATCATTGATCTCATTGATCAGGATCTCTGCATCGATTGCTTCGGAGCTGTTTGCAAGCTCGCCGCTTCTTCCCTGCAGGATTCGGAAGAATTCCTCAGCTAAATAATCCGAGGCGAAAGCATTATCAATTCCGAGCTTCTCTTTGCGGATGCTGATCAGGATCCGGATCGGGATGATCGCCTGCTCATATTGCGAATCGCAGACTTCGCGGCTCTCGATCGGCGATTTGCCGAAGCGCATCGGCGAGAGCTTGCGCAAATAAGCCAGGCCGTTATTCTCCGAAATATTGATCGGCTTATAATTGCCTTGGCCGATATATTGAACCGGATAAGAGCCTTGCGCCGTATCATACAGCTCGGCGATATCGATCACGGTCTCGAATAATTTCGAGGCCCGGATTTTATCTGCGATGAAGAGGAATCCCTGGCGTATCATTTCGCTGCGAGCGCTTTTCTAAAATTGAAATCGAGCGTCTTGAAAAATGCGGCCCGCTCAGAAGCCATAAGCCGGAACGTTGTTCCGAATTTTTTTTCTAATCCTTCGCGCTTGCCGATGTTCGCTTCGCGTTTCAAAACGACGCGATATTCCTTCTCCGATATCTTTTTCGGAACAGCTCTTGCCGGCGTCTTCGCATTGCAGAAATCGCGCATCAAATCTCCTGTCAAAGTATAATTCACGCGATCGATCCTGCGACCGATACGATTGCGAAAGTCTTTGTAGTTATTGACGTATGTCGTCCGATGGATTCTCCCGTTCTTGAAAATATGCTCGCCGGCCTTTCCTCTTGTTGGCTTCAATCCCTCGGCAACAATAACAGTCATTCCCTCCTGCTTCTTGCGAATCGCGCCGGCCCGCGGAGAAGAAGTATCCGGGTTGATATACATCGGGCGCGTCGTATTGTATTGCCCGATCGGCGAGCCATCGCTTTTAATCCCGTCGACAAATATCCGGACCGCCTGGCGCGCAACCGTTGTGCGGACTGAAAGCTCGAAAGGCCGATTCAAAGCAATGATTTGCTGAATGCGGCTGATAGCTTTATCGGTATACTGAGCGACGGTGAGGGCCATTAATTCGGGATGAAATCAAATGAGACGATATCGAAATCAAAACTATCTCCGGAGAAGAAAGAGAAATAATAATAGAGGCGATCATAACGCACGCCGTCTGTCAAGCGGTCCGGCATCTTCGTTCCGAATCCTTTCTGCTTCGCAGCGGAAAAGCTACGGAATATAGACCGCTGTCCGGCTGGTTTGTCTGCAGGTGAAGCATGAAGCATCGGATGGAATATTCGAGGCGTTTAAAGCCTCAGTCATAAATTTTTGATACTTGCTTTCGTACATCAGGCGCCGCTCTTCGAGATCTTCTTTGCTCATCTGCGAGCCGGTCCGGATATTAATTTGAACCTTGCTTGCGGAGAAGATAGCATGCTCCATGATTTTTGCCGCGGTGCAATAAGCCAGCGGCAGCGCGAGCCGATTCGCGATCGTGCATATCCAATCGCGATGATTGCAGCTCAAAGAATAGAGAATCGATACGCCGCCCGTTTCCTGTGCGGGCTTGATGTTCGCATCGATCTTCTGATCCGCGATCGCCATCAAGGCGGGCCGGACGGTTAAGTATCGATTATTGAGCTCCCATTTCCCGCAGCAAGAAGCTCCGGGAGCGCTTAGCGTCCGATTAGAAGAAATCCCTTCGCATTCATAGCCGAGAAAGGCATTCAGGTATTTGCGATCGCTCGGAACCGTCAATGCAACAGCTTCCGTTCGGATCTCATTCGGCTCAACCGGTATTTTGAAAGAGCTGATCTGAATCCCCTGGATAAGATCATAGAGATAGAATGTGATTTCTCCGGAGAAATTTACCTGAATAGAAACTTGCGGAACATAAAGATCGAGAAAGCTCTCGCGATTATTCATTCGGAATTGAACGCCCTTCAGCATGCCGACGGATCCGGCGATCTGCTCAAGATTGTTTTGGAAAATTCCGATGCGCTGATTCTCCAGGACGCTCATCGCTTTATATCGAGGCGAGAAATGATTATTCACGCCGGCGACGATATCCTGAAGAGCGGAATCGTAGCAATCGTTATAGATATCCTCCGCCGTCCGATACTCCGAAGTGAGATATGATTCGATTTCTGATCGCGAGACGCCGAGCTTGCGCAGATAAATCCCGCTCGTCGGCGATGATTCTCCGCACTGCCCGTCGATGGCGACAAGGCTCTTGAAGCAAGTTTTAAGTAATGAAGAAGAAGCGGACATCGATGAGCTTTTGAGATTTTAAAAATGAGCAGAGGACTTCTCCTCTGCTCATAAAATTTCAACAGCTTAGTTGTTCACTACTTTGATGCCGGTGACGAATTTCACGCCTTCCATCGGATCGCCAGGAGCGAACATATCTGCAGGCATGCTTTTCAGCGCGACTGCAAGACGAAGAAGGACAGAGATCTCGCCGCAGTTATCAGAGATCGTGATATCGAACGGCATTCCGCTCTGCGGATCCTGCATGACGCCTTTCCAGTAATTTGAACCGGTCGAGCCGCCTTGCTGCGTGAAGCGCGCAAGAGCTTCTTCTTTCAGGTCGTTGTTCTTGGTGTAATACACCGGCTGCAGCGCTTTCGGCTGCACAGCCCAGGCATAAGCAGCTCCGCCTGCAGCGCTTTGAACGCGCTTATCATAGAGGACAGCTTTACCGTAGTTTGCAACGATTTCTTCGAGATTGAAGCCCTGATTCGAGCAGCATCCCGCTTGCATCACGCGATAGTATTTCCGCAATGTTGCGCCGGAGAAGATGATCGGAGGCATGCAGAAGCTCGTCTGCTCGATCGCGAAATCGATATCCTCGAAAGCCGTCGGATTGATATCCTGCGATCCTGTGCGGAGCGTATTGACGGTGAGGTATTTTTTCGATCCCTCAGTCGTGATCGGAGAGACAGAAGAATCCCATGGGCCGATCAGCGCTGCTGCGAGCGTTGTGAGACGCGTCGCGACCTTTGCCCAGAGAGCATCGATCATTCGCTGAATATGCTTTGCAAGAATCAAGTCGTTCGATTCGCAAGCATAGATCCAGTCGCCGAGATCAAAGAGTTCCTCGACCTTCAAGCCGGCCGTAGGATCCATTGAATATGTCGTCGAAAGGTTTCCGCGCTTGGTCGTCGCGACGCATTCCTGCGAAGTAAGATCCGCAGTCGTGACTTCTGATTCGAGCAATCGCTGATCATAAGTCAGCTCAATCGTCCGGAGTTTTCCTCCGCCCGGAACGAGCTTTTGCTGGATCCCGCCGCGGTTCATATCGGACCACATGAAATCTGCAAAAGGAGAAGGCGTCCGCAAAAATGACGGATCGCAATTTTGATAAAATGAAATGAGGTCAGCTTGCAGGTGAGGGCAGGCGACCAGGGTGGTGGGTGCGTATGACATTTGAAAAATAGACTTAGAAATGAGGGCGCCGTTAGAGCCGCGCCGATCGCATCTTAGCGAATATGCCTCGCAAGGCAACACATTTCCGGTCTATGCTCCCGGATGCAACATTCTCAGGATTCTTCCCCTGCCACGGAGCGCATGCTTATGTGCCTGCGTTCGGAATCGTTGAGGAAACGCGACGCACTCTTGCGCCAGGCGTTTCGGGGGTAAATGTACGGGATTGTTGATTATTTGCAACCTCCGTAGAAAATTGTTTTTGCTGCTGCTGCTTTTCATGCTTCATCGAAACGCCGGCACCGGCTTTCTCGATAAAGTCATTCAGCAATTCTTCCGGCGTGAAAAACTTTCCGTGCGCTGCTCCGTTCGGAATCATCGAGCCCGTCTTCTTATCATAAGCGGCATATTCGCCTTTCTCATCGAGATCGAGCTTATAGATCTCATTGAATTTTGCAAGCACACCGGCACGCTTATATTCATCTGCCTGAGCATTGAATTTTGCACGCTTGATCAGATCGTCATGCTTCGAGTCGAGCTTCCAGGTTTTCTCTTTCTGCGCGAAGCCTTGAACGAGCTCTTCGTTCTTCTTGGTGCTAACCTCGAGGAGCGATTCATAATCTTTGATCTTCAGATTCACTTTCTCAAGATCGGCCTGCAGCGCCTTCAGCTTCTCGTCTCCGCCTTTTTTGCCTTGCTCTTCCAGATCTGCGATCTTCTTCTGCAGCTTCGTCTTTGTCTTCGAGAGCGCAAGCTCGACGACCTGCTCGACGCCTTTGTCTTTCATCTCATCTTCTGAAAGATCTTCGATTTCATTCTGCTTCAGGAAAGCGCGCGTCTTCGAGATCGTAGATCCGGCGATGGCGCCCTGCGCTTTTTTCTGGAATTCTTTAAAAACCGGCGAAGCCTGATCCTCGAGGACGTCGCGGCGCAGATAAGTTTTGTCGAATTCGGCTTTGAAATCTTTGATTTCTTTCGCCTTTTCAGGATCGATCCCGATATATTTTAGGAGTTCTTCGAGCATTGTATTTTGCTTAGATTGTTGATAAAGTTGTTAATAATTAATCTCTGTTCACTCGGAGCCGCTCCTGCTTTCCCGATCCTTTTTTCGGAGTTGCTTCGGAGTTATGGTTATCCGCAGGATCGGCTTGTTCGTCTTCTTCGCGATGATCTTCATCGTTGATTTCGATCGGAAGCTCTTCTTGCTTAACAGGCGCAGGAGATTCAGTTTCATCTTCGGGATCCTTTTTGACTGATTCTTTTTCGATCAGCTTCTCTTGTTCTGTCAGCTCATCATGATTATCCTCCGGCCGATTCTTCTCGATGAATAAGGCGCATTCAGATTCGCTTCCGATGAAGCGGCATTCCTCTGGAGCCATGACATGAGAGAGATCGGTTTCATGAGAGCGAATCTTCCATTCCAGATCGACGCCAAAAACATTTTTCGTATCCGATGCTGCTGCATCAGGATTATCTGCTTCTTCAAGCTCTTCGAGTTCATATCCGGAGATCCGTCTCCATTCAGGATCGTTCGCCATGTGCACGGGCGCGAACATTACTTCGCCGGAATCTTTATGCACGCATCTGAGTTTTTCTATTGCCATGAAAGTTTTGATTATGCCACAAGAAAGGAAATTATCTGATACGCTCAAAGCCCGAGCTCTGCGCGCTCGAATTCGCTCGGCACGAAATTGCCTGAAGCGATATTCCGCATAATGACTTCCCGCGGAACGGTATCGATCGTCACCGGCATGATCGAGTGCTGGCAATTCCAGCCGCCGGCATTGACAAAAATCGTCTGCTCATTCGTGCTGTCTTTCATCTTGCCAGCCCAGTCAAGCGCAGCCCAGGCTTCGATTTCTTTTTTATGATAATAATTGCCGTGCCGCTCGATGCAAAATTCTCTCGAGGAAGGCAGCTCATCGCCGGCATAAAGAAACCATTCAGCCTCGAGATCCTCCGCGATCGCGAAGGTATAGCTGCGGTCGGCGACGGAAATAGCATCGGAAGCAACCTGCTTTGCGTATTGCAAAAGCTTGCCGCTGATCGGAGCTGCTCCTGCAGGACCTTCGCCTCCGATAGCGATCCGCCGAATAGTCGCGACAGTGTCCTTGATTGAAGCGCCGCTGCTGATCGCCTTATCGATTTCTGTATTGATCGCCTGCAGGAATCCTGTCTTCGGCGTCGCGCCGGTGAGCAATTCGACCGCATTTCGCTTCGATTGCAAAAAGACCTGATCAGCGATTTTTGAAGCCTCGAAAGCCGGAAAAGCTTTCTGAAAATACTGATCGGCGAGATCTTTCTGCTTATCGAATTCAGCGGCGAAGGAAGCGACTGCTGAGAGATAATCGCCGGAGCCGAGGATCTTCGATAAGGAGCGATTGATCTTTTCCGCCAGGCGGAAATTTGCAACCGTCGGACGGATCTTGCCCTCCGCCGTCCTGGAGAGATCGGCGAGCATCCCGAGGAGATCCTGATAGATATCGCGCTGAATGCGCTCGATATTCGTATAGAGCTCCTCGGGGATCCTCGAAAGCCTCGCCGCTTTCCGCTTTAAGATATCATTGATCGAAGGCATCAGAGAACGGGAGCTGCTCCCGCGGCTTCAGTCTTTATGCGCTCATTGAGAACGCGGATGCTATCGGTCAAGGCTTTTGCTGTTTCGGCGTCTCCGGAAGCTTTTGCGGCCTGCTGAGCGCCTTGCAGCTGCCGGAGCTGCTGCATGAGTCCGCCTTGCGTTCCTGCCATCACCGAATCAACCTGATTGAGCGCAGAGAGGGCATCGGCGGCCTGCTTCGCCGCCTGGATCGAAGCGACTTTCTGCTGCGCCTTTTCCTGAAGCGCGAGAATCTGCGCATCGATCTTCTTGGTGAAAAACGCTTTATCAGCGCGGATCAATTCGTCGACGAACGTCAATGCGGAATCATGCAGGATGATTTCCCATTTCTCGATCAAGCCTTGCGCTTCTTTCAATTCAAGATCGGCGATCGGCGCCATGAGCAAGCGATCAGCTGCGATGATAAGCGTAAAGATCTGCGCCGTCTGCGTTTCGTTATAATACCGGGCCTTGACATATCGCTCGAGGATAGACTTGATGACGAAAGGAGGGAAATTTCCGGCGACAGCTTCGGAAATTTCGCGGACATAATCAGCCTCCGTCTTTAAATCATAATCGACAGGAGAAGAAACGACCGGTAGATGCTTCTCATATTCCTTCGCCGTAAAAATATACATCGCCGATGCGCGATACATAAAGCGAAGGAGATCGAAGATCTGATCCGCCGTCGGCTTGATGAAAGCTTTCAAGGCGCGATCATCCAGGACCATTCCCGTCGCCAGATCCGGAGCTCCTCCGCCGGCGCCACCGTTGGATTGAACCTCTGATTTGCTCGTGCCCAGATGCAGGATCCGCTTCGCCTTCGATGTATCGCGATCAATCTTCTTGAGCAGGAACTCGAGCGCATTCGTGCCTGGCTCGACGAACATCATCGGGTCGCGGAGCTGCGAGGATCCTTGCAGATCTTTATCGAGACCGGCGAGGCGCTTGATCAGCATCACGCCTTGCGGGCCGAGATTATTCTTCACGCCGAAGCCATTGCAAGCCGGGCAAGTGAAGCGGCTGTCTTCGGCGATATCATCGATAACGCCATCATTGCAGCGGATCTTATCTCCCGCTCTGTTCGTATGCTCGAAATCGCATTCGGGCCCTTCGAGGATCCTGTAAGGATAGACGCAGTTATTAATTGATATCTGCAGATACATTTCATTGAGCAGCGCGAGATCAAGCGTATCGACGGCATAAAAGAAAGGAGAGATCCACATCGTACCTTCTTTCGTAATCCGCGGAACGCCCTGCAGGAAATGAACCGGTATTTCTCCCCATCCATGGTTGAGCACCATCCGGACCTCAAAAGTCTTGTCCTGATATTTGCCGACTTGCCGGATAAGGAAGATCTGATCCTCGTCATAAAACTCAAAGCATCTGCCGATCTGCTGCTTGCCTCCGCCGTAATCGACGATGCTTTTCTCGTCACTTTCATAGAGATAGTATTCTTGAGAACGGAAAGCGACGAGCTGATCGCAGCGAAAATAAATCGGATAAGGCTCAAGGTCCTGCGCATCATCAAGAATCTCGCGCGCACCGGCAGAAGCAGCGGGATCGCTCCGATCGATTACATTATTCTGCTCATCGACGAGCAGCGTCTTGAATTCCTTCGGACGTACGACGATCGAGCCGAAAGCATCCGTGAGCTTTATGTGCGGAACATAATAACGCCAGAAGTTTTCTAAGGATCCGTATTCCGGAACCTCTTCTTCGACATATTTCTGAAACTCCGCATCCTCCTCTTTGAACTTTACGCTCCAGGAATTATCATCAAAGACGCGATTGAGCGTAGATAAAAAATCAAGATAAACCGGGAGCGTCGTCTGCTTGAAGTTTCCTTTGATGTAATTATATTCATCATCGGTCATTCGAGGAGCCCGCGAGCGGAAAAGCATCTCGGGGAATTCGCATTCTTCGCTGTGCACGCGAATGCGATCGCGCATTTCACAGACGGAGCGATAGATGCTATAATATTCAGGCCGCTTCGCTTCTTCCTTTTTCTTGCGGAAGACTCGGCCCATTAATTCACGGACGCGATCAGCCTCGCTGTCACTGCTTATTTTGATAACAGAAGTTACGATCTTCTGAACGTCTTCGATGCTGTACATAGCTTTGATTAATTAATAGATCCGAATCCTCGTCTGCATGCTTTCATGCGAAGAGGCCCATCTGCCGCAGCATCGACCGCGAGAGCGGGAAGCATGCGGATTACTGCTTTTCGGAAGCCGGAGCTTCGATCTTGATTTTGCCGTTTTCATCGAGCGGGAGATTTTTAGTTATGAAATTTTTAAGTGAGCCGGGATCCTTGAAGTATCCTCGGAAATATTTTCCTGCCGTCGGCCTGGTTCCGATCGGGTAAAGGATCATGAATCCGCAGCCGATGCAGACATGCAGAATCATATCATCGATTCGATAAAGATCTTGCGTGCCGCCTTCGTTGCGGCTGAAATATTTTACGCCGATATTTTCGACGATAGGCTGAGCCCAGGCGCAGGCCGGTTTAGTAGAGTCATTCATGCTTCAATTTTTTTTATGTAGGTTTTTGATTCGCCGATCCATCCCTTCTTGCCGAAGAGAAAAGAAATATGCAGCGGGAATTCGAGCTTCGATCTTTCGGCTTCGAGCTGCAGCTTGAGCCAGGGATGATAGATCATTTCATGCCCGCCGTAATATTGAGACTTAAAATAAACATCCCGCTCAAAGAGGAAAGCGAAATGCTTGAAGCGCTCTTCGATCAGAATCGTCTTCCCGTTTCCGCCTTCAAGCTCCGGCGGCTCATGCTTCGCAAATTGCTCGCCTCGCCAATGCCAGAGACGGCGATAAGGAATCAGATTGCCTTCGCCCCATTGTCCGACAGCAAGAAGATCATGCGAGAGATAATAATCGCAGAGGAACGTGCCGGTCTTTGCATTCTCCCTCAGCAGGCGCTCTTCGGCCCGCTCCATTTGCTCCGGCAGCCATTGCTCATCGGCATCGATTTCCCAGAGGAAGCATTCTTTATGCCCGGCAAGAATCAGCGCATCGACGGCAGCGCGAACCATATCGTCTTTGCCTGCCCAAAACTTCTGAGCAAACCGGTATGAAACTTTCCCGGGATATTTCTTTGAGAGATCTTCGATGAATTCTCTCGTTCCGTCTTTTGAGGCATAGCTGCGATCGAGCATATTGCACCAAGAAGTTGAGCCTCCGTTGCCGGCGGCGCCTTCGATGATGATCCAGTGATCAAGCGCATTGCAAAGCCGCTCAGCATAAAGCTCGTGCTTGAGATGATGCAGGCCGTTGTAAATGATTGTATACGCGATTCGTTTCATAGCTTCTGGAATATGCTCCATCCCTTTCCGGTCAGAAGATCCTCATTGATTTTTTTGTACTGCAGCGGGATCGCAAGCAATGCGGTGCGATTCGCCTTATTCTTGATATCGTTGCTGTCGAGCAATACGATATACTTTGATCCGCTTAAAGCGGCATAATCCGCGGCGCCTGAGAATTCGCTTCCGGAAAGGATCGCGATATCAGGAGCAGAAGAGAGCTCGTCTGCGATGATATCTTCTGCCCAGTCTTCATGCGCCGAAGAATTCGTAATGTATGCAAGCTCGGTCAATCTGCGCGCCTGGATCGATGCGATATCATTTGCATCAGGCAAGGAGGGATTCGCAAAATAAAAATCGCTGACGTCTTTTGCCGTCATGTAATCGGTATGCGCCGAAGCGATTCCCTTTTTTGGGAAACAAAGGACTGAGTTAATCATCCGCGCCGAGAGCTGAGAGAATAGCGAGGCAGAAAGCTCGATCGGGAAGAATTTATAATAAGCTTTTCCGAAGCTCATCTTGCGATCGAATGCTTCCATGATCGCGGAGCTGAGGCCGGATCCGTCGCCGGCACCGGTATCAATAGCCGTCTTGATATCGATTTGCGAAGCAATTCCGTAGACGATATTCCATAAGCGCCCGCCTTTAGTAAATGGGTTCATGCTCCTTTTTTTTGAAAGTTAAATTCAAAGCTTTTGCGCCGCTCAGGCGGAATCCTGCCTGATCAAGCTTCATCGCTATCTCGTCGATCTCCTCATCGCTCATGTGAAAGTATTCAAAGCTGATCAGCTGGATATCGATCAGCGAGAAGTCAATCGTCCGGATGATCCTTGCATCATATCCTTCGGTATCGATTTTCAAATAATCGATTCTCGGATAAGGATGCTCTTTCAGCAAATCATTGAAAGAGATTCCGCGGACGCGAATTTTGCGGGCCGAAGAATTCTTGTCGACTTTTTTATGATGCGATTCCAGGAGCGAGGACCAGTCATCGTTCGTATCGACGACGAAGAAATCGAATTCGCCTGATTCTTCCGTGATCGCGGCATCGACGAACGTGATATTTTCATGCCTGATCTCCGGGCAAGCCGCAGCTCCGAGCGGATCGATCATCAAGCCTTGCCATCCGAGTCGGGCGAGATCGATTAGCGTATCATAGCGATTGCATCCTATTTCGATGAAGTATTTCACTGCAAATCGTTTATGCGGTTCCAGTTATTCTCGAGCAGCGTCTCATCCCATTGATTCGGCACCTTGTCCGTCTTGTGATAATATTTCGGAATATCATGCGCCTCCGGGATGAGATCGACGAAGCAACAAAGCGAAGAATCGATGCAGTGAATCTCAGTTGCATTGAGAATCACCTGCAGCCAATCGAAAATTGTATACGATGCGCGCGGCTTGAAGTCTATTCTCTTCAGGCTTGTCTCAATGATGGCGGCGCTTCCGTAATCGCTGTTATCATGAATCAGGGCGAACTCTTGCCCATCAGCTTCTTCCAGGACATTGCGAAGCAAATAATTCTCCGCATCTGCGTCTCTTCGATATTCAAGCTGCTTTCGCTTCTCGACCGGGATGCCGGCGAGCTCATATTTTGCTTCGATGAAAGAAGAGAAGCGCTTCTTCTCGCGCTGCCACCAAGCCTCGGGAGCTCCTCCCTGGCCGAAGCTCAGATCGAGGACGCGAGCATAATATCCTTGCTCAGAAGCGACGGGCCGCGCATAATCGAAATATTTAAAGAGCGAGTGATAAGAAGTCGGGCAGAGCCAATCGATCAGGAATTCATCGGCGTAATGCCGAGCGATCGGCATGCAGATCAGGATATCGCCGACTTTTCCTTTTTGAATAAGCAGCATCCGCTTCTTGCGATAAGGATCCGCTTTCTCTGAAGGCAGAGGAGCGACTTCTCCCGGGATCCGGTCTGCTTCGGAATATCGCTTCGCTCCATGGTTATGGAGATGAAAGCTCTTGATTGAGAAGGAAGGATTCGCGACTCTGCGATAATGCTTGCGCATTTCAAAAGCAAGGCGGTTATCGCATGCCGGCCTTCCGAAAAAGAAATCGCAACTCATCTCGGGAATTTTCCCGCGGAAAATCCAGACGTCCTGCGACCATTCGTAATTGAAATGCTTCAGCGTTCCCTGGCTGTCGATTTCCCATCGAGAGAGCGCATAAGCAGACTCTTCATAATTCAGCTCCTTAATCCTTCTCAGGTTCTCGTCCGTGAAATAAATATCAGCATTAGCGATAATGCTGATGATATCTTTCCGCTCAGCCTGTGCATCATTCGCAAGAGCGAAAACATCCTTGAATGTCGGGCGCGAAGAGACTTCGATCATTCTTATTTTCGCGCTTATAACCGGCGAGCTGATCAGCTTCTCGCTGATCAAAAATATATTTTCAATTTCTTCGCAAGCCGAATTAAGCTTCAGGCACTTTATCAGCTCAGCATTGCGCAGCGGATCCGGATCCTCGAAATAAGAAAGGAAAAGATTTATCTTTTCATAATGCTGCATCTGCGGAATGCTCTCGGAGAGGTATTGCGCCGGCGGCTTGCGCAGCTGCGATCCGTTCGCATGCTTATCGCTCATGATCAAGTGATGCTTCAGATAGTGCGGCAAGCCCTTCGCGCGATGGAATTCATGCAGACGGCCGTCATAATATTCAAGCATCAGGACGCGCGGCATATTTTTATTTCCAAAGAGGCAGAGGATCGGAAATCTCCTTTCAAGCTCTTGATATCCGATATCGCTGCGATCATTCGCCATGAATAAATAAGGCCGGGCCGTTTCGCCCGTGATTTTCATCTGCGCAAGAGCGACATTCAGATAAAGCTCGTCGGGTTGCGTTCCGCCCCAGGTATATCTGAGCCGATCGAGCGGGATCGGGTATTTGTAATTCTCGCGGACCTTCCTCGAAAGCGCCTCCGCTTCCGGGCCGCGCTTCCAGTATTTAAAGCTACTGTTCGTCGCCGGCAAGACAGCATCTTCGGGAAGATTAAAATGACTCCAGATATCGTCGGCGAAAGCCCAGACCATATCATTAATCACGCGGCCCTGCGAGAGCTGATGCTTGCCGATGATATGAGAGTAGAAATATCCGCCGGCAGCTTCGAGCTCATCAAAAATGATTGAGAGGTCCTGCAGCGCGAGTGCATCGACATCGAGCTCGAGCGTATGCTCAAAAGGAAAATAATCATAGGCGCACATTTTGATATAACCGGGATCGATCGATCCGCCGTGCCAGAGGATCTCATCCGGGATCTGAATCTTGTAATCGAATACGCCTGGCATGTAAGCATAAGAAAGCTCGCGTTCGATTCCGCCGTCATGAAAAATTGCGATCGGCATATCCGGATTGAAATGCTTGATGCTTCGGGCGAAATTATACGCAGCAAAATAATATCCGCGCTTGCCGAAGCATGAGAGGAAAATTCCTCGTTTAGGTCTTTGTATATCCATTGCTTTGAAGATTAAAAAAGCTCAGAAGCTTACGGGCCTCGAGCCTCAAATCTTTTGATTTGATTTTTAGAAAATGCCGACCGGAACGTTCCACATCGAAGGATTTTTCATTGAAGACCAGTCGAGCTCGCCCTCGAAACGCTGCATCTCTTTATTCCCTTTCGGAATAATCAAGCCGCCTTTCAATTTGAGAGGACTGTTAATCCATGAAACTTTTTCAATAACGCCTTCTTTTCCGCACTGCGCCAGGATTGCTCCGGCGAAAGTACGGCCGTCGAAAAGCTTATCGTGCTGCTCGATGTTATTCGGCGTCACATTCGGATTCACGTATGCGCCTTTACGCGTATAGTTCGTGATGTTTGCCGATTCGCAAGGAACATCGGACTCAGTCTCGTCCGGCGTCGGAGCGTCGATCGTAAAGCTGCAGCGCAAGACGCGATGCGCCGTTCCTGCAAGCAGCGCCGCATTGATCTGTGCTGCATCGGAAGGGTTCGTAATTCCATGCCCGTCTTCAAGAAATAATCCGGCGGGCATTCCACCCACGAGATCATCCTTCGGGCATCGAATCGTATCAAAGGATCCAAGAGGATCCGTGCTACAATAGTCGATTGCCATTGATTTAAGAAATTAAAATTTTTGCGATCCTTCTTTCGATATGCCGCGCGGATCTATGCAGCAACAGGTGGCAAGGGAGAGACAAATATACAGATTAGAATGAATTATGGAAGAAGAGCGTTTCTTTCTCGCGGATCTGCAGCTCGAGGTCCGCATCGGCCCGATTGTTTTTTATTCCTCTCGGCCAGGAAGGAGACATATCCTTCGCCGGGCAATGATAAATATCGCCCGAATCAGGATCGCCGATCACATCTGTATAGACGCCGATCTGATCCGCTTTCGCGATCACCCTCAGCGCATCGAAGCTTCCTTCATCGAGCTGAGCGACGCTGAATGTCCAGCGCTTCTGCAGCTGCTCCGCCGTTCGTTTATGCGAGCCGGCATTATTGATATATTCATCACCGGCATCGGGATAATCAGCTTGATGAAATTCGGCGACAGCTCGGAGCATCGGCTTGAAGAAGCTCGTCCATTTAAAGCCGTATGCTGTCCTCCAGAGATTAAATCCCTGATCATCGATGATATCATCCATCTGCGCGAAGATCTGCTTGCCGCAAGGAACATTCGAGGAGATATTCAAGCACTGAGAGCAATAATCCGCATCAGGCTCAGGCGCTCCCAGGCATGCAGGATTAACAAATACGCGAACGTAATCGATGATGATATCCGTGCCGACGCCTCCGCTTTGAATCGTAAATATTGTATTTGCAAACGGGCCGGTGAAAGGAACGATGATTTGATTCTGCGAATCAGGCGTCAAATCTGCATCGACGACGACGACTCCTCCGCCGAAGACGATCGTGACATGCCCTGTCGTGCTTTCATTCAAAGCGAATCCGATCGCAAGAAAATAACAAGTCGTTCCGCTCGGCGGCAATATCACCGGCCCGAGATCAGCATCGATCTGTCCGTCTCCGATGATATGCAGAAATCCGCTGCCGATATCCCATCCGAGCGAAGCAGGCGAAGGAGACCAGCCGGTCGCCGTGACGAATTCGCCGAAGCCCTGCAGCTTATCATTCGTCGGCCCGTAAAGATTGCCCTCATCGAAGACGCAGACTTTATAACAGCCTGCAGGAAGATTCAGATCTGCGAGCTCTTTATAACAGCTCAGCGAATCCTCGATCAAAACGACGTCATTTGAAAGATCGGCGACGAAATTATTATCATCATCATAAAGGCCGATGAAATGTCTCGCAAATTGTTTTCCGAATTGAATCACTTCGATGCAGCCATCGAAATCCGTCGAAGGAACGAATGCAGGATTTGCCGAAGTCGAAGCATAGAACCATCGCGTATAATATCCATTCGCAGAAAAATTTTCGGAGAATCCTCCTGCAGCAAATTGAACATTCCCGGCCGTAGAATTGAAGATCCGGAAATTTACGCGATAGCGATATCCGATCGTCGGAATATAGCTATACATATCGAGGAAAAAAGTCGATCCGGGCGTATGGCAATACCAGGTCCGGAGCTGATCCTCGCTTTCATTTCCGATCCAGTCGAAGCTGCCCAGGGCGAAGCCGAAGACATACGCTTCGATATCGTCGACTTTCCCTCCGATCGCGGCATTGAAAATTACTTTAAGCGGAGAGCCGTCGCTGACGTGCTTCCATTCAAGCCATCCGGCAGCGGAGGCACGATCGCTCTCTGCTCCGGATGTCGTCTCTTGCATGTATATCTCTCCTGCCGGCAGATCAGAAATATTCAAGCGGAAGAAATACGTCTTGCCGGCGACGAGCGAAAGGCTCAGGAATTGAAGATCGCCAGTTCCGCTTGTGATGCCCTCGTATGTTCCAGGCACTCCGTCGTTATGCTGAATATCGCCGTTATAAGTGACAGGACTATCGATCGGATCCGAGAAGTCATCGCTGAAGATGAAATCCTTCGTCAGATCAAGCGAGCCGATCTCATTCAAAGAGCGATTCTTTATCTGGAAGCTGATCCAGTCTTTTGAAGAATCAAGCAGCAGGCAGAGCGGCTTAACCGGATCGCATTTCGGATTACAGGTCTCCGCTTCGCGCGGATCGCTGAATCGAATAGGCTGATTTTTTATTTCTGAAAGATTCTGTGACATCGTTAAGGCTTTAAGCGCTGAGAAGAGATGAGGCTGAAATCGGCTTGCCCCTGGCCGCGGTTATACGTGATCGTATCGATCCATGATTTATAATTGCTCGTTCCGTCCGTATTGAATTCTATTGCAAGCGAGAGATCGCGCAGAATTTTTTTCCATTGCTTCCGCGTCATTTTAAACCGGAAGAGATAGAGAATGCACTTAAAGTCAAGATCCTCGACCGTCGCCCAGATGCCGCCGCCGAAAGTCGTGAACGTGCATGTGAAATAAGAAGAAGGGAGGATCTCCCAGTCGATTGTATGATTCGAGGTGATGTTGAATTTCCAGAAGATGCGGACATAATCTGTCGCATTTAGATTGAATGCAAATTCCTGCTCGTAATTGAGCGGAAGATTCACGCCGACGGCATTCGTTATTCCCCAGAAAAAGTTCTGAGAAGAGACGACGGCATCAGCTGCATTGAATCTCGTAACGGTTAATTCAATATTCCCTCCGGTGCCAAAGCTCAGCGTGTGCAGTAGCGTATTCAATCCCGCCTTAAAGCGGAAGAAGCCTCCGGAAGAAGCTGTATATCGCTGATTCGCTAAAATGCTAACAAGCGTTCCGGGAGCGGTTCCGTTACCGTAATTATTTCCGTCGTCGAAATTCGTCGGGCCAGAGAAATCATCTCGCGCCGAGACGCCAAGATTATACGTTCCCGGTCCGCCGCCGCCCTGGATCCGCTGCGTCTTCGCATAGGTTCCATAAAATCTTCCATCGGCGCCGCCGAGAAAATTTGCGACCGATAGCGGAATACCATGAAGCCAGCGCTGCAGCTTATGATCATTATTCAATCCCTCGTTATAGAAATAAGGCGTCGGAGCTGAAAGCCAATTCGAGCGCTTCGCCTGCGAATTCACCCAGTCGACTTGAACAAGAACGATCTTATCGTCATAATCGGCGACGTTATTGACATAGATCTGCTCGATAATATTCGATGAGATGATCCAGCTGTTCTGCGCATCGAGCTCCTGATCGAGATTGCACTGCCCGACGGTCGGATATTGCTCCGGCCTGAAGCCATAGAGCCGCGTCGTCTCCGGGAATTGAACAGCTCCGGAGCTATCGTCGATCGTCTCTGATCCTGCTTTGAAAGAAGCATACAATCGACTCGTATCGACTTTCTGCCTGATGTCTTTCACGAAATCTAATTGAACCGAACTATCGGCAGCATAAAGATCATCTTCGCGATCGACGCGCAGAATCGGTCCGGAGAGCGATTCCTCGATCGTAATACTCAGGCTGTATTCTTTATTCAATTCAGAGAAGACTTCCTGCCAGGCGATTTCGGGCTGCTTATCATGCAGATTCAAGTATCCATCCCTGAGCTCCTTCGCGAGAATGATGCCCGCATCTTCACAGACTCCGCCGGTATCAAAAGCATCGGAGCGAAATCCGATCGCACCGTCGCTCATCCAGGCGACAAGGAATTTCATCGCATCGAATGCGCGATAGACATACCGGTTCGCCGTTCCGTATGTGCCGGTCGATGGCGTGAAAAATTTTATCGATGAATACGGGCAAGCCGCGATTCCTTTATCCGTCTTCGAGCGCGTGCTCGTGAATAATGCTTTGAGGTTTTTGTTTTGATTGATCCGGGCGTAATACGAATTATCATCCGTATTGCATTTGACATAAAACGGCTCGATGCCGAATTCGCAGCCGCCGATCCGGATGATCCCTTCATGGATCTTTTCCCATTGCCCGATTTCGTCTTCATCCTCCTCGATCAGGATCGCGACTTCGTTGCAAAAGCCATCATCATAGACGCGTTTAATATATCGATATCCGTCTTCGTAAAAAATCAGCGTCGCATCTTGCGTCAAGCTGCGCAGGCGAGTCGTCTGATCATATTTAACGGTATCCTTCAGATCATTTATCCCTGCAGGAGATTCTTCTAATAAACGGCCGTCGAGAAAGACTCTGATCATCTTCTCCAGGGATTATCGAGGCGATCTTCTGCCTCGGGAAAATTCTTTATGCTGATGCCGCGGCTCCATAATTTTCGGAAAGTCTTTTCAGTTACGCCATCGGATCCGGCGGTCATCGTGACGAAGCTCTCAGAGATATTCTTTCCGAGCATCCTGCTTTTCTCTTTCTCGAATGCGCGCTGTTGCCGCGCAAGCGCCGGCGCCGTAAAGCGATGATAAATCAATTTATCAAGCGTTCCTGCTTCGATCGCCTCGAAGAGCTCATAATGCTTACGATTCGTCTCCGGATCCGTCACGCGCTCGCCATGCTTCAGGAGCGCGACCTTCTCATCCTTCTTCATCTTGATTCCCGGCCAGCGCTTGCCGTCAGCTCTGACAAAGCTCACGCCTTCGTGATATTTCGGAGGCTGCAGCGCAAGCGTCGCCGCAAGCTCTGATGCTGCGAGAGCTGAAGTAAGCGTGATCAAAATCCCTGCAGCGATTGGATTGCCGGCTTCTTTCGAGAGGATATCCATGATCGCTTGCGCCGTCTTCAGCCCGATATCGAAAACGGCTCGGCCTTTCGCGATGATATCTTCTCGCTGCCTGATCTTGTTGAGCTGAGACTGCAGCGCACGCTCATTGCCGACGCGCTTATCTTTGAGCTCCTTGCTGCGCTTTTCATATTCGGCCTGTCCGATGATGCGCTCGTCGAATTGTGCTTTCAGATCCGCCGTCTCCTGGTCTTGCGCTGCTTGATTAGCGGCGAGCTGAGCGTTGACGTTATCCTCATTCGACTTTGCAATATTGCTGAAGACATCAGCTGAGGCATCGCCGATTTGATTGATCAGATCGAGTTCTTCGCGATGAAGCGCCTGGAGTCGGCGCTGCTGCTTCTCTTCATCGCTGACTTCTTTTTCATTGAGCTTGATCTTCGCCTCGATGAATGCCTGCGCCGCTTTGAGCTTCTCTGCATCAGTCGATGCTGAGCTCTTGAGGATCTCTTCATTCTTCAGCGCCTCGGCCTGCAGCTCTTTCTGCATGATATCCTCAGCGAGCTTCTCCGAATCAGCTTTGCCGCGGTTCGCTTTCTCTTTCGCCGCTTCCGTCAGTGCGAGAATCTCCTTCGTCTTGGTTAAGTCGATATTCTGCAGCGTCGCCGCGAGATCTTCTTTCGCATTATTCTCATTGAGCTTCTTGCGCTCCTTCGCGATCTCCTGATCCGTCTTCAATCGATTGGTCCGGATGATCGCATCGGTCGCATTCTCTTCATGAATAACGAAGGTATTGAAATCTTCGACAGCTTTGCGATCGCCTTCGACCGCGATCGTGATCTTTTGATTTGTCGTCGAATCCGTGACCGTTGAAAATTTCGTCACGCCGGCATCTTTGAACGTCTGTTTATTCTGAGCGATTTTATTCGCCAGGGCCTGCTGCTGCTCTTTGATGAATCCCTGATGCTTCGCCTCAAGGATCGCTTCGATATTCTGCTGCTCCTGCTCGAGCCTTTGCGCATCGAGCTTCGCGAGCGCATTCAATTCATCGGCGCCGGCATCGGTCCGCAGCTTATCTGCTTCCTTCAAAGCTTCGGCTTGCTTCTTCGCACGCTCTTTCGCTGAGGCACCGGTGATCTCATCGATCTGCTTTTCTCTGGCAGCGATTTCAGCCAGGATCTTTGCTTGCTGAGCTTTGCCGGTCGTGAGCGGATTCTCGACGCGCTCAAGCTCGGCCTGCAAATTTGCGACCTGCTGCTTGAGATGCTCAAGCGTGATCGTCGATCTTTCAGCGAGCCGGCGATCGCGATCTTCTGCTTGCCGGAGGAGATCCTCAGCTGCAGCGACTTCAGCTTCAAAATATATTCTTTGCGCGCCTTTCGCTGTCTGCAGGCGCAGCTGCGCATCCGCTTTCAGCTGATCGAGCGTCTCCTTATCTGCTTGTGCATAAATTTTCGTCAGTGCTTCCTGCTGCGTTGCAACGGCATCGCGTTGATTCTTCGCATCTTCTTCATCTGTCGTCGTCTTGCGGAATAATCCGAAAGGATTCAGGAGGACTGACCTGTTTTTATCGACGAGATCTTTCGCTCCCTGGAAAATCAAGCCGAGGCCCTCGAGCCAGGCCGAAGCATATTTCGCTGCAAAGACTTTCGCCGGAGCGATCTGCTCACCGATCCGAATCGTCGTCTCTTCAATCTCGACTTGCGTCCGCTGCAGCTCGCCTTGCACGCCGGCGAGACCTTTCTCGGCGAAGCCTTTATATTTCTCCGCGACGAGATCAATCACGGCGCCGTTCTCACGTTCGACCTGAGACGTATCGCGGATCTTCGCATCGAGCTTGCCGAGCTTGCCGATATTTCCTTCAAGCGTCGCATCGAGGATCCGGACGGCTCCCTCCAGGCCGAGCTCAGGCTTCACAGCTGCAAGCTCCGTCGCGGCATTGATAATCTTCTTGATCTGTGCTTCGGATCTTCCTTGCACAGCAAGAAAGGCGCTCTGCGAATTAATAACGGCGGGAGGGATGGCGAGACGAACAGAGAGCTCTTCGGCAAACTTCAGGAGGCGCTCCTGCGCCGGTGCATTTCCTTGCAAGGCTCCGAGGAGCTGCAAGGCGCTCTTCTCTGATTTAGCAAAAGCATCAACGGCTTCTTCGCCAAAATGGATAATGCGCTCGACGGCGAAAGCGGCGACGACGCGCTCAGCAAGAGATCGGAAACGATCAGAGATCCGCTCGGCTTCTTTGCCGAGACCGGACATTTCTTCGGCGGCATGCTTTGCGCCTTGCCCCGCTGCATCGGTTGCTTTTTTTGCCGAAGCTTCGACGATTCCGAATTGCTTGCGGAGCTCGGAGACATCTCCTTTAAGCTTATCAATCTCTAATCGATAGACGGCGACGATATCTTCTTCAGCCATGCCAAGAAATTAAAAAGGTGAAATTCTTGCCGGTTGATATGCTGAGGCCCGCAGCAACATCGCGGATTACTTGCGAAGAAGCATCCGGTCGACAAATATATCTAATTTCATGAGATATTCGCCGACGGTCATTTTTTTGAGCTCAGCGAACTCAACCATGCTGCCGGAGGCGAGCAGCATCAAGCTTTGCTCGAAATCCTGCTCAGATCTTCTTTTTCTTCTTCCGATAAAGAGGCGATCCTCATCCTCAAAGCCTTCAGAAACTGCTGATTCTGCAGCGACTCGGTCCAGTATTTGTTCCACTCTTCGTCCGACATCCGATAGGAATCGTATATCCGCTTCAATTCTTTTTGCCGAAAAAAAAACAGGGGATTGCCGGTCTCGGCCTGCAGCGCATCGACTTTCTCGAGCTGTATCTGATTATTATAGACGAGCGGATCCTCATCCTGGCGAACCCATTGCACGGCAAGGAAATTCAAAAGCAGCTCCGTATGCAAGGTCATTTTCTCCCGCTGCCGGATCTCTTCGATCAAGACTCCGATCCGGGCCGCATTCTTCGGATTCGAGACGCCTTTCGCAAGCGCTTCGCTCATCGCATCGCAGAGGCCGCGCATCTCCTCGGGAGAAATGGAGGAAGTCATCCACATGAGAAAATATTTCATCATGCCGTATCGCTGCACAGGCAAAGAGACATGGTCCGGGAAGCCGGAATAATTATTCCCGAGCGCATCGATATATCTATGCTCGAGATTCGCCCGGTCGAATTTCAGCCGCGAGCTTTCGGCATGAACGATCGAGAGGATATCGGCCCGGCGGAGTTTATAAAGCTGCTCGCAGTCGATGAAAGGAATCAGCTCTTGCTGATTGTCGCGCGCGAAGCGCTTGTAGCTGAAGAAGTTTTTGAGAGAAAATTTCATGTGCTTTGTTCTTTGTAAATGCTTGGAATATGTGTGATGAATCCTTCGCCTTTCGGGCGATGGCCTTCAGCGTATGAGATGTGACAGTGCATGTCCTCTGCGCGATATTCAAAAACGGTATCGTATCCGAAGAAATAGCAAACGCGCGCTGCTTGTGCTTTATAATCGCCTTTCATTTCATCAGTAAAGAATCCGATTTTTCTAAAAGTCGGATAATGGAAGAACTCCTGCATGAATCTTCGCAGGACGCCTTCATCTGAAGTATCGATCGGCTTGATTTTATTTTTCATTTGCTTTGATAAGATCCCGGAGAGCAATCAGCCGGCGGACATAAGGCATCCAGGCTCGGCCTTTCTTCAATCCGTTGACGCATCCGAAATGCGAAGATATAAAGAGCGCGGGATCTCTGATCTCTGTATGCGCATTCAGCCGGATCGGGCCGGCAGGAATCGCTCTCCCCTGGAAGAAGGCGGCAAGCTCGGCGAGCTGCGTTTCATACTTGAAAGGCTCAGCTTTGATCTGATCTCTTCCGCTGATTGATATCCTTCCAGTTCGATTGAATTCCTCTTTCACGCTCTTGTAGATTTATAAATGATTGGCATTCTCGTCTCGTCTTGAACCATCGATAAGGCTCGCGCGGAATCTCCCATCGCTTTACTCGCTTCGGAAAGGGAGTACATCTTCCGAAATAATACCAGCCTTTCCGATACTTCGGCTTGAATGAAAATCCGTTTCCGATATAAAACAGTGCGAGAAAGATTATCGCTATTTCAGCGGAAAATATGATTATGAATCCCATCGCTTCTTCCTGTTTTTATCGATGCGCATTAGCGCTGCTTTGACTTCGATCAATCGCATGAAATCCCGGAAGGGAATATAGGGCCTCGATCGGAATTGATCTTCGAGCCGGCTGAGCTCGGCGCTGAGGACTTCAGATGAATTCACGACTCAAATATTTAACAGGCTTATTGATTGATTCTGCGTATTCGATTTCGCTTCGTGTTGAATCTCCGATATAGCCGCCGACATCAAGGATATGAACTTCGTCAGCCATATCAATTTTCCTTTTATGTAAATCGTCAGCTTTAATTTTGTACTCGCTCGTTTTTCCGAATTCGCGTTCAATATCAACGAACATACAGCAGGGAAGAAGCGCAATTTCTCCTTTAATGACAGCTTCATATTCAGCCCTCTTAAAAGCCTCCTTTGCTACTCGGAGAGAACCACAATAACAAATCACTCTCTGTCGAGTCAATTTCATGGGATTCAAAGATTCGAGTAGAATCATTGCTTCATTTACAGTTATTAAAATCCCTTTCTCGTCGCCCCATGACGCTTCGTCTAATTCTTCGCTATTGTCAAGCGCATAGTTAATTTTGTTTCTGAAAATGCCGACAGCATTGCGCAAATTTTGATTCTGAATTTTGTTGAGTTCGATCTCCATGAGAATTTTATTTTAATGTAATTATCAAGCCATCCTTCCCTGCGCGGATCCGGCCCGCTTTGCCGAGCTGCGATCGGCTATCGATCTCAAGGATGATCGCAATGACGCAAGCGATCCCTCCGAAGCCGATCAGCGCCGGCTTGAAGAGATTCTGCTTCGGCTCGCGCATATCTCCAGGATGCCGCTCATCTTTCATCAAGCAGCCGCCGATGATCGCCAGGGATCCGCCGGCACCGAAAGCGAGGCCCTGCTTCCATTCGCGATCGCTCAGGCGAATCTGCGAGCTCATGTAGAGAATCGCTTTATCCGAGCTGTCGCGCGCCTGAGCGCCTGCAGGCTTCGCCCAAAAGAGCAGGATCGCAAACCATACAAGGAGCGCGAAGAAAGCGAAGATCCATCGGCGCTCGCGCGCATACTTGATCTCGTGCCGATTCCTGTAAGGATGGCCGTAATGTTCGCGATGAGCAATCTCGCTCGCGGAAATGCCTTCCGGATAGTCCGGATCATAAGTCTTTTTCATTTTAGGTCTGATTTGATTTCGCACATATTGCAGCCGGGATGATCGCACTCGAAATAAGTGTAGCCCAAGCTATGCTTTTCAATCGTGAATCGATGCTCATGCTTCTCGAGGCCCTTCTTGACAAGATGCCAGGATTTGCGCTTCGCCGGATCCGCATTCACCCAAAAGAAGAAGAGCGGGATCAGCTGCAAGCGCTGAAGAAAGGTAAGATTATATTTCATGAATTAACCTCAAGCGAATTGCGACGATATTTGAGCTGAGTCTCTTTGTATGCGGGCCATTCTCCCTCGGAAAGATAGCTCATCAAAAGCTCCTTCGCGCGCTTCTCCGCTTCTTCATGATTCTTCGCCCACAAAGTCACCTCAGCCGGCACGCTCCGGATCCAGGTAATAAAGCGAAGCCGAACGGTATCGATATCGAGAAGGCGTGAGAGCGCATCATCTTTGCTGAAATTCGGATGTGCCTCTGCGACAAATTTCTGATCGATGCGGACGCGAAAGAAATACTTTCCGTCTTCGTAAAGACCGCTCGGCAGCAGCTCGATCTTCATTTCAGTATCGCATGCCGACTGATAGATTGCGACGAATTCTTCTGCGAGCTTTCGCGAAGGAAGGTATGCGAGATTCTCGCACCCTTGCCGGTATTCAATTTTTACGACAAACATTTTGCTTTGATTAGGAAGCGGTCGAGCCCGAGAAGCTGATGAGGCGCCTCGTTAAGTTATCAACTCGGCCCGAACGCGTTGCAAATATAAAAAAGTAATTGATTTAATGATCAGAGGCAAGGACCGGCTCGAGCGCCTTATTCAGCGCAGAGAGCGCACACATGTAATAAGGATAAGCGACGAGATATCGCCAGTCGAAATGCCAGGGGAAAACAAAGAAGACGAGCGCATAAGGAATCAGACTATGCACTGAAGCCATGCAGCGCGGGCAGCTGATCAGCGGTTTCGCCCAAAAGAGGCCGACGCGATTCTCGATCCGGATCCGAAGCCAGGAGAGCGCCTCGATGCTACTCTCGCGGAGCATGCTCATATCTACCTTGTCCGGCTCCTGCATGATATCGGGCCGGAGCTCATATCTGCCGGCATTATAAAGCCCGAAGATGTAAAGCGAATTGAGGACGATCAGCGAAAGAAAGGTGAGCATAATTTCAGGAAGTATCGGTTCATTCATGCGGAGGAGTTTTAAAGACAAAGAGCGCGATCGTCACGAGGACCATTAGAACGATGAAGGCGATCGCTGCAAAATAAGTATTTCGGGCGACGACATACTGCTGCCGGCGTTGGCGAGAATTCATGATTCGATTTTTCGTTTATAATATTCAGCCTTCGCCTCAGCGCGATATTGCCCGCGACGATAAATTTTTCGATTATACTCGGCAAGGCGCTCTCCTCGAAAGAAGTCAGAGCATTCAAAGCGATAGAAGTCATGCCATCGCTGCAGCTCTTTGCAAAGAGACAGATATCTCGCCTGATAATATCCGAGAGATTTTATTCGCCGGCGATATCGCCTGATGCAGATTCCGAACATCGCTATGATTTAAGGTATTCGATTAGCTCCTCGATGAGCTTCTTTTTGTCATTCTTTGAGAGCGGCGAATTCCCGATCATCGCGCGTAGGTTCCGGCATTTCGCCTGGATCCGGTTCCGGAAAGCAGATTTGTTGCGCTTATATTGCGCCGCGCTGTCCTCGCCTTGCATATCGAAAGGAATATTCATTTATAAATCCCGTGCTTATCCCAGTTCGCACGCTTCATCTTGCCTTTATTCCAGGCAGGGATCAATGAATAATCGATGCAGACAAACTGCTTGCCGATCCATCCGAAGTTATCAATCTTGACGTCCGTGAACATGCCGGGGATAAATATAGGATATTCTTCCCGCTTGCGCAGCTCGGCCCGCTGCTGAATCAAGATCGTGCCTGAGTCATTGATCAGGAAGCAGGGCGCGAGATATTTCGCAAACCAGCGCCAGGATTTATAATCGTTCCAGTTATTATACTCGCGAATGTTCGTGAAATTCTGCGCCGAGATGTCGCGCTCGACTTTCACGACATATTTATCGTTATCGCGCGCGGCATAGACGTTCCGGTGAATACCATGGCCGAGAAAATCGCCGCAGAGCAGATCCATCGTCTTGTCAATCCCGTATCTGGAATTCAGGATCCGCATTATCTCAAAGCCGTCCATCATCAGCAAACCTTTCCGTTCGTGATATGAAAATGCGACTTGCACCCTTCAATCTTATGAATCGAAGGCGTAATCGTCCGGCTTTCTTTGTCGACTTTCCAGCAAGGCTTGACTCCTTCCATTAAGGAGAGCATCAGCTTGTCGCCGCATCCGCAGGGGCAAATCAGAATAGCCCATTTATCGTATCGGGAAAAATATACGACGCCTTCTTTCGGCTCGATGTCATAAGGACCTTCGGCGGCTGTTTCCGAGAAAGAATATTCCGTCGTCTTCATATCAGCACGAGCTCTGCTTGAAGAACTTCGGCCTCGTTGCCGGCAGCATCGAAGAAGCGCTCGAAGCGCGTCTCGACTCGCTGAAGAGCCTGAGATCCGACAGAGAATTCAATCGAATCAAATATCGAAGAGAGGCTCCGGCAGAGATGAATAGAATAAGGCTGCTTTGTCGGGAAGCCTGATTCCGGAAGATCGACGGTCACGAGACCAGATCCATCGCTGCTTGCCTGCAGCGCGAAAATGTTCGTCGAAGATTCATTCTTGAATACGGCCCAGACGATTCCAGGAACGGCGATCGTTCCGATCTTCAGCGACTTCGCGCAGCAGTGCAGCGCTTTCGCGCGAAATACTTCACAGCTCATTTTCTTCTTTTTTTAGGCGGTGTATAATTGCTCGCATGCTTTCGATGCGGCTTGCCGGAGCCTCCGCGCTGAATGCGCTCATGCTTCTCGAGCACTTTTTCTTTGCGAAGCAGCTCTTCTTGATAAAGCTGATCTTTGTGTGCCTGCAGCTCCGGCGAAGAGTATGGCTCATTTGTCGGATCCTTCATCTTTTGCTGAAAATCTTCTTCCGAAAGATGGCAATATTTGCCGAAGCCGACCGGATAAGGAGGACAGCCGCAAGCGGGATATCTATGACAGTGAGAGCTCATCCTTTCCAGTTATTCATTGCCTTGCAAAGCAGCCAGTAGATCAGAAAAAATAATCCGACCAGGATTGCAAGCGCGCCGAGCACAAACATAAGAATCTTCATCGATTTGCCTCCAGTTTTAGAGCGGTCGGAACATGCGACGAGTAAAACTCCTCCTCCTTCTTTATAATCCCGGCTTTCAGTATTTCTACGAGCGCATAATTCAAGATATAATCCGGATTCTTGTTTTCAGCTGCGAGCGTCAAAACATGAACTCGCTCAATCCCTCTGTGCATAGCAATTTCAATATAATCAGTATCGAGCAAGGAATATTCTCTTATACGATATTCACGCTTCGGACCTTTTGATTCGCCTTGCAAAATATTACAGACGAACTCCAATAACTTTCTCGAATCAGCTGCTGAAATCATCGCCTCTCCTCCTTCTGAATAGGCTTTCCCTTCAATCCTTTCTTGATGAACTTCTTCAGGCGCCGGCGGCATTCGCTGTAATCTGAATAGTTCATCTCCGGAGGCCGCTCATTGAGAACATATTTCCCGGCCCGGGCGAGCTGAGCCATCCAGTAATTGATTCGCTGCTCGTCGCTCATGGCGGAGAGATCGAGCGGAGGCTCTGACTTATTAACAGGCTTTTCAACAATAACGATTCGCTCCGCCTGATCGAGCTTGCGATCCATTGCCTGAAGATCGCGCAGCTCCCGGACGAGCTCCGAGGTCGGCTTGCCTCCTCCGACGTGCGCGATACGCATTGCTTGATTTAATTGCTTCTCGTCTTCTGCGCTCATGCTCATTTCGCATCCTCCAGGAGCCGCGGCTCGTAAGTCAATTCGATGCTTTTAAGATTCCGCTTGCGATCAGGCAAATGCAAGACGGGCTTTCTTCCGAAGAGAATCAGGAATCGCTCCCGGAGCGAGAAGCGCAGCTGCAGCGGCTCGCCTTCTTTGTAGGTTAATGTTTTCATGATCCGTATTTTATAAATTCAAGTATGATATCATCCATCTGCTCAAGCTGCTCCTTCTTCGCCTGCAGCCGGCCTTCATTCTCTCCCATCGATTGAACTTCGTCAATCATTCCAGAGAAAGGAAGCTTTGCTCTTTCTGTGCATCGCTGAATCTCAGACTGCACGCAAAGCCTCTGATAATATAAATAATCAAGCATCTTCTTGCGCCGGATCGCTTCCTTGATTTCAGCTTCGCTCATTCCGCCATCTCCTTTCCAGCATAATAATCCCTCAGCTCATTCTGCAGTCCTGCGAGCTTCTCATCTTCACGATCGAGCTCATGCAGGAAAGGCGTCTGCTGGATTCGCTCCCAAAAGAAATTTATTCGCTTGTTAAATTCACGATGCCGGGCGGCGTATTTCTTATTCGATTCGCCTTTCTTCTGCTCCGGCATCAGCGGAAGAAGGAACTTCGCATGAACGGACCGGCCTTTCGGCTCAGTGAGATTCGGACGCTTCAGCGCTATAGTGTGCCAGCCTGGCGTGCGTTCCTTGCAGAAATCTCTCGTCTCTTTTTTCGCCGGCTCTTCTTTCGCACAATCGAATGAGATCACGCCGGTCATTCCCTTATCGCAAAGATCAGGCGGAATCTTTGTAATCAATGCACCATCGCGAACAGCCTGAACAGTTTTATTCCAATCCTGCTCCTTCTCTTTATCGCCGGCGATACGCTTCTGTTGCGCCTCAATTTCGCGCTGAAGAAACCATCGAGCATAAAGCAAAGCCTTGAGGCTAAACGCATCCTTGAGCCGATAGCCGTCAATGTCTCTCTTCGCAAATCGCTCGATGTGACCGATACAATTAGCCAGGCGATAGTTAAGATTCCAGTTTTCGATGATGTTGACTGCGGCAAATGGATCATTCGCAAAAGTCATTTGATCATGAATCTCATGATCATGAAACTTCTCGACAAGCCTCCGCTGAATAGTCAGATCGTTCTGCAAGGATGCGGCATAGAGCGTTTTGCTCTCGAGATCTTTCCGGAGCCGGTTGCGGTCCTCCGCCGTCGATTCGTATTGAGCTTTAAGGATTCGGAATTGCTCAGCGGCAACTCTCGCTTCGCGCAGGAGCGCTGCGCGGCTTTTGGTTTTTTGTTTCTTCATGTTGCTTTGAATTATTTTCTAATCAAATTTATTATAAAATTTAATCGCCTGATCCCATCCGAATTCAGACCAGATCCAGACGAAAATCTCCTGCAGCTTTTCCTTGCTTATTCCCTTCTCTTCGCGCGGAGATTGCGAATTCTCGTAAATAGATCGGGTTCGGAAGACGCTGAGCTCTGCTGCATGCTCGCGCAGGAGCTTGACCTGAGATGCGATCCGCATCACGAGACGGCCGTTTTGCGCCTCCTGCGCTTCTAACTTGCTTTGAAGACTGTCGCGCTCGGCATTCGCATCCTGCAGAGCTCGATCATTCTTATTAGCATTCTTTGCATACTTGTCATTCAGCTCCCGAGCATCGGCAAGCTCCTTGCTGAGCTGCTCGACTTGCGCACGATATTGCCGGAAGCGCTGAGTCAGCCTTGCATTCTCATATTTTTTATCATCAAGCTTGCCGCGAATCTTTTTATGATCAGCATGGGCCTTCTTCAGCTCGCGCTGCATGTCAGCTCGAGTCGCAGGCTCTTTGCGGAGTTCGGCCTGATTCATAATTGCCTTTCTGAATTCGCGCTTAACCAGCGCGCGGGTGCTTAGTTGCTTTGTCTTCATGAAAAATTTGCTTTGATGCGCGAAAGATAGCAATCTTTCGTATCATTGAGCCGCGATTCCAAGTCTGCTTTTCACCTGACCGCCTCGAAGTTACTCACAGAGCTTCGAGGCTTTTTCATTTCGATCCCGGATTGAGCTTATTCCGCTTCATGTGCTGCAGGATCCATTTCTTCCAGAAAGTATTGATCTTGTATCGATACGCATCGAGGAAATCGGCGCGCTGCGCAACGTCTTTCCGGTCCTTCTTGATGATCTGCCCGAAGGCGTCGCATTGAACGATCTCGAGATCCCGGCACGTCAACGGGCAGCGCTTCTGCGAGACGATGATCTCCAGGTCCGGCTTCTCCTTCGCCGAATGATAAAGAAGATAGTTGCAATCCTGCCGGCTGATCGCATGCGTCGGCGGGCGCGGAGCTGCGATCTGCCAATCTTTCAAGCCGAGGCCGCTCTGCATCTGCTTGAAGAAAGAAGCGCGATCCCTCAGCGAGAGCTGCGAGTTATTTCCTGAGCCGGCATCACCGGTGAGATAGCAGTTCGGGATCTGCGCCGAATAGCGCTCTTTGATCAGATCGATCATCGCCGGCACGGATCCGTTCTTGATTTCAGCTTCATCGAAAGTATGATCATGAATGCCTTTCTGATCGCTGAAGAGATGGCCGAAGATCACGGCGAACGGATTCAGGTTGAAATCCGTCGAGATGATCAGTCGCTTGCGCGGATCGAAGACGGCCCGCTCCGAGAAATGGATCTTCTGATTCAGATTGTAGAGGAAAGGATTCTCGCCGGCCATCTCGACGAATTCGCCTTCGATCTCCTGCTCCCTCTCTTTCGGCGAGAGCTGAGCCTTGATCTCTTCGATGTCGGAGACTTCATTCAGCGGATTATCATAGCTCGTGAATTCCAGGAGGCGATATCCCGGCTCTTTCTTCCGCGCCTTCTCGCAAAGCGTATAGAATCGATGCGGGCTGCCGTCCTTATTCGTCTTTCCTTTCGGAACGCCGGCAGCGATCAGCCTCGAGTCTTCATAATCAATCATCATCGGCAGGATTGCCTGCGTATAGATGTAATCATTCTTGAGAATGATCCCTGCCTCGTTGATTATTATGAGCTTATATCCGAAGCCCTCGAGCGTCTCCGGGCGATCCGCCGAGCGGAAATCCATGTAGCTATTTCGGACGTAAAGAATGCGCTTCTGCTGATTCCATTGCCACCAGCCTTTCGGCAGGCGCTTGAGGTCCGGCTTGAAGTATCGCTCGACATACCGGTCGATATCGCCGTTCACTTTATCGACCCACAGGATCGGGAAATGCCCATCGATAAGCTGCTCGATGCAATATTTCTCGGCGCCTTGCGTGAATCCGAAGCGGCGCCCCTTCTTGATCATCGTGAAGCGAGCCGATTGATCGCCTTCAAAAAAAATCTTCATTTGCTGCGGCGTATATTCCAGCTGCAGCTTAAAAGGTGCCGGCTCAGCCTTTTGTTCGCTCATCCTTTGCCTCCTTGAGCTCAGCCTTGCTTGAGACGACGCGCCTGGTCACTTCAATCTTCCCGATCTCCTCCGGCATGTCGATCTCCGTGATGCGCTTATATCCGCGATCACGACCTTTCCGCTCAAGATAAAACCGGACCGATTCGCCGTCCGGAGGATAATTCTTGATGCTCGGAACGATCGTCTTATGCACCGTCTTCTTCTCCGTCCGCTTGCCGTTCTTATCGATCGAGACTTCTGTCGTCGTATGAAAATAGATCTTATCCTCGGGCACCTGAGCTCCCTTCATCAGCTTCATCAGCTGCGATTCTCCGAAGTCAAGACCGATATCATCGATCGCCTTGACAGCTTTGGCGAATTCCGGATCATCGGCGAGCCAGCGATAATAAGCCGACCGGGCAACTTTAGCAAGGCGGAGCGCATTGCTGACGATGCCGAGAGATTTCTCCATCGCGGCGAGCATTCGCGCCTTCGCGATTTCGGTCCTTTTCTGTGTCTTTTTCTCCTTTTCTTCCTCTTTCATAATACGTTCCAAAATAAGACTTTATGGTCTTGCGGGATCTCTCCGCGGTATTTGCGCATCAAGTACTCCCATGCTTTCGCATCATAATTCGCCGAGCTCTTGAAGGGAGGCCTGATCCTGCATTCCTGCTCGAATCGATATGGGCAAGGAATCAGCTGAAGATTCGGCGGAAATTTCTGCTTTTCGTACCTGCTCTTCAATCCGACAGCGACAGCTGATATTTGCGATTCGCTGAAGACCTCGGCAAGGCATCTGCTGAGCATTCCTGAGCCCGCTGCGCAGCAGACCTCATCGATTGAAGGAAGAGCAGCCTTGACGGATCGGATGAAGCTCAGGAAGGGCTCTCTTGCTTCAGGAAGATCAAATCCGAGCGGGAACATCCAGGCACCGGTCTTCTCGCAATATGCCCGGGCCTTGGCTTGGACATTTGACATGAAGCCGAGCGGAACTTCGATGATCCGGGCTCCGTTATTCCGGACGATCTTCTGCATCCAATGAAGCTCTTTCCGCTTAGCATAGAAAATCGTCACCGGGATATTCATCTTCTTTCCGACATAACTCATCGCCAGAGCTGCTCCGCCGAAGACGGGCGAGCCGTAAACGACCTCAGCTTTGCCTTCCATCAAATAAGGAAGAAAGCGAGCCTTGCTGCCGCCTTCATAGCGATCATCTCTCAGGACGAATGCTCCGCTTATTTTTTCGATGATCATCAGTCAAGAGCAAGTTCAGCCCGGTTTGATTGAGCCGATTCCTCCGGAATCAAATCATCAAGCTCGATCTTCGGAAAATTCTTCTTTATGCTGCGCGGATCTCCTTTGAAAAAGACGAGAACGTTCTGATGCACCTTGACGATCTTGCGCAGGGAGCCGAAGATCTTATCTGCTCTGATCGCGGCGCCGGCGATCGTGTTGTAAAGAATGATATCGTTATAATAGCTCGCGCCGGCATCGGAGAAGGCTGAGATCGTATCGCTTACGAAATTTTTATAGATGCCTTTTTTATCGCGGATCTCCCCGACGACGAAGACGGCGAACCGGTCCTGCTTCAAATGAGCCAGCGATTCGGCGATGATCCGGCGCATCGATTCCCGGAATTCCGAATAGGAAAGATTCGAGAGGTCATTCGGATCCTGGCTGTATTTCTCCAGATCATGATAAGGCGGGCAGGAGAAGAGCAGATCGAATCCTTCACGCTTCGGCCCGAGCGTCTCGAGGACGACTTGATCGATATTGCGCGCATCGCCTTCGATCCATATCGGCTTGATATCCTTCTTCTTGAGGACTTCCCGTGCATTTTTCAGATTCGCCTCAATCTGCTCTTCCCGGATATCGATGCCGAAGTATTTCAGACCACAAAGCGATGCGACGAGGCCGCGGACGGATCCGCCGGCGAACGGATCGAGGACAGATCCTGCCGGAGGGCAGAACCATTTATAAGCGATTTCGCAAAGAACAGGGTCGAAGATGCTCGTTCCGGATCTTGTATCCGCTGCCTGCTTTCCTTTTTTTGATCCTTCCTGCTCACGATAATAATCCGGATTACTGGCAGCGACAGACATGCTGAGCAGGTTATCTTCCCGGCTTACTTCTGATCGGATTCCCAAGTCGAGCCAGATGCGACGGCGATCTTGCCAGTATCCCTGCGAAGTATTTAAAATTGAAAAAGGAGGCACGATGAAGCGCTCCTGCAGCTTAGCCCTGGCTTCTTTCTTCTGCGAAGCTTTCGCCGTCTTCTCTTCGCCTGGAATATCATCGCCGGTATTCGCCTCGAAATCCGGAATGAATATTCCTGATTCCTGCAGCTGCTCAGGTGTGTAAAGATTCGAGAGCATATCATAATCCCATTCGCCTTCATGCTGATTATCCCAGAGAACGAAATCATCCCATTCTTCGCGGCTGAAGTCTTCTTGCCGGCGCGTCCATTCTTCCGGGATCTCTTTATGCCCGAGATCAAGCAGCGCGGCATGCCGGCGATTGCCCGCCATGATGATCATCTTCTCGTTATAAACGATCGGCTTGAGCCGCAGGAATTGCGGGCGCTTCTTCAGCTTCTTCTTGAGATTTGCAAATGCCTCGTCCTTGATGATGCGAGGATTCTCCGGATTCGGCTGCAGGTCCGCGAGCATTATCATTTTTTCCATAAAGCTTTGATTGAGCAGCGAATCTACAAAAAAGGTTTCACGTGGAACCTTCAGCATCGATGAGCCACAGCTCGCCGCCGCCGATATCGACTCCTTTTATAACACCGCGCCGGATCCATTGATAAATATTTGATCGGAATTGTTTCGGCGTTTTGTAAAAGTACTGCGTCTCGAAAATTTCGGAAACGAGCGCTTTGCGACCTCTCCGATGAAGCTCTCCTTTCATATCGCGAACCATCAAACCAAACGGCGTTATGCCTCCGGCTTGTGATCCAGGGATCTCTTTGCGATTCTCTTCATAAAGTGTTATTTTTTGCGGCTTTCGGAATATCCGCGGAGGAGAGACTTCGCGAAGACGACCGTTTTCCGGAACGATGATGCCGATGCCGAAATGAACAAAAAGGCCGCGAATAAAATCTTGCCGGCGCAGCAGCTTCGGCACAACAGCATAGACATAATGCGCCGAAACTTTCCGCGCGACGCATTGCTCGAGAAGCGTCGCATTCAAAGCGAGCTTCGCTTCGTATATCGTGACGATACCTCCTTCGCTATGCACAACATCGCATCTGCCGCTCGGAACATACACCTCGAAATATAAATGCTCGGGCCGCGGATGAGCCTTAACAAATCGCCGGCAGAGATCGACTTCGGTTTCTTTTTTCATAACGCTGCGAGCTTCTGCTTGTATTCTTCGATCATGATGCCGAGCTCGAAGCGGCCGTACTTCGCGATATTATTTTTCTTGAGCTCGAGCAGCTCCAAGATCTGCCCTCCGTATCTCCTTTGCAGATAGAGCATGAAAGCCGGCTTGTTTCCTTCCTGGAAGATATTGCACGCGGTGCACTGAGGCCCGCAGTTCTGATCATGCCAGCGCGTCGCGCGATGACGTCGGCTCCAAAAATGCCCGCAGTCCATCTCTTTCCAATGAGAGATAGCAGGGCAGGTGCAGCATTTCACATTTCCGTTCTGATCCGCGTCTCTCTGCCGGATGTATAAACTGAAAATTCGATCGAGCTCTTTCTCAAGCCTGGGAAGGCTCTGCTTTTTTATTGCTCGATCGAATATCTTTTTCCCGTCAGGCTTCATGCCGCAGCAAGAAGCTCGAGCAGCTTGTCGGCCATTAATTTGTAGTGCTTTTTTCGTGAAGCTGCGTAAGCTGCGTCAGCTGCGGAAGCTGCGGAAGCTGCGTAAGCTGCGGAAGCTGAGTAAGCTGAGTAAGCTGAGTAAGCTGAGTAAGCTGCGGAAGCTGCGGAAGCTGCGGAAGCTGCGGAAGCTGAGTCAGCTGCGTCAGCTGCGTCAGCTGCGGAAGCTGAGTAAGCTGCGGAAGCTGCGGAAGCTGCGGAAGCTGAGTCAGCTGCGTCAGCTGCGTCAGCTGCGGAAGCTGAGTAAGCTGCGGAAGCTGCGGAAGCTGCGGAAGCTGCGTCAGCTGCGTCAGCTGCGTCAGCTGCGTCAGCTGCGTTTTTTAATTCTAACCACTGGCCAATAGGCACTTTTTTCTTCAGCGAATTTTTAAAAGCATTCGCGATATCCTGAATCGCTTTTCTCTTCGTTTGATTTTTAGCGAATTGAATCACGCCAGCTTTCGGATCAGCAAGCATCCAAGCGAAGAATTTTCTCCACACCGGACTGAGATCTTTCCCGACAGGAACAGCGCTCAGAAATCGATGAGGAAATTTTTTCGCTTCCGATTCTTCGAGACCTTCAAAAATTCGATCCTCAAGTGCAGCAATAATTCTCGGAATACCGAGCTCAGCTTCATACGACGAATGACTGTAATCATCAAGCGTGCACCCGATAGCACAACCGCGATTCGTATCCTTGTCGAATCCCGTTCCCTGAATAATCTCGTCAGCCTTTTGATGAGCGAGGATTCGCGCGAGATATTTTTCTTTGACTTTCTTATCTCCGTGAAAAGAGATCATTGTTTTTGTTTCCATTTGCTTCTTGATTTAAGATTGTGAAATTAAGATTTTTGATTTGAATTCTTGCGCCTCTCAACCATCACGGCATATTCCCTGAAGTTGATTTCTTTCGCTCCACGAGCGATTGCTTTTTTCTTTTTGCTCAAGCAGATGTCAAAATGCTCATTCGCTGTTCCAGGGTATTGAATCCAGCGCCGACGAATATTGAGAGCCATCGCCATCTGCAGCAATTCTTCTGATGTATCGGCGATCATGTGGCACATGATCATCCTGCCGTAAGGCGCGTTCATATTGTCAACGTAGACCATAATTTTAAGATTGAAGATATCGAAAGACAATGCCGGCGATGAAGGATCCCGCAGCGCTGATCGCGACCAAGGCAATGATCGCGATCAGCAGGAGCAGGAAATATTCGCCGCATTCCCGGAATGAGAAAAAATTATTCTGCTTCATTGTCTTCCTCGTCCGAATTAAAGACGCGATCAATCAGCTCGCTCAGATATTCTGCCGTGATATCCCTGCGGGCAGGAGCTCCGCCTGGCGTCGCCGCATCTTCAGGAAGATTGCGCAGGATCTCGATCAGCTTAGCAAAATAAGCGACATCGATACCGATGATCTGCTCCTCGAGGACATCAGGATCCCGGAGATTAAGCTCGGAGACCTGAAAGAGAATTTTCAAGATCTCGCCGGCACCGATATTCCATCCGCGCTTGAGAAATTTCCGCATGCGGATGATGCTCGTCACCGGATACTGAGAGCCCTGATATTTGAGCTGCCCGGTGATGATTGATTCCAGGGCCGCCTTATTAGTGACGAGCCCTTCATCGAACGTGAAATAATTCGTCGCATGAACATAATCGAACGTCTTATGGATTTGCTCTGCATCACCGAAGAAGCGAATCACGATCTGCAAATCATTCGAGAGAGAGATCGCATTAGGCGAAAAGAATTTCGGCAGATAAATCATCTCCTCTGCCGGTCGGCCTTCGTTGACGCGAACGCCGCTCACGCCGAAGAAGAGCTTGATTTGATCCGGCTTGAGATTGCGGACTGAGACAGCGTAGGCGTTATGAATTTCCTTCTCCTGATCCGTGTTGTATCGATCTTTCAGATCGAGCAGGTATTCCTCTCTTCGCGTTCCGTCGAGAATCATCACCTCGGGATGATCCTTCGTATAATATTTCACGAGGGCCATCAAGACGACGCGATCCTTGATATAGACATCGAAGTCGTTGACTTTCGTCTTCTGCAGCATCGAGCAGATGCTTCCGCCGGAGACGAGGATATTTTTGCGAAGCTCTTTCGCAAGGATTTCATCTTTGATTGTAGCGAGCCATTCCGTCATTTTAACGCGGACCGCTTTCTGAATAGATTTGATTTGCATAGTTTTTTTGATTTAGGTTGTGGAGATTGAAGGAAGAGGATTGATATAATTTTGAGACCAGGAAGAAGGATGCTGCTGGTGATAATTCGGATGCTCTTTATTATCGAGCAGCACGGCGGCGAAGCAGTGATCAAGAGCCTTGATCGCGCCGCCGCAAGAATCGCACACGAAATCGCGCAAAGCTCTGCCTTCGATCGCTTCATACAGCTCCTCGAATTTAATTGCATTGAGCCGCATTCGCTCAGAGCATTTCGGACAATGGATATACCGCGCCATCAGATGTTTCGATTTAATCCTTCACTCCTGCGCTCGTAATCCCGGAGCAGCTTCTTGCGAAGATGATCGATCAAATTTATGTAGGCTTGAATATTCGAGATGCCGACGCTGAGCGGCAATCGATCGCGAAAGAGCTTTACGTCTTCGAGCTCTCTCTTGAGAAGGACGAGTAAGCATTGCAACTGCGACTCATTAAATTCATGACGCAAGGCTGCCGGCACCTCTTCTTCAATCGAAGATCCATTCAAAGGAGGTTTGACTTCCTCGAGAGAATTCTGCGTTTCAGCTTCCTCAATAATTGCAACGTCTTGCTTGAGGATTAATTTCCTCGGCGAATCCGAAGACGTAACTATAAAGCATTCTTCAATCTTGAATGGATCGGTCCGAATGCCATTAAATTTATCGCCAGGAGCAAGCTCGGAAACCTCAATCGCGCAATTTTCTAAATGAGAATACCACCATCCCTCGCGCGCATTTATAATTTTCGCCTTCATGCCTGATCCTCCTCTCTTGCCTCAGCTTCGAGAAGCTTGCCGAAACATGCGTTATAAAGCCGCTCGAGAATGACGGCATAATGCCGATCGAACTCGCCCTCGCTTGTACTTAGCGATTTATGAACCTTGCGCATGCAATACCCGAGAACGAGTGCTTCTTCTCTGTCATAGATCAGCGCGGCGCGATTCTCTTCGCGAGCGACGGCGATTTTATCAAGCAAGAGCTCGCGGCTCTGCTCTCCTTCTTGCGTCGCTGTTCCGACCGGAGAGATCGATACAAAGCGATGCAGAAGGATCATTTCTGCATCGCTTAATTGAATTATTTTCTTCATGTTTTTTGCTTTGAGGATTAGAATTATTTTTTGAGAAGCTTCGTCAAATCAGATATCCGCTTCTTAACACGCTCCGCCCTGGCTTCAGCTGCGAGCTTCTGCTCCTTGATCAGCTTCGATGAATCGATATTCGCAAGCGCGGCCATCTCACGCAAGTAGCTTGCTCCTTTGCGAGGTTCTCCGAATTCGGATCCGTGCGCATGGAAAAGAATATGCTTTACGAGCCAGCTTTTCTGCTCAGGCGTGAACTTCTGCTCATCATGCTTCTTGAAAGTCCGGCGGAATTTCTCTCGCATCGGATACTGAAGCACATGATCATAGACATGCTTCCACCAGAGCGATTGAAAAGAATCGATCGGAACGTGCTCCTTCTGCAGGAAATTCGACTTGCCGAGAATGTCGAAAATCTTTGAAGAGACCTTCTCGAAATCGAGCTCCTTCGCGCGCTTCTCTCTCTCGCGGATCCGCTGAATCTGATCTTTGATCTCTGCAGCATTCGCAACAGCTCCCGGCTTCGCAGCTTTGCTTTTGCCTTTTGCCTTGACGAGAACGAGCGTTTCCCTGCCGGCGTTTGAACCATCGACGATAACTGCCGGCGTATAGGATCCCGAAGCTTTCTTTTTCTCATATTCCTTCATCTGCCGATCAAGAACTTTCTGCTGCCGATCGATATCTTCTTTCATCTCCTGCTCTGAATCATAATTGCTGCGGTCGAAATCAGTCATATCAAGAGGCTCCGGCTTATCGAGCTCTTCATAATCGCTGCGATCCAAGGCGCCGGCAGCTTTCTTTTTGCTGCCATAATCCGCAGAGACCAGGATGATCGTCGGATCCTGAGCGACGCGCTCAAGCGTCTTCTGAAGATGCACGGCGCATTTTTCTTTATAGCATTCGACCTTTCCGCAAACCGCGTTTTGAACCGTATCGGGAAAGAGATTTCCGGACGCGGAATTATGCGGGCAGACCGTGCACGCTCCGGCCTTTTTAACGAGCAAAGCATCATCAAGAGCGAAAGGAGCCAGGGCGAGCTGAGAAGAAACCTGCTTAAAATCCCATCCGTTAAGGCTAATCACTCCGGATCCTCTCTGATTATTTTTATACAAAAGACCCTGCGCGCTTTTCTCGATCTTGCATAACTCGAGCGCTGTATGAATCGGAATACGGCCGTTCAGGAATAAATCCTGCCATTCTTTGCTGAGATCGCACAGGCGCATGCGGCTGCCGATATAAGCGCGGCTCTTGCCTGTGATTAAGCAGATCTGCTCGATCGATACGCCGCTTTTGTAGATCGCAAGCAAGCCGCGAGCCTCTTCCATGGCATGCGCATCTTTACGCTGACAATTTTCGACGAATTGAATCATCGCCGCCCGCTCATCATTTGCTTCGACAACCATTGCCGGAATCTTTTCTTGCCCCGCGATCTGCGAAGCTTTGAATCGCCTGGCGCCGGCGATGATTTCATAATGATTCTCCTTCTTGCGAACGATGATCGATTGCAGGACGCCGTTCGCCTTGATTGACTCGACGAGTTCTGCGAGTGCCTCCGGCGTTCCTTCGTCGCGATAGTTCGGGCCTTGCCAGAGCTTACTGAGCTCGATCATGACGATCGAGCCTGACGAAAATTTTTCGGCGCTTTTCTGAGCCGCTTCTTTTTTTGGTTCTTTCATTTGCTTTACTTTTTAGGGTTGAAACTGTTTGAGTTATTCCGGATTATTTAGCCCGGGAGCTATTTGATTCGTTGCGATAATTAGCATTCAAAGAGGAAAAGTTGAGGCGACTTGATCACGTCAGCGCCGAATTCGCGATAGTCCTGCTCAAGCGCGGAGCGGACAGCCATGATCGCCTCTGCCCGGGCCTGCAGGCTATTGCAAGCAGCCCGGAGATCCTCGCGCTGCTCCGCGATGAAATAACCGCTCTCGAAGCCCACGATCGAGCGGAGGAGCCTTCTGCAGCGGATATGATTGATCATCTTCCGCAGGCGAGCTCCGGCGATCTTGAAGCGCGGAGAATAAGCCGCCCGATTCTCTTCGATGTGCCGATTCAGCAATCCGCAAAGAGCAAAGCTTTTTATCGCCTTACTCTTGCCGCGATGCTGCGAAAGAATCTCCATCAGCAAAGGAAGGAGCTTCATTTCATGAGAGCTGAGACTCTCTGTGACCGTTGGATGCGTCTCAATCATTCGTCGCCTCCTGCCGAGGATCCTCGGCTTGTTCAGGTTTCAAAATGCTTATCTCTGAATCATGTAAGCCTTCAGCGATATCGCGCTCCCGATCATTATTAAATTCGGTCTCCTGATGCTTGCAAATAAGATCCGTGCAAATATATCTGCCGATGCGTCTACGATACAGATTTCTATGCGGGAGCAGTTTTGCTTTTTGAACAAGCTTATAGCGCATAATGCCTCCGCATTCCGGGCAGCGCTTGTTATTGTGATTCATCTCAGGTTGTTTGAAAGCGAGGAATTTTCATCAGCTCATCGATTGATTTGATTCTGCCTTCGCAGATATCATCCATGATCAGCGGATCAATCGAGAGCGCATCCCGCATCCGGATCCGCATCTCTCCGCTCATCTGCAGCGGGAAGCGGAAATATTTCGTGACCGTCATAGACGAGATATCGCATTTCGCCTGGATATCATCTTGAGTAAGGCCGCGAAGCATCATAATCTTTTTCAGGATGGAGTCTTGCGGTTTTGGTTTCAGAGTTTTCATTTAGTTTTTCTTCTGCAAATTTTTTATAATAAGCCCGGGCGATCGCCTCGCGGCATTGACAAAGCA
>Ga0268264_10000563_pt1 | contig 45674 bp, 43 predicted proteins | sample KBSSwiS32_FD_190357 | JGI IMG/M metagenome (GOLD analysis project Ga0268264, IMG submission 190357) | Switchgrass rhizosphere microbial communities from Kellogg Biological Station, Michigan, USA - KBS Switchgrass S3-2 (SPAdes) (version 2) | ecosystem: Host-associated > Plants > Roots >... | reverse complement strand
TGGCGGCAATAGCAATCGCGCTGGCGGTGTATTTTCCGGGGTGATCGCGATGGGCAAAAATTCGAAGACGGATTCTAATAGTTAAAATCAGTAGGCTCCTTGATCTTATCCTTGTCTTCCGACGGTGCCGGAAAGGACGCATTCGATACAATAACAATACGTGCCCCGCCGATGGTTGCACCCAGCACCCATACAAATGGAACGAAAGAAACTACAAAGAACGCCGCAATTTGGATCAGAAAAAAAACGGGAAAAACCAGATAGGATTCAAGTCCGTTACCAATATGAAGAAAACCACCAAGCGTCCCCGCTAAAAAAGAGAGAACATAGCTCACGCCCCATGCAGCAAGGGAAACAACCAAAACACGCCCGATATAATGAAGCCAAAGCCTGAAGGCGAATTTCCAAGTAAGGGGAAGCTCCTGATCCATGGAACATAGTAAAACAAAAACCCTCCGGTTGTGTCAACGTGAGGCGGCGTGACGGTCGCCGCGCATCAAAAAATCACCGCTAGGCAATTACTCATGGGGCAGCCTTTTTGTTTTCCCTCCAAAGCCTCTCCATCACCTCGAAACGCGCCGTTGGATTTTCCGCTGGCTTTGTATCCTTCTCGTCCGTGCCGTATTCGAGGCTCCAGCCGGGCCATTCGCGATAGGCGTGGTATGACCAGTCCCAACCATGCTCTTCGAAAATGCTGGTTACATCGGCCAGGTATTTCTCGGCTCCCGGAGCCCAGCGGATTGCGGAAAATTCACCCACATAGAAATGCACCCGGTACCGCGACGCGAAATCGATCGCCGGTTGCATCGCCTTCACAAGCGCCTCGCGATTCCACACCACCTTGTCGATCTCACCGGGATATGCCACCGCGCTCTCGTCATGATGAAAGACCTTCTGGTGCGTGAACCGGATCGGCTCGTACATGTGAAAGCTGTAAACCACGCGCTCCAGCGGCACGGGATTGAAAAATTTGAATCCCGGCGCGCCACCCCATTTCGGCGGCTCAATGATCAGCGTCCGCTCCGGATCGATCTCACGCACCGCCTTCCCCGCCGCCAGCGCCAGTTCCTGCCAGTTCATGCAACCCGGCGCGGCCCCGTCGTCCACCGGCTCATTCACGAGGTCAAAGCCCCAGAACGTGTTGTTCCCCTTGTAACGCCGCGCCATTTTCTTCCAGACCTCGACGAAATGCTCCTGCGCCTTCGGGTCGGTGAACAGCCCGCCATTCGCCCCCACATAGCCACCCTCCAGGAATTTTCCCCCTGGCGGCGAATGCAGATCCAGCACCACCTTGATGCCCCGCTTCTGCGCCCATACCGCTACCCGGTCGGTTTTCTCAAGCATACCATCCAGCCATTTGTCATAGCTGGAAAAATCACTCTCCACCTTGTCCACGCTGGACCGCACAAGCTGCCAGCGAATGAGATTTCCGTTCCATTTTTCCGTGAAATTCTCCAGGTCCGCCTCGGTGATGTTGGGGTGCACCATCGCCCCGCGCAGCCGCGGAAGATCGTGCCCCTTGAAAATAGGCTTCCCATTTTCCACCGGCAGCGCCTGTACAAATCGATTCGAAAGCGCCACCGTGAGATTGGAAAATCGCGCCGTTCCCGTCACTTTTTCCAGCCCGAGGATTAATGTCACCGCCGTTGCGTTCTCCGGGATCTGGAAGCGCGCGAAAACATGCCACCAGTCAAAAGTCCCCACCGGGATATCCGCCTGCGGCCATTCTTCGCCGCCGGGAAATTCGATATGCGCCATCAGCTTGATGCCATTCCACATCAGAGGTTTCGCGGAAACCTGCGCGGCAGAAATATCCGCATCCACCAAGATCTGGCTGCCGCGTATCTGCCCGACCGGCAGCGGCACCGAGCGGATCGCCGATTTCTCCACCGAGTCATTCATTACCTCCCAGGTGCGCCCATGCCCGGGAATCTCCACAAACTTCCCCGGTCCGTCCTTCATTCCCTCAAACCCCTTGTTCACGACCTCCTCCCCCCGGGCCAGAAATGCAACAAAACAGAGCACAGCCGTGCAGATCAGGAGACGATTAGAGCGTGTCATGCACTTTCTTGAAGAAGAAACTGTACATTGTAATTACAAGCAAGCATTACGCTTGGGATGGGAAAGAAACTTTACAAGAAAGGCTCCGGGAAAAGCGGGTATCCGAGCGATGTTAGCGACGAGGAATGGGCATACTGTGCGCCCTATCTGGCTCTGATGAAAGAATAGTCTCCGCAGAGGATCCAAAGTGCCTGCAACCCTCGCCGCTCTTCACTGGGTCGCCTTTATCTTCCCTATGCTGGCTTCAACCTTTCACAAAAGTGCATGACACGCTCTAAAGTGCGGCCACGATCGCGTCGCCCATCCCGCGGGTATTCACACGTTTCGTGCCTTCGGTGAAGATGTCTCCCGTGCGGCAACCCGCCTCGATGACCTTGCGCACAGCCGCTTCGATCGCCAGCGCCGCCTCGTTTTGTCCCAGCGAATAACGCAACATCATCGCCGCGGATAAAATCTGCGCGATCGGATTTGCGATTCCCTTCCCGGCGATATCGGGGGCCGTGCCGCCGCTCGGCTCATACAGGCCGAAATTCAACCCGTTCCCGGTGGACGCGCCAAGGCTCGCGCTGGGCAGCATCCCGAGCGAACCGGCGATCATCGCCATTTCGTCACTGAGAATGTCGCCGAATAAATTCTCCGCAAGCACCACGTCAAAACCCTTCGGATTTTTGATCAACTGCATCGCCGCGTTGTCCACGTAGAGATGGTTGAGCGTCACGTCGGGATAGGACTTCGCGATTTCATTCACGGTCCTGCGCCAGAGCACGCCGTTTTCGAGCACGTTTGCCTTGTCGATGGAGGTCAGTTTTTTGCCCCGGCCCTGCGCGGCGCGGAGACGCAGGATGAGGGCAAGGCAAACGTGCGGATTGTCCCGTGCGCGGGCCTGAATGGCGAATTATTGCCCGGCCGGGTTTCAAATTTTCTGGACATCGCCCGCCCATCGACGCACTTATGCCTTATGGCCTCCCAATCCGGGGAAACAACCCGGGCCTTCGCCACCGTGATTGCGCCGTGGCCCGCTTCATCGTCCCGACCTTCGGTGAGCGCTCCGCAGGTGGGATGGAACGCGGATGGTCTCTCCTGTGAATTCCAAATGAATGGAAAGTCTCATTCCTTTGAATTACCAAAAGCTCAGGTTAAAATTTGAAATCAAGCGAACATGAGAAACACGGCACTATCTCAAAAATCCCGCTTGAGTTCCACGGACAACCTCCATCTGCCAGCCTCGCTCTGAAGCAACTCTATGATCACCTTTGAATCCATCCTCAGCCAGCCCGTCTCCCGGGAGGCATTTCATGAACTCGTGGAAAAACGCTTCGCCTCCGGGGCAGATGCGATTCGCCAGAAAGCGCAACGGATCGAACGGAAATTCCCGCAGTTGAAAACGGACACCATCCGCAAGGCTGACATGGCGTTGGAGGGGACGCAGGTGTTGCCGGGGACGGGTGGAAAACCGTATTTCACCGGCAATCCTCCGCGCTGGGCGGATAACCCGGTGAACGATGCCGAGTATGTCTGGGGGCTCAACCGGATGTATCACTGGCTTCCGCTGCTTCGGGCCTTTTCCCTGACGGGCGAGGGGATCTACGCTCAGAAAGTGGTGGATGAATTGCGTGACTGGATACGGACCTGCCCCCGGATATCGCTGGCCTCTCCCCACGAATTCCACGGCGTCCATCCATGGCGCTCGCTCGAGGTCGGTATTCGGACGTACTTTTCGTGGCCGCTGCTCATCCCGCATTTGCTGGGCACGGAGTTTCTCAGCCCGGATTTCCTGGCGGAGTATGCGACTTCGATCTTTGAGCATGGCGAGGTGCTTTTCCACGTTCCCCCGAAACTGTGGCCAGGCGCGGACCATAATCATTACCTCATGGAAAACCTGGGGTTGTTCAGTTTGAGCTGCCTGTTTCCGGAATTCTCCACAGCTGAAACGTGGAAGGCGCACGCAGTGCGCGAGCTGGAGCGCTGTGCCGCGGCGCAGATGACGCCCGAGGGCGGCCAGATCGAGGGGTGTCCCCACTATCACTCCGGTTGCATTGACTTCTTTGTTCGTGCGTTGTCGGTGGCGGAGTCAAACGGCGTCGGATTTTCGCGGGAATTCACTTCAAGAATTGAAAAAGGAATCGATTACGCCATGCATTCCCTGCGACCCTCCGGAACTGCCGTGCCGTGGGGCGACTCCGATGCCGAGGATGCGGGGCCGATCCGGTCGGCGCTGAATGGATACCGGTTGTTTCACAACCCGGATTATCTCCGGATCGTGGTGAACCTTTGCGGCGTGGAGGCGGTGAGGGCGCGCTGCGTCGAAGACATATGGGAGGACTTCGGTTCCCACGAAACTCTGGCCGCTATCGACAAAGCTGCGGCCACGCCGGACGCAATTTCTTTGCCGCTTGATTCCTGGCAAAAAAGTCTGAAGCAGGTAATGATGCGCACGGCCTGGTCTCACGAAGCGCTGAGCGTTTTCTTCGCTTGCCGCACGCCGGTCAACAATACCCACGCCCACATCGACCCGATGGGTTTTGACTTTACGGCGTGTATGGGCGTCCGTTGATTGTATCCCGGCCGTTTTACCTATCGTGAGGATGCGGACCGGCGTGAGTTCAAATCCGCCGCCTGGCACAACACCCTGGTCATCAATGGGCGCGACCCGTTTGAATACATCCGCACCTGGGAATTCGGCCCCCAGAAGCCGGGGGATATATTGGATGTCCGCCTGCAACCCGGGTGCAAAGTCGCCATCGCGCGTCATGACAACTATGAACCTGCAATCCATTTCCGGGCGGTGGTAATTATGGAGAATGAATTCCTGCTTGTGGTGGATTGGGTCGAGAATCTCTCTCCGGACGATCTCATCCAGCTTTACTTCCATCTCGATTCGACCCGTGTGGTTCTCGACCCGGAAACGGGCAGCGCGGAGACGCAGGATGAGGGAATGGCAAACATGCTGATCGTTCCAAGCGTGGGCTTGAGCGGCGAATTATTACCTGGCCGGATCTCGGATCTTATGGATATCTCGCGCCCATCGACACGCCTATGCCTTACGGCGTCGCAGTCGGGGGCAACTACCCGCGCTTTTGCCACTCTGGTCGTGCCATGGTTTGTTTCTTCGTGCCGGCCTTCAGTGAGCGCCCCTCAGATCATCCGGAAGACAGATGGGCTTTGTTGCGAATTTCAAATGAATGGGAAGTCCCATACCTTCGAGCTGCCGCAAACTTCATCCATGGACCCATCCCTTGGTTTACACCGCAATCCCAAGGGTATCTCGTAAAAAGCATGGATAGGCTCTTTCTCAAACGGACAGCTTCATCAACTTTGTTTCATCCCGGAAAATACGCGGTTCTTCCGTTCGCAATTTTTTTGTGGCATTCTTCCACCTTTGCGCGGAACAACCAAACAACCAGAAAGGAATCGCGCCATCGCCTTCCCCGTCTCCGGGGACTCTTACCGCAAGGACAGGCGCTGCTTATCACGGGGAGCTATGACCTGGATATTTCTGAATTGGGAAAAGATTCCCAGGGTATCCGCCTACGACATTTATCGCAGCAGGAAACAGGGTTCGTGTTTCATCCCATGACCACCGATATGTTTTATGTCGCCAGCCAGACCAAGGGAATATGGGTTACGACGGACAACGGGAAAACATTCACACAACTGGCGACGAAATCGACGGGCCTGGCATCCGACACCGTGATGAGCCTTGCCGTGTACTCCGGTGATCCCATGCACCAGACCCTGCTGGCGGCAGAAATTCGTGGACAATTCGTGGCTAATTTTTTGAATAATCCGACCAAATCCAATCGAAGCTAATCAAATCCGCGTTTTTGGGAGATCGGCTGAAAACTCTGACGAATATAGGGTTTCAAGAGGTGGCTGGGGAGGGAATTGAACCCCCGACACGAGGATTTTCAGTCCTCTGCTCTACCAACTGAGCTACCCAGCCTTCGCTGTTGATTTCCACGATTTACTACCCGTGGGAAATCCGCGCAATGGCAATCTGATGCCGCTTGCGGGAGAAGACGGATATTACACGCGCAACCACGTGTCAAGCCCCTGAAAACAATCTTCTTTTGCAAAATCTACGAAACCGTCGCGCCCGCGTGTTCTGCCTGCAACGAATCGACGATCTTCTGCATCACCTCCGCCTCCGCTTCAAGGCATTCCACGAGGCGGAATTGCGCGCGGCACCGGTCGAGATTGTGGCCCGGCCGCTTGGTTTTGAAATAGACATCGCCCTGGAGGTAGTCGGTGAGAAAGCGAATGCCGGTTTCCAGCGTGATGATTCTTCCGGAGAAGACGAGATTATCCCATTCTGCGGGGGTGAGCATCGTCCCGGCGCCTTCCGCGAAGCCTCGCGCCAGCGCCTCGAAGACCGGCATGCGCACGGCAACCTTCGAAAGATCGCGCTCGTCCTCGGCGGCGGGGCTCACCGCCGTGCGCACCATGTCTCCGAAATCGTAGAGGGAAAGGCCGGGCATCACGGTGTCCAGGTCAATCACACACACGCCCTGGCCGGTGGCGTCGTCGAGCATCACGTTGTTGATCTTCGTGTCATTGTGCGTCACGCGTTCGCAGAGGGCTCCCGTTTTTACAAGCGCGGGAAGGTGCTCCACCATGGCCTCGCGGCGGAATACGAAATCAAGCTCGGCAGCAACCTCGCCCTTGCGTCCGGCCACGTCCTCCTGCATCGCCTTGCGCAGCGTCTCCAGCCGCCGGCGGGTGTCGTGGAATCCCGGTATCGTCTCCTGGAGGCGTGCCCCGGGAAGGTCCGCGAGTGTGCATTGGAATGCGCCGAATGCGCGCGCCGCCTCGAATGCCTGCGCGGGCGTCTGGATCTCGTCGTACGTCCGCGCATTTTCGACGAAAAGAAACACGCGCCAGTAATCCCCGGACGGCGTCCGGTGAAAAGCCTCGCCGCCCACCGTGTCGATCAATGTCGTCACCCGGCAGTCATCCCCCGGCTTCTGCTTCGCGGCGAGATGCGTGGTCACGCGCCGGATGTTGTCCATCAACAGCGGCACATCCTTGAAAATGCGATGGTTGATGCGCTGGAAAATATAGCGGACCTGCCTGCCCGCCTGGTCGTATGTCACCGCCAGTGTGTCATTGATGTGCCCGCTCCCGTGCGCGCACACATCGACAAGCCTCCCCGGCAGTGGAAATTGCTCCGCGACCGGGTGGATGGTTTCGATGGTCCAGCTTGTAGATTGATCTGACACGATATATTGAGCCCGCGTCTTTTCTATTCGTGCCGGAAGCTTCCGGCTATTTTCCGTTGGTGCGCGCGAGCAATTCCTTCAATTCCCCCAGCGTGGTGATGTGATGCTTCGCGCCATCGCCGCGCGACACCCCGGGCCTCAGGATTTGCACCGTGCCGATCCCCAGCCGGTTGCCCGCCTCGATTTCCGAGTCGGGATTGTCGCCCACCACCAGCACCTCCGACGGTTTCAATTTATAGCCGGAGAGGATTTTCTTGAAAATCTCCAGCTTCCCCTTCCGCTCCACCTCATCGATCGCATCGATATGGATCTCGGCGAAGAGCCGCTCGAAATTCAGCGCGCGCACCTTGCTCTCCTGCAGGCGGCGGAACCCCGAGGTCACCAGGAAACGTTGCACGGGCAGTTCCTCGAGCACCGGCAGGTCGGGATACCCGCGCATCGGCTCCCGCACCTCCGTGCGCGCCAGCTCCCGCCAGCCCGCCGCGACCATGCCGCCAGAAAAGTTGTGCCGCGCCGCCACCGCATCCAGCGGGTTCACCCAGCAATCCGCAAACGCCGCATTCAGCGCCGCCTCGGTGAGCGTGCCCTTGTTCGCCTCGCGGATCGCCTCGAACGCCGGCGCGAAAAGTTCCTCCCCCGGCTCATTGGCGGCAGCCAGGCAATTATCCAGATCGAATATTACAGCTTTAATCATGGGATGGGTGAAATCGGGAACGCGTGCGTTCGGGGAATTATTTCCATCCGGAAGCTCGCGTCAATTGCGAGTTTTCGTAAACTTGACGTTACGCGCAACACCAATCCATAAAACCATCGCCTCCAGCAGCGAAGGTATGCAGAATGAACGCTCGAAGAAGGCTTTCTTCATTGTCGAACCGAAGAGGACACAACTGGCAGAGATCGCCGGGTTGCTCGAAACGGGGAAACTGAAATGCTGCGTCGATGTCATAGTGCCGTTTGCAAAAGCCTCCGATGCCTATTGCGGGAAGATCGAGGGCCGTGGCGGGCGCGGGAAGATGGTGCTCGCGATTGCGGAATAGCAAAGCATACAGAGAAATTTCCTTATTAAAGCCCCATTTCACCGCCACCATTTTTCTGGTGGCGGTGAAATGATGATTATAATCCGTGGTATCGAATACCGTGGCCGTGTGCAAGGACAATGTGGCGAATCGCCAGGAATTCCTCCCCTCTTTTGCAAACAAACAAAAACGTCTCTGGCGTTTTGTCTCATGCACGTCAAAATTACGGTCCACACTCCAGCAGGCGATTGATGCCTCGCTTTCGCGATTGCTTTGACGCGCGCGGCGGCACAATCTTCCCGCCGGGCATTATGTCGCAAAACCTCCAAACAACATGAGCGTAATGGAACCGCGCGGCTTTCACGTGATGACGAAGCCCATCGGGCCGATCTGCAATCTCGATTGCAAATACTGCTTCTACCTCGAGAAGGAGAAGCTCTTCCCGAAGAACGAGAATTTCAAGATGTCCGACGAGGTGCTGGAGAGCTACATCCGGCAATATATCGAAGCGCAGGACGTGCCGGAGATTTCCTTCGCATGGCAGGGGGGCGAGCCGACGCTGCTGGGGGTCGATTATTTCCGGAAAATCGTGGCGTTGCAGGCGAAACACGCCGGCGGCAAGACCATCCACAACGCGATCCAGACGAACGGCACGATGCTCGACGACGAATGGTGCGAATTTCTCGTGGCAAACCATTTCCTCGTCGGCCTCAGCGTGGACGGCCCCGCAGAGTTGCACGATGCCTACCGCGTGGACAAGAAACAGCAGCCGACCTTCGACAAGGTCATGCGCGGCCTCGCGTTCCTGAAAAAACACAAGGTCGAGTTCAACACGCTCACCGTGGTGAACCGCATCAACTCAAAGCATCCGCTGAAGGTCTACCAGTTCCTGAAAGAGATCGGCTCCGGGTTCATCCAGTTCATCCCGCTCGTCGAGCGCCTGCCGGACCACGAGGCGAAAACCCAGGGCCTCGACCTCGCCGTGCCGCCCGATCCCGATGCGCAGCCGGTGCGCTCACCCGTGACCGACTGGAGCGTGGACTCGCGCCAGTACGGGGAATTCCTCGTGAAAATTTTCGACGAATGGGTGCACCTCGACGTGGGCCGGACGTTTGTGCAGATCTTCGACGTCGCGCTCGGGAACTGGATGGGCATGGGCGGCGGCCTGTGCGTTTTCTCCGAAAAATGCGGCCGCGCACTCGCCATGGAGCACAATGGTGACGTCTATTCCTGCGACCACTACGTTTACCCGCGCTACAAGCTCGGCAACGTGCTCAACCGCTCGCTCGGCGAGATGGTCGAGTCCGCCGAGCAGAAAAAATTCGGCTCGGACAAGAGCGACTCACTGCCGGATTACTGCAAACGCTGCGAAGTCCGCTTCGCCTGCCACGGCGAGTGCCCCAAGCACCGCTTCATCAATACCCCCGACGGCGACCCCGGCCTCAACTACCTCTGCCCCGCCTACAAGCGGTTTTTCAACCACGTCGATCCCTACATGAAGACGATGGCGAACCTGCTCAAGAGCCGCCAGGCCCCCGCCGGCATCATGGAGATCCTCGCACAGCAGGCACAGGCCCAGCGCTGGCAATCCGTGAAACGCAACGACCCCTGCCCCTGCGGCAGCGGGAAAAAATACAAGGCCTGCTGCGCTCAAAAAAGCGCGGCTCCCTAACCCCGCTCCCCCGCCGGATACCCCGGCGGCGAATAAACATTGAACGTCACCGCGTCCCTGTCTGCGCGATTGGTGAACCTGTGCTTCACACCCGCCGGGATGATCACCATCGCCAATGCCTGCGCTCGCGATTGTTTTCCCATCGTGCTCGGAGATTACGATCCATCATGCTCCTGCAGCAATTGGCTCGTAGAAAGTGTGGAGCGTCCAACCGTACCAGCGCCGGCGTATAAATGAATGGGCTCACATGTCTTTTCCCCACGCAAAATATTTCACGCCTGTCGTTCTGGCCTTTGCTGTGGCGATTTTTTGCGCCCCGCCCGCCCGCGCTGCGCAGGCGATTCACTCGCTGGAGCGGATCAAGCTGGGCGGGCTCGACCAGAGCATCCTCATCCGCGGGCGCGACGTATCGAAACCGCTGCTCCTGTTTTTACACGGCGGCCCCGGCATTCCGGAAATGCCGATCTCATACGTAAATCGCGACCTCGAGCGGGATTTCATCGTGGTGCACTGGGATCAGCGGGGCGCGGGAAAATCCTACAGTCCCGGGATTGCGGCCTCACAAATGAAACTGGAAAATTTCGTCTCCGACACGGAACAACTCACGCGCTATCTGCTGCGCCGGTTCCACCAGCGCAAACTTTATCTCGTGGGATATTCGTGGGGCTCGCTGGTCGGCGCGCTCGCGGTTGCGCGGTCGCCGGAGTTATTCCATGCCTACATGGGCATCAGCCAGCTTGTGAATGTGGATGAATCCTCCCGGCTGCTCTACGTGCAGGCCCTGGGCCGCGCGCGCGGGCAGGGGGACCAGCCCGCCTTGGAAAAACTGGCCGCCCTCGGGTCATCGCCCCATAAGAATCCGAATAACAAACCGGCCTTCGACACTATAAAGAAATCCCTCATCGCCGGCAAAGTCGCCCATCCCCTCACCCCCTGGCACTACACCGCCCTCGCGTTCGTTTCACCCTATTACACCATCGAGGATGATGTGCGGCTGACAAAAGGGATGGCCTTTTCACAAAAAGCCACGCACGACGACCTTTATGGCGCAAATCTCATGCGTTCCGTGCCGGAACTCGACGTGCCCGTGTACATTTTCGAGGGCAGATACGACACGATCCTGAGCCCGGTCCTTTCCGAGCGCTATTTTAAGAAGCTGCGCGCCCCGAGCGGCAAGCATCTCATCTGGTTCGAGCACTCCGGCCATTCGCTGCACATCGAGGAGCGCGAAAAATACCGGGCCATGATGCGGCAGGTGCTGCGGGACACGCAGCCTGTGGATCACCTGCCCTTAAAGGGAAGACCGCCCGCATAGCACCTGTTATGCTTTATCTCTGTGTTACGCATGCGTAAGTTTCCTTTTGATGGCGGAGCCATCATAGCTGCAGCAGCCGGGGGTTGAGCCTGCGATACCCCCCGGATATGAAATTAGCAAGCGCCCGATCCCGGAGTGGATCGCAGCCCGCGATGGACGCAGGGTGATCTGTAATTATCCGGGGCTGATTTCGCGTCACCGTTTGCTGCACAGTCCCCCAGAAAACGGAAACCGATTCAACCGCAGCATCACCCATTGTGCAACCCGATGCCGCGCTTTCCGTGAAGGAAGTCCAAAGTCACGGTGTACCCGTGACTGCCAGCGGGATGCGGGCAGGAGTTCTTCCGCGGGCGTTTTGCATCCGGGTTTAGCGGCCCGCGATTTTATCCGTTCCAAAAAGCTCAGCCCGGTATGCCCTTATATTCCGCCTGCTCAATGTTTCGTACAGGCCGATACCTACAGCGCCCGTTCCTGTCAAAATTGCCCCCGTGATGACAAAGAACCGCCTCATTTCATCCCTGTTCGAAAACTCCTTTGCCCATTGCACCACGTATGGATTGAATCTCCTGTCACGCGTACCGTATCGGGAATGATCCTCTGGCGCCCGTAAACCATTCATAAGCATTGGAAGGCCGTTCATGAGAAGAAACGCGCTCATGAGAATCAACCAAATCAAAGCATATCGAACTTTGAATGCTTTCAATGGAGGAATGGGGGCGTCGCAAACTTCTATATTAAACTTTTCAAGATTCATTTGCCGGCGGTTCGTCAACTCCGATAGCAATGCCTCCCGTTGTGTCGCATCAGGAAGGATCATCGACCAGCAACGTAGCCCCGACGCGGAGCGACCGGCATGTTGAATGGTAAACTTGGTGAGTTCCAGACCCGGCCCAGTGGGTTCAAATTGGAAACGAAAAACCTCACTCCAGCGAATGGTCGGCTGGTCGCGGGGGCTGGTCTTGAGACCCTTTTCCTCCAGCCGCAATGTCCGCTTGCATCGATTTTGCAACCATTGCGCGAGCATGACTAATAAGGTGATTACCAAGACCAGGGAACAAAATGCTCCGATGAGATCTGGCATGACTGGAAGGCCTTTTATAAACCGCACCTCGGCAATGAACAAACTAAAGAAAACCACCAAAGGGATCAGTGCTTTAACGAATACCCGGATTCTCTCCATGCTCCAAGGAATCGGCGGACAGGCAAGCTGGTTCAATTCCGCCGGTTGTTCAAAAATCATCCGCCAAAATTATCCTGCAAATAAATGCGAAGCAACCAGCATCGACAGATCGTTAATTAACCGCGACAGATTTCCTTGCCTTTGCTTTCCCGCTGCGCATAGTAATTATCCGTTTCCTTTGAATGTCGGGCTGTAGCGCAGCTTGGTAGCGCACTTGCCTCGGGTGCAAGGGGTCGCGAGTTCGAATCTCGCCAGCCCGACCATTTTCCTCCCTCTTCACCCGGCCCTTCGAAGTTCCCGCGAAAAAGCTTCAGGGCGTCTTTGGTTTCATGCGCAAGCCCTGGAAATCATCGATCCACATGATTTTCAATCCCCCGTCGGAGACAAAGTCCACCAGGATTTTATGCTGCGGGGATTCCAGGATGTAGAGCGGCTCCTCGATGTCGAAGGAGATCATCGCCCAGAAAATCTTGATCTCCTCCTCGCTCAGCTTCCTGACCTTGAAACTGCCGGTATCCACCACCTTGACAAATGCTTTCCAGAACAGCATTACCTCCTCCGGGCTTTGGAAGAGCTTCCCATCGAGCGTCTGGGCATCCACGTGGATGTTGACGTTGCCCTTCGTGAGCTTCGCCATCTCCTTGTCGTCCTTGATTTCGCTCCACAATCCGGGGCCGCAGATCAGCTTCGTGGTAAAAATCGACAGCACATCCTTGTCCGTGGATTTCGCGGAAAATTTCTTGAGCAGCAGTTGCTTCGCCTGCTCATTCACCGCGGCGGTCGCCTCCTTGTACTTCACGCCCTCCGGCACTTTGAACGCCTGCTTTGCCGATGCCGGGGAATCGGGCCACACGGTGGCAAGCATTTCGTCGAACTGCATTGCATGGTCCTGCTTCGTGAGCGCGTCCTTCCACCCGGCTGGAACGGGCGGCGCGCCGGTTTTCTTCGGCGACTTCGGGTCTCCGCCCGCGACCTTCCCCTCGATGGCAAACGCAATCGCCCCGCCGGAAACATCGGGCGCAGCGACGCCCTCCAATTTCGCGCGAAGCTGGTCCCGTTTTTCGGCGGCGAGCGGTATCCGCGACGATATGAACCACACCCGCGACACCTTCCCCGGCTTCACCGCCACCACGATATCGAGATTCTCCGGCGTGTTCGTACTGGCGAAAAACCCCGTGCACTCCGCCTCGAGCTTTTTGATATAACCCGTCAGTTCCGGCACAGTCACGCGCCTGCCAAGTTCCGCATCAGGCATGTAGCCGATATTGAGGCTGGCGGTGGCGAATCCTTTCGCCGGTTCGACCGCGGAAGCCGTGACACACCACGCAATTGCAAACAGGGAGGCAACGAAGGTTTTCATAATTGGGAGGGACAGGGCTAACTCCCCAGATGCTTCACCAACCACTCCGCACATAGCGCGTATTCGTCCGCCATGTCCGGCCAGCCGTGGGGTTTTCCCGGGCGCACTTCCAGGCGGTGCTCGACACCCAGTTCGCTGAGGCGCGCGACGGCGGCGTGGGCCTGCTGGATCGGCACGGACTCGTCCGCGTCGCCGTGGATGATGAGCGTGGGCGGCATGGCTGATGTAAAATGGGTGACGGGCGACCATGCCCCGGCGAGCGTGGCATCATCCCCTGTCTCCTCGCCGGTGCGGTAGTGGATTTTGATTTGGCCCGGCCCGCCGTAATTGCGGAAATCGGTGGGCGGATAAAAGCAAGCCACGGCATCGATGCGGTCGCTCTCCCGGTCCACGGGATCGGCAGCCTCCGGGTCACCCGGCCCGCCCTGCGCCGCCGTGAGCAGCGAGATATTCCCGCCCGAGCTGATGCCAAAGATCCCGAGCCGCCGCGCATCCACCCCATGCCCCGCCGCATTCGCCCGCACAAACCGCACCGCCCGACGGACATCCCCGACAATCTCCGGGATGCCGAACTTCGGCCGCGACCCGTGCATGACGATGAAAACCGTGAGCCCGCGCTTGAGAAACTCCTCCGTCTGTGGCTTCCCCATCTCCGGCCACGACTTCCACCCGCCGCTGGACAAAGCCAGTATGCCCAGCCCGGAAGGTTTCTCTGGCTTCACAATATCCATCATAAGCCCCATGCCAAATTTGCGGCCATACACGACATCGGGGATTGTGCTGCTGTTCATGGGCCCGGATGTTATTTCAAAAAAAGCGGGGAGTCACGAACGGTGTGAAACAAGCCGTCGAACCAAATTCCAAATATTGCCACGCAAATTGCAAGCGGGAATGATAGAATATGCCGTGCGGAAAAAGAAGAGCGTTTAACAATGAAGCCATCGATTATAGATTACTTCTTCGCGCATTGCTATAAAGTTGCAATGAGCATCGGAGCAGTAGTCGCAGCCATTTGGATTGAACGCTGGTTCGACGGCTTTTCTTTTTGGTGCGCCGTTGCCATTTTTCTTTCTTTGCCACTGGCTTGCATACTTGGAGCTATACTTTTTGGACCGCTCATTTTTGCAATCGGCAGTAAAATCAACGGAGCGCCGTTTCGGGAAGGCGATTTAGTGCATATCCTCAGCGGCCCACATCGGAACCATGTTGGCCGCATTTACGAAATGTGGCCTTCGCGCAAACAAGTGCGCATCCAAATTAGCGCACAGGCAAAAAAGGATGTAAGCGATGTTTTTTTATAATGAGATTTGCCGTGAACGTGACGTTAAATGAAGTGGATAGCCCTCTGCGGAAACATCCTGTTAATCCTGTTCATCCTGTCAAAAAACCCCCTCTTTTTTCTTCGTACCCGGAAAGAAATGGGATTAAGCCGTCATTTCGTGACCGAACCAGCAAACAGAAAACGCCGCAATACCATTGACTTCCACTCCCGCAAACGTCTGCACAAACTCTGCGATCGCTATCGGCACGGATTGTCAGCCCTCCACCCCCTGCACACCTCCCGCAGGAACGAAAGAGGTGCAGTGCATGCCCTATTTCCAGCGAAAATGAGAAACATTTACCGCCTGACAAGGATAACAAAATGTGAGTTTTGGATCATTCAACAGGATGGTCTTTCACCCCGGTTTCTGGCCGGATGCAGCCCCTCCCATCTTAACAAGCGTAAAGACTGATCCCCACGCAATATGAAACCCTGGCTCAAACTCCTTTTCACCGGCACAACCCTCGCCCTTTTCACCTCTGCCCTGCACGCCGGCATTGTCATCAAAAACGGCCAGACAATCGGCTTCCTGGGCGACTCCATCACCGAGCAGGGCTCCGGGCCCTCGGGCTATGTTTACCTCGTCACCATGGGCTTGAAGGCCGAGGGCATCGTGGTCAACCCGATCCCCGCCGGTCGCTCCGGGCAGGCCTCCGGCGCCATCCGCTCACGCGTCGGCTCCGTGCTCGACAAGGGCGCGAACTGGATCACCATCAACAGCGGCGCGAACGACCTCCGCGAGGTCCGCGAAGGCAAGGAAAGCGGCAGCGTCGAAAGCTACGGCAAAAACATGGAGGCCATGGTCAACCTCGCAAAATCCCGCGGCGTGAATGTCATCCTCCTCACCACCACCCACACACCCAAAAACAAGGAGATCATCCCCTACAACGAATTCCTCCGGAAATACGCGAAGGAAAACAACATCCTCCTCGCCGACGTCAACAAAGCCTTCAACGAAATCCTGCTCTCCCCGCCTCCCGCCGGCTGGCAGGGCGATCCCGACCATCGCCTGCTCGCCGACGGCGTGCACCCGAACCAGGCCGGCCAGAATCTCATCGCAAAGACCGTCCTCCTCACCCTCGGCGTCCCCCCGGAGGACATGCCCAAGGTCGGGAAGGAATGGCAGCAAAACGCCCACGGCAAAGGCGTGAAAATCGGCAGGTCGGACGCCGGCAACCAATATGTTTACCTTACCATGGCTCAATACGACGCAGTCCAGCGCATCGCCAAATCCCAGCGCAAGGAAGGCCGCAACATCATCAAGGACATGTATAAACTAGCGCTCGACAGCGCCCCGCAGGACACCGCCGACCCCGCCGCCTACGCGCAATCCCAGATCGACGGCCTGGTGAACAAATACATCGCCGACCATGCCGATAACGCGGCAGCCCCTGCGAAAACCTCGAAATAAATTATGAAACGCACACTCCTCTCTTTGTTCCTCCTGGCACTCGCCAGCGGCCTCTTCGCCGCCGATCCCGCATCCGGCCCGCGCTACTACTACCCCGTCCCACCTGCAAATCCCGCGCAGACCATCACCACCGACGTCTGCGTCTACGGCGACACACCCGCGGGCATCACCGCCGCGCTCCAGGCGGCCCGTATGGGCAAAACGGCGTCGCTCGTCGTCTTCGGCACGCACATCGGCGGCATGACCGCCTCGGGCCTATCCAACACCGACGGCGGCCGCACAGCAGGCGGCATCGCATTGGAGTTTTACAACGTTGTCGGCCATTCCAAATTCCTCCCGAGCGACGCCGAGAAGCAATTCCGCGCCATGCTCGACAAGGCCGGCGTGAAAATATACCAGGAGCAGCGCCTCTCCTCCGTGAACAAGGAGGGCGCGGTGATCAAGGAGATCGCCATGGAAAACGGCAACCGCTTCCAGGCAAAAGTCTTCATCGACGCCACCTACGAGGGCGACCTGATGGCGATGGCGAAGGTCTCCTACACCGTCGGCCGCGAGGGGAGCGAGCAATACGACGAGTCGCTCAACGGCGTGCAGATGCCCGGCAACCATAACTTCTCTACGCGCGTCGACCCCTACGTAATTCCCGGCGATTCGAAGTCCGGCATCCTCCCCGAGATCAGCAACACCGAGCCGCTCGCACGCCTCCGCACCGCCGACAAACGCGTACAAGCTTATAACTTCCGCATGTATCTCGCAAAGATGCCCGACGCCATCCCTTACCCCAAGCCCGCAGGCTACGACCCGAAGCGCTACGAGTTACTCCGCCGCTACATCGCCAGCGGCAAAACACCCGTGAACTTCCATTGGTTCATGCAGCTCAAGGTGGGCGATTCCAACAACGACGGCGGCTTTTCCACCGACCACATCGGCGCGTCCGACAAGTGGCCGGAAGCCTCCTATGCCGAGCGCGAGAAGATTTTCCAGGACCACGTGAGTTATCAGCAGGGGTTCATGTATTTCCTCGCGAATGACCCCGGCGTCCCCGACTACGTGCGCGAGAAAGTCTCGGGTTTCGGCCTGGCAAAAGGCATCTTCGACTCCACCGGCGGCTGGCCTCACCAGCTCTACGTCCGCGAGGCGCGCCGCATGGTCTCCGACTACGTGATGACGCAGCACAACTGCCGCTACGAAATCGTCGCCGAGGACTCCGTGGGCCTCGCCGAGTACGGCATGGACGCCCACAACGCCCAGCGCTACATCTCGCGCGGCCCGAACGGCGACGCCGCAAAGAACGAAGGCAACATCCAGGCCGCCGTCCCGCATCCCTATCCCGTCGCATACCGCGCCCTCGTCCCCAAGCCCGCCGAGTGCACAAACCTCCTCGTCCCCGTCTGCCTCTCCGCATCCCACGTCGCCTACGGCTCGATCCGCATGGAACCCGTCTTCATGGTCCTCGGCCAGTCCGCCGGCGCCGCCGCCGCCATCGCCATCGAAGGCAAAACCACCGTCCAGGCCGTCCCCTACCCCGCCCTCAAAACCCGCCTCCTCGCCGACCACCAGAACCTAGCCTGGGACGGCAAAGAAAAGAAAAAACGGAAAGAAAAGGGCGCAGCCGAACCCGCCGCGGAACAGCCCGATGGACAATGAAGCTCATCACCGGCAACCCGGCGGATTCTTCAAAAAGCAATGGCAACAACTTCGCACGAGTAATGGCGCTACGATAGCCATGCTACACGTCCTCTTTCGTCCCGATGGGACTCGACGCTCTTTCATGGAATTATACCGCTAGTAAACTGGCAGCCTATTCTCGATTCTCCCTACGGGAGAAAAGACAAGCTCCTCTCCAAGTCCCGCAGGGACGTCAGACAATAGGCAGGCGATTTATCGCCTGTTACCCTGCAACACAAAATCCCCAAGTCCCATCGGGACGAAAGAACAGGTGTTTAACCCCAAACTTTATCTTAATGCTGCTCGAGACTGATCCCATTTCCTTTCTCATTGTATCTTATTGCCCGTCCTACCCCATGGGTAAGGCGGAACTCCACCCGGACCGAAATACTTAGCTAAATCCTCTTCTGTTCGACGCGGAAGAACCAGATCGATTTTTGACCGTCGGCCGTTCAATTCATATTCGATCATCATTGGAATTTTTATGCCGGAATCAAAAATTTTGATCCGTCCGGCGATGGCGCCTGTCTTCGTATTGGGAAGCGCGTTGATGATTCCATTCTGCGGGGCGATTACTTCACTCCCTGACGTGATCCGGAGTATTTTCACCGCATGCGGCTGGCTGTCAAAATTCCAGATATAGATGGTCATCTTACCCATCGCCTGGCTGTCGTCAGGCCCGAGGGCGCCCATGAATCGCTGGGCGTCGTACACCACCGGGACGCGGGTTTTCTCATGGTCCACCACGGCGACAATTCCGACATGATTTGGAATCAGCCACCGACCCTCATCGTAATATTTCGAGTAAACTTTGTGCGTCGATTTTCCAGTACGCGGGTCGTCTGAATCGACAGTCATTATGGTGGAACTGCATCCCGCGAACATAAGCAGGCAGGCGATGAGCGGAAGGACGACAACACGCGGGGGTTTCATATCTTCAATTCTGATCCCTGCGCATCCAGAAGAACATCAAAAAGTGAAATGGTGACGTCAGCGTAGCCGCAAAGCTGGACTATGCACCCGTTCCAATGCATCAATAGTCACTCGCGCCGCATGCGGGATATGCTTGTATCCACCCAAACCCATTACCTAAATAACAACGTTTTATGAAACTCCCCCTCCTCCCCCTTTTCACGCTGCTATTTACCTTCGCAACACTCGCCTCTGCCGAGGAAAAAACCGTCATCATCTTCGGCGACTCCATCACCGCAGGCAGCGCGATGGTAGCGGACGAGCGTGGCCAGGCCTGGCCGCGGCTGCTGGCCGACCAGACCAAGGGCCGGTTGCACGTGATCGCGCAGGGCAAACCCGGCCGCACCACCAACTCGGAATCCGACTTCAAGATCGTCCTCGAAAAAATCCCGAAGGCCGGCATCGTCGTATTCGCCCTCGGCACGAACGACAGCAACCCGAATAGCGACGGCGTCACGCCCGCCGTGGCGCATATCAAATCCATGGTCGAAGCCGCCCGCGCCGCCTACGGCCCATCGCTCCAGATCCTCATCATCGGCCCCACCAACATCAACAAGGACGCGCTCCAGAAGCGCCAGGAAACAGGCGCCGCGCGCTCCGTAAGACTCAAGGAAATCAACACCGCCTTCGAAGCCCTCGCAAAGGAAATCAAGTGCGACTTCCTCAGCCTCTACGACATCGTCCCCGCCTCAAGCCTCACCAACGACGGCATCCACCCCGACGCCGCCGGAAACGCCCTCATGGCAAAAGCAATCCAGCCCAGGCTGGTGACTGTAAAGTAGGCGATGGGACCGTCCCTATTTCCTCTCTCCAGTTTTAGTTGTTTGGAGGTAACTGTCAAAGCAACGACTGCAAAATAATTTAGGCGTTTCAAGCTGCGGGTATTTATCAAGCGTCGCCTCAAAAGGCACTCGATTAATACCGTCAGAAATTTCACAATCATGGAGGCATTTTTCGCAGAGTCGAATCGGAAAAGCCAAAATATCGGTATCACTCTCAGCAAGAGTAATAACTCGAGACGAACGCAACGGGTGATGACTAACAAAGTCATTAGAGACATGCTCACAGACTGCAACGCAACCAGTCAGGCCATGAATTGGACATTTAGTTCTAGGCATTTAATTAGAGGGTTTTGTGTTTCATCTCTTATTCAAGAGAATAGCCGCCTGCGGAAACATCCTGTCAATCCTGTTCATCCTGTCTAAAAATTCCCTTTTCTTCCTTCGCCTCCTCGTACAACCGCCGAGGCAAAGCTGGACTCCGTCCCATTCCATTGCAACTATAGTGCCTCACGCCACACGCGGCACACCCCGCGTATCGGTTACTCCCTCCCTATGAACACCACGCCAAAACGCCCCCTTGCAAAAATCGCCCTCCTCACTGCGCTCCTCCTCACCGCCACGCTGCACTCCCCAGCCCAAAACACCTCCCCCCTCGACACCGCCCCCGGCGGCGACACCGCGTCTCCGATGGCCACGCCAGCCGTCGCAGCGCCCGCAACATCTCCAGCCGCACCCGGCACAAATACCTCCTTCCTCCCCAACGGCAATTTCGCCCACGCCACCCAAGCCCCCGCCTGGCCCGACGCCTGGCCCCACGACACCACCCTCCCCATCACGTACGAGACCGAGGACGCCACCCACTTCCTGCGCATCGCAATCACCCAGCCCGGCCTCACCGTGCGCTTCGCGCGCACCGTCGCCATCCCCGCCGGCATCAAAGGCGTGGACCTCCGCGTCCGCTACCGCCTGCGCAACTTCAAATTCGGCCTCAACGCCAAGGGCGCCCCCAACTACACGCAGGACTTCCATTTCCTCTGCAACTTCCTCGACGCCACCGGCGCAAAAATCGAAAAATCCGGCGGCGGTTTCGTCATGGATTCCCACATGAAGGACTTTGCCGACACCAGCAAACAATTTCTCGTCCCCGAGGGCGCCGCGCAAATCGAAATCGCCGTCAACATAAACAAAGTCACCTCCGGCACCCTCGACCTCGCCGAAATCGCCCTCAGCCCCATGGACACCGCCGCACTGGACACCCTCGCCGCCGCCGAAAAAGCCAGGGCCGAGGCCGCCGCGTTGAAAAACCAGAAAGCCACCCAGCTCGACGCCGGGGACGCCATCGAGATCCCGAAACTCCTCGCCCTCCCGCAAAAAACCGTCGCAATCAAAGCCTCCGGCAACAAACTCGTCACCATCGCCGACGGCAAAGACGTGTGGCTGAAAGGCGTGAACGTCCCCAGCATGGAATGGTCGCCAAAAGGCGAGCACATCCTCCGTTCCGTGAAGGAAGCCCTCATCGGCTGGAAAGCCAACGTCATCCGCCTCCCCGTGAATGACAGCTTCTGGTTCGGCCGCGGCAAAGGCCAGGCCACCCCCGCCGACCAGGAAACCTACCGCCAGACCGTCGACGACGCCATCCGCCTCGCCGGCACCCAGGGCGCCTACGTCATCCTCGACCTCCACCGCTACCTCACCCCCGACGACACCTGCGTCGCATTCTGGAAAGACGCCGCCGCCCGCTACCGCGACAACCCCGTCGTCCTCTTCGACCTCATGAACGAGCCCCACGGCACCACCTGGGACATCTGGCAGCGCGGCGGCCCCGTCGACCTCAAGCAGAAGGACGGCACCGTGAAAACAATCCAGGGCGCCGGCATGCAGACCCTCATCGACACCGTCCGCGCCACCGGCGCGAAGAACCTCGTCGTCGTCGGCGGCCTCTCCTACGCCCTCGACCTCAGCGGCATCCTCGACGGCCACGCCCTCGACGACAAAGGCGGCAACGGCATCATGTATTCCACCCACTTCTACAACTGGCACGGCAAATGGCAGAAAAACTTCCTCGACGTCGCCGAAAAATACCCCCTCCTCGTCGGCGAATTCGGCGCCGACATCAAGAAAATGGGCTTCATCCCCGCCAAGAACCAGGAAGACCCCTACACCTGGGCGCCAAACGCCCTCGGCCTCGTCCAGAAATACCACCTTCACTTCACCGCCTGGTCCTTCCACACCGGCGCCACCCCCTCCCTCCTCCTCGACTGGGCCTACACCCCCACCCCCTACTGGGGCCAGTTTCTGAAAGACGCCCTCGCCGGGAAGCAGTTTGAGTTGCAGAAGATCAAGTAGCGTTTGCTCTACTGCTTAACCGCTGTTAATAAATTCAAACATAAGGCAATTACTCCACAAACTTTCCGATCGCCTTAAGAAGCTTTGGATTTGAATAAGCAAAGATTCCGATTATGAAAAACACGGATATACTGTTGCGAAGCATTCACGAAGAAGTGTTGTTGGGAAAAACTACCTTCAAAGATATAAAGACAGAGAATGTATTGGCGGGACGGGATGCCCCTCAGTTCGAACAGCGATGGTTGAAACTTTTTGACGATACTCAAACAATTCCCCTTACAAAGAGTGATGCGGTAGTCATCGATCAAATTCGAGAAATTGCTTTCAAGACAGTATTTCGTAATTGTTCTAATGCAGATCTCGCTAGTTATATATCGGATGATTTTGAAGTTATAGCTCGAGGAATAATCGGAAAAATGGAAGATGTTTTTTTAGTTAAACTATTAGAAACCTACAGTGCCGGGAGGATTCCCCATGGGGATATTCTATCGCCAGGAATTTCATTGCGCTTACTTCTGAAGAAAATTGAAGATCAATTAAGATAAATAGAAATCGAGCCCCTTCTACTCGGCCCGTATCTTCTTTACCATACAAGACGCATGTTCAAAAAAATCCTGACAGCAATTGGCATCGGAGGTGCGGCAATCGCTCCCACCTCTGCTCAAGCATCGGATAATCCTTACAAGGAGGCGGAAGCCAATTTTATTTATAATTTGTTGTTCTGCGACCAGCCGGCTCTTTTCAAGGCTGATCACAAGGGCGTTCTCACTCCACCGTGGGACGCACTTTTCTCCGAGAAACTTGATTTTGACGCGATAGCCATTATTGCAAAAGACAAGACGCAGGAATCACGGGTTCGAATGCTTGCGTTTAACGCGTTACGTTTGGCGAAGAAAGACGTACCCAAAAAGGAACTCCTTGCTACAATCATCGAAGTTCGACTTCCAGCCGGACTCGACACGCTGGCGGTTTTTACCGACGGTGGCGCGCGATACATCAATCAATCCGGCAAGATCATTGTGGTTGAAGGAACACCGAATGCGTTTGAAAACGAGATCAGGAACGTTATCGAGGCATCCAAGCCTATTGTAGCCGCAATTGGCCCCTGGGACAAAGATCGACTTCCCGCCCCCAAGAAGGGAAATATCCGAATGACATTCCTTGTTTCGGACGGTCTTTATTTCGGAGAGGGCCCCATGGATGCGATGCAACGCGAGAAGATGGCAGCACCGTTGATTACTTCGGCTACATCGCTGCTTATGAAACTGGTGGCGAAAACAACCAACAGCGAGTAAGAGGGGTCAACCTCGGTCGCTTCGGTAAAAATTGGACATCAGGATACAACCCGTTCAAAAAATGAAGTGGCAGCAGCCTTCATTCCTCGAAAATACCACGCCTGACCCATAACTTTCCACGCATCCGCAAGTTCCCTCTAAAATTCACGTTTCGCGAGAGCCCACCTTGAATCAAGGAAGCGCCGCCGGCACTTGTTCCGCCGGCCGGTTTCCTTTTATGGAGCGGCTGCCGGGCCACACTGAATCGTTCAAGGTCAGCACGTAGATCAACATCGCCACCAGCATCAGGATTGCGACCGCGATCACCCTCCAGTCCCTGTGCCATTTTTTGCGGGAAGGGTTGTGGCGTCCATCTCCCCCGTGGTGGGGACCTTCAGTTCCGTCGGTGTGTTTGTGACCGTGACTCATATTTTATTTTTCCTCCGTGAAAGTGGAATCTCCCGGGACGATGCCTCCTGTGCGCCCACCAGTTCGATCAACTTGGCTGCGATCCCGTCCAGGGGCAGGATGAAATCGACGTCGCCGGTCTTGATGGAGGTTTCCGGCATGCTGAAATCCTGGGATGTGAGCCGGTCCTGGGCGATGACCTTGCCGCCTTTTTCCTTGATGATCTGCACCCCGAAGGAGCCGTCGCCATCGCCACCCGTGAGGACCACGGCAATGGCAGCCTCTTGGTAAACCTCCGCCACCGAGGCAAACAGCGGCTCGGCGGACGGGCGCGCATAATGAACTTTTTCCGCCGAGGAGGAGGAAAGCTCAAGCCTCCCTTCCTTTGTCACAAACAGGTGGTGATTGGGCGGGGCAATAAAAACGCCCGAACGGCACAGGATGTCGCCCGTATGGGCCTGCTTGACCACCAATGGAGTCCGGCCTCCTAAAATCCCGGCAAGAATGCTGTTATGGTCGGGGGCAAGGTGCATCACAATGGCAATGGCAGCAGGAAAGTGCGCCGGCAAGCCCCCCAGAATGACGGATAACGCTTTCAACCCGCCGGCAGAAGCCGCCATGGCGATGACAGGAAACGATTTCATAATTCGTGAACGGGAGTAACGAAGCCGTCGCCCCACACTCGCCAATTCTCACCATTTGAAAACTTCCCTGTTAGTTTCTCGAACGCAGCCCGCCCATCAAATAGATGACGAGGCATATCAGCAGGATCACTCCCAAGCCTCCTCCTCCGATCGCAGGTCCACCCAGGTAGAAACCGCCTCCTCCAAACAAAAGAAGAAGCACAAGTATAACCAGTATCATATTCATGGCTGTAAGATCGCACCCCGCCACGAATGCTGCCATGGGGTCTTTCCCTACCCGGAAATTTGCAAATCGCATCCGGTGCAGCAATGGAGAAATGAGGCAAGGCTTCATTCCTCGACTGCCTGTCAAAAATACGCCGCACGTCTTAGCTGGCAGGCTCATACGCCCCAATAGCCAGAGCATCCTTCGGCCGTGCACGCCCTGCGGCATCCACCGTCACCTCCGCCTTCGGCTTTCCCTTGCCCGCCGCTGCGCTGCCGGACCGGATGCGATAATCCCCCTTCGCAGGATCGACGAACAGCGGGTTGCCGGCCATTGCGGCCTCCTTGCCGAGATCGCCGGGCTCGCAACCGGTGGCGAGGCAGTTCACGACCGTGAGCGTGGCGTCCGGGTCCTTCAACCAGACCGCTTTCTTCGTCGCCCCGGTGAAAAGGCAATTGATGATCCGGATATTCTTTCCACCAACCTTCATGCCGCAATCGCCGTTCTCACCGGAGGTGCAATTGATGTAAGTGATGTTATCCGCCAGCGCCTCGAAATTCCCGTCGCAATCCTTGCCCGTCACGTAGCCGACGCAGTTGATATACGTCGAGCCCGGGTTCCAGCACTTGAAATTCGTCCCCCACATCTTCGTGCCGTTGTTATGAGAAATGCAGCCGATCAATGTAACTCCAAAGCCTTTCTTCCCGCTGATATCAAAACCATCCGAGCCATTGTTATAGGCCGTGCAGTTTTCAAAGCGCACATTCCTCGTCGTGCAACTGTGGCTGATGCCGAAGCCATCGGTCCCGCCCTTGCAGCCGTTTTCATGCGCCGAGCAGCGGCGGAACGTCACATCCTCCATCGCCACGCCGTCCGACACATCCACGCCCCCGGCGACATTATCCGCAAGCTCCACATCCTCGAAAAGCATCTGCCCCGCCTTCGCCCCCTCCACCGAAAGCCCCGTGTCGCAATGCTGCACGCTGCATTTGCGCACCACCACATGATTGCAGTCCTTGAACTTCATCCCCTGTCCCGCGCCCGTAACCTCGATCCCCTCGACCGCCACAAACCCCACGCCCCTCCCCGCAATCCCGCACCGGTTCTCCTTGTCAGCCGCAATATCGATCACCACACGCCCCTCCCCCTTCAACGTCACCGGCCTCCCCTCCGCGCCCGACCGCGGAAACGCCACCGCCTCCGCATAACTCCCCTCCAGCAGCATCACCGTATCCCCCGGCCCCGCCTTCGCCAGCCCCGCCGCAATCGACTTCATCGGCGCGCTCCGGCTCCCCGCCGCGCCATCCACCCCCTTCGTCGAAACAAAAATCACCACCTCAGCCCGCGCCGCCAGTGTAGCGCCAAGCAGCAGGGATAGTACAACAATGTGCTTAATCAGTTTGATAGGTTTCATAAAAGGGGGGGATAAAAGCGTAAGCCCATATTCTGCACACCTCACCGCGATTGTCATTGTAAAACAAATCGTAGACGCCGCCGCACCGCCCCTCTTCCTTCCAAGTCCCGTCGGGACGAAAGAGCGCGTGTTTACCCCCAACCCTTCACCGTCTTTTCTTCGCGCTCTTGGCGCCCTTGGCGTTTAATATCAGCCTTATTCCTTCAAACATTCGCCACCACCATCCAGCCAGCCTATTTGAAATATCCCCCTTCGCCGATCGAGTAATCGAGATAGCGCTTCAACTGCTCCGCGTAAAAATCGCCGCTCCGCGCCGCGGAGTAGGTCAGGTACAGGGACCGCCGGAAGACATCCGCCGTGTTCGTGCCGCTCTGGTGCGGCGCGAGCGAGTGGAAAATCAACACATCGCCGGGCTTCGTCTCAATCTTCCCGCCGGTCGAGACATCCACCTGCGCCAGCTCCTCCGGGCCGAGCTGCATGCGCTTGCCCACAGGGGTGAGCAGCCGCCCGTGATACCCGGGGAACAGCTCGATGCACCCGTTCTCCGCCGTCGCCCCGTCGATCTGGAACGACACGGACAGGATGTCGTCCGCCGGGCACAGCTGCCAGTAGGCCTGGTCCTGGTGCATGGTGTAGCCCAGCGTCCCCGGCGCCTTGAAAATGACCTTGTCCTTGAAGAGCAGCGCCTTGTCCCGGAAAATCATCTCGACGTGGCCCAGGATGCGCGGGTCGCGCGCCAGCGCGGCAAAGACCGGCGACACATCCACCACCGGGTCGATGCGCTCGGGGTGCGAGCCGGAGTTCATGCGGAACTGCGTGCGGATATTCCCGGGCTTCGTGAAATCCGCGCGCAGCAGCCGGTCGCACTCGGCCTGCCACGCCGCGATTTCCTCCGGCGGGAACAATCCGCTCAAATGCAGGTAACCCTTTTTCCAATACTCCCTGGCCTCGGGCTCCGGCTCCGCATCCGCCGTGGAAAAGCGCATCGAGCGGGCATAGGACTCCAGGGTGCCAATATCCTTGTCGGTGATGTCTTTCATTTCTTGCAGCATAGCATCATCACCTTGCGTCTTGGAATGGACATACTTGCCAAATTTCCTATACTTTTTTGCAATGCCGCCAAGCCTCCCCTCACAGCGCCGTCTTCCGCTTCCCTGCGTCCGGTGGTTTAATTTTGCGGGAAGCCGGGAACGCTTCACGCACGCGGTGGAGACCAGCCGCGAGTGGACATTGCTCGGGGCGGAGTCGGGAAAATTCCAGTTCGCGGTGCACGGCGCGAAGCCCGGGATATGTCTGCCCGGCGAGTTTGTCCTGTGCCCCCCGGGAAAACCTCTCCGCCGCGCGATGCTGGAAAAAACAGCGTTTTACAATTCCTTCTTCTCGTGGAAACCCGCGGAGCCTGCGCAATGGGCGGGGAAACATAGCCCGCGCGATACCGCGAGGCTGGATTCGACGCTGGCCTGGCTGCGCGCGCTGCAGGGCGAGGCCGCCCACCCGGGAGTTGCAACCTGGCGGGATCATCTCCTCTCCGACCTGTTGAACCTGTGCGCCTTTGAATCGCAAAATCCCGCGGCGCTGGAGGCAAACCCGCCCGACCGCCTCATGCTGAAAATCGCGCATCATTTGCAGGCCGGCCTCCGGGCAAACGAACCGCTGGGCGCCGTCGCATTGCATTTCCGCATCAGCCCGTTCCAGCTTTCCCGGCGGTTCCACGCGATGTTCGGCGTGAGCCCCGCCGCCTACCGCACACGCCTGCGCATGAAACGCGCCCGCCACCTCCTCATCGGGACCACATGGAGCGTCGAGCGCATCGCCGCCGAGTGCGGTTTCGAGAACGCGTTTTATTTCAGCCGTGTCTTCTCCCGCGAGCACACCCAGCCCCCCTCCGCCTACCGCAAAAACGCGAATTTCTGAGCGTAACTACTCTTCAAAACAGCCCCCGCAACAACCTCTCAACACCCACCTACTCCGCCGCCCCCGGCCTGAACCTCTCCGCAACCCGCTCCACACCCCCGCGCGCCCCATCCACAGCCTTGTAACTCGCCGTCGCCGCATCCCACCCGGCCTTCACCGGATACGGGTAGATCGGAATATCCATCTCAGTCTTCCCGTTCACGACGCGCTGTCCCCGGATCACATCCGGCACCACGCCCTTCTCGCGCCACTGGATCACCATCTCCAGCGCGTCCGGCAGTTTGCTGATGCCCGGCCCTCCCCCGTGGCTCATTCCGGGAATGATGTAATACCTGAAAAACGCCCTCACCTTATCCATGCTCCCGAAAATCCCGGCGACCCGCTCGTAGTAATCGAGCGTCGCGGTGTACGGCACCACGGAATCCGCTGAGCCCGACATCATCAGCAGCTTGCCGCCCCGTTTTTCAAAAGGCCGCAGATCGGGATTCTCCGCATTCAGATACGGCCCCAGCGCCGCCGTGTATTTGTCGATATCCTCCCCGAAATTGATTGTCGCGAGATCCTTGTCCGCGCCGAAAACCCATTTGAAAAGATAGAGATGCCCGTGCGCCGCCTTGAATGAACTCCCGATCGGGATGCCGTCGAAAATCCGCTCCCCCGTCACCGCATGCCTCGGCCCGCCGAAGAGCTTCCGCATCGCCTCCGCATGCTCTTGCGTCAGCGTCGGGTCCTTCTTCATCGCCAGCGCGATCACAGCCTCGATGTCCTTGCTGTCGCAGCGCGGATCGGAAACAATCTTCCCCGCCGTCGCCGGCGTTTCCCGCTCGGCCATGTACTCATTCGCCGCCGCGATGATATTCGCCTCCTGCGCATCCGTGAAAGGGCACTTGTGGAGAATCTGGTCATTCCACAGGAAATAAGCGTGCAGCGGCGTGCGGCAATGCGCCGGGATCTTCGCAACAATGCCGTCGTAATCCTCAGGGTACCGCTGCGCCTCCTGGAGCGCCTGCTGCCCGCCCGTCGAGCCGCCGCTGAAATACGAATACTCCGCATCCTTCCCGTAATACGCCTTCAGCACCTGCTTCGCGCACACCGTCATCAGATGCGTCGCCCGGAAGCCGAAATCCTTCCACACCTCCATGTTCCCCACCCCCGAGAGATCATTCGGCGCAGTCCCCATGTCCGTAGTCGCCACCGCATACCCCGCAGTAAGCGGCCCCGTGAACCCACCCGGGTTGATATGCCCCGCCGCCCCTCCATTACCAAGCCCCACAAAGCGCCCGTTCCACCTCCCCGCATCCGGCAGCCATATCTCCACATGGATATTCGACCCCTTCGCCGGATTCAAAACCACCTTCACAATCGTCCGCGCCGGCAAGCTGCTGCCCACCGGTTTACCCGGCACCGGCGCAGGCTGCGACTCATCCCGCTGCGCAAACGTCATAGTCCCCGACTCGATCTTCAGCCCCTTGACCGCCGCAAGCCCCTCCTCCTCCTTGGTCCCCGCCGCAAGCGCCGCAGTCCCCGCTATGAAAATGAGAAACGCGCCCGCGAACACCCCCCGCATCACCCCGCGCAAGCTCAACCCCGGCAAGCGCCGACCGTTTAGAAATTTCACAGAGTTACGAAACCGATCTGTCTGCCGTTCATTATTCATCATATCTATTGAAGTTGATCCTATCTTCGGAGCGCCCGTTACAATTTGATTTGCCACTTAACGGACTATCGTCAGCCTCAATTCATCAGAGCTTTGAGTTCTGGAAACTGGCGTAATACCGCCTGTTCGGGTGTGTTTATTCCGGGCTGGGAACTGTAGTATGGCGAGACACAGTTGCGGAGATAATCAATGCCCGTTTTTCTGTCACCCGCCAGAAGACGTTTTACACCGAAGAGAAACCAGTCCCGGTCATTTTTTTTCATAAGCTCCTCCTCGGAAATCCGCCCCAAGAGATAGTTTGCACGGGTAGCGAACCCTGGCACATTCTGATCCTCGCCGTTATGATTGTAAATCGAGGGTTTTCCGGTGCGTTTGCCGAGATAGGCCGCCAGCCCTTTGGCAGCTTCTTCCTTCTTGCCAAGTTTGGTCCGGATAATCCAGAGATTGATTTGTGCCTCGTCCGGCTCGATGAGCCCGAAGTCGCGGCCCGGGTATGCGATCCCCCGGCTTGCAAAGTTTTGAAAATCAGCGAGCGCCCCCTTAAGATCGCCCGTGGTGTAACAAAGCATGCCTCTTTCGTGGTAAAGCGCTGTTAGGACCATTGGCAAGGGAGGCGATGAGGCATTCTTAAAGCTCTGGATGGCAAGGGTGTAATCCTGCAGCGCCCCTTTGTGGTCGCCCTTATCTTTTTTTAATCGGGCGCGATCATAGTAATATGGGCAGTATTCGCGGGCGTTGCCTGGAATTTTTTTGAAACATTCGATACCCAGGGTGGCGTCGGCGATAGCCCCATCGATGTCACCCTTGGCTCCGCGAGCTTCGGCACGACGCCTGTATAGCTCATCATCACTCGGGTTGTATTTCATCGCCTCGGTGAAATCCGCAATCGCTCCAGCGAAATCGTTCCTGCCATACTTGAAATCAGCCCGCCGGGCGAGCGAGGCCTTCGGATCAAGCGTGACAGCCTTGTCCAGGTCGGCAAGCGCGCCATCCATATCCTCCTTGGTGGGAGTTGTGGGAAATGAGGCGGAAGATACATCCACTCTCTGGCTGGATTTGATTGTGGCGCGGTCCAGTAGAGCGGCGACGTTATCGGGATCAAGTTCGAGCGTCTTCTCAATATCGTCGGTCACGATTTGGCGGAACGGACTGCCGGTTGCACCCATGGTTTGGAGAAACAAATGCCCCCTGGCGAAGCGAATCTCCCCCGAGTCAGGCGCAAGTTCCACCGAGCGGTTGAGATCAGCCACCATCCCGTCCCAATCCCTCTTCCAAGGAAATTTGACCAATCCACGCGCCGAGTAAGCCATGGCATTTTTCGGGTCTAGCGCGATGGCCTTGTTAAAATCCGCAAGCGCACCGCCCCAATCCTTCGCCGCCTGCTTCTTCACCCCGCTGCGGTAGTAATCCATCGAATCGCCTTCAGCCCCCCGAAGATGCGACAGACCGCCCGGTAACATAAGGATCAAGGCCAGTATTGTAAAAATCGCTTTCATAACCCGACACGAAGACTTGGGACAACAGATCGTAGCTGCTGCCGGGGCGTGACGCGATAATTTGTTTACGAAAGGAACAAATCCCGGTCCAGCCCGGATTGCCGGATGATCGACGCAAGCGTTCCCATTGGGATTTCGCGACGGCCGGCGGGTACAATGGCGTTACGGCCATGAGAATCACGGTATTTCTGATGGCTCCCCTTTTGCGAAACCAATGCAAAACCAATGCAAAACCATTTCGCGTCAGGATGCGGGCCACCTCGTCGGAACTCAGCCGTTTAGGCATTGACGACGCCTTCGCCTACCAGCACTTCCTCCACCAGACGGTAATCATCCTCCTTGATATCCTCAAAGTGGAGTTCCACGGCTTCTTTCAAATTACGAATCGCATCCTCCACCGTATCCCCGAAACTGGAGACATCGACATTCAAGCATTGCGAGACGTAATACGGTGCTTCCTTGTAAACGTAAAATTTGATGGCACGCACGAAAGCAGTATCCCCGCAAACCCGGCCAAATTCAAGCACCATTGGATGCAAAGCACCGTCTCCAGCCTCGAAGGAATAGAACATGGGAGTAAGAATTGCGAGTCAGTCAAAAAACACCGGACCGTTGCCACATATTCATACACGTTTCTCAGTCACAATGAATTCCAGAAATTCCCTCGGTATGAACCGGCCCATTGTCTCATAAGCAGGCGCATTCGGCGTAATATACCCTGCACTGAATCCCGTGGCCTCTTCGCCAAGCGTCTCCAATTCCGAATGTGCCGCCGATACGAGTTTTTCTAAATCCTCTTCGGACAATTGCATGCGAACGTAATTGAACCACGTCTTCCAATCACCAAACTGCTCTGTCATCATTTCAAACGCTCCGGCTAGAATTTCACCCTCGGTAAATGAAATGCGCTTATTGCCCATTAATCTTTTTAGTGGTGAAATATCCATGCCTCCTGAATCGCCAAAGTTGCTGTCCCAAAGAAAATGAATCAGGCTTCATCCATGGACTATCTATAAAAAAATCCCCTTTCTTCCTTCGCGACCTTGGCGTCCTTCGCATTTAATATCATCCGGGTGCAAAAAGAACCGGCCAAAGCCCCCGGAATCCCCTTGACTTTCCCATCTGCGGCACCAACGAGGATGTGGCATGGATCACATCCTCCAGTCACCCAGCGTCAACCTTGAACCGGGAACCGTTCATACGCCACATCCGTTTTCACCCGCCAGCATGGAAAGAAAACAGGTACCGTGAAAAACATCCCCATCATCATGCAAAAATACCCTGAAAAAGCCGGAACCATCCTCATTTTGGGATGTTTTTCGCACCGATTCACTGCCCAAAAATGTCCCACTCATCGCATAAGCTCCATACAGTCAGCCACATACCACATCCCACCAGCCATCCTGGCAAAAAATTCCGCCAAAGTATGCCAAAACAACCCCATTGCCAGAATTCCGTCATTCCGGCTTCGGGATTTTACGCCTCCCGCCTCCGCCCCGGCGTCATCTCGCAAAGCCTCGATTTTCGTGCTTCGTCATTCGTCATTCGTCATTTCCCCCACCTCCACCTCTTTAACCTTTTTAACCATTCACCTCTCCCCCCCGCATTGACACGCAAAGGCCAGATGCTAGTCTGCCCCCCACATTTATGAGAAAAGTGATCGCTACTCCTGAAGCGCCCGCGGCGGTTGGCCCCTATTCACAGGCCATCGCCTTCGGGAATACGCTGTTTTGCTCGGGCCAGATTCCGCTCGTCCCTTCCACGGGTGAACTCGTGACGGGCGACGTGACCGCGCAGACGGAGCAGGTGCTGAAAAACCTCGGTGCCGTGCTGCACGCGAACGGGATGACCTACGCGAACATCGTCAAGACCACCGTGTTCCTCACCGATCTCGCCGATTTCGCAAAGATGAACGCGGTCTATGAGACCGTTTTCGTAAAACCTTTTCCCGCCCGCTCGACGATCCAGGTTGCCGCCCTTCCCAAAGGGGCGAACGTGGAGATCGAGGCTGTCGCGATGTCCACCACGATCTAGCCTCAATCGGAACGCAAACGAACGCAATGCAGGCCAGCATGACCCATTTCTATTTTCACTTCGCTTCCCCTCAAAACGGCGCGAACTTTTGACCCATGGATAACACCAGCGAAATTCTCGATCTCTTCCGGCAGACCCATGCGCTGCTCGACGGCCATTTTCTGCTCCGCTCCGGGCTGCACAGCCGCCAGTTCTTCCAGTGCGCGATCCTGCTCCAGCACACGAAGATCGCCGAGCGCGTCTGCTCCATGCTCGCGAAAAAACTCGACGGCATCGAAACGGAAAGCGTGATCTCCCCCGCGCTTGGCGGCATCATTGTCGGCCACGAAGTTGCGCGGGCGCTCGGGAAGCGTCATATTTTCGCCGAGAAGGAGGATGGCAAGCTGGTACTGCGCCGCGGTTTCCAGATCGGCAAGGGCGAGAAATTCATCGTCGTGGAGGATGTGGTCACGCGCGGCGGCCGGGTGCAGGAGACGATCGATATCGTGAAGGCGCATGGCGGCGTGGTGGTCGCGGTGGCGACGCTGGTGGACCGCAGCGCGGGAGCGACGCCCGATTTCGGGTGCGAATTTGTGAGTTTGGTAAAATTGAACGTGGAAGCTTTCGAGGCAAACAATCTGCCTCCTGATCTTGCAGGAACCCCGGCGATCAAGCCGGGCAGCAAGTAAAAGCGGCCGAAGAGACCGCGGATTGAAAGAACATGATTAACTGGATTTTAAAGAAAATAGTCGGCTCGAAGAATCAGCGCGAAATCAAGCGCATGCGTCCCCTCGTGGAGCAGATCAACGCAATCGAGAAGGAACTGCAATCCGTGTCCGACGACGACCTGCGGGGAAAAACCGCCGCATGGAAGGAACGCCTCTCGAAGATCGAGGACCCGAACGAACAGGCCGTGATCCTCGACGAGATCCTGCCCGAGGCATTCGCCGTGGTGAAAAACGCCGCGCGCCGCCTCACCGAGCGCCAGCACAGTTTCATGGCCTGCGACATCGAGTCGAAATGGAACATGATCCACTTCGACGTGCAGCTCATCGGCGGCATCGTCCTCCACCAGGGCAAGATTTCCGAAATGGCCACCGGCGAAGGCAAGACCCTCGTCGCCACCCTGCCCCTCTACCTGAACGCCCTCACCGGCAAAGGCGCGCACCTCGTGACTGTGAACGATTACCTCTCCCGCCGCGATGCGGAGTGGATGGGCCAGCTCTACGGTTTCCTCGGGCTCACCACCGGCATCATCCAGCACGACCAGTCGCCCGACGTCCGCCGCCAGCAGTACTACTGCGACATCACCTACGGCACAAACAGCGAATTCGGCTTCGATTACCTGCGCGACAACGGCATGGCGACCACCAGGGAGCAGCAGGTGCAGCGCGGCTATTACTTTGCCATCGTGGATGAAGTCGATTCCATCCTCATCGACGAGGCGCGCACACCGCTCATCATCAGCGGCCCCGCGACTGTCTCGACCCACCAGTACGACGTTTTCAAGCCGCTCGTGGACCAACTCGTGCGCAAGCAATCCATGCTCTGCAACCGGCTCGCCAGCGAGGCCGAGGCGCTCTTCACCGCGGGCAAGCCCGAGGACGCCGGCCGCATCATGTTCAAGATCAAGCTCGGCCAGCCGCGCAATAAAAACCTCCTGCGCATGATGGAGGACCCCGAGCGCCGCAAGACAATCGACAAGGCCGAGCTCTCGTTTTATTCCGACGCGCAGAAGGAAGCCCTCTTCGAGTTGAAGGAGGAGCTGTTCTTTACCATCGACGAGCGCGCCCACGAGGCCGACCTTTCCGAGCAGGGCCGCGCGTTCCTGAATCCCGATGACCCCGACGCATTCGTGCTGCCCGACCTCATCAGCGAATTCACCGAGATCGACCTGAACAAGGAGATCGCCGACGAGGAAAAGGAAAGGCAGAAGGCCGCCCGCCAGGCGCTGTGCGACCACCAGAGCGAGCGCATCCACAACATCTCCCAGCTCCTGCGCGCCTACTGCCTTTACGAGAAGGACGTGCAATACGTCGTCGAGGAAAACAAGGTCCTCATCGTGGACGAATACACCGGCCGCAAGATGCCCGGCCGTCGCTGGAGCGATGGTCTGCACCAGGCCGTGGAAGCGAAGGAAGGCGTGCAGATCGACCGCGAGACACAGACCCTCGCGACCATCACCATCCAGAATTATTTCCGCCTCTACTTCAAGCTCGGCGGCATGACCGGCACCGCCGAGACCGAGGCGAACGAATTCCACGACATCTACAAGCTCGACGTCGTCGTGATCCCGACCAACAGGCCGGTGATCCGCCAGGACTTCAACGATTTCATCTACAAGACACGCCGCGAGAAATTCAACGCCGTCGTGAACGAGATCAAGACCCTCCACGCCAAGGGCCAGCCCGTGCTCGTCGGCACCGTGAGCGTCGAGGCCTCCGAGGTTCTCTCCCGCATGCTGAAGCGCGACAAGATTCCGCACAACGTGCTGAACGCGAAATACCACATGCAGGAGGCCGAGATCGTCTCCCGCGCGGGCCAGCCCGGCACCGTGACCATTTCCACCAACATGGCGGGACGCGGCACCGACATCAAACTCGGGCCCGGCGTCACCGAGCTCGGCGGCCTCTACGTGCTCGGCACCGAGCGCCACGAGTCGCGCCGCATCGACCGGCAGTTGCGCGGACGTTGCGCGCGCCAGGGCGACCCCGGTGCATCGAAATTTTTCATCAGCTTCGAGGACGACCTCATGCGCAACTTCGGCGCCGCCGACCGCATGACCAAGATCATGGAGCGCTTCGGCCTTGAGGAAGGCCAGGAGCTCGAGCACCCGTGGCTGAACCGCAGCGTCGAAACCGCGCAGAAGCGCGTGGAGGAGCGCAATTACCTGAGCCGCAAGCACACCCTCGAGTACGACGACGTGATGAACAACCAGCGCGAAGTCGTTTACGGCTACCGCAACGAGGCGATCGATTCCGACGACGTGCGCCGGATGATTTTCGAAGTCATCGACGAAGCCGTGCCCCTCAAGGTGCAGGAATACCTGCCCGAGGACGGCTCCGAGCAAAATCCCGCCGGCCTGCTCAACTGGGTGAACACCACATTCCCCCTCGGCCTCAGCAAGGAAAAGTCCGGCCTCGATAAAATGAAGGCCGCGGAAGCCACCGAATTCCTCATCGGGAAAATCAAGAAGTCGTACGAGTTCAAGACCAGCCACGAGGAACCGCTCGCCGTGAAAAGCCTCGAGCGTTACATCATCCTGAACGCCATCGACCGCCTCTGGCAGGAGCATCTCTACGGCATGGACGCCCTGCGCGAAGGCGTAGCCCTGCGCCGCTACGGCCAGAAAGACCCGCTCATCGAATACAAGACCGAGGCCTACGACATGTTCGTAGAGCTCATGGGCAACATCAAAAACGAAGTGCTGAACAACCTCTTCCGCAGCACATCAAACCTCCAGGCCTTCGAGCAATTCCTAGCCCACCTGCCGCAGCACCTGCTCAAGCAGGACGCGCCTCCCGGCACCAGCCTGCCCGGCACCCCGCAGCAGCCCCAACGCGCGCAGCACATCCAGCAATCCGGCCCCGGCCAGGAGCAGGAGGAATTGCAGATCGAATTACCCGCCCGCCGCGAAGCCCCCAAAGTAGGCCGCAACGACCCCTGCCCCTGCGGCAGCGGCAAGAAATACAAAAACTGCTGCGGCCGGAACGCGTAGCGCTGAAGCCTCAAAAATCTCTTCCGAACCGTAGCTCGCAATGACCCGATAACAGTCGATCGTGTTTCAACACCCGTCGATACCCGATCAATAAGCAGCCCTCCGGGCTAAAAATTCCCAAACTGATTACACATTCCCCGGCCCCCCTCTGGACGCTGCGGATGATGTTATAGACTTTCTTCGGGCGTTCAATATGGCCAATGTATAGCAAAGGCTTTCCTAATATATGAAAACTCTAAAAATTCCGTCCACGTGGGAGAAATGGTGCACGACTGGCAAACACGGTAAGAGTGGCCGTAAAAAGAATGCTGTTTTAAAATGCCTCAAGGACGGTCATGTATGGGGACATTTCAGCGAGATTTTATTGAAGCCGAATCTTGAGGTTACAGATTCCATGTATCCTTCCTTTGAGCATCTTTCAGACCCCAAAGATCATACCGACGCCGTCGTGGAAGCCCGGATTATAAACGATATGAAATCTCATCTTTCGGAAGATGAATTTTGGCAGGTCATCGAACACCTGTTCATCGTCGGAGTTGGCAAGGGGACCATTAAACCTCCATTCGGGAAACGACTTTCTAAAGGATGGAGCCCGAAACGGCATTATAAAAAGAAAGAAATCGAACCAGTAAGCCCGAATCAATCTGCCCCTTCCCAAAAATAAGATTGGGCTACTTTGCCCCCCGCGGCTTCGCATCCATCGCCGCGAGCACGCGCAGGTAAGGCACGAGATTCAGCAGATACATCAATGCCAGCGTCACTGCCACTGTGACGCACGTCGCCAGCGGAATCCCGACCACCGGCGTAATCGTCCAGCCCGTGACATTGAACCCAAACCACCCCTCGTGCATGAGGTGCATCATGAGCGGATGGATAAGATACATGCCATACCCCGTCACTGACAGCACCTTCACCACGCGCACCACCGGTCCGGACGCCAGCGCCCCGCGATCATAGGGCAGCACGCGCAGCAGATAGTAGAGCAGGAACGTCAGCAGCGCCACCGTCGGCCCCTGGTCGCTCATCATCGAGTAATCCTCATCAAAGTATCCCTCCGTATGCGACGCCAGCACATGCAGCAGCACCGTGTTCAACACCATGCAGGCGACCGCCGCGCCGAACACCAACTTCGGCGAAACTCGAAATTCCGCCTTCCTCAGCCAGTAACCCCCGATGAAATATCCCGTGAAACCCGTGGCCACCACGATGTCTCCGCCCCCGCCGAAATTCGGGATCAGCGACATCCCCACCTGCCAGAGCACGATGAAATAAACGATGTCCCATTGCGTCGCCGCCGCCATGAACCGCCGCAGCAGTGGCAGCGCGAGATACAGCCCGATGAGCATGTAGACATACCAGAAATGCGCCGCCACGCTCCCCTCATAAAGCCTCCGCGGCAGCTCCAACGCCGGCCATTCGTGCGAATGAAAAATCGTCCACACCGCATACACGACCACCCACGCCAGGAACGGCAGGAACACGCGCGGCAGCCGCCCCTTCCAGAATTTCACGAACGAAAACTCCTTCGCCGGGTCGAGCAGGAACGCCCCGCTGATCATCACGAAAAGCGGCACCGCCGGCTTCACGATCGAGTGAAAAACATCCGCCACCCACCACGCCGCCGTATCGGAAGTCCAGTCCTCGGAAAACAGCACATGCAACATCACCACCGACACGCTCGCATAAGCCCGCACCGCATCCGAAAAATCAATCGAGGGCCTTTGGACGTTGGTCGATGCTCCAGCTTGCACGGCAAACCTTCTGCCCTTTCAGCCAGCCATCGGCAATCCTATTCTAAGAGCGCGCCTCTTCTTTTATCCTGTCAATCGTGTTCATCCTGTCTAAAAATCACCGTGCGCAAGATGCCCGACACTGACCCGCCAAACCCCGACGCCACCCCTCCTCAAAACACAGAGGACACCTCCGTAAACTCCCTCTGCCCCGTCTGCGGCGGCAAGCTCATCTCCGAAAAGTGCAAGGTCATCTGCCGCAGCGACCGCTGCCGCTACCGCATCATCTTCAACTGCGCTGAATTCTAAAATCAGTCCCATTTACAGAGAAAATCCCGTCCCCGTGTATATTTTTATGACACAGGGGAATAGCGCTCTCACTCCTTTCGTGCTTCGGCATTCGTCATTCGTCATTCCAATTAGCCTTGCCCGAATACAAAACGTATGTTAATCATTCATATTGTTGGGTGGGACGACGGGCGTCTGCTTGTTTTCCACCGCAGGGTTTCTCACGATGAGCATGTTAATTCCGATTTCGTACTCCTGTAGAAACCTTTATCTGGCCATGTTGCGTTTCATTTCGCTCTGGCTGGAAAAGGTGAGGCTGCCTCAAACGAGCGCACTGCCGGCTTACTCCAACAATTTAGGGCGAAGTTTTCACGGGGTGGCCCAACCAGACGCTCCTGCCGCAGGCAGAGTGCGTGGCCTCCCCATGAACCGTGCATTCCTGATGCGCTTCGCCGCATTGAACACTAGTGAAAATCTTAAATATATCTATGAGACAAGACAATCAGCAGCGTCGCCGGAATCGTGGCGGCGGTGGCGGTGGCGGACAGCGCCGCCCGCGCAGGGGCGACTACGAACCCGTATCCAGGGAACCGGAACCGAAACTGGGATTTTTCCAGAAAATTGCCGCGTTCTTCGGCGGCGGCCCGAAAAAAGCAACATCCAGCGGCTACTCCGGCCGCATCGACCAGTCTAGGCGCGGCGGCCAGCAGCAGTCCTCCTCCCCGAGGTCCGACCGCTCAGATCGTTCCGATCGGCCAGAGCGTTCCGAACGCTCCGAGCGGCAGTCCCGCAAACCCGAGATCATCGAGGTTAGTTCGCCCAAGCTTTACGTGGGCAACCTCTCCTTCGACGCATCCGAGAGCGACCTGTTCGAGCTCTTCAACGGCGTCGGCAAGGTCCAGAACGCCGAGATCGTGAGCAACAAATACACGCAGAAATCGAAAGGCTTCGCCTTCGTCACCCTGCAGTCCGTCGACGAAGCCCGCCGCGCAGTGACCGAACTGCACGACAAGGAATTCATGGGACGCAAGCTCGTCGTGAGCGGCGCCAAGACCAGCGACTCCGCAGCCTCCCGCGAAAGCGGAGACCGCGACCGCAGCAGCTCCAGCGAGCGCAGTGAGAGCCCTGAGCGCAGCGAAAGCGAAAGCCCGGAACGCAGCGAAAGCAGCCTCTAAAGGCCTTTGCCTGAACTTCATGGGAGACTCATCCACGGGTGAGTCTCCCATTTTTCTTTCTCTCCTGAATTCGTGAAAGCCCTCTATATCGCCGGCCCCACCGCAGTGGGCAAGACCTCCATCGCCCTCCAGGTCGCCACCCGTTGCAACGGCGAGATCATCGGCGCGGATGCATTCCAGGTTTATGACGGGCTCGATGTGCTCACCGCGAAGCCTTCTGCGAAGGAGCGGCGGCAGGTTCCGCACCACCTCATCGGCACCGTGCCGCTCTCGCAGAGCTTCGACGTCGCCCAATACCTCGAAGCCGCAAAACATTACGCGAAGGAGGTCACCGCCCGCGGCAAGCTCCCCATCTTCACCGGCGGCACCGGCCTCTACATCCGCGCCCTCACCCACGGCCTTTCCGACTTGCCGAAAGCCGACGCCGCGATCCGTGCGGAACTCGACTCTGCGAGCCTCGAGGATTTGCAGGCGCGCTACACCGCCCTCGACCCCGAAGGCGCGACATTCATCGACCTCAAAAACAAACGCCGCCTCGTCCGCGCCATCGAAGTCTGCCTCCTCACCGGCAAACCCTTTTCCAGCTTCCGCGACGAATGGAAAGCCATCCCCGAATCCATCACCGGCTACTACCTCACACGCGACCGCGACGACCTGTACGCCCGCATCAACGAGCGAGTACATGCCATGTTCCACCAAGGCGTAGTAGAGGAAGTCCGCACCACCCTGGCCACCCACGACCTCAGCCCCACCGCCTCCTCTCCCTTCCGCCCTCAGCCCTCAGCCCTCAGCCCTCAAATCAGCCCCACAGCCGCGCAGGCCATAGGTTTCAAGGAAATCCAGGCCCTCATCGCCGGAGAAATCAGCGAGGCCGAATGCATCGCAAGAGTCCAGCAAGCCACCCGCCGCTATGCCAAAAGGCAGGAGACGTGGTTTCGCAAGGAAGCGGCGTTGTTCCGGGAAATCAATCTTTCGACGCAGCCGGATACGGAATCCGTCATCCAGTTGATCCTGTCATCCATCCTGTAAGTCCAATCCCCCGACGCCGGAGGCTTCCCGGACAAGCCGGTCGCGCAAGCCACCGGTCTCCCAAAAAATATTCGGACCAGCCCCGGCAGAGGCTGGGGAACACTTAAATCGGCGAAGTCTTGAGCTGCTTGCGCGCAAGCTGCCCCAGAAATGGGATTTCCCATTCCACGCCGGAGAAGGCCTTGATGATCGTGACAACATAGACCACGAAAAAACCGAGCCCCACCACCGCATAGAGAAAAGTCCCCAGCAGCGCGACCAGCCAGCCAAGGAGCGGGATGTGCATAAAAATCGTCAGGAACACCATGAACACAAACCAAAGGCAGATGCAAAGCCCGCCCAGAAAAACCGACTGCATCGCATAAAACCGCACAAACGCGCTTTTCTTTTCAAGAAGGAGAAAGATAACGCCGCCGATAATCGAAAAAATACAAGCCAGCCCCGCCGCGATATTCGGCTCCAGCCCGCTGGACCCGGAGCCCGCCGGAAGTCCTAAGCCTGTCGAAGGAGCCGGTGGCGGTGTCACAATCGGTTCGGAGCTTTCCGGTGCATCGCTAGATCCCGAGTCTGGTGAAGGAGCCGAAGGTCCTGAGCTTGTCGATGGATTTTGTTCAGCCATAGTTTTACCCTGTGTGCAGGGTAGTGGATTCCCGAAAAACAATCAAGGCAGCAAAATTCTGTGCTGCCGTGACGGATCGCAATTTGACTCTGCTTTATGCCATCCCCCCCAATTACACACTGATCAGCGAAACCGTTTCTGGGCAGTTTTCCAGTGTGAATGCGGTTGAAATCATCGATGAAATTATGCATCTGACGATCCCTTCAATGATTATGGACAGTGAGCTTCGTCTGAACATTGGATGAAATGTTCAACTAACGGGGTAGAAATTGAACGAACTAGCAGGAAGCTGGCCGACAAGTGATCTAGCAAAAGCACAGACGCTTAAGGAAGGGGATTTCAAGGGGTTCTTACGCCAGGGGGCGGTAATGCTGAAAGTCCGTCGTGGTAGTGTTCCACCCGCATTGAAAAATGCATGTAAGCTGCTCAAAATCAGCTTGATTCAACAGAAGACGTCATGTTGCATATTGCACTTGGGCCTCTGTAAGAAAGCGATACGCTCCTGGCAAACGACCTGAATTTGGTTTGAATTAAATCAACATTTGGCGCGATCCGATCCTGACTGAGAGATATTTTGAGCTGTCCAATCCGAAATTCAGGACAATACATCTAGAGGGCTACCGTTGATCGAAATGAAACGATTTAGCTTGCATGATTAAACTTTTGCCCCAACACGTTGAAAACATGATTGACGGAAAACTTTCCCGAAAAAAGTTGACATGGAAACGACTTGTACAATTCGTCTTGCCAATTAAACGGTTTAGTTTAACTTTTTAAAGAGCAAGAAACCGCTTTTCTGAAACAAAGAGGCTGGTTATTTACCGAATCTTTGAACAGTGCGGCGTGTTTTTTGCTCATATTCCTACACGAAATGAATACGATTTACTCTGCTCACAAAGTTTTAAGCACTACGCCTCTTCACGATCATCCTTATTCATACGACGAAATTCTTGTAAAACTTGATTCTGAAAAGAGAAAATATTGGATTTTAGTTGGATACGACTGCCTTTGGGAGTTTGGTGCGAAGTTGCGCGATAATGGCATCAAAGAGGAAGAGGCGGCAGTTTTCACAAATCCAACTGTGGGAGATTTGTATTTTCAGCAAGTAAGCGACTCGCTCAAATCCGCAGGCTTCACGAAAGTTTTGCGCTACAACATCCCTGATGGTGAAGAACATAAAAATTGGGAAGAATTTACCAACTGCTGCAATTTTCTATTGGAGAATTTTCCAGAATCTGGAGCAATTCCGCTAGTTGTGAATCTCGGTGGAGGTGTAGTTGGGGATATCGGAGGGTTTGCCGCTGCCACATTTCGCAGAGGCGTACCGTATGTCCAAATCCCAACAACCGTGCTTGGGTGTGTGGACTGTGGAATCGGTGGGAAAGTAGGAGTAAACCGCGGAAATGTTAAAAACATCATGGGGGCATTTTACCAACCCAAGTTGGTATTCGCTGACTTAAGGTTGCTTGATACGTTACCTCAAAGACAAATACGCTCGGGTGTTGCGGAGGTGATAAAATATGGAGTTGTATGCAGTGGCGATTTATTTGACTTGCTTGAAAAAGATATAGAAAAATTGATTGCTTTGGAGCCTACGACTCTGCGCCGTGTGGTCAATGAATGCTACAAAATCAAAGCGGACATCGTTTCCCAAGATGAGCAAGATAAGCTAGGCATTCGAAATGTCTTAAATTACGGACATACGGTTGGGCATGCTCTTGAAATGGCCGCAGAATACCGATTAACCCATGGAGAGGCCATCTCAGTTGGCATGGTAGCGGCAGCTAAACTTGCTGTTCGCCTCGGCGTTTGCGAACAAAGTGTTTATGAACGTTCAAAGAGCCTAATCGAACGCGCCGGACTACCAAGCCATTGTGATGATTCGTCCGTTTCGCTTGATTTGATATTGAAGAGTATGGCAAGGGATAAAAAATTCAGCAACGGTAGGAATTTATTTGTGCTTGCTACTAAAATAGGGGAATCAACACAAAGAGAGGGAATTGAACAAAACGTTATCAACGATATAATAAATTCGTTGCTTTATTAGTGTTTGTTCCGTTTTCCGGAACTTATTCCGCTTTTTCTTTTTTTGGGCGCCATTATTTTAGATTGGCAGAGGTTCTTGCTAGGCTTGAATGTTCAACAAAGGCGCTTTTACAGCACATTCATCGCCATCTGTTTGCGTAGATCCGGTGCCAACATGGCATTGTTATCATAGGAGTAATGTGATTCCAGGCATCGAAGTCGTTTGACCGGGTGAAGGAAATCGGCGACTGCATGATCAAGGCCGGCATCGTCGCCGCCGACGAGCACGAGACCACCGGCGAGCGCGCCCTCCTGAATTACGGCCACACCATCGGCCACGGCATCGAGGCAGCCGCCGGCTACGGCCGCTACCTCCACGGCGAAGCCATCAGCCTCGGCATCGTCGCCGCCGGCATCATCTCCATGAAGCACGCCGCCCTGCCCGCGCAGGAGCACGAGCGGATCGTCGCGCTGCTGAAGCAATTCCATCTGCCCGTAAAACTCCCGCCCGACATCATCACCGGCACAATCATCGCCGCCCTGAAAACCGACAAGAAATTTTCCGAGGGGAAGATCCGGTTTGTGCTCACGCCGGGGATCGGCGAGGCGTTTGTGTCGCCAGACGTCACTCTGGATGAGATTCGCGGGGCGATCGAAGCGCTTAGGGAAATTTAGCGTTTATCATTTAGGATTTAGAGTGTAGAATCCGGGTAGTGTTGGCGCGGGGCGCGTTTGTTTAAACGGGTGAGGGACAGCAGCGGTTCATTGTTTGATGCGGAAAACCTCAAATGATAAATACCCAATGTCACATGTTACTCGACTCCTGGAGAGGCCGTGGGGCGAGGGCGGCAAATGCCAGGCGACTTCTGCTCGCCTGCGTCCTGATGCCGTTGACCGCGATGGCGGAGAAGGCGCCGTTCACGCAGACCGGCATGGCCTCGTGGTATGGCAACGAGTTCAAGGGGCACAAGACCGCGAGCGGCACCCGCTATAATCCGGAGGAACTGACCGCCGCGCACCGCAAGCTGCCCTTCGGCACCTGTGTGCGCGTAACGAATCTCCGCAACAACCGCAGCACAGTGGTGAAAATCACGAACCGCGGCCCCTACATCCACCGCCGGATCATCGACGTGAGCCGCAAGGCCGCGCGCGAGCTGGACATGATGAAATCCGGCGTCGCGCGGGTGCGCATCGTGGTAGTGCCGAAGGAGGAGGAGGCGCAGAAAAAACCGGGGAATGAAACGACGCCCAAGCGTGGATGGTTCCCGTTCTCCTTCGTCCCGATAGGACTGCCGCCGTGACAGGCGATGGATCGCGGGCCTGGCGGCGTGGTGATCAATGGTATATCACTTGCCACCACCCACGCTCGACTTGGAGACGACGCTGATCGCGCCATTGTTTTCCAGCACGGCTACGTGCACGTCCTCCACGCAGGAGCAGCCGGCGTCGCGCAGGGCGGCGTTCAGCTCATGGTGCGTGAGGCGTTCCTTCTGCAGGATTTCCTCGAAGAGCTTGCCGTTGTGGACGAGCACCTGCGGGCGGCCCTCGACGAGGCCCTCGAGCTTCTTGTTCCTGAAGGTGAGATAGCCGATGCCCCAGTTCATGGCGACGAGTGTGCCCGCGGAGATGAGGCCGGCGGTAACGGAGTTATCGCCGCCATTCATCGAGTTCTGCACGGCGTTGCTCAGCACGAGCAGCAGCACGAGATCGAACGGCGCGAGCTGCCGACCTGCCGCTTGCCG
>Ga0268264_10000561_pt1 | contig 45797 bp, 49 predicted proteins | sample KBSSwiS32_FD_190357 | JGI IMG/M metagenome (GOLD analysis project Ga0268264, IMG submission 190357) | Switchgrass rhizosphere microbial communities from Kellogg Biological Station, Michigan, USA - KBS Switchgrass S3-2 (SPAdes) (version 2) | ecosystem: Host-associated > Plants > Roots >... | reverse complement strand
AGGAGGAGGAGGAGGAGGAGGAGGAGGAGGAGGTGGTGGTGGTGGAGGCGTTATCGTGTTTTGTTGATTCTTGAATGTGACACCTGCGCAATTACTACCCGGGGACACATATACGTTGCCGTTGGTCGGTGTCGTGAGAACGAGCGTCCATCCGCTTGGCACGTCTTCGCTTACGACATGCCAGCCTACCGTGACGTTGTTGAACTGTGCGTGGCCATTTGAATCGTTGAATACCGCTGCCCCACCGTCGAGGTGGAACGCAAACTGCGCCACAGGAGTGATGAGCTGACCGTTTTGGTTGTAGGTTTCTTTAAGAACCGCTACACAACCTGGCGGAGGAGGTGGAGGCGGGGGTGGTGGAGGAGGCGGGGGCGGAGGGGGCGGAGGGGGTGGAGGAGGAGGTGGAGGTGGTGGTGGAGGAGGAGGTGGTGGAGGAGGTGGCGGGGGTGGAGGAGGTGGTGGTGAACCGCCGCCCGAACTTCCAGTATCGCCTATGCCGCAGCCACAGCCGCCGCTGCCGATGCCGCCGGTTCCATCTCCGCCACCGCCATCGCCACCGCCGCCGTCACCGCCGCCGCCGTCACCGCCATCGCGATAGACGACGTCACCGGACGCCTGATGACTCAGCGTATGGAGTACGAATCCGCTGGTCTGGCTTTCGGCGGACGCTGCCGACGAGAGCATGAAAAAAACAGTCGCTGCTAATGTAAACAATGCCGCTACAAGACACACGAGCCCCCAAGGAATTCTCCTTGTCATATGATGCGCAAAAAATAATTAGTAAGTCCCCTACTAAATACAAACTGTCGCCAATTGTACCGCTTCAAATATGAAGTCAAAGTGAATTCGCTGCTGGACGACATCCAGACATGACGTCAAGACTTGCGCCGAAAGTATTTTATTGTGAAGAATCGAAAAGTAGGCTTCGGACTCGGGCGAGGGCGTTTGCAGCATGACCGAGCTGGTCTATGCGGAGTCTGTTGTTCGTTACCGTTTCTTTGAAAGCACCTATCACTCGCTCCGGATAATGCAGATAGTACGCGTCGTCTGAAGTCCACTGCACCTGGAGAAGCGAGCGTGTGCCGAGAAGTATCGCGTCGCGATAGCGCGAAGCGCGTTTATCATCGCCTTTTTCTTTGGCGAGCTCGTATGCATAGGTCAGTCCCTCGACATAGATGCCGGTCGATGCACTGTGCGGCGGTCCCCACGTGTCGATATAGCCGGGATTGTAAAAACGACCGGCTTCGTCCGGAAGCGCACTAGTGTCGTGTTTGAGCATCGTCTCGATAAGACCGTCGGCGAGCCAGTATGCATACTGCGCGTATGTTTCTTTGTGCGTGCGCGCGTACGCGAGCGCATATGCCTGCATATGCCACGGCGTGTATTGCGGCCAGAAATCTTTTTGGAGATACGCCTGGTAGTACGCCATGCCGCTCTCCAGCGCGGCGTCGTAGCGAGGGTCATCGTCCACTTCTGCCAGGCGCTCGATCGCAGTCAGTGCTTCCCCGGAATAAAACCGCTCGTCTTCGCCGGTCGAAGTCGCCTGATAGAAAGTCTGGAAACTACCGTCCTGGCGCTGGAGCGAGAGCATGAAATCGCCGAGTTTACGCTCCTGATTCGTAAGCGACGACGTAAGCCCTTCTTCCTGCCGGAGAGAAAGCGTCGCAACTGCCGCTGCGCCTAAAGATTTCCTGCCGTCAGACTGCGCGATATACGCCATACCGGAAACCGGACGGTAAGTCGTCCGCATAAGAAAATTTTCATCTTTGGTCGCAGACTTTTTCAGCGCGGAGTCGTTGGTCAAGGTGGCTACTGCAAAAAGTCCTTGCGAAGTAATGAATTGCCGGATGGTGTTGTCGTCGTCCACATACTTGCCGTTGCTTGGCGTGTAGATGTACGGCAGCGAGCCGTCGGGCTTTTGATTCTTTTCAGCCCACTGAGCGATGAGCGCGATGCGTGTGTCGAGAAGCGCGGGCGTAATGTCTTGGACCGATACCAGAGCGGTATTGCGCTTCAGTGTCACCGTAGAGCCGTCAGCGCGAGTGATCACGTGGTCTTTTGTGAAGACCGAGAAATGTACATCGGGGTCATTTTTACAATCCGATGGGAGACTCGCCTCTGCGCAGAGGACTTCGATCATCTGAGAAAGCGAACGGTTCTGTTCCTGTATTTCCCAGGGGTCGAATGACGCTGTCGCGCCGTTTGCACCGGTAAGCTTTACACCGTCTACACCCGGCACGAACACCGAGCGCAGCGATGCGTAGTCATATGAACTGGCACTGGTCCCGATGACCACATAACCAAGTACGCCGACGACCAGTACTAGCGTAAGCGCGCGAAAGTATTTGTTCTCGCCCAACCGTCCCAGATAGCGCCCCAGTCGATGCATAGTCCGCGCATACTCATATAGAAATGCATTTGCTGCAAGCCGAGAGCTTGACCGGAGAAAATCCCTGGGTTTAAATGCTGACCTCACTCAGACAGGAGGATTCGAGATGAGAAAGCTGATCTTTGTCGGAGCCGCATTGATTCTTTCCACAGCAGCCAACGCCATGACCGGACCGGTCTGTTTCCCGACCAAAGGTCCCAAGCCCGGAACGCTCCGCGGCGACATGAACGTCGCGGTTCCACCCACGACATGTCCGTCGGGCGTGATGGTGCTGCACGGCGGCAAGAACGTGCCCGTCCCCGGCGGTGGCGAGGTCGTCGTCGCGCAGCGCACCTGCGAGTGCGCCAGCGGCGGGCTCAGCCGTCGGTAGACCAGTCGCTACGACTGCACAGCCTAGGCGTCTCGGGACCTTGTGCCCCGAGACGCTATTTTTTTACTTCTTCCGATCTTACCTACCCGCTCTTACCTTCGACGCATCAGAGGCCGTATGACGAAACGCACCGCAACGTACAAGAGCACTCCTACCCATACGCACCACCAGAATATTTCGAATACCGGCACGTATGGTTTCATCGCCACCTGAAGCGGCGTAAGTGTCACCGGCTGACTATTTTCAAGCCCAGGTATCACGACGAGGTTTGTCTGGTCAGTATCCATATCACTGAAAATAATTCTTAACGGGATAGCCGACGACCTTGGCATCTGGCGGGAGCTGTATCCAGTCGTTGTGGCTGAAAGGCGCGTATGAGAGCACGCAGGCATCCGGCACATCCACGATGCGGTAGAAAGGCTCGCCGTCTATCGAATGATCAAATGTCCATGCGATACGAGCGATGGCGCTATCACGCGTGCAGCGGTTGTGCAGCCCGAACCAATACGCGTACGGGTCGCAGCGCCACGTCGAATCATACGACTGACTCTTTACTTCTTTCGTCGTGCCGTCTTTGTAGTAGATAGTCGCGTCGGAAACACACTGGTGGTTGGCTTCGAACATGAAAAGCCCGTAGTAGTTCCCTTCTAGCGTGAGTTTCTGGTCACCCGGAATCGCTATCGCGATGAACTGCAGGATGAAAAGCGCGGCGACGAAATACCACCCAGCGAGTGCACGGCGAGTAAGAGGCACGGGCTGATGCGTTTCTTTGGTTGATAACGCAAAAAGAATGATGAGCATGCCGAATGCGACCGTCGGATAACGGAAACCTACCAAGATGCCGGAGTAGATGTGGAAGAGCGCAAAATAAATTAGTGCGATGCGCTGATAGAGCATATTTCTACTGAGGAGAAACCAGCAGCCGACTATCTGCATGCCGATAACGAGGTTCGTGAGTATCGGTGCGAACATGTCGCCGAAAATCGGCATCCCCGTAGAGAGCGTCGTGAAATACGAGCCGAGAACCCAGCCTTCGTGGATCTTTATCGTGGAAGCCAGGAAATAGAAAAGGACGAACGTAAGCCGCGCGAAGAATAATTTGTACGGTAAGAAAAGTATGACAAAGAGGATCGCGACGTCGTAGTAGTCATAATTCGCCGCGAGGTCCTGCGTGAGCACAAAAAGTATGCCGACTTTCGTGACCCACAAGACGATGAGAAGCATATGCGCGAGAGTCCATTCCTTGCGGTAAAAGAAATACGCGACGAGCGCCATGATGGCAAAAAGCCCCATGAAGATAATCATCTGCGAATACCCTTCCGGAAGCGCCTGCAGGAAATAAAAACGGCCGCAGTCCTGGAAATACGGCCAGCAGAGATAGGTGTTGTCGTTGTATGCCGAGATAGATATCGCGTGGCTGTATATCCAGCGCGAAAAACCGAAGAATATCGAGAGCAGGAGCCCGCCGAGCGCGATCTGCACTATCGGCTCTCTCTCGATCTCCTGTATCTTAAAGAATCGCCGATACGCAGCGAGGAAGCGCTGCTCCGCCGGTGTCGAGAAAAGTCGCTGCAAGATAGAGACCTCGTCCATGGAGCGCGACTATATACAACAAACGAGTATTTGAAAAGAAAGCGGGCGGCGAATCACTTCGCCGCCCGAACTCGCAACTACTCAGCCCATCGGCCGAGACCTGCCGTAGAGACGTAGCCGCTTCTGGCATAGCCTCCTCCACCTCCGACGTAGCCCGGAGGACAAGTGACCCATTGATCGTTGATGCAGCACATCTGCACCACGGCAGGCGCGCGATGCACCGGCCTTGGCGCATAACGCACGACATGACGAACGACGGGTCGCACTACAGGCCTGGGACTGACTACGCGCGGCCGGTACACATGCCGCCTGAACACAGGCGCCGGCTGAACGTTGTATGGCGGGCAGTTATAGACGACCTGCGGTGTTTGCACACACGCATGAGCCTTTGCACTGCCTGCCGTTCCCAGAGTCGCAACGACCGCGAATACCCCCGCGGCCAAGGTACTGACGAGCTTCATGTTTCACCTCCTCCGATCAACTCGGCGTGGTTAAGTCAGTTTCTCAACTATCAGTCCCACCGCATGAGGAGTCAATGTAGACATACACGAAACAAAATCGCCCTATCGGTTTTACCCGAGGGCGATGTTGTTTTCACTTTTGGAGCCGCACCCGTCCTTTTGATTACTCGCGAGAGATGTAGATGCGAGGCGCCTCACCTGTCTTAGAGTGTTTGACGTGCATCGTGTCTGCGGTAGAAGTGCGAGAAGAAGTAGCGAGCTGTATCGGGCTGACGACGAGCTCTTCTTTCTTCGCTGCTACAGCCTGAGCCGGAGCGCGAGTGACAGAGATGGTCGGCATAGCGATCTGGGCAGACTTGTTTCGCTTCATTCCGACGAGCGCGAGCGCGCCACCGTTGAAGTAAAGTACCAAGTAAGCTGCAGCACCTGCGAAGACCATGAGCGAGAGCCAGTAGATCGAGTTGCCGAGAGTTCCGAAGTCAAAGCCGGTGTACGGGATCTGAGAGAGCGAGACGTACGGAGTCGGATTGTTAACTATCGGAGCGACGTACGTGTAGAACGGCTGGGTTACGCAGGTCGCGGAACCTCCCTGACCGTAGACGGTCATCGAGTAGGTCTGGCCGTTGACCGGATAGACCTGCATCGAGCCGTAGCCGGATACCGAGCCTACGTTCGGGCTGATGAAGCCGTTGTTCGCGTTCTGAGAAGACCAAGTAAGAGTAGCAAGCTGGTTGTTTCCGTAAGGACCGTAGTTGCTGCCGTTGTAGTTCGTGATCGTAATGGTGCACGAAGGCTGCGGAGCGTAGTAGGTCGGCTGGACATACTGAGCCTGATACTGGATCGGGGCTGCAGCTATCGGAGCGACGGTTGCTATCGCGACGGCGTTCGAATTGTTGTTGATGTTGATGTTGTTATTGTTGTTGTTCGTGTTGTTGTTGACGTTCGTGATCGTAGTCGGAGTCGTGACCGGAGCCGGAGTCGGGCGAGGAGCCGGAGTCGGCGGGACGTACGTAGGCGGATAGTAGGTCGGAGCGCGATACGTAGGAGCGTTGAAGCTCATCGGAGTGGAAGGATAGCTGTAGGACGGAATGGAGTAGCTCGAACCGCCGCCGAACGAAGTCGGAGCAGAGAAGCTCGGGGTGTACGAGTAATCTACACCGTATTCATCCGTTACTGTCGTGCCGTAGGTGTCGGTGTAATCCGGAGCGTACGAAGAAGTATAGTCAGGAGCGTAGGAGCTGGAGTAGTCCGGCGCATACGAGCCTGAGTAGTCAGGAGCGTACGAGCCAGAGTAATCCGGAGCATAGGAAGCGGTGTAGTCCGGGACGTATGAGAATCCAGGCGAGTAACTACCGCCGGAGAAACCGTCAGAGCTACCGCCGGAGAAGCCTCCGTCATAGCCACCGCCGGAGAAACCTCCGTCGTAGCCGCCACCATCGAAACCGCCATCGTCAGCGAAAGCTGCGAGAGGCAATGCTGCAGTTCCTGCGAGCATCGCGATGCTGAGAGTTATCGTTGCAAACTTTTTCATGTTTTTCATATATTTTATTAATTACTACACCTGATAAATTTATAAAGCTCCGTGAAATGTTTAATTAAGAAGCGCCAACTTTCTATCACGTTTGCAGGTGTCTGTCAAGGATGAAAGAGTGAGGTGGAGGGTGCGACGAATCGCTACCCTCCACCCCGTTGTCAGCATCACTGCTTCACCCATCGCTTCGGCTGAAGCGCTTTGTTCGAGTCGGTCGAACACTGGACGACGAGTGCCTTGAGAGCATCCGTTGACTTGTCGCAGTGTCCGAGCAGATGACCCTGCTTCTCGGTCACGTAGCAGACATCGCCTGCGTTGTGACTCTTGAAGCAGTCGTTCATCTTGTCGCCCCACGCGATCTCACCAGGAGATATCGTGGATGCGACAGGAGCAGAAGCGGTGTCGGCTGGTGTCGGCCTTGCATCCTGCGCGAACGCAGAAGAAGCCGACAACAGGATGGCAGTAGCAAGAAGAATCTTTTTCATGACTTCCTCGAGTGTTGTACCCCGCTTTGCATGGAGGGGGCTTTCCGTAGTGCGCACGACCGAATCGCGCGCAGTGCGGAAAGTCCCTCCTGACTGAATTGCTGACTTAGACGCTCAAAGAACTATGGGCTTGTAGGCCCAAGCCTAGGGTCATTAACCCTACGCTCAGACTTGCAACCCCGAGAGAACTTTCTAGTGGATACATTATATCACCCCTGTCCCGCTTGTCAAGGCCTAAACAGGGCCTAAAACCTAGCTAAAACAGCCTCTATGACCCGTAAAACATGCTAAATCTGACTTCATAGACCACCACCCTTTATACCCATGTTACGCTTAAGAGCATGAAAGAAGGCGCTGAAAAGGAGCCAAACGACAGATTAGACCGTCGGAAATTCATCACGGGAGCTGCGGCACTTGCTCTTGTACGTCCTGAAAAAGCTGAGTCATCTGAAATAAGTTTCAATATCCTGCCGAGCAACCTTAGCGAACAAAGGCTAGAGCTTCAGAAAAGCGTGGCGATCGCATCATTAACCAAAGATATTCCGAACGACCCCAAGTTCGGCTACCTGCGTAGCCACGTATCACATCTCGAGCAAGAATCACAGATGTATATTCCCTCTCGCGTAGAGCTCGGCTCGGTCATAGAGAAAGGTCGCGGTGCGATCAATGAACTCGCATCACACATACAGGTAGGCCGCTACGGACTTTTCGCATATGCGGACGCGAACGAAAAAGAAAAAAGTCGCGCGCAGAGGCTCTACGTACTCAAGAGAAATGACGGCAACGAGATCGAATTCGTAAAAGGCTATCGTGTCTCGATGTCCGAATCAGGATTCGGTAATGATAAAGATTCCGGTAAGACGCCGCTCGGTATCCATTCGATAGAGGGCGGCAGGCGCGGATTGTTCGGCGAAGTAGTTTCGGGCCTCAACAAGCATCGCGACATGTTCAACCACTTCGTTGTCGGCGGCAAAGATCGCTGGTTCGTAAAGAGTTTTGGCGAGCGACCGGCAGGAGAGCAGAGCAGTGATGTAGCAGAAGTAGTGACCGATCAATATTTGCTGAAAGGCCCGAACACTGACGTCGCGCGCGGCATCCGCATCCATGGTACTAATCGCTCGGGCGCACTGAATGCCGATGGCACCTGGCGGTCGTTTTTAGGCGGCATACGTAGAAGCGGCGGATGCATCCGCATGTCCAATGTCGATGTTCGTGATCTTAGCCTATCTGGCTACATAGCGCCGCCGCAGTCGGTAGACATAAACGGTGATATGCATGGCATACATACGCCAGTCATGATCTTTGCGACTGAAACCGGGCAGAGCGCGATTCATTTCCCTGAAGACGAATCTTCACATCCAAAACGATGGGTCCATCCGACAGAAACACCGCAGGCAGCGGCGGCAGAAGAAGCAAAGATCGAAGAGGCTGTACAGACGCAAAAAACCGAACATCCGAAACGATGGATATCTCCAAATAAGTGATCCAACATAAAAAGTTTCGAGCGGAGAAGGGGTTGCCTTCTCCGCTCGTAGTGATGCGATGCGAATCCGAAGATTCAAATCGCTCCTTCTTCGACGATTCCGCCGACTGCAGTGCAGGTACGCGGTCCGGTCCAGGTCGCCTGGCTCGGGATGCCCATCGCACGACGCTTGGCCGCCTGTTCCTCGCACTTGGCGCTGACTTCTGCGCGACGCGGAGCTTCTGTCGGAGATTCCCGAGAGATATGCTGCGTGGGCGCTGAAGAGATGTGCGAAGGCCCGACCGAACGAACACCGTAGCTCGAGCGAGACTCGCGCTGCGAACGGGTGACGGCGACGGTCTCGATGTGGTGGCACATGCCGTCACGACCGAGACGATCGCCCGGATGACAATGCGGAGTCCGGTGGCCGTAGCCGTGCCCATAGCCGCCAGCATGCGCGGTCGAAGCAGTCGCTGAAGCGAGAATCGCGAAGACAAAGATCAGGGTTTTCTTCATGGTCCCCTCCTCGTTTTACCGGCACGCAATGTGCGGGTTTCGTGAGAACCTGGCTGGATATTTTGTCTATCCAATCAGGTACTAGCGAAAATTTTTGAGCGGAGGAAGACGATTTGTCTTCGCTTCCTCCGCTCGAGAAGATGATCACATCTCCCCCTGCTCCTCAATGATGCCGCCGCGAGCGCCGCAGGTGTACGGTCCTGTCCACTCGGCCTGACTGTCGATGCCAAGTTCGCGACGCTTAGCCGCTTGTATTTGGCACTTCCTCCAGACGCGTTCTCGCGTCAAATCCTCGTCCGACGCGGGGCGAGCGTACCCCGATGGCGATCCGCCGGCGGAGCCGTAGCCGTATCCGTAGCTCGGGCCGGACCTGAACCAATTGCCGATGCCACCGAGAACGACTGGCGCCAGCAAGAGAATCAAGAGTGCACCCAAGAGGACACCGACGACTGTTCCAGCCTTATTCCAGTTCATTGGCTTAGTCTCCACTTCTCTGCGTTCGATGTGACTGGTACGTGAGTCCGAGCCGTGCGCATCCGTACGTGCCGAATGCGAATCGCTTGCGGCGCCGGGAGTCGCAGTGGTCGACCTGATCGCTTCCACGACCTTGTCGAAGCCGCGACTCATTTCAGCTCGTGCATCGCGCGATTGCGCGACCACGACCCTGATGATGCGGTCATCGTCACGAGTGACTTCGACCGGATCCACTTCGATTGTGGTCTTCCCGCCCCGTCTGGTTTCCGTTTTGGTTTCCGTAGCCGCGGGTGCGACATGGTCCTCCGTAACGGTCGTCTCAGTGTGTTCGTCGTGTTCTCCTGCCATGATGAACCTCCAAGGTTTCTGGCGACATGTAAGACAAAGAACTTATGAGCCGGACTCTAGAGCCGGTTATAACGCGTATTATATCATTACATACTGGTCTGTCAAGGTTATATTATGGCTTAAAATATAGATAAAAGAGAGACGGCGGGTATGGGTAACCCGCCGCCTTTGTTCATGAGCCGAAGCGCATCAGGCGCCTTCGACGCGCTCTCAGTGAGCCGAACCCTCGATGAGCTGAGGCTCAGACGTGAGCCTCACTCGATGATTGGAATCGGTGAAGATGCAGTTGTTCAGGGTCGCGCCATCGAAAGAGATCTTCCCTCCTGCGAGATCGATCTCCTGGCCTTCGACCACCTTGCGAGCAGGAGCAGCTTCGCCTTCGCGACGCTGAATGCCTTCGAGGCCGACTTCCGCACGCTGGATGTGATAGCGCCAGAAGTACCGCAAGACCGCGGCGCCGAAGCCGATGAGTGTCGTCATCGTGATCGTGTTGTAGCTCACCGACGGCAGGCCGTTGTTCTTGAACAACGCCGCCGTTGGTTGATACACCGATAACGCCGCGACAAACAGGACAAGCGCGATGATCGAGACTCCCGCGAGGTCGACGTCAGCCCAGAAACGCGAGCGTTCACGCCTGACCGAGAAGATGCCGGATAGCCAGTAGTAACCGACAGCTGATGCCGCGATCGCGAGTTCCCACGGATAATTCAGCCCGAGGAATGCGAATCCCGGTCCAGGCAGCACGTACCATCCGACCAAGAGATAGAAGAGGCCGATGGCAGTCAACGCGTCGAGGATGAAACTCACCACCCCGAGGAATGCGCCGGTGTGTCCGGCAAGACGATGATTGGAAGGACTCGTAGTTGTCGTCATTCGTCGTTCTCCTTGCTTTTCTCCTTGCGGAGAGGTTTCGGTTCTAATTTCTGACTGCGCAGGCTGCGCCGCCATACCTTTTGATGCGACGTATCCGTTGTCAGTTCTGGTTTCACCATCGTGGCGCCTATGCATATAGATCGCAAAGGCAGTTCCCGCAATGAGGAATGCGATGAATGCCGCTGCGAAATGCTCTGCAAAAGCGAACACTGTAGTGACTATCACCGCAAGACCTACGAATAGCATTCCAAGAAATTGGACGACATCCGCCATTTTGCTTCCTGATATTTAGTCCGAAAGCATTTCGGACGCTGGAAATATAATACATTGAAATAAGACTTCTGTCAAAGTCGAAGCGCGCAGAACACTAGTTTCTGCGCGCTTTAGAATAGAACTTCATGTCCGGATCAATCGATCCTGCCTTCTTCGATCTCATACCCGCCATAGATTCTGCGTTCGATGATCGGCGCGGCATGTTCGTACGACTCACGAGTGACGTGCGTCTCCGAAATGGAGCTCCTGCCACCATAGCTGTACGTGACGATGCCGCCGGCACGATAGCCTCCTCGCACAGGTGGATAGTAGGCCACGTGTGGATTCCATCCTGTCTCTGGGTAGGGATTCGGAATTGATGACAGTATGCCGGTTCCCGGTCCACTGATAAGGGGCGGTTGCCGATAGGTGCCACCACCGTTGTATCGCTGGTGCGGGCCGCAACGATCATACGGCCCGAACGGATCCTGAGGCCCGCAAAAGGCGAACGCAGAGCAGTGGGACGAGAAGATGATTCCGAGAGCGGCAACAGCCGCGAGGACGGAACTGCGCATGACAATCTCCTTGGCATTGTTTTCCCGGACGTCGTTATGACGTTTACAGGCTGAATATATTATACAATACTCGAAGCGTCGGTCAAGTTTACTGACCAACGGTACCGACGAAATCTGCCGTGAGTATGAAGCGTGCGCTTTTGCCGGTGAGCGTGTCGCAGGTCACGAGTGTGAGCTTGGTCCCCTGTTTTGGCGAGAGGTCGATGGTCGCGTCGGTAGCGTCAGCTTTCCTAACGTCGTCGACGGTGTAGAGATAGCTCTTGCCGTCGTCACCGACTATGGTGATGTTGTCGCCTGGGTTCAGCTCCGGAATGCGGTTGAAGGCTTTGAACATCTGGTTGTGCACTATCGGCAGATGCGACGAGTGCGCGAATATGATCATGTTGCCGCTCTCTCCTAGCTTTGCAGAGTCGACATAGCGCGCAGGACCGTTCTGCAGAAGCGCGTCGAGCTTGTCGATATTAGTCGTTTTCGGATTCTGTATGGTGAGATCGAGGTCGATAGATGGGATCTCGATGCGAGTAGGAATAGCAGTCACGACTGTCGGGTCTGCGACGTCACCGAGCTGTGGGAGCTGCGAGAGCGCGAGCGTGTCGTTCGACTGAGTATCAGCAGTAGTGGAGTCAGTCGCAGATGTGTCATTTGCGGCGATATCCTGCGTCTGTGGCGCAGTACCGTCGATGTAGTTCGGGACGAAACCGATAGAATCAGCCGCAGAAAGCGACAAAAAGAAAATCACTATCGTCGAAGCGACAAAGACTCCTATTGGCGGCTTATTTGAAGTACGGTAACTCATAAGGTCTATATAATACCCCAAAAGGTCAAGTTTGTCAATATATGGCTTAGAATAAGCATATGAGCCCTGTTTTGAGGCCGACTGAAGCCATTTGCTCTGATTTGCTCCATAAATGCCGGCTTGACATATGCCTGTAATTCGTGTATTAATACGGGACTAAATCTATATGGCAGACCACCAACCGCCTGTCGTCGAAGAACAGCGCCCGAGCTTCTTTTCAAATCTCGTCGCTATCATCGGCCTTATCATCCTCGTCGTCGTAGTCATCTGGGGACTTATCCATCTCTTCGGTCTCTCGCAAGGCTGGTTCTCTTCTCTTTTCAACGGCGGCGCTCCGAAAGTCACCATCACTGCACCAGCAAGCGTAAACAGCGGCGAGCCTTTCACCGTATCCTGGAAATATTCTACGAACGAAAAAGGCAACTACGCTTTCGTATATCAGTGCAAGAGCGGACTCACGATGAAAGCATCCGGTAACGCTATACCGTGTGGAAACGCTTACACCGTCGGAAACCTAACATCGCTTACGCTCACGCCGACGCTCAGCAATGTCGCTTCGACATCGGTACCGATATCTGTCGCGTTCCTTCCTAGCGCCACATCGTCAAAGCTCGTACAGGGCTCTGCGACAGTCGTCGTGCACTCAGCTGTCGCCGTAACGCCGACGCCGGCACCAGCTCCTACTCCGTCTCCGAAGCCGACTCCCTCTCCGTCACCTGCGCCTACGCCAAGCCCTTCTCCTTCGCCGACACCTGTCGTAAGCAAGACACCGGCTGACTTGCGCGTACAGATAATCGCGCTCGGCGTCATCGATGCGAACACCGGCCTTTTCGTGAACCGCGCACCAACGAGTCCTGGTGACATCGCTGCTGCAGAATTCGACATCGCAAACGTCGGCGGCTCTACGAGCCACACGTATTACTTCTCTTCGAACCTTCCGACGATCGGCGGCTATGTCTACAACTCGCCGGCTCAGACACCTCTCGCTCCAGGCTCGCACGTGGTAAACACGCTGCGCTGGACTGAGTCCGCTCCGGCAGGCACTTTCACCGTAGCCGTGACCGGAGACACGAACACCGCGAACAACTTCGCTTCGGCGACTATCAATGCCAACTACGGCTATCCGTATCAGTACCAGCCGCAGCCGACGTACTACCCGCAGTATCAGTATTAAAGAATCCGGAGACCGCCGCACGAAAGTGCGGCGGTTTTTTATCTGGGGTCTGGGATAGACTCGACCCTGATCTCTTTGGTCGCTTCCCGTATCACGTCGATGCCATGGAAGAAACCAACATCTACGACTTGTCCGTCCACTTCTATCTGCATCGCACCCCAGAACGTGCCGCCGAAAACGAGCTTGTCTTCCTGCCGAGCGAAAGCTCCGGAGCCCGATAAACCCATGGCTGGACGCGATTTGGTGGTAGCGTTCCACAACGCCTCACCTTTCGGCAGGACGATCATGAAAGACTTCTCTAGCCGCGTTCGCGTGATATGTTTTTCGTCATCGGCTACGCGATATCTAGGATCCGGATTGGGATCAGATTTTAGTATCAGCTCCGCAATAGGTCTTGATATCTTTACGGCGATACCCGGATATATCTTCCTTCCGCTCATCTTACTGGTCGCATCCGGGTCGATACCTCCTATCGCGACGAACGACCCGTGGATGCCGCTGTCATGTAATGTCCCCGCATCATGGACTACTTCGGTATTTTCAGAAGCTGCGAAACGCTTCGGTGTGCGTAAAAGGCCTATGTCGATAACGCCTTTACCCAGCTCCGGCCTTTCGGGATGGAACATGGCGATCACATGTTCGGCTGTAAGGATCAGATGATGGTCGCTCCAGTAAACGCCGTTGCCGTATCCGGCCTCGCGTACGGAGAAGAAATCTTCCTTCTGGGTTGATCCGCTTTCTGTACGTAGAGCGACACGATTCGCAAGCGGACGGTTCTGAACGCCCTCATCAGGAAATAACGCCAGCTGCGTCTGGTATCTGATACTCAGCGGTTCGACGTCATATGACGTGCCCGAGAGATGCTTCGGCAATATAGGAAATTCTACGGCTCGCATTATGACTGAAAGAGGATCCTTTCCCTTGCCTTGCAGCGCTTCCATGACTTGCGGTGAGCGCACGTTCTGGCCCACTGTTTTTATAGCCGCATCCAGAAGCCTCTCACGAAGCGGGGGTTTTTCTTTGCGCTCTTTTATCTGCGCTTCTTCGATTGCCTTACCGACAAAGCTTGCTGCGCCGCCGGCTGCAGCGGTAGTCACACCTAAAGCGGCTAACGCGATGAGGAAGTCGCGACGCGACGGCGACCGTGAAAGCAATTTTTCCTTCGGTTCGAGCCGCTCTTTGCCGGGTTTCCAGCCTTCTTTCATCTCGTAATTGTACTAGATATCCAATGTCGCTTCTTTGGCGTGCGAGGTGATGAAGGATTTGCGGGCCGGGACGTCGGTGCCCATGAGCATGTCGAAGACCTGGTCGGCGTCGGCAGCGTCTTCTATGGTGACTTGCTTGAGCATGCGGCGAGCAGGGTCCATAGTGGTTTCCCATAGTTCTTCAGAGTTCATCTCACCGAGACCTTTGTAGCGCTGAACGGAAAGCTTCGGCTGTTTTTTTGCGGTCGTTTCCTCTGCCTCAGCATCAGCCGGTTCTTCCATCTGACCTTCTTCTTCCATCGGCATCTCTTCGCCGGCGAATTTTATCTTTTCCTTCTCGTCGTATGCATAGAAGATCTCTTTGCCTTTCTTTATCTTGTAGAGAGGCGGCTGCGCGATGTAGAGGTATCCGCCGTCTACTATCGGGCGGAAATGACGGTACATGAGCGTGAGAAGAAGCGTGCGGATGTGCGCGCCGTCCACGTCGGCATCTGTTGCGATGATGATCTTGTGGTAGCGGAGCTTGCCGATGTCGAATATATCGCCGATGGCGGTCCCGAGAGCGACGACGAGGTTCTTGATCTGTTCGGACGCGAGCATCTTGTCGAGGCGCGCGCGTTCGATGTTCAGGATCTTGCCGCGAAGCGGAAGTACCGCCTGCGTGCGACGGTCACGACCAGTCTTCGCCGTACCGCCTGCGGAGTCACCTTCCACGATGAATATCTCGGCTTCTGATGCTTCTTTGGTCTGGCAGTCGGCGAGTTTGCCTGGGAGTGTCATGCCGTCGAGCACGCCTTTGCGAAGGATGGAGTCTTTGGCTGCTTTTGCAGCTTTGCGGGCTTTCATCGCGAGCGCGACTTTGCCTATGATGGCACGTGCATCGTCCGGATGCTCTTCGAGGAACCTCGCGAAGGCTTCGGAAAAGACCGTCTCTGTCGCGCCGCGCGCTTCTACAGAGCCGAGCTTGGATTTCGTCTGGCCTTCGAACTGCACTTCGCGCATCTTGACCGATACGACTGCAGTGAGGCCTTCGAGCACGTCTTCACCGGTGAAAGAGTCGCCTTCTTTTCCGTTTCCGTTCTTGCTCAGGTTGTTGAGCGTGCGGGTGAGCGCGGTCTTGAAGCCCGTGACGTGCATGCCGCCTTCGAGGTTGTAGATGTTGTTCGCAAATGCGCTGATGCGCGAAGAGATATCGTCTACGTACTGGAGCGCGACTTCCACTGCGACACCGTCCTGTTCTTTCTCGACATAGAAGATGTTCTTGTGGACCGGTACCTGATGTTTGTTCTGGAATCCAACGAGCGAGCGGAGTCCGCCTTCGAAATAGAAAGTGAAAGACGGTGCGTCCACGCCGAGCTCGCGCATATAGAAAACGCCGACGTCGTCGATATCTTTTTTGTCACGGAAATCGAATATGGCGATGCGCAAGCCTTTTACGAGATACGCCTGCTGACGAAGATGGTTGACTATCGTGTCCCAGTTCCAGGTCGTCTCAGGAAATATAGTCGGATCAGGCTTGAAGGTAATGATGGTGCCGTGGAGTTTAGACGCAGCGAGCTTCTTGGTCTTCCCGACAGGTTTGCCGCCGTTCTTGTATTCTTGTTCGAATTTGCCGCCGTCGCGATGGATCTCTGCGCGTACAGAAGTAGAGAGCGCGTTGACCACAGAGACACCGACGCCGTGGAGGCCGCCGGATACCTTGTAGCCTTCGCCGCCGAATTTACCACCGGCATGGAGCATGGTCATGACGGTCTCGAGCGTAGAGACTTTGGTCTTCGGATGGATCTCTACCGGTATGCCGCGGCCGTTGTCGGCACAGCGGATGCTGCCATCTGGCATCAGAGAAACCTCGATGTCGTTGCAGTAGCCACCCATCGCCTCGTCGCGTGAGTTGTCGAAGACTTCCCAGATGAGATGGTGGAGACCTGAAGTCGAGGTCGTACCGATGTACATTCCCGGACGCTTCCTGACTGCCTCCAAACCCTCAAGAACGGTGATGTCCTGAGCGCCGTACGAGCCTTCTTTTCGCGGTGCTTTTTCTGCTGCTTTTGCCATTGTATTTGTAAGTTTTGGTGTAGGTTTAAATGAAAAAATCCCCTCAAAAAGTATACCAAATTTCAGGCATGCAAGCCACCTGACAAAGTACCGTTTCGTGGCTTAACAGAGCTTTGTTTGAGCCATTTTCTGACTGTGCTCTATAGCTATGCACCAAGCGCGCTTCATTATATTGTTGCGCTTGGAATAAAGACTTCAAACGCTAACTGAGGGAGACTTGGAATGCGACGAGTAGCTATCATTGCGCTGTTTGCTCTCCTGTGGGGAGCGCAGAGCGCACAGGCGGCATGGCGTATCGCCGACGACCGAGGAGGTCGCATAGGGACGTACGTCGACAAGTACCAGGGTCTTCGCAGCTCTGGAGAGAGCGTCATCATCGACGGCCTCTGCGCTTCGGCCTGCACCATCGTCCTTGGGGCATTGCCGCGAGACAAGATTTGCGTGACATCACGCGCCAATCTGGGCTTTCATGCGGCTTGGGACTTCGGGCCGAACGGCCGTGCAGTTGCCAACCCGGAAGCGACGCAGATGCTCTTCTCGATGTACCCCGCGGAGGTTAGGCGCTGGATCAAACAGCGAGGCGGCCTTACCCCGCACATGATCTTCCTGAAGGGCAACCAGCTCTACGCCATGTACAAGCCTTGCTCTGACGAAGTCTATGCAAGGATGAGGTGAGACGACGACACGCCGGGCACTTTCGAGTAGCCCGGCGTCTTAGTTTTACTCTAGCGCCCATTGCGTGCTTTCTTAGCAGAGATATAGTGACCGCAGAAGCTGGCCTGAAAGCCAGCATTTCCTGAGAGGAGGAAACTATGAGAGGCGTCTTTGCTTGGCCGATTATTTTAGGTCTCATTGCGTACGGCGCATTGCGTGACAATGCGAATAAGGACGCGGATTTCGACTGGTTCTTGAAGCCGCTTCGCGCAGCCGATGCACGCATCTTCGGAGATACGCGCAAGCCGCAGACAGGGCAGGAACAGAAGCAAGTCACGCGCTAGTAACAACCATCCCTCCGCGAGACCCGGGTCACCATGCCCGGGTTCTCTCTTATCTGACTTCCCAACCGTTATCTCTGACCGCTGCGTAGACGTTTTCCATCTGCTCGTTTGCTTCCGCATCGGTCAGCGTCTTTTCATATGACTGGAAGATGAGTCGAAATGCATACGACGTCTTATCGCCTTTCTTGAATTCGTCGAATTTCGCGCTTCGCACTACGAGATCACCCGCTGCTTTGAGGATCACGTCGTGCACATCCTCTGCGACGGTACCCGTCGGGACCCAGAGCGCGATGTCACGTACGATGAAAGGATATCGGGAAAAAGATTTGTATCGTTCTGTCTGTGATACCGGGAGTTCATCGTATTGTTTCGCCTCTGCCGCGGTGAGCTCTTTTTCTTGCACGCCTTTCTTATCCGCGGTAGCGAGCATGGTGACTTCGCCGCCTTTTTTCCATACCGTGCCGATCTCGAACAGACGCACTTCCTCGAGTCCCAAGAGGTCTTTGTTGCGCGCGTTACGCTCATACGCATCTTTTATCCCGTCGATGAGTGTTCCTCGCAGATACGGTCGCGCGCCGTCGACTTTGTTGGCGACCGCGCGCTCGCCTTTTTCTGTGAAGACACTCGTGAAAACTTCTGAATACCCTTCCGAAACCAATTCTTCGCGCATTTTTTCAGCCGCAGCGAAGTTTTCGTTGATGGTCGGTTTCACTTTTATCTTCGACATCTCTACCGAAGGTACTTTGTCATATCCGTAAATGCGGCCTACTTCTTCTACGAGATCTTCCGGGATGAGTATGTCGAGACGCTCCAGCGGCGGCTCCACGGTAAATGCATAGCCTTTTATCGCATAGGAAAAGCCGAGGCGCTTGAACACTGACTCGACGTCAGCACTCTTCAGGGATGTTCCGAGGACGTTGTTTATCTTGTCGAGCGTGACGGTGACGGAGACTTTTTCCTGCGGCTTCGGATATGAGTCAGAGAATCCTGCAAGCTCTCCGCCGGCGAGTTCTTGTATGAGCTTGGCTGCAGCGCGGATACCGAATGCCGCGAGTTCAGGCGAGAGCACCTGTTCGAATCTCTGCGATGCGTCAGTACGGAGCTTCAAAGCCTGCGCGGTCTTCCTGATAGAGACGCCGTTGAAATTAGCGCTCTCGATGATGATGTCTTTGGTATCTCCGGAGATGCCTGCAGGCATGCCGCCTTTGACGCCTGCAATCCCGACAGGAACCTGCGCATTAGCATCTACTATCACGAGCATCGAATCTTTGAGCGTATATTCTTTACCGTCGAGCGCGGTGATATTCTCTCCGTCTTTCGCTTTGCGCACTTCGATGGCGTAGCCTTTGGAGCCAGACTTCAGTTTCCCTGCATCAAAAGCATGCAGAGGCTGCCCGATGTTGAACATCACGTAGTTCGTCGCGTCGACAACGTTGTTTATCGACTGCTGGCCCATAGCCGCAAGCCTGTCCACCAGCCATTTGGGAGAAGGTCCGACTTTTACGCCTTTGATGGACCATGCGATATAGCGAGAACAAAGCTCCGGCTCTGCGATATGCACGCCGACAGGAATCTCGAGCGAAAAATGCTGCATCTGGTTCCACGCTTCGAGGATCGCGGGACTGATAGGGATGTCGAGGATGGCGGAGATCTCTTTTGCGATGCCGCGATATGACAGACAGTCGTGTCCGCGGTTAGGCGTGACTTTTACGTCGAGAACATCGCCTTCGACGCTTTCTATCTCGAAGGCATGAAAAGTGAGTGCGTCGGAGAGGACTTCGACCGGCGGGAGCGGTGAATCAAAATATGTCTGCAACCATTCGCGTGAGATTTTCATACTACTTTCGTTTATAAAGAAAGAATTGGTAGAGAATAATGCCGCTGGTCACGCAACCTAACGCACCTTGAGCAAGAAAAACGACCCAATCACCTTTTTAAGATCCATATATAGCCCAGAGAGCATAGGTAGAAAAAGACATCATATAGAAAAGCAGTGACAGTCCTTCCGTTGATTTCCGAGAATAGTTGCGACGAATCTGGTCAGGAACACCGACAATTTTTATCGCAACAGACATCGTGGCGACTGCAAATCCCACCAAGACTATGAGGCTGATATTTTCAAGCATAAGTCAGAATTGATTGACGAAACGAAGGTCAGCGGAGTGCATCAGGCGCACGTCGTCTATGCCCCAGCGGAGCATCGCGAGCCGATCGAGTCCCATACCGAAAGCGAAGCCTTGGTATTTTTCGGGATCGACGCCCGCGTTTTTCAAAACCTGCGGATGCACCATGCCTGCGCCCATCATCTCTATCCAGCGGTCGCGTAATTTCTCCGGGACATTTTCACCGACAAGCCGCATGTCTACTTCTACCGAGGGCTCAGTAAAAGGAAAGAACGACGGGCGGAACCTGATCTCTACGTTCGCGCCTTTGAAAAGTTCCTTGAAGAATCTCTCGAGCGTGCCTTTGAGGTTCCCGAGCGTGACGTCTTCACCCACTGCAAGCCCTTCCATCTGGAAGAATTCAGCTTCGTGCGTCATGTCGGTGGCTTCGTTGCGAAAGACCTTGCCAGGTACTATGACGCGATACGGCGGTTGAACACCTTTCTTTATCTGTTCTTCCATATACCGGATCTGGAGGTTCGATGTATGCGTGCGCAAGACCATGCCCTGCTCGTTTTTGATGAAGAAGGTGTCCTGCATGTCGCGTGCAGGATGGTCTTTGGGGACATTGAGCGCGTCGAAGTTGTGCCATTCGTCTTCGAGGAGCGGTCCTTCTGCAAAGGTGAAGCCCATTTCATAGAAAATACGGTTCGCCTCGCGTATAAGTGAAGATATGGGATGGATATGTCCGCGTTCCATTGAAAAAAGTATAGCACTTTATAAGCCAACGAGAACCTGACAAAATCAAGCTTTTTTGCTATAATATCGGTCAAAACATGGTCGCAGTCACGTACGTGCTTCTCTTTATTTCCCTCTATTTCGAGGTGTTTCTTCTGGTGTCTTTTTTGGAGCGCCAGCTTTCGAAGAAGACCGTGACGCCTCCGGGGAGTCAGACTTTTCCGACCGTTGCCGTCGTGGTCCCCTGCTACAACGAAGAAAAAGGTATAGCAGGTACGCTCAATTCGCTTCTTGCGCTCGACTATCCGAAAGACAAGCTGGAAATACTCGTAGTCGATGACGGCTCGAGCGACAAGACGCTCGAGCTTGCGCGCGAGTTCTCGACCGACGCCCGCATCCGGGTATTCAGCAAAGAAAACGGCGGCAAGCACACCGCGATGAACTATGCGCTCGCACATACTGACGCAGAACTCATCGGCTGCCTCGACGCGGACTCTACGGTCGAGCCGCACGCGCTCAGACACATCGCGGCAGTCTTCGAGAATCCTCGTGTCTCCGCGGTCACTCCCGGTATACATGCGAAAGAAACGAAAAACCTCCTGCAGCATATGCAGAAAGTCGAGTACCGGCTCTCTATCTTCAACCGCTTCATGCTCTCCGCGCTCGGAAGCGCTTTCATCACGCCCGGACCTTTTTCTATATTCCGAGCATCGGTCATACGCGAACTTGGCGGATGGAAACACGGCCATTCCACGGAAGACATGGAAATGGCGCTTCGTATGCAGATGGCGGGACATCTCATCGCGAATTGTCCTTCGGCGACGGTCTATACTTCGACACCGCCGACCTTCCGCAAGCTTTTCAAGCAGCGTGTCCGCTGGACGTACGGCTTCCTAAGAAACGCCGCAGACTATCGCCACATGGTGGGCTCTCGCCGCTATGGGAATCTCGGACTCTTCATACTTCCGACCGCGCTCCTTTCTATAGTCACCGCGATATATTTCTTCGTGCGCATCATGATGGAATTCGCGCAGCAGTCTTTCGACGAGTACACGCGCATTTCCGTGACACGGTCCCTGCCCTTCCCGCACTTCGACATATTTTATTTCAACACGAGCGCGATGTGGGTACTCGTGTGGCTTGCGGTAGGACTCGTACTCGTACTCATTTCCGCAGGAAGCTTCATCGGCACCGGCTCCAAGAAAGTTCCTGCAGGTACGCCGCTCTTCATGCTTTTCTACTGCTTCCTCGTGCCGCTCTGGCTCGCTACGGCGCTTTTCAGAGCGACTTTCAAGCTCGGCGTACGCTGGCGATAATACGAACGAAATAGATTCATATGATGGACCCGGCAATAAACGAGAGGACGGCACGGTGGCGCACATATCTGGTAGCACTCGCTATCACTGCGCTCATCTTCGCGACGGCTTTCTACGCCAGCAATTATTTCAACCAGCGCCGCGTCGAAGACATCCGCACCGCGCAGGATGACATTTCTACGGACATCCTCAACATAGAGACGCAGTTCGACCTCTTGCAGGAACATTCGTGTTCGGACGTCTCTGCAAACGCTGTGCTTCCGAGCTCACTCTCCTCTCTCGGGTCGCAGCTCTCGTATATGGAAGCGCAGGGCGGGAACGCCCCCGAGGTCACTCGCCTCAAGAGCCTGTATTCTTTGATGGAAATAAAAGACTACCTCCTGATGAAACAGATATCGCAGAACTGCAGCCTGAAGCCGATATTCGTGCTGTATTTCTATTCGAACAAAGGCGACTGCGCCGACTGTCAGAAACAAGGATACGTGCTCACCGCGCTCGCACAGAAATATCCGCAGCTGCGCATCTATTCTTTCGACTACAACCTGAACGTGAGCGCGCTCCAGACCCTGATAGGTATCGACAACGTGAAGAATGATCTGCCTGCGCTTCTCATAAACGGCAAAGCGTATTACGGGCTCCAGATGATACCGGATATAGAAAAGATATTGCCGCAGCTCGCGACGATGAAAGCCGCAAGCTCCACTGCTACGAGCACTAAATAGATCTACGCAGCCTTATCAAGGTCGCGAGGAGTGTTGTCGTTTGCTGCTTTGGGTCGCTCTCCGACATTGTCGTTGGCCGCGATAGGCTGCGCAGGCGCGTTGAAGATGCCTTTTTGTTCTATCGCGTATGCGGCGGCGTCGAAGATCTTTTGCTTCGGTCCGGGCATCTGGTCACGCTTCGCTCTTTCTTGTCCAAGGACTCGGCGGACTTCTCCCGGAAGATCCAGGACATCGACAAGTATGTTCTTGTCTTGTTCGTAGAGCGCCAAGACGAGGTTGAGCCATGCTGTTCCGTCCTTGGTCTTAAGACTCTTGGTCTCCGGCAGGTTCAGCTTCATGGTTGCAGTGTGATTCGGAAGATTCAGTATGCGGAGAGATTCTTTGAGATCGTGCCGAGCCTCGCCGTCTTTTTCTCCCGTCAGACGCTTCTCGGCCATCTTGGCACGGTCTTTGGCGCTTACGTCTTGGAGCTCGCCGAAGGATTTGATTCCTATCGCCTTTAAGAAGTTTTCAAATGCCATTGAGACAATGGTAGCAGGCAAATGAATGGTGGCAAGTGTATAAAGAAATACCTTAAAGTGATGGTGTGACGGGAGCCGCATCCCCAGTTGGAAACCCACGGTTTTCCCAAACCTTCCTCCACGGGAAACAGCATGTTTCCCCGACTCCCTTCTGGTCCGGGAGGCGGCTCACTCACTTCGTTCGTGAGCCGCCTCCCGGACTCGAACCGGGGACCCACGCTTTACAAAAGCGTTGCTCTACCAACTGAGCTAAGGCGGCACTGGTCCACTATTGTGCCTTTTTTACTGCTCCGTTTCAAGCTTGATTTCCGGAGTCTTTTTCGAGCGTTTACGTTGTGTCGCGACAGCAGGCGCATCTGTCTCGGCGGTGTGCGCCGGTTCTACGCGCTGAACCGGCTCGCTTGCGGCGACTTCGCGAGAATTGCGCATCGGCACGTCGCTCACCTGTTTGAGGAAATCATTCTTCGTCTCACGGCGTTCGAAACGATGCTTGTGCGATACAACGTCTGCGAGCTTGTGCGCCTGGCGCTCGCTAGCACGGGAAAGCGCTGCGAGTGCCAGCGCTAGATCATGCAGGAGCGCACGGCCGATACGCAGCGACGTCGGCCCGATCTTCCTGAACTCGCTCTGACAGAGACCGAGGAAACCCTTCACCTGCAGCGCTCTCTCGTCCGCGGCAAGCCGCAAGTCAGGCGCGAAGATGCGCGCCTTCTTTTCTTCCCAATGCTTTATGTAGAACAAGGACGCGAGACCGAGGATAGAAAGCCCCAGTATGGACATCGCGGCAGCCTCCATATTATTTTACCGACAAACGCTCCATGCGAACGACTTCGACTTTTTCCCCGAATTTCTGTACCGCCTGTGTGATGAGTTCGCCGATGGTTACGTTCGGATCTTTGACGAAAGGCTGGTCGAGAAGGACGCGTTCTTTGAGATAGGAGTCAATCTTTCCCTGGAGAGCTATGGCGCGCTTGGCTTCCGGGATCTTCTCTACTTCTTTGGCGAAGACTTCGCTTGCAGCTTTGATGTCTTCGTCTTTCACGTCCTCGCGTGCGCGAAACTGCGGGTTCATCGCCGCGACGTGCATGGCGATGTCATAGGCGAGCTTTCCGAACTCTGCGTTCTTGGAGACAAAGTCTGTCTCTGAGGCAAGGACTACCGCTCCTACTACCGCGCCGCCTGCGTGCGTATAAGCAGCAGCGATGCCTGCACCGAGCTCACGGTCAGCTTTCTTGCTCGCGATGTTGGCGCTCTGTTTGCGAAGGATGACTTTGGCTTTTTCCATGTCGCCTCCGGCCTCTTCAAGAGCCTTCTTGCACTGCATGACGGATACTCCCGTAAGATCTCGTAGTGCTTTTATTTCTTCTGTGGTTGCCATATAGATTCGATTATTATCTCAAAATAGTTCCTTGAGTCCGATGATTCTATCACGAACTCGTCGGAATTTTAAGTCGCTTACGCGCTTAGCCTGCAGGATTTTCTGCGCTTACTTCGCAGCAGGCGCGCGCTTGCCGTCCTGATACGCGTCTGCGATCTCGTTCGCGATGAGCGAGATGCTCTTTACCGATGTGTCGTTCCCTGGGATCGGAAACTGCACTTTGGAGAAGTCGCAGTCAGAACTTGAAAGCGCGATGACCGGGATCTTGAGCTGGTTGGCTTCTTGGACCGCTGTGTTCTCGTGACGGGAGTCGATGATGAAGAGTGCGCCTGGAAGGTCGGTCATCTTGGTGATGCCGCCGAAGCGGAACTCGAGGCCTTCGATCTCGCGTGAGAGAAGGAGCTGTTCTTTCTTGGTGTATTTCTTCTCGAGCTCGCCGGAGTCGCGGTCAGCAGTGAGCTTCTCAAGACGATCGATTCGCTTCCTGATGTTCTTGAAGTTCGTGAGTGTGCCGCCTATCCAGCGTCCTGCGCAGTACGGCTGGCCAACTTTCTCAGCTGCGCTTTTGACTATAGCGATGGCTTCGTTCTTGCCGCCGACGAAGAGGATGGATTTTCCCTGAGCGGAAAGGGCTGCGGCGAAAGCCTTCGCCGCGTCGAGGCGCTTCTGCGTCTCTTCGAGGTCGAAGATGTCTGTGCGATCCTTGGTGGTATACAAATAGCTGACGGCGGTCGGATGGCGGCGCGTGCGAGGATAGCCGAAATGTGCGCCGGCGTCGTAGAGAGTTTTGATATCTGCGGTCATTGCCATGAAATATAGCCCCGAAGGGCGTGCCAGAGTTATACCAAAGATAGGCTTATTCTGCAATAGGCTCGCTACCTCCCTCGGCTTTGGCCAATGCTTCCAAGATAGGCCCTATCCGACCGCTCATAATGCTCTCCAGATTGGACCAGCTCTCCTTTATCCTATGATCAGTGACGCGGTCCTGCGGGAAATTGTACGTGCGGATCTTTTCCGAGCGATCGCCTGTCCCGACCTGCGCTTTACGGTCTGCTGCATTTGCGCGCGCCTCATCTTCATCTTTTTTCTGTTGAAGTTTGCTCAGGAGCAGCTTCATAGCCTGTTCGCGATTTGCCAACTGGCTTCTTTCCGAGGTGCAGCGCACATCTATCCCGGTAGGTTTGTGAATGATGCGTACAGCCGTTTCTACCTTGTTGACGTTTTGCCCACCGGCACCTCCTGAGCGGCTCGTCTCGATCTCAAGATCCGCAGGATTTATCTCGACTTTGATGCGGGTATAGATAGGCATGATGGCGACCGACGCGGTCGAGGTATGGATGCGGCCTTGTTTTTCCGTAGCGGGAATTCTTTGTACGCGATGTACGCCTGTTTCGTACTGCAGTTCGCGATAGGCATTTTCGCCCTTTATCTCTATCTTCACTTCTTTTATCCCGCCGAGTTCGGCGCGGCTTTCGTCCACTGTCTTCGTCCGCCAGCCTTTGGTCTGCACGTATTTTACATACATCTGTGCCAGCTCCTCGGCAAAAAGAGAAGCTTCTTCGCCACCCACTCCGGCGCGGACTTCAAGGACCAGCTCGTTGGGCCACTCACGTTCATTCGGGTCGCCTACTATCTGTGTTATCTGCTCTATCAGGGCATCTTTCTGATTCTCGATATCTTCTATCTCTTTTTCGGCGAGTTCTTTCATAGCCGGGTCTACCTCCAGAAGCTCCTCTGCGTCCTTCTCCGCCTGGATCAGACGACGCCATTCGTTCATCAGATATGCCACACGATGATCGTTCGCGTAATCTTCAGGATTTATCTTCTTGTCGGACATACGAAATAGTATAACGGGAAAACCCCGCATCGGCGGGGCCTTCTCAGACAGGGTCGTTATTTGGCTTTCTTGGCTTTAGCGGTGCGTGCCTTGAACTTCTCGACGCGACCTGCGGTGTCTACGATCTTGGACTGGCCGGTGTAGAACGGGTGGGACGCGGAAGAGATTTCCACCTGGAAAAGCGGGTATTCCTTGCCGTCCATCTTGTCGGACTTCTCGGTGTGCACGGTGGAGGTAACCAAAAAACGCTTACCAGCCGTGACATCCTCGAATATGACGAGGCGTGAATTTTCCGGATGTATATCCTTTTTCATGTGGCAATACCATACCATACGTGCTAGAAATACGCCAGTACATAGCCTCGATGTACCCGTGGGAGAACAGGAGTCCTCTAATGAAGCTCGCTTGCAGGAGTCCCGTTACGATTGCATGCATATGCCTAGTGGTACAGGCAGTTTTCAGTCCGGCACATTCTGAACGCCTACCCAAAGACGAGGGCATCAGGACCATTTTAGCGGCAGGAGATATCGTTCTCGGCAAGGCTTCAGATTCCGCAGAAAAGATATGCCCTGCTCCTGAGACAGAGATCAATGAGAAATGTCTCGATGACTTCGGCGGGTTAACTACTCACATCCAGGTCCTAGTGGGCCGGGCAAGCAACAATACGGTTGAGGCCGAAGACCGAAGGGATAACGAGTCGATAATCAAGATCAGGACGTCGCTTATCATCTCGCTCGGCTCTACCATGTCGGATCTCGAAAAACTGATCCGAAAATGGCGCAAAGTATCGAAGCCCGATTCACCTTGAAACCCTGTGCCGGTTTCTTGCGTTCTGACCCTCGATAGCGGACTGTCGAGGGTTTTTTGTTTACTATATATCTCGACGTCTCGGGCGTGCTCTTAGTTGAGCAGGCTGTTTTATCAGCTGCCGATGACATCTATCTGCGACTGGAAGTCAGCGGCGTACTCCATCACGTTGTCGCCGTAGAATGCGTACGCGGATTTCGTGGCGTTTTTCCAGCCGGCAAGATAGCGAAGCGCTGCTAGCCGCTCGGCAGAAGGCGTCTGCGCGTCGGCGCCGTTATCAGCCATGAGTATCGCAGTCGCAAATACCGCGTCTCGGGGATTCCATGGGTTCGGCGGGTTGTTACCTGTCGCGCTTCCGATGCGGTCCGCATACTGCACCCATGTCGAAGGTATGAACTGCGCCGGGCCCATCGCGCCACCCCATCCGTAATTCTGTTTCTTGGAAACCGGCTGAGAATTCGGATCGAGCCCGAGCTGCTGACATATCTTCAAGAAAACAGGCTGGTCGCGTGTCGGATTCATATCGAGTCTCCAGTTGCCGCTTCCGAGATTCTGTCCGAGGTCCGTCTCTTCTTTCAATATGCCGAGGATGACTGCCGGACGCACGTGCGTTATCGCCGCAGCTTGTTTGGCATACGCGAACATATCTCCGAAAGAGACAGATTTGGTGTCACGCAGGTTGAACAGCGCGGCCTCGATCTGTGCCGCGGTCTCTTGCTGGCCTGCGATTATCTTCTGGTACACGCCTTCTTGTCCTTTGGCCGTAGTGACCAGGTTCTTTTTTTGTCTTTCGTTGTCTTTGAGCTGGCTCTGCTGCAGCACCTGTATCTGCAAGAGGTCCTGTTCTTCGCTCTGCTGATCCTCTAGCGCTTGTTTCCTTTGCGTAAGATCGGTGCGAGCTACGGCCATCTTCGTAAAAGACTCGCTGAGCGCCCGCTGTATCGTCTGGAAATCATCTATCTCCTGCATCAGGTCCTGGAGATTCCCGGCAAGCGCTATCTGAGCGAGTGATTCATCGTCGATGACGCGCGTCTCGCGGAGCATCTGTGCTACCGACTGCTCGCCCTCCGCGACTTTCGAGTCGAGGACGTTGATGCCGAGCTCTTGTTCCTGGATGCCACCTTTGAGCTGCAGGATAGTGAGGTCACGCGCCTTGATGCCGAGCTGCGCGTCTTTTATCTTCGAGTCGAGGATGGCGACGTCGCGCTCCAGAGAAGTGCGCTGCGTCTGCAAAGTCGCGAGACCTGACTGGTTGGCTTTTATCTGAGCGTTGATGGTATCGAGCTGTGCCTGGAGTGCGGCTTTCTGCGCGTCGCCTGTCGCTGGAGTGCTCGACGCAGACTGGGCGAGTGCAAATGTAGGTGCAAGCAGTGCGATAAAAGTAATGAACGCTGCTAGCACACGCATCCGACGATTATACCAACGAGAAAGCGGCCACACCAAGGTGTGACCGCTTTTCTACATGATCCAGTGTTGAGATTATTCTTTCTTCTCGCCTTCCGCTGCTGCTGCAGCTTCTTTTTCTTTCTCGCCGATTATCTCGGCTGGTACGACTGCTGCTGGAGTCTCTTCTTTCTCTTCCTTGAATTCGACTATAGATACTACGATCTCTTCCGGATCGGTAAGGAGCGATGCTGAAGGCGGGAGCTTGATGTCTTTGGCGGTGATGTGTGCCCCGACGATCTCGAGCTTGGTCATGTCTATCTCAAGATGGTGCGGAAGCTCGGCCGGAGCGACTTCTATCTCGACTTCGTGGAGAGCTTTCACCGCGATGCCACCGAGCTTTTCTGCAGGTGCAGCACCGACGAATTCGAGCGGGACTTTGATGGTGACCTTCTTGCCTTTCTCAAGTACGTAGAAGTCCGCATGGAGGAGCTGGCCGGTGACCGGGTGGACCTGTACGTCATGGATGAGCGTGTCCATGTCATCACCTGCACCGGTAAGCTTTACGAGCGTGGTCTCACCTGCCTCTTTCCAGACGCGAGCGAGCTTCATGCCGTCTATAGCAATAGAGATGGAGTCTTGTTTCGGACCGTAGAAAACTGCAGGAACAAGGCCCTTTTCGCGAAGGGTCTCGTTGGAATCGTTATTCTTGCGCTCTTGAACGCTCAAAGTAAGCATTGCGGGATTATACGGATTTTCCCGTCTTTTGCAATATCGGGCTCTCTAGTGCTTCCCGTGGTCGAGATACATGAGAGCGATCATGCCTCCGAAACTCGTTATGGGATTCGGGTACCCTGAGTTGTCCAAGACGACCGAAGTCATCACGAGACCGAACATGAGCACGAAAAGTACGGAGACTATCAGGTTGACCGGCTGGGTGAAAAGCTCCCGTAGGTGCATTGGCTAGATGGTATCACGTAGAAATCTGCACCATGCTACAATTCACAGCATGAAATACGACTTCGTAGCGCTCGGAGACATCACCTCCGATGCCTTCATCAAATTAAAAGATGCGGAAGAGATAGTGAACCATGGTACGCGCGAGCTTTGCGTACGTTTCGGTGACAAAGTACCTTTTGAAGACGTGACCGAAGTCCTCGCAGTCGGTAACGCAGCAAACGCTGCCGTCTCCGCTGCGCGCATCGGACTCTCATCAGCACTCATCGCGTGGGTGGGCAAAGACGATAACGGCGCGAAGACTCTGGCGCAGCTCAAACATCAGGGAGTCTCGGACGAATTCATGACCTCCGAAGACGGGAAGAAGACTAACTACCATTACGTCTTGATGTTCGGACCTGAGCGCACCATCCTCATCAAACACGAAGCGTTTACCTACAAGCTTCCGACAAACATGGAGCCGCCGAAGTATATCTATTTCTCTTCTATCTCCGAAACAGCAAAAGACTTCCATCACGAGGTCGCTGCGTATGTAAAAGCCCATCCTGAGACCAAGCTCGTCTTCCAGCCGGGCACGTTTCAGATCAAACTCGGCAAAGACGAACTTAAAGACCTCTATGCTGTCACCGAGATTTTCTTCTGCAACAAAGAAGAAGCACAGACCATCCTGGGCTCTACTGAAAACGACGTGAAAAAGCTTATGGAAGGCATCCGCACACTCGGTCCGAAAATAGTCGTCGTGACCGACGGCCCGAAAGGCTCCAATATCCTCGACGAGACCGGCGCATGGCACATGCCCATGTATCCTGACCCGGCTCCTCCGGTATCGCGTACAGGCGCAGGAGACGCCACAGCATCTACTACCGTCGCATACATCATCAAAGGCATGACGCCGCACGACGCACTCATGCGCGGACTCATCAACGCTGCGTCGGTCGTACAGGGCATCGGCGCACAGACCAAACTATTGAGCGACAAAGACATCGAAGAATGGTATTCGAAGAAACCTGCGGACTTCGTCGCGACGCAGCTATAAGACACCGAACATGTTCATCGATGCAGATTGGCTCTTTGCTGCAATACTCGTAGTAGAGGTTTTCGTCTTCTACTATTTCTATTCGCACAGCTCCGGCGTGCACGCCGTGTATTTCACGTGGTTCGCATGGATAATAGACGTGCTCGCAGTGCTTTCGGGATGCGTCATCATGAGCATGTCGATATTCGCGGAAAGGCATCCGTATTTCTTCACCGAGACCGTGCCTTTCTTCGTCATCCTTCTCGTATTCATAACCGGCAGCTGGCAGTCATCCATCCACGCGGTGAAACTGTATCTGCGCCTTTTCGACCACAAGCGTATCAAACAAGCCCGCGCCCGTCTTTCCAAATAAATAAAAGAAAACAGCCCGGCACACAAGGTCCGGGCTGCTTCGAAAGAAAGATCGAGTTGAAGTTCACTTCGGGCAGTAGTATTTCGCGCCCGATGCCGACGTATGTACAAGCCGCGCCGTCGTATCGAGACGCGAATCGGGCCAGGGCAGGAGTCCTGGATACGTCGTGCGTTGATACGCGAAGACACATGCGAGCCATGGATACGCCTGCTGCTGTTTGGCCGGATCCTTGAGGTAGTCTTGGAAACTCGACTTCAGTTTGTTGTACTGAGCCAGCTGATCAGGTGTCCAATCCGAGGAGACCTTGTCTGCTTCCTTATAAGGCCGATATTCCCAATTCCACACGGGATGGTTCTCGGCTCGAAGAGTCCAGAACTTCCTCGCGATATCGCAAAACCCGGTCTTCATAATCTTGGACCTGTTGTAGGCGGCGACAAGCGAGAAGAAACGTTCCTCGTCAGTCTGACCATCCTCCCATCCGAGTCGCAATCCGCAATCGAGCTCTACTTGCTCGATCTGGACCGGCGACATCTCGACTTTCGATGGATCAATTGTCCCGGTCCACGGAAACTTTCCCGTGAGGACATGTAGGCCAGCAACGACTATGATGCTGGCGACCGTGGCAGGTAGGATGATCCATCTGCCGAAGTAGTTGGCGACGTGCTTTCCGCCGCGGCCAGCGACTGATGCAGCTCGCCTACCCATTCCAGGCTTATTTTCCGATTCCATTTCGCCCTCCAGCGTTTGGTGAATCTCTATTGTCGGCTACTATTATCCCACGAATTGGGGATTTGTCCAGATTATTTCTTGGCTCTAGATATGGCTTTTTTGGCTGCTGCTATTATATCCGGCACGTCGAGCTTGTACTCTTTTATGAGGTCTGCGGCAGTTCCCGACTGGCCGAAGCGATTCTGCACGCCGACCATCTCTATCGGAAGCGGTGCGTTTTTCGCCAGGCATTCTGCTATCGCAGAGCCGAGCCCGCCAATCACCTGATGTTCTTCAAAAGTAACTACCGCACCGCTAGCTGTCGCTTCGCGCACGACTCTGTCCTCGTCCAGAGGCTTCAGCGTGTGGATGTTCACGACCGTTGCGCTGATATTTTCTTTTTCTAATTCTTTTGCGGCGTTGAGAGTGAGATATGAAAGCGGGCCGGTCGTAAATATAGTGACCTGAGGTTTGTCAGTTTTCCAAAGCACGATCGCCTTCCCTATCTCAAAAGGTGTCTCAGCAGTCGTAAGCACAGGCGTCTTCTCGCGAGCAAACCTGAGATACGCAGGCTTTCCTGATTTCGCTACGGCAATGGTCGCCTTGCGGCCTTCTTCTGCGTCGCACGGTGAAATCACTATCATGTTGGGGAGCGCGCGCATCATCGAGAGGTCTTCGAGTGCTTCATGTGTCGCGCCGTCAGGACCGGTGAGGATGCCTGCATGCATACCGCAGCATATCGCCGGGACGTTGTTGATCGCGATCGTCGTACGGATCTGCTCCCAGTTACGGCCGGGAGAAAAAGTCGCGTACGAAGTGAAGAATGCTATTTTTCCGTAGTTGGCCATACCGGCTGCGACCGTAGCGAGATTTTGCTCTGCGACGCCTATCTGTACGAAACGCTCTGGAAACGCTTTTTGGAAATGATGTGCCTGCGTGCTTTCGGCCAAGTCTGCAGAGAGTACGACAACCCGCTCATCGGCCTTCCCTGCTTCGACGACACCACGGCCGAAACCTTCGCGGCTCGATGCCATGTCGGGCTTATCAAAAATATTCGTTGCTATCTTGGCTTCCGAATTGATCATACATCGAGAAGGTTAAGGCCGATATCTTCGTCGTATTTGCGGCTTACGGGTACGTCGATAGTCGTGATGAAGACTTCGAGCGTCACGGCGACCACAGCGGCTTTCAGATGCGCGCCGATGCAGCCGATGGTGTCGTCCATCTTGGAGAGCACCGTGTGCACATGGAGAAACGGTGAGCCGTCAACTACTGTGACGTTCCCTTGCATGGAAGCGACCTCAAAAGGTCCCGGCATCAGTTTGAATACATACTCTTTTACTTTCTCATCGTAGTAGCCGATCTGCGCATGCTTCACCGCGCCTACGCCACCCTGGATCCATGCAGCATGGATCTTTTCGCGTACGCAGTAGTCAGAGATAGTCTGTACTACTTCTTCGCCTTTGGAGAGGACGAGGATGTGATTGATTCCGGTGTGTTTTGATTTCATATCTATATGGTGGCCCTGACTTCTGCTAATCGCTGCAAGAAAACTTCTTTCTGTTTGTCTGCGGGAATCTTGTCGGTCGGACCTTTGCCGGGGGGATTGCCGTGCCAGCGGTAATCATTTTCTATTTCAGCAACACCTTTCCCCGGAGTCGTGTGCGCAAGGATAAGTGTCGGTCGGTCCTGGGTGGACTTGGCTTCGTCGCACGCATCCACTATTTCGCGGAAGTTATGGCCGTCTATCTCTATGACGTGCCAGTTGAAAGCACGGTATTTGCCCGCCAAAGGCTCAAGCGGCATGGTGTCTTCGGTGTTTCCGTCTATCTGGATGTTGTTGCGGTCCATTATCTGCGTGAGGCCTGAAAGACGATATTTCCCCGCAAACATCACGCCTTCCCAGGTGTTACCTTCCTGATGTTCGCCGTCTGAGGTCAGGCAGAAGACACGGAAATTCTTTCCGTCCATGCGTGCGGCATATGCGTAGCCCGCGGATTGTGAGATACCGCTTCCGAGCGGTCCGCTCGTAGTCTCCACTCCCGGTAGAAAGTCGCGCTCAGGATGCCCCTGCAGGCGCGAGCCGAATTTCCTGAGTGTCATGCATTCTTCTACTGGGAAATATCCGGCGTGCGCCATCGTAGCGTAGCGCACAGGGACGATGTGGCCGTTACTGAGCATTATCCTGTCGCGCTCAGGCAAGTCGGGATTCTTGGGATCGTTCTTTGCGATGTGAAAATACAGAGCGGTAAATATATCTGCCATGCCGAGAGGGCCTGCGGTGTGGCCGCTCTTGGCTTCGGTGAGCATCTCGATGATGGTCTTCCTGATGTCGTTGGCCTTTAAGCTCAGATCGCGTACTTCGCTATCGGTGACCGGTCGCATCTCCTTAGTATACCTTACCGAAGGTTTTGCGAAGTGTGTTTTTTCACAGGAATCCGCAGGGTCAGTTAGCGCAAGTGCCGGACGAGGCCGTGACCGCTCCGTTCGTGATCTTGAGACAGTACGGACTGCCGCCGACCGTATCATAGAGCGTGATGCCTTTGGGCGCCGCGCTCGTGCCGACGCGAACGGCGCCCGCGACATCGAGTCTGGCTGCCGGAGATGTCGTGGCGACTCCGACATTACCCGATGCGTCGATGGTCATGCGAGTGATGTTGTTGGTGCCGAAGGTGAAAATACCATTGGTCACTGTCTTGATGCCGCCGCCATCCCCTGTCTCGTTCCACTGGAGCGTATGGGTCGGTCCGGCCATCTGAAATGTCACGGTGTCGGCAAAATTATTACGCACATCCAACTGCGTATTTGCCGAGGGAACCGTGTTGATACCCAAGGCACCGATCGGCGCTACGTTGAGCACCGACGATCCACTCACTGTGGTACCGCTTGTATTATAGAAGGCGACCTGCCCCGCCGAGCCGAAGCCCGCCGTTGCAGAGCCGTTGGTCACCGGCAGGTATTGGCCGCCGGAGCGGATAATGCCCGGAGCATTCCCCGGCAGATAATTGAGGTCGTTGGTACACGTGTCGATTATGCCATTACCCTCGACCACAAACCGCGGGCCTTGGACCGTGCCGTTCCACGTGATGGCTTGCACATGTGCCTGTGCATTTGATGCGACGTATATGAACCCAGCTGGGAAGTTGGGATTGTTGAGGATGGTCACCGTAAAGAGTCCTGCGTTGCAATTAGTCGGGAAGACAAGGCTTGAGTCGTTTGCGATGTCCATATGTGTCTGTCCGCCGCCGGAGATGGTGTAATCGGCGTAGATCATGACATGGGCAAGAAATGCTGCGGTAATGTCGTTCCATGGATTGAAGTTGTAACCGAACTCGACGTGCCCGATAGCGATGGTCGCGTACTGTCCTACCATGACCATGTCGGAAGTGGTGTTGTGATGATCCATCTTCAGACCTTCGATGGCGTACATCGCTCCCCATGTGGCGCTAAAGCTCGGATTGGTCCCTGTTGGTTGTATGACGACCGCTCCGGGATTTGCGACATTGCCCCGAATAGTGACCTGCTGCGCCGAGTAATCACCCGTGAGATTACCTGCGGCCTGAAGACCGCTCGTGTAAGTGCCGTCTGCAAGCTGAAACACGACCTGCTGACCCCAGATGTCGTACTCATTTTTGACCGTATCCCATCCATGCTGAAGCGTTGCCCATGCGGTCGCGGGCGTTTTGCCATCGGCAGAGTCAGAGCCGGTCGTTGAGATATAGAACGTGGTCGAATTGGTGAGACGCGTTTTGGAGACACCGCCGGTACCGATACAGGTGCCGCTGACTGAGAAGCATCCGCTCTGGATATCTACTCCTTTGGTAAAGAAAGCTTGACCGTTGTATTTAATCCTGAATTCCTGGATGCCGTTGAGACTTCCATAGAGAAGATTACCGTTCCATCCCGCAGGAGCATTGACCAGGATGCCATTTGAGCCAGCGGGCAACCCTGATGTATCTACCTGAAGTCCCGATGCTGTGCTTGTGCTCAGAGGTTGTAAAAGAGTTATCGCATTCGGCAACACGAGTTTCTTTGCAGTCGTGGTAGCCGTCAGGATGGACCCGTTCAGATCCCACAACATATCTGCCTGCACTGGCAAAGCAGCTAGTAAAAGGAACAGGGAGAGTCCGGATAAAATACTGATTCCCGGTGTCTGACATCTCATAATATGTGATCGACTAAGACCCCTCATAAGAGACCTATGGTACAGCCGAGCTATGATTGCGCTAGTTGCGGTTTCTCGAAAACATGTCGAGAAGATATCATGGCCGACCATGAGGCTCTCGCACACATTACGAGCAGGTCACGACTTTTGATTCGTCATATGGAGCAGGTGTTCGTACGTGGACGCCGGGTCAGGGGTTTTCGTGATGGCTGAGCCCACGCCGAAGCGGCTCGCGCCTGCGTCCGCAAGTTTCCCGATATTCTCTTCGCTGACGCCTCCGTCTATGCCCATGACTATTTCAGGATATTTGGCGTGGAGCTCTTTGACCCGCTCGTAGATGCGTTCGTCAAAAGGTGCACCTTGTTTGCCAAGCGTCGGAATAGACATGAGAAGCACTGCGTCGCACTGCGAAGCGTATTCGTCGAGTGCGGAGAGTGGCGTGTCGATGAGGAGCGCGAGACCTACTTCGTCGGCACCGCCCGCGCGCCATGCAGAAAAAGCTTCTTTTGCGGCTGCTGCTCCGGAAAACGTCTCAAGATGCCCAAGGACGCGCCTGCAGCCGATGCGTGCCATGAAAGTACCGACACGAAGCGGGTCTTGCACCATCATGTGCACTTCGTTGAAGACTATTTTCGATAGCGGCAATACTTCCCGTCGCTCGGCCATCTTCTCCAGCTCCGGCCATTGGTCTTCTCCGTACGGCCACGAGGTCACGGGAGTAAATCTGCCGTCTGAGATATCGAGATGCAGGCGCGGTGAGAATTTCGCAAACGCGCTGGAGCGGCGAACGAGTTCAGGATAGTCCAGTGGGCACGTGTTTGTCGGAAGGATTTCTATCGTCACGATGTACAGTGTATCAGAACCGGTTCAGGTCAGTTCTCGAATTGTCCGGCGACCCAGTCGAACTCGCTTTGCCAGTTGCGGCCTGGGCAGGAAAATCCAGGAGAACCAGGATACGGCGAGGCGGAAGATTCCATATCGGTCACGCCGAGCACATAGAATGCTCCTTTTTCGGCCGGACAGCCGTATGAGCCGGCAGGATAGCGATAGTACCGATATCCGTCACAGTCACCGAACTTGAAGATGTCTACTGGAGGGACCCCGCCACCGAAATACGAAGCCATGTTGACTCCGGTCATGAAAGGATGCGACGCGTTTCCATAATCCCATCCGCACGCTGAGGCATTGGCATCTGGATAGCGATTGTTCGCGATGTAGTAGAGCTCGAGCGCTTTCTGGGTGGACTGTATGTCGGAAACGCGCCTCGCATCGTGTGCTCGGAACTGGATGTTGTCGAAAGACGTGAGGACGATGACCGCGAGAAGCGCGATGATGGCGATGACCACGATGAGCTCGATGAGCGAAAAACCTCTGTTAGAGCGTATTTTTTTCATTGGTGGGTGTTCGGTGTCAACCGCGTGGACGAAGTCGCGTATTTATCCATCGCGGGACGATTTATATCCGGCGGAGGCGGCTGGCCCTGCTTTTCTGTGAAATAGATAGCATACGAGACGAAGCCGATAGAAACAGCAAAGCCGAGCAGCAGGAACCTCGTTCCCCATTTGCCGAACCCGGTAACCTGAGAAATGAATCCAGAGAGATTGAAACGTGACCGTCCCGTGGACACATGCTTCACCGAGGAGGTGTCGATGTTTTCCCACGGCGGAGGAGCGTTTCTCGTGGGTATAGTCGTTGGAGTTTTTTTCTTGAAAAACATATCAGCTTAGTACTTCGTCTATCTGCATGATGCGACGCATATGCCTGTCTTCGCGCATGAAAGGAAGCTCGAGGAAGCGGCGCACTGCTTCTTTCGCCTTATCTTCCGATATGAACCTCGCTCCTAATGATAGCGCGTTGGCGTTGTTGTGTTCGCGCACGGACTGGATGATGTCGAGCTTCTTTCCTTTGGCGTCCGTCTGTTCGCCCATGTCGCCGTAGTATAAGGCGCAGCGTACGCCTTTGAAGCGATTCGCGACCATGGCCTCGCCTTCTCCCGAGCCTCCCGCGACAATGGCGCGACTGTCGAAGCCTTGTGCAGCGTCTTCGGAGAGCTTCTTTGCGGCGCGAGCGATAATGGCAGGATAGTCGTCGTCGGGGTTGTTTATGACCGCACCACAGTCCTCAACTTCGAGCTTAAGGGAGTCGCGGACATATACCATGAGCTGATTCTTGAGCTCGAAGCCCGCATGGTCAGCCGCGAAATACACCTTCATGACGGATATTGTATCATCCCCTGCTACTCTGCCACCTTGTCGCAATGCACATATATAGTATCGTTTTAGGACTGGTATGCACCCCAAAGAAGAACGCCGAGGTCAGTATTGCTGGGCCGGACCCGGCACGATACGGATGATTCAGCTGAAATTCTTCCATCCCCGGATAGATACAGAGAGCCTCATGCACGCGTACGACTATGATTATCTCGCGAAGATGCAGGAGACTTTCGGCATCACGGACGTCTGGGCAACGTATTCGTGGGGATTTTCCGACAAGACCGAAGAAGAGGACAGGAAATTTCTCTTAGAGCGGGTAGATAATTTTAAGAAACTCGGGCTCAAGGTACACGCTTACATCCAGGGGACTAACGTCGTCTACGCGGGATTTCCGGATAGACAATGGTATTGCCGCGACGAACATGGCCGCCCGATCGTCTATCATCGCGGCCGCCTGGTCACCTGTCTCAACAATCCTGAGTTCCGCGAGTACATATCTGAAAAGATACGTGGCATGCACGGTAAAGGTTTCGACGGCATATTTATGGACAACGTACAGATGGGGCAGCTCGGTCTGGTATTTTCTAAGTCAGATTTCCCTGCCGCTTTTACCGGATGCGCATGCAGATATTGCAACGGTCTATTCCGGGAAAGGACCGACGAATATGTACCGAAGAATCACAAGAAAGCGGGGCTCCTTGAGGAATATCTGAAATTCAGGACAGAGTCGACCACAGATTTCGTGCAGACTGTCTCAAAAGAAGCCCGCGCAGGCGGGATGCTATTCGGGACGAATAGTTTCGACCCGGATTTCGATACGCAAACGATATTCGGCACGGACCTGCAGGAAATAAAGAAACACCAGGACTACATGCTCTTTGAGAATCACCGCATGCCGGATAAGAAACGTGGACGCGGCAATCATCTGCTGTCGAGCGAGTCATGGGAGAAGCCGGTCTTCGTCGTTAGCTATCGTCGCGGTATCGGCCGAGAGCGTGCGTATTCTCAGAGCGACTTCGATCATGTCTATTCAGAAGCAGCTGCAGCAGGATTCAATACCTGCATCAAAGGCAGCGAATACCTGACCGGTGGTGTCTGGCATAACCTGCATCCGGAGGATTATTCATCGCCAAAGACAAGCATCGCCATACTGCATTCCGTACCAAGGAAAAAACATCTCATAGGGCGAAGCAGGCCGGCGCGCTCGATACTCAGACACTGGTATAACCCGCTCTCGCGAGCGTATTTTGAGAAGCGATATGTCCGTAGACTCTTGGATCCTATCTACTTCCGCTCGGTGCGGTAGTTCTTTTCCCAAAGCGGGATAAACTCTAGCCAGTATTTTTCCATCACCGGTGAAATGGCGATCTTTGGATCTTTGTTTTTCCTGATGCGTTCTATAGTAAGACCTTTCTCGATGTTTATCCGCTCGTTGTCCAGATAGACGTTGAGTTCGGCTATCATCTTGTCCGCGGCATAGACTAGTTTTGCTTCCTCGCTTTCGCGCTTTTCATATTCGATCATCGCTTCGTGAAATGCAACAAATTCGGGCAACTCTCGTTTTAGCTGCTCACGAGCGGCTTCTTCCCGGGCCGGTTTGATCCTGAGGGCCTCGAGATCATCTGTGTGCGTATCTACATCGCCCGCATACACTTCAGCGAAGTCATGTACGAGCGCGAGACGAACTATCTTATTGGAATCCAGGCCTAGAGCATCTGCTTCGTTGATATACCATGCAAACATCGCGAGCTGATAACTATGCTCGGCGTCGTTTTCGGTGCTTACTTTTCCGGGGATCTTGATGGTGCGATAGATATCTCGGAATCTGAGCGTCAACTGGAGAAATGAGAGCAATCTCTCTATCGTCATTTTATTACAAACTCTTGCCCGCCTCGAGGACGTGCTGGACGAGCGTGTGCGTATACCCCATCTCGTTGTCGTACCAGGCGAGGACTTTGACGAGGTTGCCGTCTACGACTCGCGTCATCGTGAGGTCTGCGATGGAGCCATAGGTAGAGCCGACGATGTCATGCGAGACGAGTTCTTCGTCAGTCGCTGAGAAAGTCGCCTTCCAGCGGTCGCTTTTCGCTGCAGCGCGCAGCGCGTTGTTTATCTCTTCGACGCTGGTGTTTTTCTTGGCGATAAACGTGATGTCAGCGATCGAACCTGCCGGAGTCGGGACACGGATAGAGATACCATCGAATTTGTTGGTGAGCGCAGGATACGCCTGCGTAACCGCTATGGCTGCACCGGTCGAACTAGGGATCATATTGAGTGCGGCGGCGCGGCCTTCGCGCATGCCTTTTTTGGATGGTCCGTCGACGATGGCTTGTGTCGCGGTGTATGAGTGCGTCGTGTTGAGGATGGCCTTTTCTATACCTACTGCTTCGTCGAGTATCGCGATGATAGGTGCAGCAGCGTTCGTAGTGCAGGAAGCATTAGAAGTAACCTTGCCGCCGACGAATTTGTCCTGGTTGATACCCATGAGTATCGTCTCGCCGCCGGTGCCTTTGGCAGGGGCTGTGATGACCGCACGCTTTGCGCCCGCTGTGATATGCGCCATCGCTTTCTCGTACTCGGTAAAGAGTCCAGTACATTCGACGACGACATCTATGCCAAGCTGGCCCCAGGGCAAGGTAGCTGGATCTTTCTGCGCGAATACTTTTGCCTTCCAGTCACCCATGACAAGCGTGTCGCCTTCTACACGCACGTCAAATTTAGCCGTGCCGTAGACGGAATCGTATTTCAGGAGGTACGCCAGGTTTTCCGGTGCCCCCAGGTCGTTGATAGCTACTATCTCTATATCTGCCTTCTGCTCATGGACTGTCCGCACGAATGCCCTGCCGATACGGCCGAAGCCGTTTATTGCAACTTTTGTCATAGGCGCATGATAGCACCTTCCGGATGAAAAACTGTGGAAAACATCTATTGTCGTGCGGCGGGAGAACTCGTGGCAGTCACGCTGGCATAAACTGCGGCAGACATATCCCTGATGGTACCGGCAAGCTTCATAAAATCGTGGCCCTGTGTCATGACACACAATATATAGGGCTTCTTGGGAGCATAGACTATGCCGCAGTCATGCAGCTGCACCGTGCCGCTCGTATTGACCTGACGAGTGCCGAATTTGTCAGATACATTGATTCCCTTTGGCACACCTGCGGCGAGACCCTCGTCGAAAATAGTATTGCCCAGGGTCCTGAGGACTTTCTCAGATGCGGAGCGGTCTATGTATGTGGCGTTGTAGAGGATACGGAAGAAGGATGCGTATTTGTGTGTGGAGATGCTGTAGTCTTGTCCGACCTGCGGAAGCGTAAGCCCGAGGTCATGATATACGTTGTCTATCACCGCCTCTCCGCCGTACACCGCGAGCGTGTTGGCGGCTTCGTTGTTGGACTCGGTAAGCATGACATCCAGCAGTTTCTGTATCGTATATTTCTTGCCAGCGACTAATTCTTCCTGGCCGGAAAAAGGCTGCAGCTGCGAGGTGACACTTGGATCCGGCGTATAGGTTATCTCTTTGGAAAGAAGGCCCGGATCGTCTTCAGCTTTTTCGTAATACGACATCGCGAGGGGAAGCTTCAGAAGCGACGCCGGGAAGTAATTGTTATCCTGGTTTATACCGAACCACGGGCCGTTGTTGAGGTCGCGGAAATAGACAGAAGCCTCGCTCACGTCGGCGCTTGCCTTGCGCGTGTCGATGATGTTCTGGACAGCCGACTTGGCGGCGTCTATCTCGGAATCGGAAGCGGACTCAGGAAGCTCGGCGCATTCGAGAAGCGGGCTGGTAAATTTGGTGTTTCCATCCGGAGTCTCCCGTACGTCGGGATTGTTCACATCGGCGACGATAGGTATCGGGCTGGATTTCAGTGGCTCGCGGTAATTGGCTCCGAGATACAGACCTAAGACTACGGCAACGACAGCTACGAGGAGATATTTGCCAAATGTCTTCATACCCTATTGGCCGTTAATCATACACGGGAATACGATTTGTGAAATACTATCTGCCTATCTGCCGAGGTTGTAGAGCTGCAGCGCTTCGCTTGCCGTGAGTTCGCGGTTGTAGATGCGCACATCGTCGATTTTGCCTAGTGTCGGATGCGTCCCGTCGTTATATGAACCTATAGTGTCGATGGTTACTGGATTGGTAGGAGTAGTAAAAAACTGACTGTCGGAGACAAGCGGCACTCCATTCTTATAAAAAGTGACGGTCCCACCGTTGCGGGTGACGACAAAATGCGTCCATTGCCCCAGCGGCAGGGTGCCATACGATGCTTGAACATAGTTTGGGACACCGGTAGTACCCGCACCGTAGTTTACAAATGATCCTGCACCGAAATACAGCATATAGTTGAAGTTGCCGCTTATACCGCCCACGATGACCGAATCATCATTACCCTGCCAGTAGACCCAGACGGAAAGTGAGTTTACCGTGCCGAGACTGAGTGGACTGGTGAGCGCTACATGACTACCGAGGCCGCTACCGAGACCGTTGAAGCGGAGCGCCTGACCAAGCTTGCCGAGCGTTTTCATCGTTGTGGTCGCATCATTCACGACGTAGCCGTTGTCACCTCCGATCTTGTCGTAGACCTTGTCGGTGATATCCGGCCCGTCGAAGGTCCAGTAGTCGACGAGGCCGTTTGAAAGCGGCGAGCTGCTCAGTTGCATCGCAGCTGACGAGTTTTGCTTGACCGCACCGGCCGTATAGCTCTGTTTTATTTCGGCAGCCGAGAGTACGCGGTTGTATAAACGCACGTCATCGATCTTGCCGTCCCAGAAACAAGTGCTGCATGACAAGAGATCTCCGAGTACGCCGATCGCGGCATTGGTCGTGCCAGACGGAGTCGGTACAGCAGCGACAGACACGGCGCCTATCGGCTGTTCGACGCCGTTTAAGTATATGTGCACCGTGGATGTATCTACCCGAACCCCACACACGAACTGCCAGGTGTTCAGCGTAATGACAGGACTACTCGTCACTGCGCCGCCGCTAAAGGATGTTCCCCATCCTAAGCCGAGCGTGCCATCACTTTTTATAAAAAGCATATACTCCTCATGGGTGTCGAGGTTACCGTCATCACGCGCTACGATATAGCGCTTGTTAGCTGCTGTAGGAAAAGATACCGGATATATCCACGCGCACGCGGTCATCGCCCCCGGAAGCGATACCGGCCCGATATTTACATAATTTTGTGCACTGTTGTTGAAATTCAGCGCTTGCCCAAGTTTACCGAGCACTTTTGCACTCGATGTAGCGCCATTATAGTAATAGCCGTTGTTTCCTTGACCGCTCTTGTCATAGACCTTGTCGGTAACATCCGGCCCGTCGAAGGTCCAGGCACCGACTAGACCACTGGTAAGAGTCGGGCTATTACTGAATGCAAGGGATGAGGCAACAAGATTGGAGCCGCTTTGGTAGAGGGTCTGAATAGAACTGGTCGAAAGCGCACGATTATAGACCCGGACTTCGTCGATTTTTCCACCCCAAGACGCCAAAGTACCGTTGCAGTAACCACCGATATTAAAGATCTTGCTGGTATTCGCGAGCGATCCGGAAAAGGGTGGAGAATATCCCTCAAAATTCCCGTCCACCCATATTGAAGCAATTGCCCCATCGTATTTTCCGAGAACAAAATGCCATGTACCATCGTCGATATTCGTAGTGCCGACAGCAGGAGGTTCGACACCAGCTGTAATATAGGCAACGAAGGCAGCGTGGTTTGTGCCACCAAGTTGCGTAAGCTCAAACGGGCCGTCACCCGCACTACCTGAACAATCTGATTTATCGACCCAATGAGACTCAGATGAAGCGTTGAAACCGGGGCTTGGAGATTTAACCCATGCTGATACCGTAATTTGCGAAAGCCCATCCACCGAATTCATGTCTCCCATCGATACGTAATTGGTAGTACCGTCGAAATTCAACCCCGCACCAAACTTACCTGTCGTCCAGACCGGAAGCCCCCCGCCTAAAAGCTGCCCGTCGTTTCGATTCCCTGAAAAATCTCCGGCTTTTGTGCCTACCCCGTCGTCAAACTTCCAATACCCGATAAGGCCGAGGTTGTTCGCAGGCTTCACGATGATAGAAGCGGAAGCCGAGAGCGGCATGAGCAGTACGAGCGTGAAATAAAACAAGATAGACCTCATATCAGAAGAATTTCCATGTGGTGAAGATGCCTTTGGAAAACATGCTCGACTGCGGCGCCCACGAGAGCAATGTGGAAGACAAGAGGCAAAGTAAAAATCGAGTGCCTCATGACTATACTCTGCAGTATAGCGCACAAGGCAGTAGCATGCGGCTCATTTGCCGAGGTTGTAGAGCTGTTTCGCTTCGCTTGCATTCAATATGCGGTTGTAGAGACGTACGTCATCCAGCTTTCCGTCCCAGACGCAAGTAGCTCCGCAGCCACTAGGAAGCTCGTCTCCGATATATGTGCCTGCGACACCCATTGTGGGAATGGTGCCGCCAGTAATGGGATCTAAGGCAGGTTCACTACCGTTTATGTATATATGTGCCGTAAGGCCGTCAGACGTGCGGGTGGCGCATACGTGATACCACACGCCGGTAGTCAAAACCACATTGGTTGTTTCTCTGAATTTAGCGAGATTAGTGTCCCACCCTATACCGATCTTACCAGACGCAAAAGAGTAGAGTTCGTACTCATGAGCAGTAACATCTTCACGGTCAACAATGGCGCGATTACCGAGGCTTCTGGCGTTTACCCATGCACATATGGTCGCATCGCCAGGAAGCGGGACGCCCGCTGAGATCCCGACATAACTGTTAGACCCATTAAAATTAAGTGCTTGGCCGAGTTTACCTGCCGCTGGACTTGATGTCGTGCTCATTGCCACGATCGTGCCATTGTTTCCGCTGCCGGAACTATCGGCGACGATGCCAGTCGTCCAGTTCACAGCAGAGCCATCAAAGGTCCAGTAACCGACGAGACCGTTCGTGAGTGTCGAGCCGGTAGTAAAATTCGACGCCGCGGTGTTGAATTTCGTCGCACCAAAATTATACAGCTGCAATACTTCGCTCGCGGAGAGTTCGCGGTTGTAGATGCGCACGTCGTCGATCTTGCCCCTGGTCTGATGCATTGTAGGCGCCCCAGTTTCATACGAACCTATAGTATCGATGGTTACTGAAGCGCCAGGAGTGCCGAAATTACTATTAACGGGGGTAAGTGCCACACCGTTTTTATATATATTTACGGTCGCGCCATTGCGGGTGACCGCAAAATGTGTCCATTGCCCCACAGGTATTCCACCGTGTGCTGCTTGTACGAAATTCCCAGCGCCTGCGCTGTAATACGCATTTGTACCATCCAGGAACAACATATAGTTACCGTCGGGCCCACCAACGACGACTGAATCGTTATTGCCCTGCCAGTAGACCCAGACCGAAAGTGAATTTACCGTGCCGAGGTTCAGAGAATTGGTAAGTGTTACACGATCATCGACACCGTCGAAATTCAGCGCCTGACCGAGCTTGCCGAGCGTTTCCATCGTCGAAGTCGCAGAATTCAGAATGTAGCCGTTGTTGTTCTGCCCGCTCCGGTCGTACACCTTGTCGGTGATGTCCGGCCCGTCAAAAGTCCAGGAGCCCACCAGACCGCTTGCGAGCGTTGAGTTGCTTTTTATGAGCGAAGCGGTAGAAACGCCAGCGCGTGACGCTCCATATTGATAAAGATTTGCCACCTCGGTCGCAGAGATCGCGCGATTGTAGAGCCGAACATCATCGATGTTGCCGTCAAAAACAGCACCGCCTCCGTTACCGTTATCCCAATCGCCTAGACTGAAGAGAAACGTAGACGTGTCGGTGGTTGCAGGTATTCCAGGAGCGTGCGTGAAATTAAGAGTTTGCTGGATCCCGTTAACATACAATTTCAGCCGATTGCTGTCGCCACTCTGCGTACCGTCAAATACTTCCGTCACGAATATCCATTTACCCGTCTGAAGTGCGTGCGTGGTAGTGATTCCGTATGCGTCCACGCCACCATTTTCG
>Ga0268264_10000560_pt1 | contig 45822 bp, 43 predicted proteins | sample KBSSwiS32_FD_190357 | JGI IMG/M metagenome (GOLD analysis project Ga0268264, IMG submission 190357) | Switchgrass rhizosphere microbial communities from Kellogg Biological Station, Michigan, USA - KBS Switchgrass S3-2 (SPAdes) (version 2) | ecosystem: Host-associated > Plants > Roots >... | reverse complement strand
GGCCGGCACCGTGGCCCGGCTCTCGGCGCTGGTCGACGGCCTGTCGGTCGCCGTGGTGGTGCACCGCAGCGTCACCCGCGAGCAGCTGCGCAGCTGGGTGGCCGGCCAGCTCGCGGTGGAGCTCGGCGTGGACGTCGCGACCCTCGACTGACCGCACCTCACACCAGCCAGTGGGCTTGGTAGTCGGGCTCGGTCAGCGCCGGCCGGCCGAGCGCGAACGCCGAGACGTCGCTGGTGGTCTCGCCCGTCGTCACCAGGTCGGCGAGCACCCGACCGAAGGTCGGGACGAACTTGAAGGCGTGCGCCGCACCTAGCCCGACGACGACTCGCTCGTGGCCCGGCACGGTGGACAGCACGAAGTCGCGGTCGGGGGTGAGCGTGTACTGGCACCGCACCGACCGGACCGGCGCACCGACCTCGGGGAGCAGCGTGCGCACGTGCTCGGTGAGCAGCGCCTCCATCGCCGGGTCCGGGTCGCTGGTGCGGTCGTCCGGGGCGACCGTGGGGCCGCCGCAGTCCTGCGCCGCCTTCACCGTCGACTCGCCGTAGGTCGGGAAGCCGTAGAACGACGGGTCGTCCATCCAGATCCACAGCGGCAGCCCCGCGAACCGGTCGCGGCGGTCGACCGCGAAGTAGGTCACCTGCTCCAGCGTGACCTCGACCGGCACCCGGAGGCCGAGGTGGCCGACGACGTCGTTGACCCACGCGTCGGCCGTGACGACCACGCCGCGACAGATGACCTCCGCGTCGGCGGTGGTCACCCGCACGCCGGCTTCGCCGAGGTCCTCCAGCCCGAGCGCGGGGGAGTGCGGGCGGAGCTCGGCGCCCAGCGAGCGGGCCCGGTCGTGGAGCACCGCGGTGGTGTGGCCCGCGGGCACGATCGCGGCGTCGGCCTGGTGGAGCGCGAGGGTCCCCGGCGGCAGCCGCAGCTGCGGCCACCGGGCCATGACCTGCTCGGCGTCGAGCGCGTCGTAGGCGATCCCGACCTCGTCCATCGACGCGGTGTAGTCGATCGAGGGGATCGCCGGGTCCGGCGGGAACAGGTCGAGCCCGCCGGTCGTGGTGACCAGGGCGGTGCCGGCCTCGCGCTCGAGCCGCGCCCAGTCGGCGTACGCCTCCTGGGTCAGCCGGACGTAGGCCGGCGTGTGATAGCTGTGCCGCAGGATCCGGCTGGTGTCATGGCTGGCGCCGCGGGCGTGGCCGAGCCCGAACCGTTCCAGTCCGAGCACCCTCAGGCCCCGCCGGGCGAGCTCCCACGTCGCAGCGCTCCCGAGGCCGCCGAGCCCGATGACGACGTAGTCGACGCGCTCAGCCATGGTGACCCAGCCGGGGCAGCAGCCAGCGCCGGATGTCGAGGCTGTCGTCCTCCATCGGGGCGAACCAGCCGTGCCGGTAGGCGCGCGAGGACATGCCGCGCTGCACCGACTCGCAGATCGCCCAGTCCTGCTGGTTGACCAGGTGCCAGAGCTCGGCGGCGTCGCTGGGGTCGAACGCCGGGTCGGCCACGGCGTCGCGGCCGAACAGCAGCGTGCAGACCACCTCGGTGCGGTCGACGGCGCGCGGGTGCAGCACGAACGCCGCGACGTGGTCGGCCGAGGCCGACAGCATCAGGTTGGGGTAGGCGAGGTCGCCCTTGTGGCGGGTGCGCTCGTGCTCGTCGAGCCCCGGCAGCGGTGCCCGATCGGTCGTGCCGGACATGGTGAAGGTCCAGGCCCCCTCGCGGTGCGCGATGCCCTGGTCCCAGTCGAGTCCGCCGCCCCCGCCCGCGAACGACGGCACCAGCCGGGAGAGCTCGGGGTGGACCGGGCCGCAGTGGTAGCACTCGTTGTAGTTCTCCAGCAGCACCTTGTAGTTGGCCGCCACGTCGTAGCGCAGCACCTGCCCGGTCACCAGGTCACCGATGGCGTAGTTGCGCAGCGCCTCGCTGGGGTGGGCGACCTGGTCGGCGAGCGGGCGCGCCGCCTCCGGCGTGAGGTGCAGGAAGGCGAAGCCCTGCCAGGTCTCGACGCCCACGGGGTGCAGCGCGAACGCCGCCGGGTCGTCGAGGCTCGCGTGGGGCGAGCGGAGCAGGGAGCCGTCCAGTCCGTAGGTCCAGGAGTGGTAGGGGCAGCGCAGCGAGCCCGCATCGCGGGCCGGCTGCCCGGGCGCGCACAGCTGGGAGCCGCGGTGGCGGCAGACGTTGTACGCCGCGTGCAGGGCGCCGTCCTCGTCGCTGGTGACGAGCACCGACTCGCCCGCGACGTCGACGGCGACGACCCGCTTGGGATGCCCGAGGCCGAGGTCGTCGACCCGGCCGGCGCAGTACCACTCGCCGAACAGCACCGCCTCCTGCTCGACCGCCCAGTGCGCCTCGTCGACGTACATCGCGCGGGGGAGGGCTGCCTGCAGCTCCTCTTCGGTCACGAGGACATCCTTACTGATCCGCGAGTCAGTAAGCAATGGGAGTTGCTCACTCAGCACCGCCGGGATCGCCAGAGGGAGCGGAGCGACCCGGTCTTTCGCGAGCGAAGCGAGCGCGCCCCGCGATCGGCCCCCGAGCCGCGACGACTGCGCCGAGCGAGCGTATAGCGAGCGAAGGCGCCTGCGAGCGCAGCGAGCGTCGTCGCGGATTGGGGGCCGATCGCGGGGGTATCAGACAAGGTGGCAGGCGGCGCGGTGCTCGCCGGTGGCGGGCAGGATCTCGAGCGGCCGGTGGTGGCAGGCGTCGGCGACGCCGGCCCGGTCGGCGGTGCCGTCGGCCAGCGCGGGGCAGCGCGGGTGGAAGCGGCAGCCCGAGGGGATCCGGCTCGGGTCGGGCACCTCGCCCCTGAGGACCACCGGCTCGAGCTGGTCGATCTCGGGTACGACGGAGAGCAGCGCGCGCGTGTAGGGGTGTCGCGGCGCGGTGAGCACCTCCTCGGTGGTGCCGCACTCGACCACGCGGCCGAGGTACATCACCGCGATCCGGTCGGCGATGTTCCACGCCAGGCCCAGGTCGTGGGTGACCACGACGACGCCCATGCCCAGCTCTCGGCGCAGCTCGAGCAGCAGCGCCAGGATCTCGCCGCGGATCGAGGCGTCCAGCGAGGAGACCGGCTCGTCGGCGAGCACCAGCTCCGGCCGGAGGGCCAGCGCACCGGCGATGAGCACGCGCTGCTTCTGACCGCCGGAGAGCTCGTGCGGGTAGCGCAGGAACAGCCGCTCCGGCGGCCGCAGCCCCGCCTCGGCGAGGGCGGCGGCGACCAGCTCGGTCTCGGTGCGCCCCTGCTCGTCGGTGCGCGCTCGGCCGTGCAGGCGGATCCCCTCGGCGACCGACTCGTAGACCGTCTGCCGCGGGTTGAGCGACCCGGCGGCGTCCTGCAGGACCATCTGCACGCGGCTGCGGTAGCTCTTCAGACCGCGCAAGGAGTAGTCGAGCGGCCTGCCCTCGAAGAGCACCTCGCCGCTCGTCGGCCGCTCGAGCCCCATCAGGGTCCGCGCCAGCGTGGTCTTGCCGGAGCCGGACTCACCGACGATCGCGAGCACCTCGCCGTGCGGCACGGCCAGGTCCACCCCGTCCAGGGCCCGCGCGGCGTGGCCGGTGCGGGTGGTGAACTCGACGGTGACGCCGCGGGCCTCGATGAACGCGGCGCCGGGGTCGGGCGCGGCAGTCACGGCTCACCGACCCGGATGCACGCCACCGGCCGGCCCGGCCGCACCTCGACCAGCGGCGGCTCGGCCTCCAGGCAGCGGTCCACCGCCCGCGGGCAGCGCGGCGCGAACGAGCAGCCCTGCGGGAGCTCCCGCGGGTCCGGCGGGTCGCCGGCCAGCCCCGCGGGCGCGTAGCGGGCCGCCGGGTCGCCGACCCTCGGGAACGCGCCGGACAGCGCGGCGGAGTAGGGGTGCAGCGGGTCGCTGAAGACCTCGTCGGCCCGCCCCGCCTCGACCACCCGGCCGGCGTACATCACCAGCACCCGGTCGCAGACGTCGGCGAGGACGGACAGGTCGTGGCTGATGATGAGCAGCCCGACGTCGAGGTCGTGGACCAGGTCGCGGAGCAGGTCGAGGATCTGCGCCTGGACCATCACGTCGAGTGCGGTGGTCGGCTCGTCAGCGACGATCAGCTTGGGCCGGCAGGCCAGCGCCATCGCGATCATCACCCGCTGCTTCTGGCCGCCCGAGAGCTGGTGGGGGTAGGACCGCGACCGCGAGGCGCTCAGCCCGACCTGGTCGAGCAGGTCGTCGACGCGGCGGCGTACGGCGTCCTCGGGGAGGTCGGGCTCGTGCACCTGGATCGGCTCGGCGATCTGCCGCCCGATGCGGTGCACGGGGTTGAGCGAGTGCAGCGCGCCCTGGAAGACGATCGAGGCGCCGGCCCACCGCAGTGCGCGCAGGTCGCCCCACCGCATGGTGCGGACGTCCTCGCCGAGCACCACGACCTCGCCCTCCACCCTGGCGTTCTTGGGTTGCAGCCGGAGGACGGTCGAGACGAGCGTGGACTTCCCGCAGCCGGACTCGCCGGCCACGCCGACGACCTCGCCCTCGTGGACGGTCAGGTCGACGCCGCGTACGGCGGGCAGCCGGCCCTCGCCGGTGCGGTAGGCGACGTGCAGGTCGCGCATCACCAGGAGCTCGCTCATCGCTCACGCAGCCTCGGGTTGAAGACGTCCTCGAGGGCTTGGCCCACGAGGGTGAACGCCAGGACGACGAGCACCACGCAGACGCCCGGCGGCACGATGTACCACCAGGCGCCGGTGGTGATCGCGCCCACCGAGAACGCGCTGTCGAGCATGGACCCCCACGACACCCGGGTCGGGTCGCCGAGGCCCAGGAAGCTCAGCGTGGTCTCGGTGAGGATCGCCGCGGCGACGGTGAGCGTGGTGTTGGCGAAGACCATCGGCATCACGTTGGGCAGCGCGTGGCGGGTGATCTGGTGCCAGCGCCCCGCGCCGAGGACCCGGGCGCGCTCGAGGTAGGGCCGTTCCCGGATCGACAGGGCCTGGCTGCGGATCAGCAGGGCCGTGGCCGGCCAGCTGGTGATGCCGATGACCAGCGAGATGTTGAACAGGCCGCGGCCCAGCACCGTGGCGAGGATCAGCGCGAGCGGCAGGAACGGCAGCACGAGGAACCACTCGGTGATCCGGAACAGGATCCGTGCGCCCCAGCCCTCGAGGAAGCCCGACAGGAGCCCGACGACGGTGCCGATCACCATCGAGATCAGCGTCGCGAACAGGCCGACGAACAGCGAGACCCGGGAGCCGAAGATCAGCAGCGTGAGGATCGGCCGGCCGCTGTCGTCGGTGCCCAGCCAGTACTTCTGGGTCGGGTGCTGGAGCACCGTCCCGGTCGCCTTGGTCAGGTCGAGCCCGTCGGGGTCGACCAGGAGTGGTGCGCAGACCGCCAGGAGGACGAACAGCAGCAGCAGCGTCAGCCCGAACAGGCCCGATCGGTGGCTGCGGAACAGTGCCCAGTTGCGGCGCAGGGAGGCGGCCCGGCGGCGCCGGGTGAGCGCGGCGGCCGAGAGCGGGGCGGCGGTCGGCGGGGAGTCGGTCGCGGTCATGTCCGCACTCGTGGGTCGAGGAGGCCGTAGACCAGGTTGACCACCAGGTTGGCGAGGATCACTCCGGCGGCGGCGACCAGAAACGTGCCCTGCAGCACCCAGTAGTCAGGGGTGCTCAGCGCCTCCTGTGACAGCAGCCCGAGGCCCGGGATCGAGAAGACGGTCTCGATGGTGATCGCCCCCGAGACGACGAAGCCGAAGCTGAGCGCGGACACGGTCGTGGTCGGCAGCAGCGCATTGCGGACGGCGTGCCTGCGGCGTACGTAGACGTCGCGGAGCCCCTTGGCGCGTGCCGTGGTCAGGTAGTCCTCGCCGATCTCGTCGAGCAGCGAGGACCGCATCACCAGGGAGTACTCCGCGAGGTAGGCGAGGGTCAGCGTCGTGACCGGGAGGACCAGGTGCCACGCGGTGTCCAGCACCCCCTTGAGGCTGGTGACGTCGACGTCGCTCGAGTGCAGCTGTCCGGTCGGGAAGATCCCGTGCAGCGGCCCCAGCCCGACGCCGAGTACGGCGATCAGCAGCAGCCCGAGCCACCACTCGGGCATGGAGTAGAGGGTCAGCGTGATCCCGGTCGAGGTGCGGTCGAAGGTCCTGCCGCGGTTCCAGGCGCCGACGATCCCGATCCAGATGCCCAGCAGCATCGCCAGGATCGTGGAGGTCCCGACCAGCAGCAGCGTGGGCCAGAGCCGCTGCTCGATCAGGTGGCTGACCGGGACCCGGTAGCGCAGCGAGTCGCCGAGGTGCCCGGTGAACGTGTTCTGGAGGTAGGTGAGGAACTGGTGGGGGAGCGACTGGTCGAGCCCGTACTCCTTGCGGAAGTTGGCGAGGTCCTGCGGCGACTTGAGCCGGTCGCGGCCCAGGGTGCGGGCCGGGTCGCCCGGCAGCACGCGGAACAGGAAGAAGTTGACGACGAGGACGAAGACCAGGCTGCCGAGGGCGCCGAGCACCTTGGCGCCGACGTAGCGGCCGTAGCTCTTGCGGCGGGCGACCGGTGGCGCGGGCTGGCTCGCGATGACCTGGCTCATGGCTGGCCTCTCACTCCCGGTCGTCCACGGTGCGGCGCCGCTGCAGCCCCCAGAACCCGGCTACCACGACGAGGGTCGAGGCCACGCCGGCGAGGAACCCGCCCATGGTGTTGCCGCCGCTGTCGGACGCCGCGGGCGCGGCGCTCGGAGTGCCGTCCTTGCTGACCTTCACCGCGCCGAGCGCGGTCGGCGTGCCGTCGCAGTCGCCGGCCTCGGAGGCCGGTCTGAGCAGCGGGTAGTTGTGCCCGCCGTACTGGATCAGCCAGACGCCGCCGGGGTCGGGCTGCGGCTCGAAGCACGCCCACCTGTCGGTGCGGACCGCCTCGCCGACGCCGGTCTCCGCGGTCACGATGTAGGGCGTGTCCTCGTAGAGCTGCTGCTGCATCTGCTTGACGATCTCGACGCGCTTGTCTTTGTCCGTCTCCCCGGCCTGCTCGGCGTAGAGCGCGTCGTAGCCCTGGTCGCAGTACCAGGAGTCGTTGAGGTTGCCCAGCTGGTCGCAGGTGAAGTCGGCCAGGATCCCGTCGGGGTCGGGCTCGACGTACCAGTCCCACTGGAAGATGTCGTAGTCGCCGTCGAGGATCTTGTCGCCGAGCGCGGAGCTGTCCATCGGGGTGATCTCGGCGTCGATGCCGAGCTGGCCCAGCCAGCCCTGGAACAGGTTCATCGTGTCCACCGAGGACTTCTCCTCGGAGCGGGCGAAGAGCCGCAGCGTGCCGATGGGCGAGCCGTCGGGCATGGTGCGCTTGCCGTCGGAGCCGAGCTTGTAGCCGGCCGCGTCGAGCTCCTCGGCCGCCTTGTCGAGGTCGAAGGTGAACTTCTCGTCACCCGGGTCCCAGTGCCAGGTCGGGTACGACGACGGCACGATCGTGGTGCCGGGCACGGCCGCGCCCTGGAACGCGGTCCGGACGATCTGCTCGGTGTCGACGGCGTAGCCCAGGGCATGGCGGAACTTCGGGTCCAGTACCGCCGGGTTGGGGTTGCCGATCGGCTTGCCGGTCTCGGTGTCGACCGAGCCGGTGTTGAAGGCGATCTCCTCGAAGATGGGCGAGATGCCGTTGTGGGCGGTGATGCCAGGCTGGTTCTCCAGCGCCTTGACCTGCAGCGGGTTGATGCCCTCCGCGAAGTCGATCTCGCCCTTGATCAGGGCCTGCACCATCGGGTCGGTGGACTTGTAGACCTGGAAGACCACCTGGTCGACGTGCGGAGCCGGGCCCCAGTAGTTGGGGTTCTTCACGAACTTGTAGGTCGAGCCACCCGCGGTGCCCGACACGAACGTGAACGGCCCCGAGCCCACGATCGGCTGGCCGTCGGCCGGCTCGTCGGCGTAGGTCTTCAGCTGGTCCTTGGAGACGTTCTTCCAGATGTGCTCGGGGACGATCGGGATGGGAAGCAGCGGCAGGGTCGCGCTGGGCTCGGAGAGCTGGAGGACCACCGTGGTCGGGTCCGGCGCGGTGACGCTGGCGGCGTTCTTGAGGTAGCTGCGCCAGGTGCCGCCGGCGACGCGCTCGGTGAGCACCCGGTTGTAGGTGTAGGCGACGTCGGCGGAGGTGAGCGGCTCGCCGTCGGACCACAACATCTGGTCCCGCATGTGGAAGGTCCAGGTCAGGCCGTCGTCCGAGGTGTCCCAGGACTCCGCCAGCGCCGGGGTCGGTGACATGTCGGTCATCGCGTAGCCGACCAGGAAGTCGTACTCCAGCGCCCACGCCTCGTAGGAGATCGCCTGGTATCCCAGGAACGGGTTGAACGAGTCGGCGTCGCCGATGACGCCGACGGTGAACGTCGAGGAGTCGGCGGCGCGCGCGGGACCCGGGGCACCGATGGTGGCGCCGGTCAGGGCGGCCGCCGCGGCCAGGGCCGCGGCGACGAGGACGGGAGTACGGTGCCGCCCGTGCCGACCCCTTCTGGCCCGCCGGTGGCCGCGCAAGAGCCGCACGAGCACGTGGCGCACGGTCTGCGCCGCCCGGACCCCTACCACTGGATGCGCAGGCTCGACGCCCCCGTCCTCGCCCACCTCGCCGCCGAACGGGAGTGGTACGACACCGCGACCGGACATCTGGGCCCCCTAGTCCAGGCGCTGCGTGCCGAGATGACCGGCAGGGTTCCGGCTACTGACTCGTCGGTCAGTTGGCCGCAGCATGGGTATTCCTACTACACGGTCCTCCCGGCGGGAAGGGAGTACGTGCAGTTGTTACGCCGTCGTCACGGTGCGCCCGCCGGCTCCGCGCCGGAGCTGCTGCTCGACGTCAACGCTCTCGCCGAGGGGTCGGACTACGTCGAGCTCGGGCTGTGGCGGGTCAGCCCGGACGGCCGGCTACTGGCCTGGTCGGTCGACTTCGACGGCGATGAGGTCTACGAGCTGCGCTTCCGCGACCTGGCCACCGGCGCGGACCTGACCGACGTCGTCCCGCGGTCGGCGTACGGCGGGGCGTGGAGCTCGGACGCGGCGTACTTCTTCTACACGGTGACCGACGAGATGTGGCGGCCGCACCAGGTCTGGCGGCACCGGCTCGGGACGCCGGCCTCGGACGACGTGCTCGTGCTCGAGGAGCCGGACGAGAGGTTCGAGCTGATGGTGCGCGGCACCCGCAGCGGCGAGCAGGTGGTCATCTGGTCCGAGTGCCGCGACACCAGCGAGGTCTGGGTGGTCCCGGCCGCGGACCCGACCGCCCTCGCGAGGTCCGTGGGTGGCCGGCGTCGCGGCGTCGAGTACCACGCCGAGCACCACGGCTCTGCGCTCCTGCTCGTGACCAACGACGGGGCCGACGAGTTCCGCCTGATGTCGTGCCCCGTGCTCGGGGAGTCGCAGGACTCCTCGTCGTGGATCGCGGTGCGCGACCCCGACCCAGGGGAGCGGCTGGAGTCGGTGGAGGCGTTCGCCACGCACGTCGTGCTCACCTCGAGGGTGGACGGCCACACCCGGCTGCGCGTGCTGCCGGCCGACGACCTCGCGGCCGAGGGCCTCGTGATCGACCCGGTGTCGCCCATCGCCTCGGTGGCGCTCTCGCGCAACGAGGAGTTCGCCGCGACCTCGGTGACGGTGGTCGACGAGTCCTACCTGATGCCGCCGGTCTGGTCGTCGGTGTCGTTCGCCGACGGCACCCGGACCGAGCTGCTGCGCAAGGAGGCGCCGGGCTTCGACCCAGCGTCGTACGCCGGCGAGCAGCGCTGGTTCGCCTCGGTCGACGGGACCTTGGTGCCGGCGACCGTCCTGCGCCACGTCGCCACGCCCCTGGACGGGTCGGCGCCGTGCGTGATGTACGCCTACGGCGCCTACGAGTCGGTCTATCCCGACCAGGAGTGGGACCCGGCCATCCCGTCGTTGCTCGACCGCGGCGTCGTCTACGTGCACGCGCATGTGCGTGGCGGTGGCGAGCTCGGGCGGCGCTGGTGGCTCGACGGCCGGCTGGAGCACAAGCAGCACACCTTCGACGACCACGCTGCCGTCGCCGACGGGCTGGCCGACGGGCTGGCCGGTACGGGGCTCGTTGACGGGACCCGGATCGCGACCCGCGGGCTCTCGGCCGGCGGACTGCTCCAGGGCGCCGTCTTCTCGCAACGCCCGGAGCGTTGGCGGGCGGTCGTCGCGGAGGTGCCGTTCGTCGACGTGCTGACCACCATGCTCGACCCGACGATCCCGCTGACGGTCAACGAGTGGGACGAGTGGGGCGACCCCTCGCGGCCCGAGGACTACGGGTGGATGGCGCGCTACTCGCCGTACGACAACCTGCCGCCGACGGGCGGTCGTCCCGACCTGCTCGTCACCGGCGCCGTCCACGACGCGAGGGTGATGGTCTGGGAGCCGGCCAAGTGGGTCGCCGCCCTCCGCGAGACCGACCCTGACTGGGCGCCGCGCTGCCTGTTCCGCGTCGAGACCGGCGCCGGCGCCCACGTGGGTCCGTCCGGCCGGTTCGCCCACCTCGCCTACGAGGCTGAGATCTACGCGTGGCTGCTGGACAGGCTGGGTGTCGCCGGGACGGTTCCAGCCCCGGATCGCGGCGTCTCGTGACGGTCGCTCCGCGACCTCCTCGACGATCGGGTGTAGCGGCCTACTGACTCGCGGGTCAGTAGCCGGTAGCGTGACCGTCGTGCGCACGACTCCGTTCCATCCGCGGCTGAGCGAGCTCAACGACCAGGGGCTCTACACGCACTGGCAGGGCACGCTGTCGCCGCTGCGCTACAGCCACGCGCCCAAGCACGAGTACTTCGCCGTCCGGAACTCCGTGGGCGTCTTCGACACCTCGCCGCTCTACAAGTACGTCGTCACCGGGCCGGACGCCGAGTGGCTGCTGGCCGGGGCGCTGGTCCGCGACATCCGGACCTGCCGGCCGGGGCAGGCGCACTACACCGCGTGGTGTGACGACCACGGCCACGTCATGCACGACGGTGTGGTCTTCCGGCACTCGTCCGACGAGTTCTTCCTGACTGCCGCGCGTCCGGCGCTGTCGTGGTTCGAGGAGCTCGGCAGCGGGCTGCGCGTGCAGCTGGAGGATGTGACCGAGGGCTTCGGGATGCTCGCGGTCCAGGGGCCGCGGAGCCGCGCGGTGCTGAGCTCGCTGATGCCCGAGGCGGACACGCTGGGCTACTTCGAGCACATCCCGGTCAAGGTCGCCGACACTGCCGTGACCCTGAGCCGGACCGGCTACACCGGCGACCTCGGCTTCGAGCTCACCGTGCCCGAGGACCGCGCCGTCGAGGTGCTCGACGCGGTGCTGGAGGCCGGGCGGCCGCACAGCATCCGCCCGTTCGGCGAAGAGGCCCTGATGACGCTGCGGATCGAGGCCGGCCTCCCGCTGATCGACATCGAGTGGCACGACGCCCGGCTGGCGATGAGCGACGCCGACAAGGTGACCCCCAAGGAGCTCGGCTTCGGCTGGATGCTGCGCGGCGTACGCGACGGCAGCCGGCGGTTCGTGGGCTCCGAGGCGATCCGCCGCGAGCTGGTGGACGGCACCTCGCGGTGGGCGACCACCGGCATCGTCGTCGACTGGGCCGACTGGGACCGGCTCTACCGCGACCACGACCTGTTCCCGCCCAAGTCCGAGCACCCGCTGCCGTACGAGTCGATGATCCTCGACGACGACCGCACCGAGGTCGGCTACTGCACGTCGTTCGTCTACAGCCCGGTGCTCCAGCGCCACATCGGCATCGCACGGGTACGCCCCGACCTCGCCGCGGAGGGCACCGCGCTCCGGCTCGAGCTCGCGGTCAATCACCACAACACCACGGTGCAGATCAGCACGACGAAGATGCCGTTCTTCGACCCTCCCCGGAAGAAGGAAGAGAGGAAGAAGGCCTGATGTCCTCCCACGAGTACGACGCGATCGTCGTCGGCGGCGGCCACAACGGGCTCACCCACGCGGCGTACCTCGCCAAGGCGGGGCTGCGCACGCTGGTGCTGGAGAAGAACGACGCGGTCGGCGGCGCCGCCATCACCGAGGAGCTGATGCCGGGCTTCCAGTTCACGACGTTCTCCTACGCGCTCAGCCTGCTGCGACCGGAGATCATCCACGAGCTCGACCTGGTCAAGCACGGCTTCCTGCCGCTGATGATGCCCTCGTCGTTCCACCCCACCGGTGACGGCGGCTACCTGCTCTTCGGCGACGACCACGCGCAGAACCTGCAGGAGATCCGCCGGCACTCCCCGCGCGACGCGGACGCCTACGAGCGCTACCACCACGACCTCGACCGGGTCTGCCAGGCGGTGCGGCCGCTGTTCGACAACCCACCGCCCAACGTCTTCGGCAAGGACCCCGAGGACGCCGTCGACGTGAAGTGGCTGCTCGACCACCTCGGGTCGGTGGAGCAGAAGGTGATGCACGACGTGGTGCGGCTGCTGACCGGCAGCGCGGCGGACTGGCTCGACGACTACTTCGAGCACGAGGCGGTCAAGGGCTACCACGCGTCCTCGTCCGTGATCGGCTCGAAGGTGGGGCCGATGTCGCCGGGCTCGGGGCTGGTGCTGCTGTTCCACAAGATGGGCGAGCACGACGGCCACCTGGGCTCCTGGGCCTTCCACAAGGGCGGCAACGGCGGCTTCACCCAGGTGCTCAACCGCGCGGCGCAGGCCTACGGCGCCGAAGTGCAGCTCGGCTCGCCGGTCGCCGGCCTGATCACCGAGGAGGGCCGGGCCGTCGGCGTCGCGCTCGGGGACGGCACCGAGTTCCGCGCGCCGGTCGTGGTCTCGGCACTCGACCCGCGGCGTACGTTCTTGGAGCTCTGCGACCCGCGCGAGCTGCCGCTCGACCTGGTCGACAACGTGCGCCGGATGAAGTTCCGCGGCGTCTCCGCGAAGGTCAACTTCGCCCTCGACTCGCTGCCGGTCTTCCCCGCCCTTCCGGACACCGTCGACCACTACGGCGGCTTCCTCAACATCGGCCCGACCATCGAGTACGTCGAGCGTGCCTTCGACGCCGCCAAGTACGGCTGGTACTCCGAGCGGCCCTACATCGACGCTGCGATCCAGTCGGTGGTCGACCCCGACATGGCGCCTCCCGGCAAGCACGTGATGTCGTGCTTCGTGCAGTACGCGCCCTACGAGCTCAAGGGCAGCGACTGGGAGACCGAGCGCGAGCCGTTCGGCGACAAGGCCCAGGCGGTGCTGGAGTCGCACTTCCCGGGCTTCGGCGACCTGGTGCTGCACCGCGAGGTCGTCACGCCCGTCGACATCGAGGCGCGCACCGGGCTGACCGAGGGCAACATCTTCGCCGGTGAGTTCCTGGCCCCGCAGATGTACTTCTTCCGGCCCGCTCCGGGCTGGAGCCAGTACGCCACCCCGCTGGACGGCTACTACCAGTGCGGGTCGGGCACCCACCCCGGCGGCTGCGTGATCGGCTCACCCGGCCGGCTGGCCAGCCAGCGGGTGCTGCGCGACCTCGGTCGGTAGCCACACCCGGTCCGGCGGTGACCAGCCTTCCGGCCCGGGCAGCGGTGCGTGGTCAACCGGCCCCGGGTGCCGGGGGGTTGATGAGCCACCGCCATCGCGGTGCGCCGTCGCGACCCGCCGGGGCGGCGGTGGGCGGTCAACCGGTCCCGGCCCGCAGGACGTTGACAGGCCACCGCTGCCGGGAGTGGCGGGCAGCTCAGGTGGCGATGGCCTGTTCGGCCCCGCCCTGCACCAGGGTGTCGCGCAGCACGGCCAGCTCGATCACGGCATCGAGGAAGCGGGCGGTGCTGTCACCGACCTTCACGTCGTCGAAGTAGTGGTGGCGCATGGCGATCCGGGCCAGGTGCAGCTCGTCGTGCTCGAGCCGGTCGGCCAGGAGCGCGGTCAGCTCGTGCACGCTGTCGGTGTCGAGCACGTCCGCGCAGCGGCTCACCGGTGCGGCGAGCCGGAGCCGCTCGGGGTCGTCGTGGCGATCGGCGATCAGCAGCGGGCACTCGGTGCGCAGGTAGAGCCAGTCCAGCCCGACCGAGGAGACGTCGGTGACCATCGCGTCGCAGTCGGGCATCACGGCCAGGATGTCGGCGTCGATGAGGGAGACGTGCCCCGCCGCGGGGTCGGCCGCGGCCGCGTCGGCGACCATCGACACGATCTCGGCGTGCGCCGCGTGCATGCCGGGATCGTCGCTGGTGGCGACCCGCGGGTGCGGCTTGTAGACCAGGCGTACGTCGGGCACGGCCAGCACGCGGGCGACGATCTCGCGCCCGATGGTGTCGACCGAGGAGTAGTTGTTGTAGTCGGCGTCGCCCTCCCACGTCGGTGCGTAGAGGACGGTGCGCCTGATGGTGGGAGTCAGCACCCGCTCGCGCTGGAGGTCGAGCTGCGGGCGCCCGATCCGCACCAGCTTGCCGAGGTCGAACTCGAGGAGACCGGTCGCGTGCCGCTGGACCGCCGCCTCGCCCGCCACGAAGACCCGGTCGTAGGACTTGGCGTTGTTGCTCGCCATGCTCTGCTTGTCGCTCTCACCGTGGTTGATGTGGACGTGCAGCATCCGCGGCTCGAGCAGGGACTGGAAGTTCTTCAGGGAGTTGTTGCAGTAGAGGACGACCCGCGGGTCCAGCTCGGCGTACAGGGCGCGCAGCTCGGCGAACTCCTCGGCGACCAGGACCGCGAGGCTCGTCTGCTCGCGGACCAGCTCGGCGGTGTCGCGGTCGCGGAGCACGATGCCGACGTGCTCGCGGGCATCGAGGAGCTCGAGCACGGGCAGCCACTGGACCAGCTGGTAGACGCGGTCGGGGTCGTCCCCGAAGTAGGCGAGGACGGAGAGGCTGCGCACATCGAGATGCTGAGGCTCGAGTGGGTCGGTGGTGTTTCGGGGAAGCAACGTCTTGTCCTCGTCTTCGGTCTAGAGGTTCGGCAGCACGAACAGTGCGACCACGACGAGCAGGATCGCGGCCAACATCACCACGAACCCCAAGGCGCCGGGCCTCTTCTGCTTCTCGTACCCGATCGCACCGCGGCTGAACTGATGCCACGGTGCCGCGTAGAACGCCGCCACCTGGCCCCCCGCCGGCACGTCCGTCTGGAGTGTCGCCTCCCCGTACCTCACCAGCCACTGACAGCTGATGTCGATCCGGTTGGGCCCGGCGTGCACCGGGATGACGTTGTCCCCGTAGTGCGAGGATACCCGCCATCCGTTGACCGTCACCGCCGGCGTGATCAGGTTGCTGGTGAGTGCGCTGCCCTGCAGGGTCAGCCGCAGCCAGCCCATCGGTTGCGGGCCTGCCGACGGGTCGCCGACAGGCGGCCCGGGTGGACCGGGCGGCGGTCCGGGCGGCGTCACGCTCATGGCGGAAACCTACGTTCCCGGGCGGCGCCACCGGCACCAGGTGCCGGCAGCGCGCCCGGGTCGCAGCCTCAGTCGCCCTTGACGTTGACGATCTGCCGCAGCACGTGCCGGACCTCGACCAGGTCCGCAGCATCCGCCATGACTCGGTCGATGTCCTTGTAGGCCGCCGGGATCTCGTCGATGAAGGCGTCGGTGTCGCGGTACTCGATGCCGGCCATCGCCTCACGGAGCTGGTCGCGGGTGAAGGTCCTGCGCGCCTTCGACCGGGAGTACTCGCGCCCGGCGCCGTGCGGTGCCGAGTTGAGCGCCATCGCGTTGCCCTTGCCCGTCACGACGTACGACGCCGTGCCCATCGAGCCCGGGATGAGCCCGGCCCGGCCGGCCGACGCGTTGATCGCGCCCTTGCGGGAGAGCCAGACGTCCTTGCCGAAGTGCCGCTCCTGCTCGGTGTAGTTGTGGTGGCAGTTGATCTCCTCCTGGCGCTGCACACCCTCCGGGCCGGGAGCTCCGACCCACTCGGCGAAGCAGGCGACGACCCGGTCCATCATCTCCTCGCGGTTGAGCAGCGCGTAGCCCTGCGCCCACCGCATCTCGCGGATGTAGGACCAGAACTCGTCGGTGCCCTGGGCGAGGTAGGCCAGGTCGGGATGGGGCAGCTGGACCCACCAGGTCTCACACAGCTGACGCGCGACCTTGATGTGCTTCTGCGCGATCTTGTTGCCCACCCCGCGCGAGCCGGAGTGCAGGAACAGCCAGACCCGGTCGAGCTCATCCACGGTCACCTCGATGAAGTGGTTGCCCGAGCCCAGCGTGCCGAGCTGCAGCTCCCACCGCTGGACGTACGACGTGGGGTCGAACCCGGCCCGCTGCGCCTGGACCGTCAGCCGCTCGAGGCGGTCGCGGGTGTGGCCGCGCTCCACCTTCTGGTTGCTGGCGCCGGCCGAGAGCGGGACGGCCCGCTCGATGGCCTCGCGCAGCGGCCGCCGGTCCGTCGGCAGCTCGCTCGCGGCGTACTGCGTGCGGACCGCGATCATGCCGCAGCCGATGTCGACCCCGACCGCCGCCGGGATGATTGCGCCGAGCGTGGGGATGACCGACCCGACGGTCGCACCCATCCCGAGGTGTGCGTCGGGCATCAGCGCGAGGTGCGGGTGGATGAACGGCATCGTCGCCGCCGTCACCGCCTGCTCGCGGGCGCCGTCGTCGAGGATCGACGCCCAGCTGATGAGCTTCGGGGTGATCTGCTCCATGGTCCTTTCCTTGCCGTGGGGCGCAGGTCGGTCGACCGGCGACTCGTGACGCTAGGAGATCCGAAATCCGTTGCGCAGCCGGTTTCGCGTGTGCGGCCGCCCGGCCTGTCCCGCCGCCTTGGGTCCGTCTGGTCCGCGAGCCTGCCTCGAAGTCCCTGCCCCCCGGGACTTCGGGACCGGTCCCCTACTCCTTGACCGCGGGTGCGACCCGCACATCACCTCACAAGGAGCTCGCGATGACCACTCTCGCCGAACGCACCAGCACCAGCCCTGCGGCCGGGACCCTGCCCGCAGGGGTTCGGGTCCGCCGCTACGCCCTCATCTCGCTGCCGGTCCTCGCGGGCGTCTGCCTGACCATCGGCGCGATCGCCGACCCGGCCGCCGGGATCAGCGGAGACCGGATGTTCAAGCTCTACGCCGAGCACCCGGACGCGCTGCAGATCAAGTCCCTGGCCTACCACTGGGCCTACGCCTTCTGGATCGGTACGGCGCTGCTCGTCGCCGGGCTGGTCCGCGGCCGCGGGGTATGGCTGGCGAACATCGGCGGGGCCATCGGCTTCGCCGGCATGACCACGTTGCCCGGCCTGCTCTTCGCCGACTGGGTCGACTCCGCGACCGGGCAGCTCTGGGGTGTCGAGGGCGTCAACGCCATGCACGACCGGGTCGAGGCGGTCTCCTGGGGATTCCCCTTCTTCCAGCTGCCCGGGCTGGCTGGGCTGGCCCTGGCGCTGCCGATCGCGGCGCTGGCGCTGTGGCGGGCCCGGCTCGTGAGCTGGTGGGCGCCGGTGGCCGTGGTCGCCGCCTTCGTGGCCTTCATCGGCAGCCAGGCAACCTGGCCCGGGTGCGTCGTGGCCACCGCCTGCTTCGGCGCCTTCTCGGTGGCTCTGGCTCGCGGCACCCGAGAGGGTGCCTGACCGGGGGCGATGACCACGCGGCTCGGGAGCTACCGCAGCAGGTCGCTCGGGCGGACCGTCACGGCGTACGGCGCGTCAGCGGTCCACTCATCGTCGCCGGTCACGTCGGCGACCTCGACGTAGTCGGTCCCCTCGAGCCTCCAGGCCCGCAGCCGCGGGTCGACCGGGTCGACGACCCAGTACGACGGCACCCCGGCGCCGCGGTACGCCGTCAGCTTGTCGCCCAGGTCGCGGCGGCGCGAGCTCGGCGAGAGGACCTCGACCGCAAGCAGGGGCACTCCGGTGACGTCCCGCTCCGTGACGAGCTCGCGGCGGACCACGAGCACGTCCGGCTCGAGGAGTCACCGGTGGGACACGCGCCTCGAGCGTCCAGCTCGTCTTCGACAGCACCCCTCTGGTGACCACGCCCGACCTCGTCCCGCAGGCTGACGAGATCGAGCAGGCACGCTGGCTGGCACCGGCGGAGGCGTTCGAGCGTCATGGTGTGCGCGGCCAGGCTCGGCTGGCGGCAGCGCTGGGCGCCGTGGCGACACGGCATACCTGGACAGCAACCGGCTCCTGTGACCTCGAATCAGGCCGGCAGGTCCTCCGCATCCACGATGCGGTAGGCGTAGCCCTGCTCGGCGAGGAAGCGCTGCCGGTTCTGGGCGAAGTCGGCGTCGACGGTGTCGCGGGAGACGATCGCGTAGAAGTGCGCGGTCTTGCCCTCGGTCTTGGGACGCAGCAGCCGCCCCAGGCGCTGGGCCTCCTCCTGGCGTGAGCCGAACGAGCCCGAGACCTGGATGGCGACCTCGGCCGAGGGCAGGTCGATGGAGAAGTTGGCGACCTTCGAGACCACGAGCAGCCCGACCTCCCCGGTGCGGAAGGCCTGGAAGAGCCGCTGCCGCTCCTTGACCGTGGTCTCGCCCTTGATCACGGGCGCGTCGAGGGCGGCGGCGAGCTCGTCGAGCTGGTCGATGTACTGCCCGATCACCAGCGTCGGCTGGCCGGCGTGCTGGGCGACCAGGTCGCGGACCACCTGCAGCTTCTCGGAGGTGCACGAGGCGATGCGGTAGCGCTCCTCCGGCTCCGAGGTCGCGTAGACCAGCCGCTCGTCGGTCGGCAGGGTGACCCGCACCTCGACGCAGTCGGCGGGCGCGATCCAGCCCTGGGCCTCGATGTCCTTCCACGGCGCGTCGTAGCGCTTCGGCCCGATCAATGAGAAGACGTCACCCTCGCGGCCGTCCTCACGCACCAGCGTCGCGGTGAGCCCGATCCGGCGGCGGGCCTGCAGGTCGGCCGTCATCCGGAAGATCGGGGCCGGGAGCAGGTGCACCTCGTCGTAGACGATGAGCCCCCAGTCGCGGGCGTCGAGCAGCTCGAGGTGGCGGTAGACGCCCTGCCGCTTGGTGGTCATCACCTGGTAGGTCGCGATGGTCACCGGCCGGATCTCCTTCACCGACCCGGAGTACTCGCCGATCTCCTCCTCGGTGAGCGAGGTACGCCGGACCAGCTCGTCCTTCCACTGGCGGGCCGAGACGGTGTTGGTGACCAGGATGAGCGTGGTCGCCTGGGCGTGCGCCATCGCCGCCGCCCCGACCAGTGTCTTGCCGGCGCCGCAGGGCAGCACGACCACACCCGAGCCGCCGTGCCAGAACGACTCGGCCGCCTCGCGCTGGTAGTCGCGCAGGGTCCAGTCGGACAGGTCGAGCGAGATCGGGTGCGCCTCGCCGTCGACGTAGCCCGCGTAGTCCTCGGCCGGCCAGCCCAGCTTGAGCAGCGCCTGCTTGAGGTTGCCGCGCTCGGAGGCGTGCACCACGACGGTGTCGTCGTCGATGCGGGCGCCGAGCATCCCCGCCACCTTCTTGGCGCGCAGCACCTCCTCGAGCACCGGCCGGTCGTTGCTGACCAGGGTCAGTCCATGCGTGGGGTGCTTCTCGAGCCGCAGCCGGCCGTAGCGCGCCATCGTCTCAGCGACGTCGACGAGCAGCGCGTGCGGGACGGCGTAGCGGCTGTACTCCAGCAGCGTGTCGACGACCTGCTCGGCGTCGTGACCGGCCGCGCGGGCGTTCCACAGGCCGAGCGGGGTGAGCCGGTAGGTGTGGATGTGCTCGGGCGAGCGCTCCAGCTCCGCGAACGGCGCGATCGCCTTGCGGCAGTCGGACGCGAGCTCGTGGTCGACCTCGAGGAGCAGCGTCTTGTCGGACTGGACGATCAGGGGTCCGTCGTTCACCTGGTCGCCCCGGGTTTCGTCGGTCGGCCGACGGAACTCGACCTTGGACGACGCGGCTTCGTCGTCCAAGCCTGGGTTTCGTCGGTCGACCGACGAAACTCGCCCCTCACCCTCACGCCGACGCAGTCGCCTTCTGCCGGGCCCGGTACGCCGCGACGTTGGCGCGCGAGGAGCAGCGGTCGGAGCAGTAGCGGCGCGACTGGTTGGGGGAGGTGTCGACGTAGACGTTGGTGCACGGCGAGGCGGCGCAGATGCCGAGCCGGGTGGGGCCGAGGTCGCAGACCAGGGTGGCCAGGCCGAGCAGCGCCTCACCGACCAGCAGCTCAGCGACCGACTGCGACTTCGACGCCGCGTGGATGTGCAGGTGCTGCGGGTCGTGGCTGGAGATCTGGGGCGTGATCGGGTGGCGGACCATCAGCTCGTTGAGCCCGTCGACCACACCGTGGGAGTCGCCGGAGGCCGAGGCCTCGAAGACCGATCGCAGCTCGCGCTGGAACTTCCGCAGCAGCATGCAGTCGCGGTCGGTGCACTGGGGCACCAGCCACTCGCGGTCGGCGAGATGGGCGCGCAGCGCGTCGACGTCGGGGAGCGCCTCGTTGAGCAGCGCCGCCGACCGCTCGGCGTAGCGGATGAAGTCCACCTCACGAGTCTACTGATGCACCTTCAAATGGGTCTTACAGCGGTGATCCGGTGGACGGCGAAGGTACGCACGTCGTCGGAGCGCTGGTCGTGCGCGGTCAGCACGCCGCCCTCCACCGAGACGGGGTCGACGACGCGCTCGCTGCGGCCCCCGTGGTTGTCGACGTAGACGATCAGCACCGACCCACCGCTCTCGACGGCCTCGCGCAGCGCCGCGAGCGAGCCCGAGGGGGACAGGGCCGACTCGGGCTCGCGCGGCCGCGACGAGGCGGCCCGGTCGCCGGCACGGATGGCGGTGACGACCGCGGAGGCGGTCGCCGTACGCCGCGCCGCGGCGGCTCCTCGACCGCGGTGCTCCCGCGGGGTCCGGGCCCGGCGCTGGTCGGGTCGCACCACGTGCACGGTGCCGTCCTCCGCCTCGACCACCGGCGCGGCGCCGAGCTCGCGCAGCCGGGGCAGCAGCAGGTCGAGCGGCACCGAGCTGATCAGCACCGTCGGGGCCAGCCGCCGGAGCCCGAGCGAGGCCGCCTTCGGGTGGTGCAGCAGCTCGGTCAGCGCGGCCTCGTCGTCGGCGCGCACGAACGCCTCGGCATGGCCGACCCGCACCGACCCGAAGGTCCGTGCGGTGTCGTCGACCAGGTAGGTGAGCGGCTGCGGCACCGGCGTCCGCGACACCGACCCGAGGAACTCGTGCAGCTCGACCGCGGTCCAGCCGGTGTCGAGCGCCCGGCGCACCGAGCCGGGCGTGAAGCGGTAGACGGTCGCCCCGCCGCGCGACTCCACATCGGCGACCAGCTGGAGGCGCCGGGCCAGCTGCGACTCCAACGGACCGGGTGCGACCGCGGTGAGGTCGGCCTGCAGCAGCACGTGGTCGACCGGCTCGGGGATCAGCGCGGCCAACGTCTTCTGGGCCTGCTCCTCCTCGCCGGCCAGCAGGGCCCGCGCGTACGACGCGAGGCCGTCGAGCCCGGTGACCCCGAGGACCGCGGCTTCGGCGACCGTCCAGAGCACCTGGTCGGCACGCGAGCGCGGCCGGCGGGGTCGCTGCCAGCGCAGCACCGCCACCACCGAGGGCACGCCCGTGCCGGTGGCCAGGCAGGCGCCGTCGGGCAGGGCGGCCAGGGCGGCCAGCGTCATCGCGCGGGTCTCGGCCATGAAATTGCTGGCGAGCTCGGGGGCCAGCGCGTTCCAGGGCTTGCCCGCGGGGTCGCGGGAGCCGACCAGCCCGGGGGCGCGCGGGCTGTCGAGCCAGGTGCGGGCCAGCCCGGTCCATCGCTCCGCTGCCGGCCGCAGCACCCAGCTGTCGACCAGGTCGGTCGGCAGCCACACCGGGTTGCCCGCGGTGTCGGCCACGGTCGCCAGCAGCCCCGCCGCGAAGGCCACCTCGGCGAGCAGCGCGACCGTGCCCTCCTCGACGTGGAGCGCCGCGGCCGTCATTCGCAGGTCGCGCACGCCGAGCCCGCCGCTGCGCAGTGCCGAGGGCGGCTCGGCACCCCACCGGTCGAGCAGCAGCTCCACCCGGCGTACGGCGTCGAAGGCCGCGGCCGCCGCGACGCCGTCGACCTGCTTCTGGGCCCGCTCGGTCGACGCCAGCTCGGGGACCTCGTCGACCCGGTCGAGCGTCGTGTGGCCCTCGCGCAGGGCGATCCCGACCTCGCCAGGTACGACGAGCGTGCCGCTGCCGCGCGGCACCAGCAGCCGCCGGGAGAGCAGCTCCTCGACCGGGGTCGCCGCGTCCTCGGGCAGCACCGTGACACGCGCTCCCTCGGCGGTCGCCTCGCCGCCGGCGGCCAGCACGTGCTCGAGCATCGCGCGTGCCGGGCCGGTGAGCTCCGCGAGCCGGGCCGCGACGGCAGCGGGCCCCGGCGTCGGGGTGGAGCACGGTCGGAGCCCGCTCACGCCGGCCTCGGGACCGCCGGTCAGGCCGTCCGCCACGCCGCTGAGCGGACGCAGGCCGCCGGTGGACTCCCAGGCCAGCGCGAGGTCGACCAGCCGGTCGATCGCCCGGCGGACCAGGTCGGGCTCGGCGTTGACCAGCCCCGTCAACACCTCATGTGACGTTTGACCGGCAACGACCAGGGCATCTAGAACGGAGAGCTCGAGCCGGGTCAGCTGGTCGAGCGCGCGCAGCAGCGAGGACCGGGTGGCCGCGCGGGAGGCCAGCTGGCCGGAGTCATGAGGAGCGGGTGTGGCCAGGTCGGGACGCTCGGAGAGCAGACGGGACAGCCGCTCGTCCGGCCAGCCGCGCAGCTGGTCGGCGAGCGATCGGTACCCCTCCGCGGCCATCCGACGGATTCTAGTGAGCCGGTCGCGGCCATGACCCAGGTCGAGCTCCACCACGGCGCCGCCACCGACGTCGGCCTGGTCCGCACCGTCAACGAGGACGCCTACCTGGTCGCACCTCCGATCTTCGTCGTCGCCGACGGGATGGGCGGCCACGCGGACGGCGAGTTCGCGAGCCGGACCGTGGTCGAGGAGTTCACCCGGCTGGCCGAGGGCTACGACCCGACCCGCGGGACCGAGACGGTCACCGCCGTCCTGGAGGCGAGCCAGCGCCGCCTCCTGGAGCACGGCCGGCTCGGCATGCGGGGTCCTGGCACGACCGTGGTCGCGGCGCTGCTCGTCGAGGACGACGGGGAGCCGGCGTGGCTGCTCGTCAACCTCGGCGACTCGCGGATCTACGCCGTCCGCGGCGGCGCGCTCGAGCAGGTCAGCACCGACCACAGCGTCGTCCAGGAGCTCGTCGACTCAGGGGAGATCACGGCGGCCGAGGCCGACGAGCACCCCGAGCGGCACGTGATCACCAGGGCGCTCGGCGGCCCGCGCCTCGAGCCGCCCGACTTCTTCGTGCTGCCCGTCACGGAGGTGGAGCGGCTGCTGTTGTGCAGCGACGGGGTCAGCGGGCTGGTCGACGACGACCGGATCGCCGCGATCCTCGCCGAGAGCCCGGACCCCCGCGACGCCGCTGACCGCCTGGTCGCGGCCGCCCTGGAGGCCGGGGGTGACGACAACGCAACCGCGGTGGTGGTCGATGTGGTGGGATTGGTCCCCGACCAGGCCTACGACTCCGAGCAGCAGCGGGTGAGTCTCGAGCAGAAACTGGGGGCTTTGCCGTGATCCCACCCGCTGACTCCGTGCGCTCCTACCGGCCCGGCGACTGGTTCGGCATCGTTGGCGAGCGGGCCGTCGTGATCCTCCCGCCGACCGAGAAGCCGCGCGTCGCGGCCATCTGGGAGCTGGTCGACGGCGGCGCCGGCTTCGACGTCACGCTCGACGCCCTGATCTCCGGCGGCTTGCGCGACCTGCCGGCGTTCGTCCTCGTCAGCACCGGCGAGGGCGAGACCAAGGTGGTGATCCGCGGGCCCGCCACCGCCGAGTTCGAGGTCGACGGCGAGCCCCTCCGGCTCGAGGGGTCCAGCGCCACCACGTGGGTGGAGCGCTCCATGCTCGGCGTGCAGCGGATGAGCATCGTGCTGGACGACGCCGCCGACGACGAGCGAGCGTCGTACGTCATCGACGGCGGGCTGTTCCGGATCTCCCGGCTCGACGAGTCCCCGGCCCACGAGGCGCCGAACGAGCTCGTCGCGGAGCCGGCCTACGAGCACGAGTTCCCCCTCGACGAGCACGAGGACGAGGCGGAGGACGCGCATGAAGAGGCGCCTGTCGAGGAGCTGGCGGTGGCCCGCTCACCCGAGCCGCCGGACTGGATCCCCGCGCCGCCCGTGCTGCCACCCGTGCTGCCACCCGTGCTGCCGCCCGTGCTGCCACCCGTGCCCGGGCCGGCGCCCGTCCTCGCGCCCATGCCTGGCGTCGGTGAGACCGACCACGACGGGCTCACCGTCACCGGCGCCTGGCAGCCGGCCCCCGCGGCCCCGCCCGGCATCCCGGGCCAGCCGCCGGCGCCCGACGTCACCGTCCCGGTGGCCCGGCTGCACATCTCCAACGGCGACGTGGTCGACGTCGACCGGGCGGTGGTGATCGGGCGGGCGCCCGAGGCCCGCCGCTTCAACGACACCGAGCAGCCGCGCCTGGTCACGGTGCCCAGTCCGCACCTGGAGATCTCCTCGACCCATATCGAGGTGCGCCCCGGCTCCGGTGCCGACCACGGCTCGGCGGTGGTCACCGACCTCGGCTCGACCAACGGGACCGTGCTGGTGCAGCCCGGGCTGGGTCCGGAGGACCTTGCGCCCGGGGTGGCGGTCCAGTTGATCCCCGGCGCCCTCATCGATCTCGGCGACGGGGTGACCATCCAGGTCACCAGCCCCTGAGGTCCGAGGTGACCGACGGGGACGGGATCGCGGCGGACGAGCTGACCACCGAGCACCTGGTGGCCGGCCCGGACCGGCGCTTCTACGCGTTCGTGATCGACCGGCTGGTCGCGTGGGGCGTCTGCGGCGGCGAGGCGTACGCCGCCTACGTGCTGCTCATCAGGCCCGGCCGGACCTGGGCCGGGGTGGCCGCCATCGTGGGCACCGTCTTGATGGTGGGGCTGATCAGCTCGATGCTGACCGGGCTGTATGGGCTCACGCCCGGCAAGGCGCTGGCCGGCATCCGGGTGCTCTCGGCCGAGGAGGCCCGGCCGATCGGCGTACCCCGGGCGATCCTGCGGACCCTGCTGCTGGGGCTGGCCACGATCCCGACCCTCGGCTTCGGGGTCGCCGCCCTCGCCTGGACGGCCGTCATGGACCCGAGCGGCTGGCGCCGGGGCTGGCACGACCTGCGGGCGGGCTCCGTGGTGGTCGACTCCAGGCCCCTCCCTGAGCCCGAGGAGCCGGACGAGGAGGCGCCGCGGCAGGTGGTGAACCTGACCGCGATGCGGCTGGTCCCGGCCTCGCCGACGCCGCCCCGGCGGATCCCGACCCGGGGCAAGCGGCCGCCCACACCGCCTGCGCGACCCGCGGACCCGGTCGCGACGCCGACCGTCACGCCGCGGCAGGGGCTCGGCTGGCCGCTGGTCGGCGACGCGCCCGACGGCTCGCCCGCGCCGCCCCGCGGCCCCAAGCCGAGCGCTCCTCCACCCAGGGCCGCACCGCCGAGCCCGGCCTCCGCGCCGGGCCAGCAGCTCCCTACGGCGCGGTGGCAGGTCGGCTTCGACACCGGCGAGCAGTTCGAGGTGCGGGGCCTGACCCTGGTCGGCCGCCGTCCCGAGCCCCGGCCGGGCGAGCCGGTGAAGCGGCTGGTCACCCTGCCGTCCGACGACATGAGCCTGTCCAAGACCCACGCCCAGTTCCAGGTGGTGCCCGACGGGGCCCTGGTGGTGATGGACCGCGGCTCGACCAACGGCTCGATCCTGGTGCGTGGCGGGGTCGCCAAGCGGCTGGTCGACGGCCGCCCTGCAACGCTGCGCGACGGTGACCGGGTGCGGTTCGGCGACCGCGAGATGAGTGTCGTCCGGTTGGAGTAGGGCCTGGCCTGACGCGGTCGGGTCCGGTTAGGTTCGGATCCGTGACCTTCGAGTACTCGCGGACCGTGACCACCTCCGCCAGCGCCCACGACGTCTGGGCCCTGTGGAGCGACCCGGGCAGCTGGCACTGTTGGGACCCGTCGGTCGAGTCCGTCGCGCTGGAGGGACACTTCGCCGAGGGCGCGATGGGGACGATGGTCCTCGCCGGCGGCATCGAGGTGCCGGTGACCCTGGAGCTGGTCGAGCCCGGCGCGCGCTACCTCGACCGGCTCGAGGTGGGCGGCCTGCGCATCCACATCGACCACGTCGTGAAGGACTGCGCGGAGGGCGCCGAGGTCACGGTCAGTACCTTCGTGACCGGCCCCGGTGCCGAGGACATCGGCCCGATGGTGACCGCAGACGCACCCAAGGCGATGGACGCCCTGTGCGCCCTGGCCGAGGCCCGCTAGGCCACCGCTCGGTCGCGCAGAGCCGCCGAGACGGCGGCCTCGACATGGGTCCGCATCGAGGGCAGCAGCGGCAGCGGGGAGTCCTCGGGCCGCAGCAGCAGCTCGATCTCGGTGCAGGCGAGCACCACCGCGTCGGCACCCCGGTCGCGCAGCCGCTGCACGATCGCGGCGTACGCCGCCCGTGACTCCTCCCGCACCACGCCCACGGTGAGCTCGTCGAAGATCACCCGGTCGACCTCGTCGCGGTCAGCGGCATCCGGCACGACGGCCTCCAGCCCGTGGCCGGCCAGCCGGCCGACGTAGAACTCCTCCTCCATGACCCACCGCGCCCCCAGGATGCCGAGCCGCGACCAGCCGCGGTCGCGGGCGGCCTCGGCGATCGCGTCGGCGATGTGCAGCAAAGGGACGTCGATCGCGGCCTGGACCTCGTCGGCGACGCGATGCATGAGGTTGGTGCAGAGGAGCACCCGGTCCGCGCCGGCCTGCTCGCACCTGCGCGCCGCCTGCGCGATCAGCCGCGCGGCCCGCTCCCAGTCGTCGTGCAGCTGGCACTCACGGATCTCGGCGAAGTCGAGCGACTGCAGCGTCACCTTCGCCGAGGCGTGGCCTCCGCGGCGCTCCGCGACCAGCTCGTTGACGAGCCGGTAGTACTCCACCGTCGAGTGCCAGCTCATGCCGCCGACCAGGCCGATCGTCTCCATGCGCACCATGGTCCGCTAGCGGCTGGCTCCAAGGAAGACCGGACTTCGTAGGCGAAGGCATAATCTGTGCTTATGGACCCGCGGCGGCTGCTGATCTTCCGATCGGTGGCGCGGGCCGGGTCGATCAGCGGGGCCGCCCGCGAGCTCGGCTGGACCCAGCCGGCCGTCAGCCAGCATCTGCGCGCGCTGGAGCGGTCGGCGGGCTGCACGCTCCTGCTGCGCGGCGCCGGTGGGGTGGAGCTGACCGAGCCGGGCCGGGTGCTGCTCGCCCGCGCCGACGCGCTCGCCGGTGAGCTGCACATGGCCGAGGAGGAGCTCGCCGAGCTGACCGCCCTCCGGCGCGGCCGGGTGCGGCTCGCCGCCTACCCCTCGGCGGCGGCGACGCTGGTGCCGCGGGCCGTGGCCGGGCTCCGCTCGCGCCACCCCGACATCGACGTCGAGCTGACCGAGGCCGAGCCGCCCGAGGCACTGGGTCTGTTGAGTGCCGGCGATGCCGACCTGGCCCTGGTGTTCTCCTACGACGGGGCCCCGCCCGCCGGGGATGTCACCGGGCTGGCCTGGCACCCGCTGGGCGAGGAGCCGGTGGCCCTCGTGGTCGCCGCCGACCATCCGGCGGCCCGCCGGCGCCGGCTGACCCTCGCCGACCTGGCCGGAGAGCCGTGGATCGTCGGCTGCGAGCGCTGTCGCGCGCACGCGCTTGCCGTCTGTGCGCGCGCCGGGTTCGAGCCGCGGGTGCGGCACGTGAGCGACGACTACGTCGTGGTGCAGAACCTGGTGGCGGTCGGCCTCGGGGTCACGCTGCTGCCCCGCTCGGCGCTGGACGCGTTCTCCCACCCGCGCGTCGCCGTCCGCGAGCACGCGTCGTACGGCGCGCGGACCTTCGGCATCGTGCACCGCCAGGGCGCCGAGCTGGTGCCGGCGACGGCGGCCCTGGCCCGGGAGCTCTCGACCGGAGTCGAGTGACCGGGTTGGCGGACGCTCGTGGCTGGGGTTACTTCGGGTCCGGTACGTCGTGGAACGCGTCGGGCGTGTGCACGATGTGGGCCCGACCGACCGGCCAGGCCAGCGCGAAGACCTTGCCGACGACGTCGTCGACCGGCACGTAGGCGTCGTTCGGGTCGCAGTTGGTCGCGTTGGGCCGGCACAGGTGGTGCGAGGAGTCGGCGGAGTCGTTGCGGTTGTCGCCCATCACGAAGACCATGCCCGCCGGCACCGGGCCTGCCGTCCAGTGGCACCTCATCTGCCCCGTGGGCATCGGGCCGTCGCAGTCGCCCGTGCCTTTCTTGCCGGTCTGCTCCCTGATGAAGTCGCTCTCGTCGATCGGCTGCCCGTTGACCATCAGCTGACCCTGCTCGTTGCAGCACGTGATGGTGTCGCCCGCGACCCCGATCACCCGCTTCACCAGGTGCCCGCCGGTCGGGTAGAGGCCGATCTTGGCCAGCCCCCGTGCCAGCATCGACATCGGCTGGGCCGTCTCGATCCCGTTGAGCCAGTTGCCCGGGTCGTCGAACACGATGACGTCGCCGCGCTGGGGGCCGCCGCTGCCCCAGTAGGACGGCTTCTCCACCAGGATCCGGTCGTTGACGATCAGCCCCGGCTCCATCGACTCCGAGGGGATGTAGAAGGACTGGACGAAGAACGTCTTGACGACCAGCGCCAGGATGATCGCGAAAGCCAGCAGGAGGACGGTCTCCCGGATCGCCTTGAACGGCGTCTGCTTGCGCGCGGACTCGACCGGGTCCGTGTCCGTGCTGGTCACGGGCAGACCCTACCTACCCGCCACCAACGCGGCGTACGTTCGGCCACATGACCCTGGCCGGCGCAGCGTCCTCCGCTCGAGGTGAGCTCGAGCCTCCGCTTGTCGAGCAGACGATCGGGGAGAACTTCGACCACGCGGTCGCCGCGCATCCCGACCACGAGGCGCTCGTGGAGTTCGCCAGCGGTCGGCGCTGGACCTACCGCGAGCTCAACCACGAGGTCGACCTGTTCGCCCGTGGGCTGGTCGCGGGCGGGATCGTCAAGGGCGACCGGGTCGGGGTGTGGGCTCCGAACTGCGCGGAGTGGACGATCGCGCAATACGCCACGGCGAAGATCGGCGCCATCCTGGTCAACGTCAACCCGGCCTACCGCACGCATGAGTTCGCCTACGCCGTCAACCAGTCGGGCATGCGGGTGCTGATCGCCGCCGAGAGCTTCAAGACCAGCGACTACCGCTCGATGGTGGAGAAGACGGCGGCCGACTGCCCGGCGCTCGAGCGGGTGATCTACATCGGCACGAGCGACTGGTCGGACGTCGTCGAGGCGGGCCAGCACGTCGATGCCGATGTCGTCAACGAGCGGATGCGGACGCTGCGGCCCGAGGACCCGATCAACATCCAGTACACCTCTGGCACCACGGGCTACCCCAAGGGCGCCACGCTGAGCCACCGCAACATCCTCAACAACGGCTACCTCACCACCGAGCTGATCGGCTTCACCCACGAGGACCGGCTCTGCATCCCGGTGCCCTTCTACCACTGCTTCGGGATGGTGATGGGCAACCTCGGGTGCACCAGCCATGCCGCCACGATGGTGATCCCGGCGCCGGGCTTCGACCCGGAGGTCACGCTGCGCGCGATCGCGGCCGAGCGGTGCACGGCTGTCTACGGCGTGCCGACGATGTTCATCGCGATGCAGAACCACCCCACCTTCGCTGACCACGACCTCTCCAGCCTGCGCACCGGGATCATGGCCGGGTCGATCTGCCCCGTCGAGGTGATGAAGCGCTGCATCAACGACATGCACATGCCCGAGGTGGCGATCGCCTACGGCATGACCGAGACCAGCCCGGTCTCCTGCCAGACCCGGGTCGACGACGACCTCGACAGGCGTACCTCCTCGATCGGCCGGGTCCACCCGCACCTGGAGATCAAGATCGTCGATCCGGCCACCGGCGAGACGGTGCCTCGTGGCGAGCCTGGCGAGTTCTGCACCCGGGGCTACTCGGTGATGCTCGGCTACTGGGACGAGCCTGAGAAGACCGCCGAGGCCATCGACGGCGATGGGTGGATGCACACCGGCGACCTCGCTGAGATGCGCGAGGACGGCTACTGCAACATCGTCGGCCGGATCAAGGACATGGTGATCCGCGGCGGCGAGAACATCTACCCGCGCGAGATCGAGGAGTTCCTCTACGCGCACCCCGACATCGAGGACGTCCAGGTGATCGGCGTGCCCGACGAGAAGTACGGCGAGGAGCTGTGCGCCTGGATCAAGCTCAGGGCCGGCGCGGAGCCGCTGGACGCCGACGCGGTCCGCGCCTTCTGCGCCGGCCAGCTCGCCCACTACAAGATCCCGCGCTACGTGATCCTCGTCGAGGAGTTCCCGATGACGGTCACCGGCAAGATCCGCAAGGTCCAGATGCGCGAGGAGACGACCGAGCAGCTCGGCCTCGGCTGACTCGGCTCAGCCACGCGCGACCCTCAGCACGCCGGCGTCGTCGTAGTCCGACTTCGAGCCGGACGAGGCCGAGAAGACTCCGGGCTCCGGGAGCGCGGCGGGGTAGCAGCGCTGCGGGATGACGACCCGGACCCGCTGGCGCTCTCTGGACCACGAGCCCCGCACACCGGGGCAGTGCACCGCGTGACAGGAGACGTCGCCGCAGTAGCGCGCCGATACCTCGGGCCCGGGCCCGTTCTCGCGCACGAAGACGTAGAGGCCGCCGTACCGGCTCGCGCTGTACTCGAACGCGAAGCCGCCCCGGCTCCTCAGCCCGGGGACCTTGACCGACATCACAACCCGGTCCGCGTCGTTGCGCACGGAGAACGCAGTGATGTCGATGATCGCCGGTGCGTCGCCGCTCCGGTCGACGTGCCGGCCGCTGTCGGCGTGCGCCGGCCCCGCGTCGAGCGTCGCGATGATCAGGGCCGCGAGGGCGACCACGACTCGGGTCAGGCGGGCAACTGTCATGCGGACACGCTAGCGACGTCGACCGGACGGACCGGGCCCTACGGATCGCGTGACCCGGGCGCGGCTACCGTGGCGGCGTGCTGCCGGCCGGCTACTCCTTCCGCCCGCTGTCGGTCGACGACGCGCCCGCCCTCGCCGCGGCGTACGACCGCAACCGCGAGCACCTGGGTCGCTGGGACCCGGCGCGGCCGCCGATCTTCTACACGGAGGAGGGTCAGCGGCAGGACACCGAGCAACGGCTGGTGATGCAGGAGCGCGGGCTGTTCGCGATGTGGGTCATCGTCGCGCCCAGCGGCGAGATCGTCGGCCGCGCCAACATCCAGAACATCGTCCGCGGGACCATGCAGGGCGGCACCCTGGGCTACTGGGTCGACAAGGACCAGCTGCGCCGCGGGCTGGCCAAGGCCGCCGTGGAGTACCTCGCGGAGCAGGGGCTCCAGCTCGGGCTGCACCGGCTCGAGGCCGGCACGATGGTCGACAACGTGGCCTCGCAGCGGGTGCTGGAGGCGTGCGACTACGAGCGCTACGGCATGGCGCCGAAGCTGCTCTTCCTCAACGGCGCCTGGCGCGACCACGTGCTGTTCCAGAAGCTGCTCCACGACCGACCGCTGGCGAACGGCTGAGCATGGCGCGCGAGGGGCACACCGCCGCCGAGCTGCTCGAGGCCTTCGGGGTGAGCGAGGACGACGTCGCGGCCAACGCCCAGGGCCGGCTCGCGCCCAGCCAGCGGGGCCGGCTGCAACGGATGGCAGCGGTGAACGTCGGGCTGACGCTGCTGCTCGCCGTCGGGATGTTGTGGATCCTGCTCGGCGCGGCCGCGCACCCGATCCAGTGGTGGCGCTGGCTGCTCGTCGTCGGCCTCGAGGTGGCGCTGCTCGCGGTCGGCGCCAGGTGGATCCGCAAGCTCGTGCTCGCCGCGCGAGCCGGCATCGTCGTGCGCCACTCCGGTCCGGTGCAGGCCTACGCCGGCCGCGGCAAGCACGTGCGGGTGGACGGCCTCGACTACACCCTGCCGATCCCGATGAGCCTGCTGGTCCAGGGTGCGCCGTACGATGTCTACGTCGTCGAGCGCCCGGCGATGGTCGTGGCCATGGTGCCTACTTCTCCGACCTGACCCACGCCCGGTGCTCGCGCTCGGCCCAGCGGCGGCTGACCAGCCCGGTGCGCATGCCCTCGCGGGCCTCCGGGTCGGAGATGGCGAACCACAGGTGGCCGAGCACCAGCAACCCCAGCCCGAGCGCGAACCAGTCGTGGACGAACGTCGCGCCGGTGCGCCAGGACAGCCGCACCAGTCCGGTCCAGAACATCAGCGTCCCGGTGCCGACCAGCACGACCACCGAGCCGGCGGTGAGGGCCGCGTTGAGCTTCTGGCCGGCGTTGAACTTGCCAACGTCGAACGACCCGTCGCGGCGGTTCTTCGAGCGCAGCCAGCGCCAGTCCTCGCGGGAGAACCGGTTGAGCACCTCGATGTCGCGGCGGTACGCCGACGAGAGCAGCCCCAGCAGCAGCGGCCCCGGCAGTGCATAGCCGGCCGCGACATGGACCAGCTCCACGGTGTGCCGGTGGCCGACAGCCAGCGAGATCGGGCCGTAGTAGAGCACGAAAGCGGTCAGCAGGCAGGTGCCCATCAGCAGGCCGAGGCTGCGGTGCACCCAGCGCTCGGCCGGGGTGAACCGGGCGAGCGTCGACCCGGTGTCACTCACCGGGGTCACTCACCGATCGTCCCCTCGAGCGGATAGCCACGGCGCTCCCAGTAGCCCGGCACCTCGCGCTCGGTGAGCTCGATGCCGGAGAGCCACTTGGTGCTCTTGTAGCCGTAGTGCCCGTCGACGTACATCCGCACCGGCCCGCCGTGGTCGTGGCTGACCGGACCGCCCAGCATCCTCAGCGCCACGACGACGTGCGGGAGCCGGGCATCCTCGAGGCTCAGGCTCTCGGTGTAGGTGCCGTCGAACGACCGGATCCGCACCGCGCGAGCGGGGGCGGCCGGCCCGGCGCGGTCCAACAGCTCCGAGAGCGGTACGCCGGACCACTCGACGCCCGGCACCGACCAGCCGGTCACGCAGTGGAAGTCGCTGGTGAAGGTCGTCTGCGGCAGCGCCTGCAGGTCGCTGAGCCGGTAGGTGGCGGGCTGTGCGACCAGCCCGTCGACCCGCAGCCGGTAGCTCTGCTCGTTGCGCCGCGGCACCCCGCCGGTCACGGAGTAGTAGCGGAAAGCCGGACCGACCGGCAGCGTCGACAGCAGCCCGGTCGGGTCGTGCAGCTCGGCCGGCGCCAGCCAGTCAGAGAGCCGCCGCGAGAACGACGCGCCGCCGACCACTCCCGCTGCGCCCAGCCCCACCAGGCCCAGGACCACCCGCCGACCGACCGGCGCGCCGGCCGGTCCGCTCGAGCGGGGCTCGTCCATGGCGTCCACGATGGCACGGTCGTGGGTGAGGCGGAGTTCGTTACGCGAGGGACCACCCGCGGCGGTGTGGCTGTGCGTGGATAGGGGTGTGGAGGAGTTCGAGGTCTGGGTGCACGCGCGCGGCGGCGCGCTCGCCCGGGGCTCTGTGTCGTGCTCGCCGGGCTGGGTCTCTGGCTGCGCGACCGTCGGGATAGGAGGAAGCAGCTGCGCGCCACCTAGGCTTGGTGTCATGTCCAGTCAGCTCGCGGTCGGCTTCGACCTGGACATGACCCTCATCGATACCGTGCCCGGCTTCGCGGCAGTGCTGGAGGCACTGGGGGAGGAGCTCGGGGTCGAGTTCCCGGTCGCCGAGCTGACCTCTCGGCTGGGGCCGCCCCTGGAGCAGATCCTCGCGCCGCACCTGCCGGCCGACGACCTGGCTGCGGCGGGTGACCGGTTCCGCGCGCTCTACCCCGACCACGCGATCACGAGCGTTCCGGTGCTGCCGGGCGCCCACGAGGCGCTCGCGGCGGTCCGGGCCCAGCGGGGTCGGATCGTGCTGGTGACCGGGAAGTTCCCGGCCAACGCCCAGCGGCACATCGACCACCTGGCCCTGGACGTGGACCTGCTCGAGGGCTGGGTCTGGGGGGTCGGCAAGGCCGAGGCGCTGCGTCGCGAGGGCGTGAGCATCTACGTCGGCGACCACGTCCACGACGTCGAGGGCGCCCGCGCGGCCGGAGCCATGAGCGTCAGCGTGCTGACCGGCGGCTGCAGCCGCGAGGAGCTCGAGGCGGCCGGGACCGACGTGGTGCTCGAGAGCCTCGAGGAGTTCCCGGCCTGGCTCGACGAGCACCTGCTCACCACCCGGCTCGAGGCGCTCGAGCGAGACCTGCGCGAGCGCGGCAGCCTGCTCGTCGCCTACAGCGGCGGTGCCGACAGCGCCTTCCTGCTCGCTGCCGCGGTTCGCGCGCTCGGCCCCGACCAGGTCGTCGCCGCCACCGGCTACAGCGACTCACTGCCCGAGGTCGAGCGCGACCCGGCCCGCGCGTTCGCCGCCGAGCTCGGCGTCGAGCTGCTCACTCCCGTGACCCACGAGATGGAGCGGGAGGGCTACCGCGCCAACGGCGGCGACCGGTGCTTCTTCTGCAAGGCCGAGCTGGTCGACGTGCTCGCGCCGCTGGCCCGCGAGCGCGGTCTCGCCGCCGTGGCGACCGGCACCAACGCCGACGACGCCGTCGCCGGCTTCCGGCCCGGCATCCGCGCGGCCGACGAGCGCGGCGCGGTGGCACCGCTGCGCGACGCCGGACTGACCAAGGCGCAGATCCGCGAGGCCTCGCACCGCTGGGGGCTGCCGACCTGGGACAAGCCCGCCGCGGCGTGCCTCTCTTCGCGGGTGGCGTACGGCGTCGAGGTCACCCCACACCGGCTGGCGCGGGTCGAGCGTGCCGAGGCCGCCGTACGCCGCGTGCTCGGCGACCGGGTCACCAACGTCCGGGTGCGCGACCTCGGCGAGCGGGCCAGCGTCGAGGTCGACCGCGAGCTGCTGCCGCTTCCCGAGGAGGCTGAGCTCGTCTCGGCGGTCCGGGAGGGAGGGTTCGTCGAGGCCGAGGTCGACCCGAGGGGGTTCCGGTCCGGCTCGATGAACGAGCGGCTCGCGTGAGCCCTGACCGGGTCCTCGCCCAGGCGAGCTCCTGGGTCTGGTATCCCCCTGAGGCCCGGACCGTCGAAACCGACGACTACCTCCTCATCGCCTACCCGCCGCACTTCTCCGATCCCACCGTGGCGACCCGGTGGCACAGCGAGCGCCCGGCCGACGAGCTCATCGACGAGGTCCTCGACGCCGCCCACGGGCTGGGCCGGGAGTCGGTCACCTTCTTCGACCTGAGCGAGCGGACCCGGCCGCCCGATCTCGAGCGGCGGCTCCGCGAGCGCGGCGGCGAGCTCACCGAGACCCTGGCGGTGCTGGCGTTCGACCTGACCCGCGGCGTACCGGAGCTGGCCGTGCCCGAGGACGTCGAGGTCCGTCGGGTCCTGACCCTCGACGACCTGCGAGCCACCGACCGGATCGATGTCGCGGCCTTCGGCGGCACCCCCGCGGACGAGGCGGCACTCGCGCGGTCGGCCGAGCGGCTCGCGGACGAGCCGCGCTACCTGGCGCTGCGCGCCGGCGTACCGCTCGGCACGGCCGGCCACGTGGTCGCAGGGGAGACTCTTCGCCTCTGGGGTGGGGCGGTGCTGCCCGAGGCCCGGCACACCGGCGTCTACCGCGCCCTCCTCGGCGCCCGGCTCCGCGCCGGCGTGGCGGCCGGCTGCCGGCTGGCGATGGTCAAGGGACGGGTCGAGACCTCGGCGCCGGTGCTGCTGCGGACCGGGTTCGAGCACTTCGGCGAGGTGCGCGCCTACCGGGTCGCGCGCGGCTGATGCTGCGCGAGCTCTGGGACCGCGCCACGTCGACCCAGCCGGTGCCCGACGCGGCCTTCGTCGTGGCCACCGGCGCCGTTGCGCTGCTGCTGGTCCTCGCGCCGGCGACCTGGCCGCGGGTGCGGCTGGGGGTCACGGTCGTGCACGAGGCCGGTCACGCGTTGGTCGCCGTGCTGGTCGGACGGCGGCTGCGCTCGATCCGGCTGCACTCCGACACCTCCGGCGTGACGCTCTCGAGTGGCCGTCCGCGCGGGCCGGGGGTGGTGGCGATGCTCGCGGCCGGCTACCTGGCCCCTGCTGGCCTCGGCGTGGTCGCGGCCGTGCTGCTCGCCGACGGCCGCAGCGTCGGCCTGCTCTGGCTGCTCGTCGTGCTCGCGGCCGCGCTGCTGCTCTGGGTGCGCAACGGCTACGGCTTCCTGGTGCTCCTCGCCGGGGGCACCGCCGTGGTGCTGCTGACCTGGTACGCCGACGGGCAGGTCCAGTCCGTCGCGGCGTACCTCGTCGCGTGGGTGCTGCTGCTCGCCTCGCCCCGGCCGCTGGTCGAGCTGCTGAGGGCCGGGCGGCGGCGCGGTCGCAGCTCCGACCCCGACCAGCTCGCGCGGCTCACGCGGGTGCCGGCGGTGCTGTGGATCCTGCTGCTGCTGCTCGCCAACCTGGCCGGGCTCGTCGTGGGGGTCAGCACGCTGGCGCCGGAGCTGGTCTGAGGACAGGGAATCGGGTCGAGTCTGTTCGCGGGCGTTGGCTAGGGTTGTCGGTCGCGCCCCGACGGCGCTTTGCAACGTGCGAGAGCGAGAGGTCAGACCGTGCCCACTGGCAAGGTGAAGTGGTTCGACGCCGAGAAGGGCTTCGGGTTCCTGTCCCAGGAGGACGGCCCCGACGTCTACGTGCACGCCGACGCCCTGCCCGAGGGTGTGACCACCATCAAGGCCGGCGCTCGCGTGGAGTTCGGGATCGCCCAGGGCCGACGCGGCGACCAGGCGCTCCAGGTCCGGATCCTCGACCAGCCCCAGTCGGTGCAGCGCAACCGCGCCGACGCCAAGCGCAAGAAGCCCGACGAGATGGCCACCATTGTCGAGGACCTGATCCGCCTGCTCGACGGCGTCGGCGAGGCCTACCGCCACGGCCGCCACCCCGACCGCAGCACCGCCCGGCCGGTGGCCAAGCTGCTCCGCGCGCTGGCCGACGAGCTGGAGCTGTAGGCCGGGCCGTTGCCGAAACTCGGCGCCAGGGCCGGAGCTCAGCTCTTGCGCTGCACCGGCATCGGCTGGGTGTCGATGTCGGCCTGCCGGGCGCGGGCCTGGGCGTTGCGGCGGCGGTTCCGCCTTCCGCGCGGGGTGGTGGCGAGCACGTACGCCGTCCAGCAGGCGAGCGCGAGGAAGGCGACGGTGAGACCGAGCCGGGGTGGGTCGAGCGGCAGCGCGATGCCGACGAAGCCGCCGAGCACCCAGGCCAGCTGGCAGGTGGTGTCGCTGCGTCCGAACGCGCTGGCCTGGGCGGTGGCGGGGATGTCGCGCTGGATCGTGGCATCGAGGGAGAACTTCGCGAGCGCCTGGGCCAGCCCGGCGACCAGGCCGAGCAGGGCCAGGCTCCACACGCCGTAGAGGAGCGCCGCGACCAGCGCCGCGACGGCATCGGCGACCAGGGCGAGCACGACCGCCAGGGCCGGGGTGATCCGGCTGAGCATCGAGGCGGCCAGGGTGCCGAGGGTGCGACCGAGCCCGGCCGCGCCGATCACGATCCCGATCATCACGCCCGGTCCGAAGGAGCTGTGCGGGCGCACGTCCGGGTTGCGCAGCAGGAAGGCCACGAACATCAACAGGAAGCCGGACAGGAACCACGGGCCGGCGTTGGCGCGCAGGGCGAACGCGACCGAGCCGGGGATCCGGGTCCGCAGCCGCCCGCGCCGCGACGTACTGCCCTCCTTGCCGCGCCACGACAGCTCGCCCTCGCCCTCGCTGGAGTCGACCGAGGCGGGCAGCCGGATCGCGCAGACCGTCGCGATCACGAACAGCACCGTGGCGTAGCGCAGCGACCACTCCGGGCCGATCAGCGAGGCCAGCCCGGCGATCGGGGCGGACACGCTCGCGCCCACGATCCCGGACAGCGAGACCCGGCCGTTCGCCTTGACCAGCGTGAAGTCGCGGGGGAGAAGGCGGGGTACGGCGGCGGCGCGCGTGACGCCGTAGGCCTTCGACGACACCAGCACCCCGAGCGCGGCGGCGAAGACCAGCGCCGACCCGCTGGTCACCGAGGAGGCGAGCGCCCAGCACAAGAACGCCCGGACCGCCATGGTCGCGCCGATCGCCCAGCGCCGGCCGTGCGCGAACCGGTCGAGGAACGGCCCGATCAGCGGTGCCACGATCGCGAACGGCAGCATCGTCAGCCCCAGGAACAGCGCCACCTGGTCGCGGGCCTGCCCCGAGGGGACCTTGAAGAACAGGCTGCCGGCGAGCGAGATCGCCACCGCGGCGTCGCCGGCGGTGTTGAAGACGTGCATCTGGATCAGCCGGTGCAGCCCCGACTCGGCCGCACCCTCGGCCTCGGAGGCCCGCCGGGCCTGGACCATCGTGAACCGGGTCGCCCGGGCCGCGCCCCGCCCCACCCGCGCGAGCCCGCGCGCGGTCGCGCGGCTGCCCGTGGCCACGCCGCGCCCGAGCTTGCGCGCGCGGTCGGCGGCCGACACCGACGGCGGGGCCACCGGCACCCCGTCGGGATGCTGGTCGCGCCAGCGCTGCTGCTCGTCCGCCACGCGCCCATCCTGCCGCGAGACTCCCCAACCTGACATGACCCCCGCCGATCGGTCACACTTGCGCCCGTGAACACCCTCGTCGCCGCCACCGCGCCCCGGAGCCGGCCCGACGCGACGCTGGTCGCGGCGGTCGACGTCGCGCGCGCCGCCCTGCTCGACGACGTCGACGCGGCGGACGTCGGGGAGCACCTCGGCGCGGTCGCCGAGGGTGAGCGGGTGGTCACCCACCAGTTCGCGTGCGAGCGCCGCGGCTACGTCGGCTGGCGCTGGTCGGTCACCGTGACCCGCGCCCCACGGCAGAAGACGGTCACCGTCGACGAGGTCGTGCTGATCCCGGGCGACGAGGCCATCGTGGCGCCGTCCTGGGTGCCCTACCGCGAGCGGATCCAGCCGGGCGACCTGTCACCGGGCGACCTGCTGCCGGTCAGCGACGACGACCCGCGCCTGGTGCCGACGTACTTCTACGGCGACGACCCCCTCGACACCGACGACAGGGCCCAGATCCGCCAGGTTGCCCAGGACCTCGGCCTCGGCCGGGTGCGCACCCTCTCCGTCGAGGGTCGCGACCTCGCCGCGCAGCGCTGGTACGACGGCGACGGCGGCCCCGACTCGCCCCTGGCGCAGTCCGCACCCGACCACTGCCACAGCTGCGGCTTCCTGATGCGCATCGCGGGTCCCCTCAGCGAGACCTTCGGGGTCTGCGCCAACGGCGATGCCAACGACGACGGCCGGATCGTCAGCGTCGACCACGGCTGCGGCGCGCACTCCGAGGTCCGGCTCGCCAAGAGGCACGAGCCCCAGCCCCTGCCCGACCACGTCTTCGACACCCTCAACGTCGACGAGGTCGAGTCCTTCTGACCTGACCTGACCCGACCTGGCCCGAGGAACGGGCTCGGCCGGTCGCGGGTCAGTCCGCCGAGCCGGTCCCGCCGACCGCTCGCTCGGCCCGTGCCGCCCGCCTCCTGCGGCAGTACTCCAGCCCGAACAGCCCCAGGCCGAAGCCGGCCAGGCAGGTCCACAGCCACCAGATCCGGCCGGCGTCCTCGAGGCGGCCGTAGAACGGCAGCAGGGCGATGAAGCCGATGAGCCAGGCCAGGGTGCCGACCTCGACGGTGCGCACGCCGTCGACGTCCAGCGGCTCGACGTCGGCGACGATGAAGGTGCGGTTGCCGATCTCGTGCTGCATCGGCTGGTCGTCGCGGAGGTCCACGCCCACAGGCTAGCGCTGCGCCCGCGACACGCCCCGAGTCGTAACACTGGTGTATTCCACCTGCGGCTCCGGTCTGGTTGGGTTCGGGCCATGAGCACTCAGACCGCTACGGGGGGCAGGTCCGGCCTCGACGGCTACTTCAAGATCACCGAGCGCGGTTCGACGGTCGCCACGGAGGTCCGTGGCGGGATCGTCACCTTCCTCACGATGGGCTACATCGTCGTCCTCAACCCCCTGATCCTGGGCTACGCCCAGGACGCCGACGGCAAGTTCCTCGGCGGTGGCAGCGGACCCAACCTGGCGGCCATCGCCGCCGGCACGGCCCTGGTGGCCGGGGTGATGACGATCCTGATGGGCGTGATCGCCAACTACCCGCTGGCGCTGGCGACCGGACTGGGGCTCAACGCGTTCGTCGCGTTCGCGATCGCGAGCCAGATGACCTGGGCCGACGCCATGGGGCTGGTGGTGATCGAGGGTCTGGTCATCTTGGTGCTGGTGCTGACCGGCTTCCGCACGGCGGTCTTCCACGCCGTACCGCCCGCCCTCAAGATCGCGATCTCGGTCGGGATCGGGCTCTTCATCGCGCTGATCGGGTTCGTCGACGCGGGCTTCGTGGCCCGCATCCCGGACGCCGCCAACACGACGGTCCCGGTCCAGCTCGGTTCGACCGGACAGCTGTCCGGTTGGCCGGTCGTGGTGTTCGCCTTCGGCATGTTGCTCGTGATAGCGCTCTGGGTGCGCAAGCTGAAGGGCGCGATCCTGGTCTCGATCGTGGTCACCACGATCCTGGCGATCATCGTCGAGGCCCTCGGCGCCGACAAGGGCTGGTCGCTCAACACTCCGAAGTTCCCCGACGACGTCTTCGACAAGCCCCACTTCGACACCCTGGGCCACTTCTCCCTGCTCGGGTCGTTCGACCGGATCGGCGTGATCTCGACCCTGCTGCTGATCTTCACCCTGCTGCTGGCCGACTTCTTCGACACCATGGGCACGATGACGGCCATCGGCGCCGAGGCCGGGCTCCTCGACGAGGAGGGGATCCCGCCGAACACCGAGCGGATCCTGATCGTCGACTCCATCGCGGCCGCCGCCGGCGGCGCCGCGGGCGTCTCGTCGAACACGTCCTACATCGAGTCGGCCTCCGGCGTGGGGGAGGGCGCCCGTACCGGGCTCGCCTCGGTGGTGACCGGGCTGCTGTTCCTGCTGACGATCCTGATCGCGCCGATCGTCGAGGTGATCCCCTCCGAGGCCGCTGTCCCCGCCCTGGTCCTGGTGGGCTTCCTGATGATGCAGCAGGTCACCGACATCGACTGGCGCGACCTGGAGATCGCGATCCCGGCGTTCCTGACGATCGTGCTGATGCCGTTCACCTACTCGATCAGCGTCGGCATCGGCGCCGGCTTCATCGCCTACGCCTTCATCAAGCTGGTGGCCGGCAAGGCCGGTCAGGTGCACCCGCTGCTCTGGCTGGTGGCGGTGTCGTTCGTCGTCTACTTCGCGATCAACCCGATCACCGACCTGCTGACGGACTGACTGCGCTCGCTCCGCTCGCGCGTGCTCGGCGCGCGCTTGTCGAACCGTCTCGGCCGGCCCTTTCCGTCGCTAAGCCCGCTGCGCGTGCCCAGCGACGGAAACGCGTCCGAAACGGTTCGGCGCGCCGAGCGTGCTAGGTAGGTCGATCCCGGACGAACCTGCGGCGGGTTGCGTCCCCCCGCTGTGAACCCTCCCTGCGAGCTCGGCGCGCCGAGCACGCCCGAGCGAAGCGAGGGCCATTCAACACGGAATAGTTAGCCTGAGTAATGAGTTAGGCTAACGATATGCCCACCGTGGAGAAGGTCGCCCGTACCGACGCCGGCCTGGCGTCGGAGCTCCGCATGTCGGTGATGCGGCTGCGCAGGCGACTGGCCAACGAGCGCGACCCCGCCAACGACCTGAGCATCCCGGTCATGGCGGTGCTGGGCGCCCTGTTCCGCTACGGCGAGCTGACCGTCGGCGAGCTCGCGGCGCTCGAGCGCGTCCAGCCGCCCACCATGACCCGCAAGGTCACCTTCCTCGAGGAGGGCGGCTACGTCGCCCGGCGCGCGCACGAGACCGACGGCCGCGTCGTCGTCGTCACCCTGACCGACCTCGGCCGCGAGCGGGTGCTCGCCGACCGGCTCCGCCGCGACGAGTGGCTCTCGCGCCAGCTGCGCGACCTGACCCCCGCCGAGCGCGATGTGCTCCGCGCCGCCGCCCCGATCCTGCAGAGACTCTCCGAGAAAGACTGAGCCGAGACCCGAGTGAGCCCCACCTTCCGAGCCCTGCGCAACCACAACTACCGGCTCTACCTGGCCGGCAACCTGGTGTCCAACACGGGCACCTGGATGCAGCGTGTTGCCCAGGACTGGTTGGTGCTCAGCCTGCCCGGCACCGGAGGCACCGCCCTGGGCATCACCACCGGGCTGCAGTTCCTCCCGGTGCTGCTGCTCTCGCCCTACGCCGGTGTGGTGGCCGACCGGTTCCCCAAGCGCGTGATGCTCCAGCTGACCCAGCTCGGGATGGCCTTGTCCTCCCTCGCCCTGGGGGTCGTGGCGGTGAGCGGCCATGCACAGGTCTGGATGGTCTACGCGCTGGCGTTCACCTTCGGGGTGGCGTCCGCCTTCGACGTGCCGGCCCGGCAGTCGTTCGTCTCGGAGATGGTGGGCCCGGACGACCTGACCAACGCGGTCGGGCTCAACTCGGCGGTCTTCAACAGCGCGCGGCTGCTGGGACCGGCGGCGGCGGGGCTGCTCATCGGGCTGCTCGGGGGCGGTGCCATCGCCTCCGGCTGGGTGATCCTGATCAACGGCGTGTCCTACTTCGCCGTGATCCTGCAGCTGCGCCGGATGGACGTGCGCCAGCTTCACTCGCCGAAGCCGCGTGGCCGCGAGCCGGGCATGCTCCTGGAGGGGATGCGCTATGTCTGTTCCCAGCCGAAGATGCTGATGATCCTGGTGCTGGTCTTCTTCGCCGGCACCTTCGGCATGAACTTCCAGATCACCTCTGCCCTGATGGCCACCCAGGTCTTCGACAAGGGTGCGGGCGAGTTCGGCATCCTCGGCTCCGCGCTCGCGGTGGGTTCGCTGGCCGGTGCGCTGCTGGCGGCCCGGCGCCCGCACATCCGGCTCCGGCTGCTCATCTTCGCGGCCACCGGCTTCGGGGTCGCCGAGATCGTGGCCGGCCTGCTGCCGTCGTACCTCGTCTTCGCCTGCTTCGCACCGGTGATCGGCTTCTGCACCATCACGCTGCTCAACTCCAGCAACGCGACCATGCAGCTCTCGTCCGAGCCCGTGCTGCGCGGGCGGGTGATGGCCCTCTACATGACCGTCGTCATGGGCGGTACGCCGCTCGGCTCGCCCGTGATCGGCTGGATCGGGGAGCACTTCGGGGCCCGCTGGACGCTGGAGATCGGCGGCGCCCTGGTGCTGGTCGGGGTCGCGACGGCCCTCCTGGTGTTCCGGATGGCCAGCAGGCCGGAGCAAGAGCGGTCGGAGCCGGTCGCCGAGCGCGGGCTCGGTGTTTTGACCCCCTGACAGGGCCCCGGTAGTCTCGATCCTCGGTGTCTGGACCATCCAGACTCTTCAGCGTGCTCCTCGGCCTTCCGCCTTCCTGCGGGCCGGCCCGGACCGCGCGAACGGCACAGCAACAGCGCAGTACACCCGTGCCCGGCAGGTCGCCGGCCGTGAGAGTAGAACGAAAGGGAACCACCACAGGTGCCCACCATCAACCAGCTGGTCCGCAAGGGCCGCCAGGACAAGGTGTCGAAGAACAAGACACCCGCCCTGAAGGGTTCGCCCCAGCGACGCGGCGTCTGCACGCGCGTCTACACCACCACCCCGAAGAAGCCGAACTCCGCCCTCCGCAAGGTCGCCCGCGTGCGCCTGAGCAGTGGCGTCGAGGTCACCGCTTACATCCCGGGCGTGGGCCACAACCTCCAGGAGCACTCGATCGTGCTCGTCCGCGGCGGCCGGGTGAAGGACCTGCCCGGGGTCCGCTACAAGATCATCCGCGGCACGCTCGACACCCAGGGCGTCAAGAACCGCAAGCAGGCTCGCAGCCGCTACGGCGCCAAGAAGGAGAAGAGCTAATGCCCCGCAAGGGCCCGGCCCCCAAGCGGCCGCTCGACGTCGACCCCGTCTACGGCTCGCAGCTGGTGACCCAGCTGGTCTCCAAGGTGCTGCAGGACGGCAAGAAGCAGGTCGCCCAGCGCATCGTCTACACCGCCCTCGAGGGCTGCCGCGACAAGACCGGCACCGACCCCGTGGTGACGCTCAAGCGCGCCATGGACAACGTGAAGCCGGCCATCGAGGTCAAGTCCCGCCGCGTCGGTGGCGCGACCTACCAGGTCCCGATCGAGGTCAAGGGCACCCGCGGCACCACGCTGGCGCTGCGCTGGCTGGTGGGCTACGCCCAGGACCGTCGCGAGAAGACCATGTCCGAGCGGCTCATGAACGAGATCCTCGACGCCTCCAACGGCCTCGGTGCCGCTGTGAAGAAGCGCGAGGACACCCACAAGATGGCCGAGTCCAACAAGGCCTTCGCCCACTACCGCTGGTGACCGGCCGGCCGGGCTGCAGAGGAACAAAGACCCCCGCGTCGACGTTCTGAGACAGCCCGGTCCGGACGGCCCGGGCTATCCGCACGTGACCCGTGCACCCCAGACCTAAGGGACGGAAGACTTGACATGGCTGTCGACATCACGACGGACCTGAACAAAGTTCGCAACATCGGCATCATGGCGCACATCGACGCCGGCAAGACCACCACCACCGAGCGCATCCTCTTCTACACCGGTATCAACTACAAGATCGGTGAGGTCCACGAGGGCGCCGCCACGATGGACTGGATGGAGCAGGAGCAGGAGCGCGGCATCACCATCACGTCGGCCGCGACGACCTGCTGGTGGAAGAACCACCAGATCAACATCATCGACACCCCCGGCCACGTCGACTTCACCGCCGAGGTGGAGCGCTCGCTGCGCGTCCTCGACGGCGCCGTCGCCGTCTTCGACGGGGTCGCCGGCGTCGAGCCGCAGACCATGACCGTGTGGCGGCAGGCCAACAAGTACGCCGTCCCGCGGATGTGCTTCGTCAACAAGCTCGACCGCACCGGCGCCGACTTCTTCCACTGCGTGCAGATGATGGTCGACCGGCTCAACTCCACCCCGCTCGTCCTGCAGCTGCCCATCGGGGCCGAGGCCGACTTCATCGGCGTCGTCGACCTGGTAGGCATGCGCGCGCTCGTGTGGCGCGGCGAGACGACCATCGGCGAGGACTACGTCGTCGAGGAGATCCCGGCCGAGCTGCAGGCGCAGGCGGCCGAGTACCGCGAGAAGCTGCTCGAGACGCTGGCCGAGGCCGACGACGAGGTCATGGAGAAGTACCTCGACGGTGTGGAGCTCTCGGTCGAGGAGCTCGAGGCCGGCATCCGCCGCGCCACCCTGGCCGACAAGCTCAACCCGGTCCTGTGCGGCACGGCGTTCAAGAACAAGGGCGTCCAGCCGCTGCTCGACGCGGTCGTGAAGTACCTCCCCTCGCCGCTCGACATCGACGCCATCGTCGGCCACGCCGTCAACAACGAGGAGGAGTCGGTCAGCCGCAAGCCCGCCGACACCGAGCCGTTCTCCGGCCTCGCCTACAAGATCGCGTCCGACCCGCACCTCGGCAAGCTGATCTACGTCCGGGTCTACTCGGGCAAGCTCGAGGCGGGCTCGACCGTGCTCAACTCGGTGACCGGCCGCAAGGAGCGGATCGGCAAGGTCTACCAGATGCACGCCAACAAGCGTGAGGAGATCGCGTCGGTCGGCGCCGGCCAGATCGTGGCCGTGATGGGCCTCAAGGACACCAAGACCGGGCACACGCTCAGCGACCTGCAGCACCCCGTGGTGCTGGAGTCGATGACCTTCCCGGCGCCGGTGATCGAGGTGGCCATCGAGCCCAAGACCAAGGGCGACCAGGAGAAGCTCGGCACCGCGATCCAGCGGCTCTCCGACGAGGACCCGACCTTCACGGTCAAGTCCGACGAGGAGACCGGCCAGACGATCATCGCCGGCATGGGCGAGCTCCACCTGGAGATCCTCGTCGACCGGATGAAGCGCGAGTTCCGCGTCGAGGCAACCGTCGGCAAGCCGCAGGTGGCCTACCGCGAGACCATCCGCCAGCAGGTCGCCAACCACAGCTACACCCACAAGAAGCAGACCGGTGGTTCGGGCCAGTTCGCGAAGGTGGTCATCACCATCGAGCCGAA